>BNJV01002900.1_pt1 | contig 165998 bp, 215 predicted proteins | sample 8540591 | NCBI WGS metagenome assembly BNJV01 (sample SAMD00202457, study PRJDB9452) | human saliva metagenome | host: Homo sapiens
AGAAACTCTCTGTTAATCAGAGAGTTCTCTTTTGGACAATTTGACACTTCGTAAATCACCTTTGCGGTGATTTTTTTAGATTAAACCCAATTTCAGAGGGGTGAGCATCGCAAAGGATCACCCCTCTTTTGATGACTTGATCGAGGTCGCTCGATTGTTGTTTGTAGCGGCTTCTGAGAGTTATCAATGATTGAACTTTTGCGAAACTTAAGCGGATCGGACAAAGAAATTATATAGTGGCGACATAGACAGCTGGCTTCTCAAGGGGATATTTAACTAAGAAAGGAGGCAGCTATCAACAAAGACGCCTTAGACTATGAGCTGACGAAAGTTCAGCATCAGAAACCAAGCAAGCTACCGGCACCTGAGCAGCTTGGAGTTACTAAAAAATCTAAACATAAAAAGGAAGAAAAGACTATGAAAAAAATCAATTGGAAAAACGTTATTGAAAGCATTAAAACCATCACCATCGTAGCGCTAATCGCTAGCGTGGTTGGATTCGGACTGGGGGTGAAGTACCAGGAATCGAAGAATGTCCAGCTGGAAACAAGAATCTCTGAGCAGATTCAACAGTTAAAAGCCGTAAAGTAGCGAGCGTGCGACCGGCGCTACTGAAGCCTAAGGTCGCAGCGGTCGAAGCTCATACATCTGCGTCGCCAAAAGCTGCTGTGGAGGCAGCTGGCGCAGGTGTCTGCGAGGGGTTTCGACCGCTGGTCGCTAAATACGACTGGAACGTGGATATCGCTATGGCAGTGATGAAGGCTGAGAGTGGATGCCAGACAAGCGCCCTGGGGCGTAACACAAATGGAACAAATGACGCTGGTTTATTTCAGGTCAATTCAATACACGACACGACGGACAGACGATATCAACCAGAGCACAATGTGGCGCTCGCTTATAAGATTTATGCGGCACGCAGCAAGTGGGACTCGAGCGGATGGAAGGCGTGGAGCGTATGCCTGAATGGTAAGGTGAAATGCTACTAATTTTTTAAGGAGAAAGTGAAATGAGTGAAAGTGAGATTTTGGAGAAATTGGAAAACCTAATCGATCCGACGTTTCTCGATCGTGTTTTGGCGGGGGAGTCGTAAGTGGAGCGAATAACACTAAGTCATTCGGCTATAATGTGCTTCTTAAATAATCAGATTCAATTCAAGAAGCGTTATATAGCAAAGGTTTATGATGAACCCTCTAGTCCAGCACTGGTTGTCGGCAAAGCAATGCATAAGATGATTGAGGAGCGACTGAAAGGTCAGTCAATCGAGGTAGCAATACAATCTGGATTACAGGAAATAGAGAATATTGCCGACTACGAAATAGATTATGGCAAAACTGGCAGCCGCGAGAAAATCATCGACCAATATCAAAAATTGTCGACTATCGTTATTAACGAACTGCCGACATATGACGATATACTCGCGATTGAAGATCGCGTCGAGTGTGAGCTATCAATCCGTAATAAAAAGATTCCAATGAAGGGCTACATTGATCTGGTTCGTGATTTGGGCGACACATTGGAGATTGTTGATTGGAAAAGTGTTACGTCATACTCTGATGAAGATACCGAAAATTGGGCATATCTGATTCAATCCTGGATTTACGTGCAGCTGATTGAATTCAAGTATAAGAAACCTGTCAGCCGTGTTGTTTTCAAGGAAATCAAGAAAACTATCAACCGCGACGGCATGTCTCAAATCAAAGATTATGTGCTTGATCGCCACGGTATTGAGGAAGCTAACGATGTAATTGGACGCGTGGTTAAGGCAGTCAGCGATTATGTTGATAATCCAGACGCGACGTATTTTCCGAATCCACGCGACATGCTGAACGGTGCACAGTCAATGCACATCGTGGCGCAGATGGAAGGCGTCACCGTCAGAACCGTGCACACGACAGAACGGCGCGAGAAGTTCGCGCCAGTCAATACGGTCGTTGCTGAAGATATTGCTAGCGATGATGGTTCGGAAACTGATCGAATAAAGGGAAAATTAGTAGAGTTTGGCATCGGCGGACGTATCGAAAAGGTAATCAAAAGTAATACAGTCGATACGTACATGTTTAGACCAAATCGTGGCGTTAAAATGTCAAAAATCGCTACTATGGGTGACGATTTGTCGCTGGCGCTCGGTTCTGACGCTGTGCGAGTTATCGCGCCAGTCTACGGCACAAAAACCGTCGGCATCGAAGTACCGCACGAGCAGTCATTCCCGACGTTTGACGGCAAAGGCAGTAGCCACCAAATACCAATTGGCGTCGATACCATGAACAACGTCATTTATGACGATATTGCTAAAATGCCGCACATGCTGATTGGCGGACAAACCGGTAGCGGTAAATCGGTTTTCATCCGTAACATCATCCAGAGTTTGAATAACTGCGAAGTCGACATTATCGACATGAAAGGTCTAGACTTTGAAGATTTGGGTAAAAACATCATCTCAGAAGTGCCAGCAGCACTCATGCTGATTAAGAAGCTGGTTCACCTGATGGATGAGCGCTACAAGAACAAGCGAGTTAATGCTAAGCGCCGAGTATTGATCATTGATGAATACGCTGACCTAGTTATGCAGACAGGCAAAGAAAAGCACGAAATTGGAGTCTTCGATGAAACGGCAAGCTCAAAACTAAAACCACCACGATAGACACCCGTAAACAGCTTGAAACTGACCTGGCACGTATTCTGCAAAAAGGTCGCGCGGCCAATATTAACGTAATAATCGCCACACAGCGACCGAGTGCCGACATTGTCGCACCAATTATCAAAGCTAATTGCCCGGTTAAAGCCTGTCTGAGAGTAGCAACCGCTAAGAACTCGGAAATCATTTTGGACGAGTCTGGAGGCGAGCGGTTACTTGGTAAAGGTGACATGCTCTACCTAGGTTCAGGAATGGTTAAACCAGTGCGAGTGCAGTGTTTCTCACCGATTGAGAAAGGAGGAAGTAAATGAAAGAGCAGAGTAGCTTGAAAGTCGCGAAGCCTAGCGTCAAGAAAGAATACGCTGGCATAGCAAAATATGTTGGCGACTGGGCGATGGGGCTAAATAAAGAAAAGGTTCTCGGCAATATTCACCGCAACCTGCTGGGCGTCGACAAAATGGGCAAAATACGACCAATCGAGGATTTAGCCTACTTTATGTTGGTGTGTAGTCAATACAACCTGAATCCGCTGAAAAAGGAAATCTACGCAGTGTACCAGCGTCAAAATGTAAACGGTCAGTGGATCGAAAAGCTGGAGCCAATCGTTAGCATTCACGGCTTACGCTCGTTGGCGCGCCGTTCGAAAAACCCGACGTACGCCTACACCGGCAAGGCAGTTTTTGACTACAAGGATGCTGAAAAAACCAAGCTGGATTCGGCGACGGTAGAAGTATTTGGCAGGTTTGACGGCTCATACGAGGCGGTGAAAATTGGCGAATACACAGCCTATTACGACGAGTTCGTCAAAACTCATGCTTCTGATGACAACTATGGCAAGTATCGTGCTGGCGATGCTATGGGCACGTGGAAAACCATGCCACGAGTAATGCTAGCGAAATGTGCTGAAGCAAACGCCATACGCTCAATCTTTGACATCGGCGGCGTATACGTTGAGGAAGAAATCGGCAGAACAGAAGAACATTAACAACCTACATCGCACCCTTTTTGGGTGGCCAGATTCGTATATATAGGGTGGGGCGTCAACCGCAGGAGCTCCTCGCACATTTGAGCCACCCCCAAGACAGTAAAATTACAGTTTTGGTTGCAATTTGTGGCTACCCGATGAGGGTGCGATGTAATAGCAAAGGAGAAATAGTGAGCCAAAAATTAATCATTAGGATACTAATAGAATTACTGTTTGAATATCCATCCAACGAGCTTGACATTATCGCGCTGGACTTGCATTTGAAGGACGAGCCATTAGCAGAGTTTTGCGATAGATTCGAACTGGGCAATTGGTTTTATGATCAGATGACATTGGCGGACATCGATATTGTCGATGAAGTCTCGGCTATCGCTGATGAACATCGCAAGGCTGAGAGCGAGCAGTTAACGGAAAGTCAGCTGCTGCGCCGGGAATTACAGCAACAGGGTGTATAAAAATACTAATTTGAAGAGGAGTAATCAATGGATAGTAAAATGCAAAAAGTGGCAAATATCATAGGATATTTGATCGGCGGGATTTTAGTTTCGCTAGTCGGAGTAGCTATTATAGCAGTATTGGTTAAGGCAATATTGTGGGTTGTGGGGCTGTAAGAAAATGGCAGGGCTCACACAATTCACGATTCCAGACACAATTTGGGTCGGCAAATATGAGTATATGCTGATTAAAGCAAGTATTGATGGCAAGCGATTCGACATAAACTATCGAAAGAAGTACCCTCTAGTTTCGTATGAGAATGAGTTCGAGATTAATATTAGTTTTGAAACATTACTCTCACCCAACGATCGAGATGTTGAAGAGGAGTTTACCAAACGTCTTGAGTTGCTTGGCGGCACGATCGAGGATCCAAATGACTAAAAAAGCACTTCGCAAAAAGCAGCGCCGCAAGCGCAAGAAACTGGAGGCTACATAATGTCTCTGATGAATTGCACATTCACGGTTCGCTGGAGCGACGACAAGAATAAGCCGCACGCGAAAACCTACGCTACCGAATCTGATGCTAAGCGAGCCAAGAAATGGTTGCTGGAGCACGGCGTTCGGAGCGTAGACATCGCGGTCAAGATAAATAATAAGCCAGCCGGCAGTTTGAAAGACGACAAACAGTCTGAGACTGAGGCTGGGCAGAAAGGATTTTGGTGGGAGAAGTGAGCAGTATCGTTTCGCTAACCAAACAGCAGATCGCTGTATATAAAATGGCGCAGAAGCCAACGCCGCAGAATAAGGTTTTGGAGAATGTCAGACTGGAGGTTGTCGAGCAGGAGAAAGGCATATATAAAGCCACGCTCATTGCCATAGACGGTTATAAGCTGATCCGTCGCGAAGTTGACGCCGAGCCTGGTGCGAAAGCCTGCTCAATGAATATTCCACAGAGCGTTCTCGTTGCTGCTGATAAAGTCATGAAGACTGACTTTGACCGAGCGTATGTTCATGACGGCAAAATTATTGTTCGCACAAATCCGTACGGCGAAATGGTGCCAATCGATGAGAGTTTTCCGATCAAAGCTGAGATTCCATTCCAGGGGCAAACCGAGCTGCGCTTCCCGGAGACACGCCCACTCGTTGAGCAAAAAAGTTCAGAGGCGTTTCCTGCCAAATCGGTCGTAGTCAATCCTAAACTGCTTATCGAGGCACTGCGACAATTCAAGCAGAGCGATGGCATGATGGGCGGCGTTACGATCCACGTCGGCAAATATGATGAGCCAATCTTGATAAAGTCCTCGCCAGATTATGCATGGGACGGAAACGAGATCGTGGCTGGCGTTGCACCGATTAAATCTGACGACACATAAACGCCATTAACCAACGACCTACCATATGTCGAAAAACTGGGCGAACATTAACATCAACCGTATAACTGGACAGATGACTATTTTTGCCCACCCAAGTCGTCTGTTCAACTGGTAGCACCAACGCACCTTTTAGCAGCTGTCATTATAGAGAAGCCTTTCAATGACCAGAGGCTTGCTAAGATAGACGACCTTATTATCGAGCAAGATACAGGATTAAAAGACAGAAACGGTACGAAAATCAACGAAGGCGACGTTCTCGTAGATGACGCAGGCGAGCCTATTGAATACTGGACTGTCAAGCTTTCAGAGGGCGGATTTGTAGGTGAGTGTGCAGGTGTGGTTGAGCCTCTCTTTGAATTAACACAACTAGAAGTCGCTGGTAATATTCACGAAAACTCTGAATTGTTGGAGGAGAGATGAAACTATATAAACTACTAAAAGATTTGCCCACCGTTAAAGCTGGGGCAATCTTCAAAGAGAAAATTAAAATCGATGGCACAAGAGTTTTGAAAGCGTGTGAATCAGGCCGTAAACATTCAATTATTGTTAGAGAGATCGATAATTTTGACGAGTGGTTCGAGCCAACAGACAGTATTAACTGGAATCTTAAATGGAATGATACATATTGGTACATTGACTATTGGGGCAAGGTTAGCTGTCGCAATTACACGGACGCTATCATTGACAGATTGAATATTGACAATGGTAATGCTTATCACACCGAAGAAGAATGTAAAGAAGCTCATGAACGCAAACTAGCTGAAGTCAGACTGTGCAAACCTCGGACTTTGAACCAATTTTTGAGAGTGAATGCGGCGGCTGGATTGTGTATTTTGATTATGAAAACAGAATGTTAGACTGCGCAAAAGTATTCAGTTGCGACAGAGGTGAACTAGTACACTACACAACCAAAGAAGACGCTAAAAAGTCTATTAAAGAAAATGAGCGAGATTGGAAGATTTATTTTGGAATTAAGGAGTGGAAATGAGAACTATCCCGACAACCATACTTGACGCTTGTTGTGGTGGACGTATGTTTTATTTTGACAAAAACCATCCAAACGTATTGTATATTGACCGCCGCCGTGAAACTGTCGAGATGAAAGACAGAGACAAGATTAGAACACTAGAAATCAACCCAGACCTAGTCATGGACTTTACAGACATGAAGTTCCCCGATGAGTGTTTTAATTTCGTCGTCTTCGATCCGCCTCACCTCATCAATTGCGGCAAGAACAGCTGGCTTGCCAAGAAATACGGCAAGTTGGACAAAGACACCTGGCGAGAGACCCTAAGCAAAGGCTTGAGTGAATGTCTACGCGTCGTAAAGCCTGGCTGCGTCGTCGCTATGAAGTGGAGCGAGCGCGATATTAAAACTACTGAATTACTAAAGACATTACCTCAAAAACCAGCTTTCGGAGATAAATCTGGAATGACACGGTGGCTGTTTTTTGTGAAGGGAATTGAAAATGCCTAATCTCGCAAATATAGATAATCCAACCGAGGATCAGGAGCAAGAAGCATTTGTGCAGTGGTTGCGGCTAAAAGGCTATCCACGCTTTCGCGTGCCGAATGAAACCTACACCCGAAGCTGGAGCCAGAAAGCGAAAAATAAGAAACTCGGCGTGAGTTCTGGCGTGCCAGACTTATTCGTGATAGTCCCAGCAGACTATAGCGACGCAACGATGGAGTTCATGCATTATGGAGACAATCCTGTTGTTAGTGGTGACGGTGTTTATGGTAAAAATCATCGTCTTGTTGCTATCGAAATGAAACGTAAGAAAGGAGGCGTAACGTCAGCAAATCAAAAACAGTGGATTAAAACACTCAATGAGGCTGGCATTCAGACCGTTGTTTGCAAAGGTTGTGATGCGGCGATTGAGTTTATTGAATCAATAACTAAGCCATAATAGGCACAAACGTCAATGATATGTGTGCACCTAAAAAGAAAGACGGTCATTTGCGACCGCCTTTTTAATTTTCCATAGGTGCAGCAAAAATCCCTAAAATATTTACAAAAGGTATTGACGTTTAGCACTACATTTGCTATACTTAAGACAGTTAGATAAGAAGCGGCGCAACTAAGAATTAAGGCGCGACAGCACAACCCTCTAACTAGCGACTAAACTAATTTCTCGAAAGGAGAAACGAAAATGGCAACATACACAGGATGGTTTTATCGAGACGACCAACCAACTCAAGAAATACAATTTGAAGCAAGTGCTGATTTGCGAAACGACAAGGAAGAACTAGAGCAGATAATGCGCGCTGAACTCCGTAAAAGATTTAGCAAAAGCGAAAACTTAAACATTGAAGATATCGCCGTTGAATTCGATGAAGAAGCAATGCTGGATAATATTGTTGAAACAGTAAAGAGTTTAGACAGATATGAAGACTATGAAGCAGTAGTCGATGAAGACGGTACTATTCATTTTTACGATGATGACGATGAAGAGGCTGAGATATTCGTAGCTAGTGAAGCTTTACAGGAAGCTATCGACCATATGCTACAGAGTGGCACAGAAGAAGCTGAAATTCGCTACGACGGCTTGAAATACTTTATCGTCAATGCTATTTATTAAATATTAACAGCCTCGCCGGCGGCATTGTAGCCGGCAGAAAGGTCAAATGAAAAAAACTAAGCATATCTACGTTAAAATATCAGAAAGTGATCACCAGCAAATCGTCAAGCGAGCAGCAGAGCTTAATTTGACCATCAGCGAGTATATTCGACGGTTGGTTCTGGTAGATATTGCGAAAGCTGATAAATAGTGCTAAACTACGAGTTCTAGTTTAGTCGCTAGTTTGTAAAGCCGCCTCTCAAAGGTGGCTTACTTTATGTTATAATAGTCATAGGGATTGCGGATCGAAAGAGCCGCTTTTTTATTTGGAGAAATTATCATGGCAACCAGAAAAAAATGATGCGCAGGAACAGGCGAAGCAGCAAGCAGTCTAGCCGCAAATCCCCAAAGCAGCAGCTGCGAGGGATTGTTAAGGACAAACCAAAAAAGCCGCCTGTCAAGCCATCAAAACAGCCTGAACAGCCAGAGCCAGGACAGCCGACGAAATACAAGCCAGAGTATTGCCAGCAACTCATTGACTATTTCTCGATTGAACCGCTTAAGATTGTCGCAGAGCAGAAAATAATTGGCACCGAGGGCGGCAAATACGTCTCGCGCCGCCTGCCACAACGTTTCCCGTGGTTTGAAGGCTTTGCCAGAAATTGGCGTTCACCGCAATACACTGAAAAACTGGTGTGCTGAACATCCAGAATTTGCCGAAGCCTACGATACCGCCAAGGATTTGCAACGCGAGTTCATCGTCGACGTGGCTTTGAGCGGTGCTGCGCCGCCAAGCTTTGCTATCTTTACTATGAAAAATGTCTGCGGCTGGCGGGACGAGCGAGACCTGAAGCTGAGAAAAGCTAAAGAGGAAGGTGATATTGATGACGACGAGCTCAAGGCAGCCATCTTTGAATAATCTCACTAGAGCGGATATTCTGCGGCTTTGTAATAAATACTGGAATACTGACCGCGACAAGCTGCGGCGTTATCTGCTGGCAATATTTAAGCGGCGGGAGAATATTCATCTATTCGGCTGGTTTGTTGCACGTCCATATTTTCCATTAGAAACACCGCCGTTTCACAAAGAGATATTAGACCTGATCAGCAACAAGGACAATCGGCGAGTTGGCGTCATCGCGCCACGCGGTCACGCTAAATCGACAACGGTGGATATGACGTATCCGCTGTGGGCTGGCTGCTTTAGGCAGGAAGAATTTGTGGTGATAATCAGCGACACGTACACACAAGCGGCGGAGTTCATCAATGCGCTGAAAGATGAGTTTGAACATAACCCGAAAATCAAGTGGCTGTTCGGCAATATGAGAGGCGATGATTGGCAGGATGGCGAATTCGTACTGAGCAATGGCATTAAATACGCCGCTAAAGGCTCTGGCATGAAAATTCGCGGTATTCGCCACCGTCATACCCGACCGACACTAATGATATTTGACGACATTGAGAACGACGAAAACATCAAGAGCGCCGAGCAACGCCAGAAGCTCTATCATTGGTTCACGAAAGCAGCTATACCAGCACTTGCAAGAGGTGGGCGGGCTGTTGTAATTGGCACGATCCTTCACTTTGACAGCCTCGTAAATAAGGTGATGAAACAGCAAGACGTTTTTAAGAGCTGGCAAACGCGGGTGTTTTACGCAATCACTACTGAGGAGGATGGCACAGAGCGGGCTTTGTGGCCGGAACATCGAAGTCTGGAGAAGCTAAGGGCTATGCGAGATGACCCGGGCGATCAGGAGTTCGTTGGAAGTATTGCTTTTGCTCAGGAGTATCAGCACAAACCGTTCAGCGAAGAGGATGCTATTATCAAGCCTGATTGGATTAAGGAATGTGAGCCGAGCCAGGTGCCAGATGAACACTTAAGGATAGCACGGGTGCTAACAATCGATCCCGCTGCCAGTGAACGTCAGACAGCCGATTTTACCGCTATGATTGTTGCTGATCTGTATACTGATGGTAATGTTTACATACGTGCGATACGCAACCAACGAACCTCGCCGAGCGTGACTGCTGATACAATAAGAGAGCTTGATGAAATATACAAGCCGCAGGTGATTGGTATAGAGAAGGGTGCGCTGGGGCTGGTGTTTCGGGATTTGTTGGAAGGGCTGCCCGTCATTGGCTTGGAGCCCGATAAAGACAAGGTGCGGCGACTGCTGGCGGTGAGCCGATTCTTTGAGGCGGGCAGGGTATACACTGTGAAAAACATTCAGAACGGTCAGGCGTTTCGTGAACAGCTGATTGAATTTCCGAAGGGGACGCATGATGATATGGTTGACGCAGCGGCTTATGCAGTGAGGTTGTTGTTTGTGGAGGGAGCGAATCAGGTGTCGAGTAAAGATTTCCAGACCGCTGGTGATTATTACGACGAGCTAGATGACGATGAGTGGTTGGATTAGGTATAAGTATGATATAATCAGGTTAAGTATATACGACGTGCGAAAGGCGTCGTATTTTATTTGGAGAAATTATGAAGCTGGTAAATTTGAGCGGTAAGAATAACGATAAAAATGCAGGCAGCCGACTACGTGAGATTGGTAGTGCTGGCACTGGCGTATTTACGGACTATGAAGCAGAGAAAATAAAGCTAAATCGCCCGAGGAAAATCACTGATTACCGAGATATGTTGCGCGATGGCACTGTCGAGGCATTATTCAATATCCTGACCATGCCGATTTTGGCAAGTGAGTATGACATTAAGCCTGCCGACGAAAGTACTGAAGCGAAAACGCAAGCAGATTTCGTACGAAACAACTTACTGAGCGAGAGCTATAAAGGCGGTATTGAAACGCCGTTTAATCTATTCCTTGATCAATCAATGATGGCATTGGTTGACGGCTTTCAAGTGTGGGAGAAGGTGTATCGACTAAATAATAACCGCTACGAGTTGAAGAAGCTGGCGCTGCGGGATTCTAGGAGTGTAGAAATTCTAAGCGATTTGAAGGACGGCTATCAAGGGATTAAGCAAACGCAAGAAGACGGTTCGACGGTGGTTATTCCAGCTTACAAAACGTTCCTATTTACACCAGGCAAACGATACGATCAATATTATGGACGTTCAATATTTACGGCACTTTGGCGAAACTACGACAAGAAATGGAAGTTGGAATACCTGGATAGCATTGCTTTGCAAAATGACGCTATCAAACCAAAGGTATTGAAAAATACCGGCAGCACACTTGCAAAAGCTGATGACAAAGTAACGTCGAAAGTATTGAACGTATTAAGTCGTTTAGGCAAGGTCAATTCAACGGCTACCTTGCCGCAAAATTACGAACTTGAAGTGCTGAACTCTGAGGGACGCGATCCACACCAATCCATTGAGCGACAGAATTCTGAGATGGCAAGAGTATTTCTGGCTAATTTTATGTTGTTGGGTTCGCAAGGAACGAGCTCAACTGGCAGTTTTGCATTGAGCGACACGCAAGCAAAGATGTTCCGTATGAGCCTAGAATCTGTCATGAATAAACTAGCGGCACACATTAACCAATACATCATCGCTGATTTGATTGATATTAACTTTAGCGAACCACACTATCCAGTTTTCGCATTCGAGAAGATGGATAATGAAGTGGTTGGTGCGATATTTAATGCCTTTACGACAATGATTCAGAAAGACCGCATGTCTGACGCAATGGCGAGCGAGATTGAGGACGCAACAGCGACACGGCTGGGCTTTGATGTGGAGAAGATTAGGCAGCAGCGTACTGAGCAGGCTGAAAATACTGAAAGCAATGCCGGCAAGGAAAAAGAGGCTGGCAGCGCATCGACTGGTCAGCGAACTATGAGCGACAAACACAAGCATGAACCGAGCGAGAGCCTGAAAAAGCTTGACGTTAGATGGCAGGAGCTAGAAAAGCGTTTTTTAGACCAAATCCGCCCAGTTTATGAGGCTGTGGCGGAGGAAGTTAGCCAGGAAGTCGCAAAATCAAAGCTGGTGAGTGATATTGACACGGTGGTGTTTCCAGTGGAATACCGCCGAACGCTAGTATCGTTCTTTAAGCAGGGGTATCAGATTGGAAAAATCAGTGCTAGCGATGAAATGGGTAAGCCGGCCGCGAAGAATGGTAATGATTTAACTAAAGCAGCCGTTGAATACATAAACTGGATTATCGAGAAGCAGCAGAATGACCTGACCAATTATGCTAAAAGCCTGGTAATGAATAGAGTAGTGCTGGATGATGAGCCGATTGATTACAGCGCTGAGATTCTGAAGCTGATTCTGGCGTGGTTTGCGACAAAGCTGATGGACACGGCGTCGTACGCAATTGCACAAGCGGTCAATTCCGGGCGTAATTCGGTATGGGACGATGACGATATGTTGGAGTTTTCGGCAATTCTGGATGCACGAACGTCGCCTGGTTGTAGCGCGCTGGATGGCAAGGTGATGACGTGGAAGGAGTGGCAAACCTATCCTGAGTACATCCCACCACGACATTTTAACTGCCGCTCGACGTTTACGAGACTTCTCGGCGATAATCCAGAGGATGAGATAAACCCGCCGAACAACACGCAGATGCACAACATTGAGAAGATTCAGAGAACGCCAAAGCCGCAGTTGATTGAAGAGAACCCATACGTGGCACAGTACACCAAAGCAGAGTTGCTGAGTGTCGAGACATACAAGGGCAATGGGTTTATAAATATCAATCAGACGCTATTGGGTCGCCGACCAATGAATGAGTATGCTGAGGCTGATATTAAGCAACTGGATAAGGCGATTAAGAAGACGAAGCTAGAGAAGGACGTGGTGCTGTATCGTGGTATTGGGCTAGAGTCAAAGTTGTCGGTTAATGATATTGTCGATAATCCTAATTTTCTTTCTACATCCACCAGTCAGGATGTGTCAATAGAGTTTGCACAGCAAGCTGACGGGAACAAATATGTATTTATCTTTAAGGCTCCAAAGGATATGCCATATTTGGATATGGAGAAAGTGCTAGCAGATAATGGTGTTACCTCAATAACAGATGAGGACGAATATCTGCTGTCTAGGGGCAAGAAGTTCGTTGTAAAAAGGCTTAAGAAGTTAGATAATGAGATTATCATGGCTGATATGGAAATGACGAAGGACACTAAATACCTCGCTGATGAATCAGAGGACTTGCTGACTGATGAAATGATGGCTAGTTTGAATAAGACGGCCGAGGAAGTTGAGAAGCGTCTCGCCGATCCAAATTACAAACCGAGCCGAGCAGTTCAACGGATGCATGCTATTTGGCAGATGGATTCTGAATACCTAGACGAACAGTTGAAAGCAGCATAAAAACAAATAGTTTTGCTTTAACCACAAGTATGATATAATACGACCAGTATATGCGACAAGCGAGTTTGTCGCATTTTCTTTTGGGGCAAATTTCTCTTGGAGTATATCGGGAGAATAATATGTTTACAGTTTCAACGAAGACGAAAGATAACATCCGACTAAGCGACGAGGGCAAAAGCGAGTACAGACGGTACTGGAAGCAATTATGTCCGTTTGGTGAATGGATAGATCCAAACGATTGGGATAATTCGAAGTTGGTTATTGACAAGAATCTAGTTGATCAGTTGGTAAAAAACTTCAATGACAAGGTTTTGGACTACGTACCAGTGCCACTAGGACACCCGTATGACAGCTCAAGCTTGGCAAGCCTTAATACTGGCGAGTTGCTGGAGCTGGAGGCACGAGAAGACGGCTTGTATGGTTTGATAGAAATTCGCGACGATGCAGTTGCCGATAAAATCGACAAAAACCTGATTCCAAACGTATCAATGGGTATGGATTTGCAATACAAGGACAAGAAAGATGGCTCACTCAAGGGTGCGGTTCTCCAACATGTAGGGCTAGTGACCGACCCATATCTCAAAGGCATGCACGCCTTTGAGCCGGCGCTGTCTGACATGTCACAGGCAGCCATTGTGCTTAGTGATTCATCTAATAACAATAGAGAGGAGAATGGGATGAATAAGGTAAAAGTAACTAACGACCGTGATTTTTGACGTCGAGTTGAAGTGGCAGGAAGACGGCGAGGAGAAGACCGCAACCGTCGCTGCTGGTGCAGACGTTGAAGTTCCTGAAGATCAGGAGGAAGCGGTAAAGCAGCAAATCGCTGACGCTAAAGAGCCAGAAGATAAAGACGAGGACAAGTCTGGAGAGGATAACCTATCTGATAAGAAAGATTTGTCTGACGAGCAGAAAGCGCTTGAAGCTGAGAAAGCTGAGTTGGCTCGGGAAAAAGCCGAACTGACAAAGCAGAAGCGAGAGCTATCGGAAAAGCAGGCTGAGGCTGAATATGAGAAGCTGCTTTCTGAAGGCAAGCTTGTTCCGGCTCAGAAAGAGAGCTATTTGGCACTCTGCGCTGCCAAAGACACTAAGGTGCAGTTATCTGATACGAAAACCAAATCTGTTGATGTGCTATTATCGGAACTCTTTGCGGCGATGCCGGCAATGCGGCTATTGAGCGAAGATGGCGGTGAAGGCGGCAATGGAAATGGTGATGAAGTTCAGCTGGACGACTCCGATAAAGCAGACATCGAGCGGTTTGGACTGAATGAAGAAGATTATAAAGAAGTAAAGCGTGAGAAGGAGAATCAATAATGACATTTCTACGACAAGACGGCGATTTGATCTCGGCACCATTCGGTGACAATACGATTAATCGCGGACAATTAGTGACTGTTGACGCTGCAGGTAAGGCTAAGGCAGCAGAAGCTGGAGTAAAAGCCATTCTTAGGGTGTCGCTATGGAGAATACTGGCGGACTAATCAAGAATGAGGTGCGAGTTTATCGAACTGGCGTGTTCCAGCTGGCGATCGACTCAGTAGCTGCTGCTGATTTAGGCAAAGCTGTTGCAGTTGCTACACCTGACAAAGTTACGACAACTGTTAGCGCTACCGCTCCTGCAATCGGACAGATTGTTGAAGTAATTGATAACAAAACTGTAGGCGTTCGCCTGAGCTAAGAAAGGAATATAAGATGGACTTAAAAGCAATGCTACAAAAGCTTGATACCGCCATCAAGACGGTATACAAGACTACTAAAAAAGAGTACAAAGACCCTCTGCAGGGCATTTTGTACGATATCACACCAGTGACAGGTGCGGTCAACAACATCGTGACGCTCAACAGCGTGCCTGGCATGCGTGAGTTCAAATCAGAGCGCAAACACGGCGTGGCTGACAACACCGTCCACACAATCGCTCCACGAAAATGGGAGTCAACTCTGGACGTTGAACGCGAAAAGATTGAAGATGATGACCTCGGCCAGATTCCAAACCAAACTCGTGTTATGACTACTAAGAGCGGACGTCACTACGGCGCATTGGCTGTTGCAGCACTTCCTGTTGGATTTACTGCCAATTTGAGCGACGGCAAGCCGTTCTTCCACGCAGATCGTGGCAACTTGATTACTGGCGCATTCAGTGCCGCAACATTTAGTAAGGCTTTTGATGCGTTGGTTGGCATGAAAGATGCTGATGGCGACTTTATCAACCCGATTCCAACCCACTTGATTGTTGGTCAGGAAAACCGCGAGGAAGCTGAGAAAATCTTGCTCCGTGAGAAGTTGGACAATGGACAGAGCAACACCAATTACAAACGTGTTGAGTTGATCGTTGACCCGCGCATCGCTGGCAAGGCGACATTCTTGGTAGCAGCCAAAGAAGGCATGTGTCCATTAACGATTGCTGAGCGAATCAAGGTTGGCGCACCAGTTGCGAAAAACGACCTGAACAGCGACAAGGCGTTCGAGACTGACATCTTTAGCTGGGGCTTACGCGGTCGTTACGACGCAGCCTACCAAGCAATGCAGTTCATTGTGGCTGTGAAAGGTTCTTAGTCGACAGACTTGAGGCGGGGGATGGTTCGCCCGCCTTTGTCTGAGGATTAGGAGAAATAATATGAAGCACGAGATAAACCAGACTATCAAAGATATATTACAGGAAGCGGGACTGTATCACCGCCAGTTACTGGAGTTTAACGACGTTAACAGTTCGGTAATTTCGCTAGGAGACTATATCTTGGCTGACGTCAACGGCGACGATACAATTGACGTAAAGATGTGCGAGTGCTGGTGGACAATAAGCTAGTCAAAGTAACCGAAGTAGATACCACTAATGCGTTGATTACACTGGAAAAGTCGGTTGTTTCTGGGCAGGAGGTGTCAGTACGCTTTGCTAGTTCTAGCGTAGAGCCTGAATACGTCGAGAAAGTGCGAGCTGAAGCGCTGAGCGAGATTATATCAAAGATTCCGTGTGACGCCGCCTGGGTTGAGGAATATAAGCCAACATTACGCTACATTCAGCGGCTAATGGCTGCCGGTATGCTATTGGTGCGGGATTATGGATTTAATGAAGATATTGAAAATACCAGCAAGGATGGCTATAAGAAATTGGAGCTGGCAAGTGAAAAACTGAACACGCTAATTACCATGGTTTGCGGCGAAGCCTGTTCAAGAAGTGCTCAAGGATTTGCAGCGCGGGATGATGGAGATCTTTTTTCAAAGAGACCGCATATCAGTAGCGAGGATTGGTAGATGGACGGGCAAAAAGTACCAATTTCTGTCACGGTTGATGGCGAGGAACTGAAGCAATTCAATCAGATACTATTAAATCGATGGAAGCGTGCTAGTAGTCTGCGTATACCGTTGCAGGAGGCGGCTAACTTTATGTTGGATGAGATTTCCAAGAACTTTAGCGGTAAACGTGGTGCAGTTTTTGGTGCGCAGTGGCGTAAACGTAAGCGAAATTATCCATGGCCACTACTAAATAAGACGGGCAAGATGAAGGATGGTTTTAAGGCGGAAATATACAGCGACAAAGCAGTCATTAAAAACCCGACACGGTATTTCAAATATCATCAGATGGGTACAAAAAATATGCCAGCACGCAAGATGTGGGGTATGACCGAATCGCAAGCACGGTATATTCGCCAACGATTACAAATCTATTTAGAAGCTGAAGGAGAGAGATAATGCAATACGAAGACCCAATTTTAGCAAAGCTGCGTAACCTATTAAATGAGCACGTCCCGAAAGACTTGAGAAATAAATACTATCTGGGCGATCCAATGGTGGTGGATAAATCAAGCTTGCCGATGTGCTTTATTAGTTATGAACGGCAGAGTGTCATTGATGATGCCTCGTATTCAATCGAAACGCACTCGACGGTATTAATCAATGTGGCATATGACCTAACTAGAGATTTTAATAGTACAGCGAAACGCAGCGGCAGTCATATGGCACTGGTAAAGATGATTTGCGGGCGAGATAGTAAGAATAAATTACTACCTGAGACAATTTTATCTGTGCTGAGACAATTCCAGGACGAACAATCTGATGAGTTAATAATCGACCTGGGCAGTCAAACGGAAATAGAGTATGTAGTCAGCGAGCGGGGCGGCAGCGTATTTACTAACGAGGCTTTAATACGATTTACGGTGCGCACTCGCGACATGGTTGGATAAATGTAAGCGCCATGGTATAATACGGGTAGTATATGCGATCAGCCTTGGTCGCATTTTCTTTTGCCCATTGACTGATTTCGCGTAAGAAAGGGATTAACCGTGAAGAAAGATAATCAGCCAGCAGCACCCGCACCGAAGCAGTCATTTTATCTGCCAGAGTTCGGCGTGTCTGTCGAAGCAGAAAGCTTTGAAGAAGCAGTTAAAAAAGCCAAAGCCGAAAATAAGGAGGGAGAGGAATAATGGCAGAGAAAAAGATTGTAACAGGTCGAAAGACCGCCGTGGGGTTGGCGCTGGAAGACACCAGAGGTACCGCCAAAATGCCGACGTATTTTTATCCACAGCTGGATTTTAGCTTTAAGGACACGCCAGAGACGAAAACTAACGAATCGGCGTACAATAACATCACCAAAAACAACGCTGTTGATGTAATGAGTGTTAAGGGCGAGGGTTCAATCGGCGGCAAGACGTGGGCAAAGGGACTTTATTACTGGCTAGCACTGGTGTTTGGTCAAAAAGCCGCAACGACGCCTGTTGCTGGCGATACGGGAGCTAAAAAGCATTTGTTCTCGCTGAATAATGAGAATACTCATATTAGCTCGACTATCACCATCAAGGAATCGGTGTTTTGCGGGCAGTTTCCGTACGCCATGATTGAGAGTTTTAAGATTTCATGGACACCCGATGATTATCCGAAGATTGAAGTAAGCTTGATGTCGAAAAAATCCAAGGATGTAACGCCGTCAACTGTTACTATTGCGTACGACTCAACCGAGACAGAGTTTATTCCAAAGGACGTGCTACTGAAAATGGCAGCCGACGCAGCTGGATTGACGGCAGCGCCAGAACTCCAGGATGTTAAGAGTTTCAGTCTGGAAATTAAGAAAAATTTGGAAGCAGTTCAGACGTCAAGTTCTAAGGATGACATTCAGGAAATCTTTAACAAAGACTTTGAGGTTAGCGGCTCAATTGAGAAACTGTACACCGACGACACCTACAAAGGCATGATGCTAAACGGTACAACTCAGGCAATGCAATTTGGCTTTATCGACAAAAACCACAAAGCCGGTAACACCACGCCAACCAGTCTGCTGTTTACTATAAGCAAGGTGGCGATTTCTAGCCGTGAGCCGAGCTACGGACTGAGCGATATTTCAACTGAGACGATCAACTTTGAGGGCTTGCTGAATATCACAGACGGCAAGACTATCGAAGCTGAATTGGTTAATAAATACGAGTACTAGGAGAAAATAAATGAGCAATCGAGAACTATTTATTGAACTAAAAGACGGACGTAATGCTGTTATCCGCGGGTTTATTCGCAACCGTGACCGCAGTATGTACCGACGGCTAATGCTGGAAGGTCAAACCATGTCCACTAAGGAGATGGAAGCTAGTGGTGGCGATGTGGATGTTGACCTGGGCAACGTCATGGGTGCGAGCGACAAACTGATTGAGAAGTTGCTGCTGGAATACTGCGGCAATCGCGAACAGCCATTTGAAGCACTAATGGACAGCGAATTTGGCGACGACTACGAGACAATCAGCAACAAGGTCATGGAGGTCTTCGGCAAGGACAAGGAGCTCCCAAAAGAATAGAGGCGTGGTCAATTAAATATGACCGCGCGCTGCGCAACGGCTCTGGCGAAGTGCCAAAGATGATTCAGATTGCGCTCATCTGTAAGGAGTATGGTTGGACATATGACGAGTACATGGATCAGCCAGAGGAATTTACCGCGGCCATCCTAGCACGGCGTCAAGTCGAGGCGGTAGTCGAAAAGGAGCAGATTGATAAGGCGGGGCAGCAGTAGGTTGCCTCTGCTTTTATCTGTGCTTGTCGCAGGCGATGCCGTCGCCGTCTCTATCAAGGTGTGGCGCGTACCCAGGCTCACCTCGGCGCATGTGACTATAGCCAGCGGCACGTGCTTCTTTGCAGTTGCTAAAATTCAGCTCCGATGAAGCGGCAGGCTGTGATTGTGATTGCGCTTGTTGTTGATTAGCTGCGGCAGCGGCTGCCTCCTCTTGTTTTTTCTTCTCCTCGGCGGCTTTCTTCGCCTGTTCGGCTCGCTCTTTCTCTTCCTGCTTGGCTTTTTCTAGTTTGGCGATACGTTCAGAGAATGGAGCACGCTTGTCTTCTGGTAGTTTATTGATATCCGACTTGGCGTTATTGATATTGCTGTCGCTTGGGTCAGACTCAGCTTTTTGAACAGAATCTTTGGCTTGGTTAACAGCCTTTTCTGATGATCCTATATTTCCAATGACACTAATGCCAACGATTACAATAATTACGATGATAATAATGTGCACAAAACCGCCTTTACGCTGTTTCATTTTTGGACTCCTTCTGATGATGTTATTTTTTGAGCGACGAACTCGCGTATTTTCTTATAGTGAGGTTCTAGCGTGGTGATAATACCGTACTGAACATTGCTTTCTTCAATTGGTTTAACTAGAGTGATTTGCCCGTCCTTTAAATACAATATTGTACGAAAGACAACGGTTTTATCTTCTTTCTTTGAATTGAAGTCAAAGCCCTCGACTTCTGACCAATCAAAACTCCGCACGATGTCTTTTTTGATGCCTTTATTAAACGAGAAAGCAACGCCATTGTGATCGAACGCCAACTCAGCTGACAAAACATTGTCTTTTATGGGATTATACGTCCCGTTATATTCGCCACTGGCAAGTAGCGGTAGTTTTTCTTTCTTCTTAAATAGATTAAACATGGTGGCAGTTTGTTTTTCCTTTCCTTATGGAGGGATTATACCACGATGTGATATAATATGGGTAATATATGCGGACTTTGAGCCGCATTTTTTTGTTGTTTTTCGTCCGCTAGGAAAAAGAAGGCGGAAGATGAATAACAGCACACTCACTCTGACAATTCGAGCAAACGTATCAGCCTTGCAGGCTGCCTTGAAGACTGCTCAGGCGAGCGTTAAAAATTTTAGCAGCAATGTAGGTAAGAAACTAGTCGGCAACGCTGCTAATTTGAAGGACGCTTTTAGTCAAGCGGGCGGATTCATTGAATCGACCCTGAAGCGCGTCGCTGCGGTGGCGGTGGGCGGTAGCTTTGGATTGATGTCGTTTGTAAAAAGTGCATCTGAATTGCAGTCACTGCGATCGTCATTTGAATCGCTGACAGGATCAGTAGAATCGACGAACGTCGTCATGAAAACGCTGTATCAGTACGGTAAAGAGACGGCGTTTGATAACAAGTCTATTCAGGCGACCGCCAAAATGTTCCTGGCAAACGGCGTGGCAGTCCAGGATTTGATGGGCTGGATGCGAAACTTGGGCGACTTAGCGGGTGCAACAGGTGCGGATTTGCAGGGCTTGGCACTGCCAATTACGCAGGCAATCGGTACTGGCAAAATGATGACACAAGACTGGTATCAGATCATCAACCAAGGTGCTGGTGGATTCAAAAAATATATCATCGCAGCGATGGGTGCGGGACACTCCATTAAAACCTTTGGCGATGACTTGTCGAAGGGTAAGGTTACGGCTGACGTGCTACGTAAGGCACTCCAGATGGCGAGTGCTGAGGGCGGCATGGCTTTTCAGGGTGCAATTAAGCAGTCTCGCACATTTAACGGTCGCATGAGCAACCTGCTGGAAACAATTACCAATGTGGGTATGAAAAATTGTCGGCGTGGATGCAGCGACCGGGCAAGTCAAAGCCGGTGGCGTGTTCGACAAAATCAGCAAAGCTGTAGAGGATGCGACAAATTGGCTGGAAGAGAATAAGGATACGGTGCAGAAGGTTGCGGACACAATTATCAACAACCTAGTTCCGGCACTAACATCTTTAGCAAGTGCTTGGGCGATTATGAAGGTTGGATCGGGCATAACTGGTGCGATTAAGCAAGTTAATGAATATAAAAAAGGAATAGAGGGTACGGCTGGTGCTTTCAAGATACTGAGCGTCGCGCTAACTGGCAATCCAATGATGTTATGGGCAGTTGCCATCGCAGCCGTAGTTTCAGCTCTCGTATTCCTCCAGATGAAGTTTAATATTTTCGGCAAGGCTGCCGAATGGATTAAAAATACCTGGAACGATTCCATAAATAGTATCAAGGGCTTTTTAGAAAGCGCTGGCAATACTGTTAAGAATATCGCCGAGAGTGTAGGTAAGTTTTTCGATGATGCCAAGAAAGCTGTGAGCGATTTTGGACAGGCTGTAGCCGACTGGTTTATTACAAAGTTTGAAGAGGCAAAGAAGATTGCCGGTGATGTGTTTAATGCTATCACGAAATGGATTAACGACAATAAAACGCTACTGATAAATCTGGGTATTATCATCGGAACGATTGTATTGCCAAATTAGTACAGATCGGCATTGAGGCGGCGAAGTCGTTTGCCGTGATGGCAAAAAATGCAGCAGTTAAGGGTGCGGGAATGGCGGCTGAAATAGCCAAGAGCTTGGCAAAGACTGTTGTTTCAGCGACAGTCAACGCTAGTAAGATGGCAATTCAGGGAGCTATAGCTTTTGGTTCATGGATCAAGAATGCGGCTATCGCTAGCGCCGGAGCTATAAAAAACTTTGTGCTGATGAGCGGCAAAGCCGTAATTCACGCTGGGATTATGGGTGTGCAAGGGGCTATAGCTTTCGGCAAATGGACGGCTGGTGCGGTAGTGATGGGCGCAAAGGCGGTAGCGACGTTTGTGATGATGGGCGTACAAGCGTTGGTGGCTGGTGCTAGGATTGCTGCCTCCTGGCTAATGGCGATGGGTCCGATCGGTGTTATTGTGGCTATTGTTGCTGGTGTGGTGGCGCTGATTATCGCCAACTGGGATACGGTTAAGAAATGGCTGACGGATTTTTGGAACGGCGTGGTGGCTGCTGCGCAGGGAGCGTGGAATGGGATTGTTGCTGCGTTTAATGCGGTGGTCGGATTCTTCTCCGGACTATTCCAGGGTGCATGGAACGCTATCGTAGCGGTGTGGAATGCTGTGGTAGGGTTCTTTGCTAATGTCTGGAACGGCATTGTGATAATATTCTCGGCTGTCGTGGGCTGGTTCGGCGGAATATTTGCCGGTGCCTGGAATATCATCGTGAGTGTGTGGAATGCGGCAGCTGGCTGGTTTGGTGGCGTGTGGAATGGAATCGTCGGTGTATTCGCTGGCGTGGCAGGATGGTTTGGCAGTATTTTTCGCGGAGCATGGAACGCTATCACTGGCATATTTGGTGGGTTAGCAGGGTTCTTCGGCGGCGTATGGAATACTATCACTGGGATGTTCGGAAGACTGGGCAGCTTCGTTGGTAATGCTATTGGGGGTGCAGTTAGGGGTGCAGTTAATGGTGCACTAAGCATGGTTGAGAGGATGGCAAACGGGTTCATTGGCATGATTAACGGTGCAATTGGACTTATCAATAAGATTCCAGGCGTACACATTGGCAATATTCCAAGTTTACATATTCCACGAATGGCGACCGGTGGTATCGTTACTCCGCAGGGCGGCGGTTCGATTATTTATGCTGGTGACGGTGGACAGAATGAATGGGTCGTGCCAGAAAGTAAAATGGCGAGCTTGGTAGCGCAAATCAATAGACGAAGCGATGGTGTTGGTTCGCGAGATGTCAATATCACCGTGAATGTGACCACTAGAGACGAGAAATTTAACGAGGAGGATGCAGTGAATATCGCAAAGCAAATCAATCGAGCATTGAAAGCGCAGGGACTACGGCTTGATCAGTTAGGAGCGCTCCGATGATACGATTAAACGGTCAAGAAATACCAATTTATCCAAGCGGCTACGATGATTCACCAGTGGTGGTAAAGACTGACAACCTTTCAATCAATGGCAGTATCGAAAGACATAGCTTTCCATCCAAAAAGCGTGCCAAAATGACATTTACAGCGGTAACGCCAGCACAGTTTCGGTTCTTTGAGAGTATCTTTAATGCCGCTGGCAAGGTGAGGTTTTATAACGACCAATCAAAATACGGCGTGCTTCAGTTCGACGGGATTATGACAGATTGCGACACCGACGAGTATATTCGCGGCGGCAGCTTGATGACGAGCCTAACCGTAACAATTCGGGAGGTGTAAATGCAGGCGGTTTCGGCTAATTTCATCAGCAAGGTCAACGCACCGCGTAAACAAACCGACTTCGCGGTGATGCTGGGATGGAGTAAGCAAATAAATCCTACTACGCGGTTCTTTAATTTGGATTCTTCGGCGCTGGATGGCGGAGACTTTCTAAAAGGATCAGGCGATGTGGTGACGTTTTTCGACAAGTATGTGTACACGGACGAGAGTCGTTACGTCAAGAACTTCAAAATTAGTAAAAAAAGTGAGCAGTTACTCGTGGGGTGTCGTCACAGCTCAGGCGACAATCACACTGAATAATACGACGGGGCGGTTCCTGCCAGAAAAAGACCCTGTGATCGGTAAATTTATCAAGGCAGGACGGCCGATAAAGATATTAACTGGATATGATGGCGAAATGATTACGAACTTTGTTGGGTTCGTGGGTACACCGACAATAAATATTGTAGAGCAGACAGTGGAGCTGACGGCATTTGACGCAATCACCTACCTGGACACAAAATATTCCAATTTGCCGGCGTTTGTGGGCAAGTTTGCGCACGAAATTGTGCGAGATTTACTGATTGAGCAGGGGTTCAGTACCAACCAGTTTGAGATCGACCGGTCGCAACAGGTGGCGATTGGTTATTTATCGCCAAAAGACAAGAGCGTGACTGATTTATTGAAAGAATTAGCAGAGGCGGAAGCGGCGCTGGTCTTTGTTGACGAGCAGGGGATAATTCGGTTCTGGAATAGAACGCACCTGGCGAAGACTCAGCAAACAGCTCATACGTTCAGTTATTCTAACCTGACCAACCTACAAATTAAGTCAACGCCAGTAATAAACTCGGCGCAGGTGGTAGCAAAACCATTCAAAGTGCAGGCATTTCAAAAACTATGGGAACTGGAGCAGGGCAGCGAGCAAACGAAAATAAGAGCTGGTAAGACTATCGACATTTTCGCTGAGTTTCAGGATAGTGTTGGGGACTTTTATGCTGTAAGTGTAGATAGACCAGTTCATGCAAGCAGTAACTCTGGTACGTCGATGTATTCTGGCACGAAAAATTCTGACGGTGGAGGCGGCGCAATCAATGTACAGCTGGTGTCGGTGTACAACTTTGGCAGCACTTACAAAATGACCTTCCGTAACAACTCGAGCGTGGACGGATATATTAATCGTATCCAGTTATGGGGTGCACCAGCAAAGGTAACGCAAGTAATTACCGAAAATGCCGTGAGCGAGCCAAGCATTGAACAGTACGGCGTCAATCCTGACACGTCAACCGGTTTTGGTGCAGAGGTATTGAAGATTGAAAATAACCTGGTGCAGGATGTTGGCGGTGCGAGGGCGATCGCTAATAACATCGTAACGTTGTACTCAAACCCAAACAGACAGTTCAAGTTGGATAACTTTTTTGTGCCGTATTTACAGATCGGCGATACGGTAGACTTGCAGATTGATGAGCTGGCTGATAGTTTCAGCTGCTTTATTACCAGTTACGAGCTGGCAGGCGGCGTGAATGCTAATTTCGACAGAGCCTGGAGGTGGAGGAACGTCCGAAAATTAGTGCGTTTGAGCTGGACAAATCAACGCTGGATGGCGGAGATGTGCTAGCAAACTAAGTATGGTATAATGTAAGCAGTATATACGACCAGCCAGAGCGGCGGTCGTATTTTTATTGGAGGAAATAATGGATAGCGAAACAGCCAAGCAAACGCAAGACCAAGCCGAACTGGAGAAAATGGCAGATTTTTATGCTCAACATTACAGCCAGGTGTACTTTGTGAGATGTCTGAAAACTAATCTGGTAGTCGCAGTTGAGTGTTTTCCGGCAAAGACAATTCAAGGCTTTTCAGCAATTACTGCGCCTAGGCGTGGAGGCAATCGTGATATTTATGACTATCAGGGGCTATTTCTGACGACCCGTGAGAGGTTGGATAAAACGCCTGAAGGATTTCCGATGATTGGCTACGAAGCGTTAACTGGCAACGATACACGGTTATCTAAATTTGAGAGAGGAACAATAAATCCAGTGCAGCCAGGTGAGGCTAGTCCAGTAGAGCTGGTGAACTCATTTGCTATGAGCCCGTTCGAGCGAGCACAGTTGGAGAGCGAGGTGGCACTAAAGCAAAGTGTCCATAAAGAACAGGCGGATTACGAACTGAAGTATAGCGATAAAGGTATGATTATTGAGCGATTTGAGACATTTCAAGTAGAAAGGGTGAGATAGTATGGCGTATGTTAACTTAAATTTTGTGCCGGGCGAAATTTTAACAGCGGCAAAAATGAATCTTTTGGCAGCAAATGACGCTAGTTTTCATGATGGAACGGGAATAAGCGATGGTTCTATACAACCAGATAAATTAGCAGATAGCCTTAAAACCTATAAGTCTACTGAGATGGACACTGGCAAAAAATGGATTGATGGTCGCCCAATTTATCGTAAGGTTGTGCGTGGTGCGGTCAATATGATTGGTGGGAATAACACCTCAATCCTGCCTCATGGTATTACCGGCTTGACTAACGCCTGGGAGCTGACTTCGTGGTCTGGCAATATGAGATTGTCCGGCGTATTGTCAAACAATTCTATAAAACAGGCGCTGCCATATATTGAAGGGACGCACCAAGCTGGTATTACCTCCATTGATAAAACGAATATTACTATTTCTGGCAGTTATGCTTGGGGCAGTTCGGAAGTGAGTGTTACTATGGAGTATGTTAAATAATTAAGCTGCACCAATCGCAACCCAACTAAAGTAATACACGCCCCTTAACATAGCACCGTCAAAACGCCTACATCTTGCTGTAAATCCTGAATTAGTAACACCAACAGCTCCAAATGTTGCGCCAGCCCAAGACGGATTTGGTGTATCTGACCACGGATCACTAGCGTTTCCATAACCGTTATACGTGCAAATGATAGTTGGTATCATTCCGTTCTCAAATTCCTTTGGAAACGTGACTAATGTCGTAGCTTCTACGGTATCAGTTGGTACTCTTACCCTTGCTCGACCATACTGGATGATAGCAGGTGTAACTGGCAGAGTGGCATTGTCTTGTTTCGATTGAATAAAATCTTTCCAACCAATATGTTGTGGTTGTATAGAACCATGAAATGCATTATGTTTACGGTAAAATCGTGGTATAATGTAGGTAAGTATATGCGTTTCAGGACGCATATTTTTATTTGGTTGCGGCCTGGGGTGAGAGAAAGGAGACCGACAAAGCATGGCAGCAGCAAATAATACTAACGAAGCGGAGCTGTGGCAAAAATTGGGAAAGATGGACGCCGACATACAAAATATCAGAAACCAGATAGAATCAATCAGCGCAAAGATTGATAGGCTGGATTTGACGGTGGTAGTAGAGCGGTTGGTGAAGCTGGAAAAAGATGTAGGAAATCACGAAGATAGGTTGGATAAACTGGAAGACAACCAAGCAAGGATAGTTTGGTTTATCATCGCCGCCGTGGCTGGAGCAATACTGAAAATGGTAATTATCGATAGGATAGCGAAATGAGTATGTTGGAGCAGTTATTTTTTATGGCGATATTTGCAGGTGCATTTAGCGGTGCATTGGTTGGTTTACTTCTTGCGGCAACTTTCAAATTTGTTTATCGGCTCATTAAGAAAGTAATCAAGGAGGAGTAGGAAATGTCATATCAAGAACTAACACAATTTAACTCGCCGAACTATACGCCCGAAAGCCAGGTATCAGCGGTATACGGCATGGCACGATCTGTAGAGGGCGTCACATACCACTGGTGGGGCAGTAATTCAGACTTTGTGTCGATAGTGAATTATCTATGCCGCGCTAATGGTAATACCTCAGCGCATACTGTCGGCGAGGCTGGCAGGGTGGCGTGGATTGTTGACGCAGTAAACGCTGCTTGGCATGCCGGCAACGCTAGAGGCAATGCTACAACGGTCGGTTATGAATGTAATACACGCCTTAGCGATGGTGATTATGAGACGATGGGCGAGTTCCACTACGATATGGAGAAAGCCTACGGGCGCCGCCTAAATATTTACGTGCATAAAGAATGGTTCAACACTAGTTGCTCACCAATCGACAAGAACCGTATCCGTGCAATCGCTGACCGCTATCACGCTGGCGGCGGTTCGCGTCCGATAGTCAACGAGACGCAGATTCGTGAAGTGTTCCGCTCAATTTTAGGGCGTGAAGTTGACTCAGAGGGTTTGCGGCACTATTTGGGGCAAGCTGATAAGGGATGGTCAATCGACCAAATCCGTGCTGATGTAAATAATTCTCAGGAGGCGCACCAACGACGTGCAGAGCTGGCTCGCCAAGCGGAAGAATTGAAACGAAGCGAGTGGGTGCGTAACCTGAACGATATTGAAGACATAAAACTGGTCGTTGCACCAGTCGCAGGACTACGTGCCGTCAATATGGTAACCATGGAATCGTTTGGTAACGTGATTCCTAGAGGGACGGTTATCGATATCGCCAAGGAGACAGTGGTACAGGGCAAGAAATACTACCTATCGCAGTACGCCGTTAAGAATAACAAGCCGTTCGGCATCGCGGCGACAGAGCTAGTTGCGCCAGCTGATCCAAATAAAGATAAGCCGGCATGGCAAAAGAATCTGAAGGATATTGCCGACCAAGATTTCTGGACGCGTTCAGAGTGCGAAGTTACTGACCTAACTACTGGTAAATTGGCAAAGAAATTGCCAATGGGAACGAAGGTTCGCGTCACTCATGTTACGAGATTGGTTGATGATGATTTGATGGTGTTAGAGGGCGGTACGCTGGCAATCGATAAGTTGTACCTGAGCGATAAGCCAATCGACAGCCTCCTAGAAAAGCGAGTGTCGGCACTGGAGGCAATCGTCAATAAAAATCATCGAATTTTTTTAACCAATTTATTCAAAAAAATTTTTAATAAATAATAATAAGGAGGACAATGATATGAAATTGACTAAAGAACAATTACTCAAAATATTAAAAGTTGCGCTGTATGTGGGAGTTTCAAACGCGCTGGGCGCTCTAGCGGCGTTCGTGCAGGGTAACCCTGATGCGTTCGGCATTTATGACCCGATTATTAACGTGTTGCTGGTTACCGCTATACAGTTGTTTAAGACGGAGGAATAAGATGCTGAGACAGGTCGTGCCAGTTCGCGGTTCAATCGTCGGGCACTGCTACTACGATGCAACTGAGCGCGACCTGTCTGTCGGAGCAGAAGATAAGGCGGAAGGGTTTCGTACTGGTGATGTTGCCAAGTATGTAGCGCCAGGCAATCAATCGTCGGCAGTGCTGTATATCCGCATGCTTATGCCTCACTATTCGCAAATAGTTGAGGCTTATTTGGATTTGTGGTGCGTAGTGGCTGGTAGCAATGGTGTACGTGCGGTTTTTGCGCCAGTTGATGGTTTAACGCCAGTGGAATTATCGAGCAGTCAAATCGATGATATGTGGCGTAAGCTGTATGGCAAGAGCGATTCAATTAAGGCGGAGAACGGCAGGATTCGAGTTGCTGGACTTAATATGAAGCCAATCATTCCTGAGAGGCTGCGCGAGAGCGAGCTAATGGCGCTGGTATTAGCGTTTGACACACCACCGCAGAGCTTTAGGTTGGAGCGGTTAAATTTGCTACTGGGAACGGAGATATTGGTATGATTGGCGATAGGCAAGAGAAGGGCTATCGAACTGGACAAATAAAAGGCAAGGATTATATTTATATAACTGGCACGCCTGGCATGGGCGGTAGTGCCGGCAATAAAGGCGGCGCACCTTTTAGACATTTATGGTGGGCGGTAGAAGCTCACAAAGTTGGCAGTATTAAACACCAAACTGGAGATCGTCAATGATAACTTTGAACTATTTGACCGCTACATCGATCCAGATTCTGGCATCACCACAAATACTGCTCAAGCCTACCGAATATTATTATCAGCGAAAGCGCCCGTTAGCGACGTGGTGGATTATTCGGCGGTTAAAAGCAATACTGATGTGGCGGCTGGTGCTGGTATTGGCAAGACACTGGTAGCTGACGAGACTATGTTGCCGCAGCCGACAGACGCTGGCTATAATGGTAAAATCTATGTAATTATCGATATGATTAGCACTGGTAAGGCGCCATTAGGAGATAAGCTGCTAAACAATAGTCCTGAATATGAAGCTATGCGAACTAAAGTGTATGATTACGAGGCGCGTCTATGATTGGTAGCAGAAATCAGGAATATCCTTATCAGTGTAAGACCGTGTCGCTGGCGGATGCGCAGTGCAGATGGTTGGAAGCACATACGCTGGTGGTATTTTTACCAAAGGATTTGATAGAGATAAAAAACCTGTTTGTTTATCTGGCAATTGGTTTTGACAAAATTGAACAGCTGGGACAAATGATAGAGAACACTACGCCGCCAGAGCTGCGTAAAATTGGCTGGATAGGCGGCAGCGGCGGACGTAAGATATTTGATGCTGGATTGGAGGGTGATACCGCTAGTGTAAAGTATGATTTCTCAAATGAGCTGGAACTATTTGAACTAGCAAATGGCAAGCCAACAGAAGTGAACGGTACAAAAACACTTAGATTGGAGTTTGGCTGCGGTAATTCAGGTAGTGACGGAAGATTACACGGAAAGGTGAGATTATGGAAAGTGGACATGGTTTATACTACGCAGGGGATACGGTAGAGCCGCCACGCCCGAGCCAGAAGCGATTGAAAAAGAATGCCATGGCAGAGATGGGCGAAGTGATCATGACTGACAGACAGATCGAGCACAGCCCAAAGGTGTGTGCGACGTATCAATGTGTGTGGTGCGGTATCACAAGTGAGACGCCGATAATTATTTGCAAGCACTGCCATAATTGTCAATATTGCGGACAGTATCAGGGCGGCGGATATGATCATGAGTGTATTCGTTGCGGTAATCATCTTTCTTGATTTCGCTATCATAATTTGCTATATTAATAGAGAACAACAATCGAGCAAGGGAGACCTCAGTAAAACAGTAATGTTTTTTGCTGGGGTTTTCTCTTTTTTGACCTCAAACTTATATAAAAATAAGTGAGGGTAATATGTTCGTTGTAGACAATAAACGAATTACTACGATGCGTAAACACCTTGGCAAAGCGTCAGAACTAATCAAAGACGACGCATATTTGCCAATGTTTCGCAATCGGCAAAAGAAATATAAACAAGAGTTCGACGAATCAGTTAAAGTGGCAAAAACTAAACGCGACCCTGAGCGGTATCTCGCGTCAGTTTGGTCACTAAAAAATCTGGAGCAGTCGCTAGTGTGGATGCGCGGCCGAATTGCTAGAGCGATCAACAAACTGGCGCGGCAGCGGCAAGAGGAGAAACAACGGAAAATGGAGGAAAGAGCCAGACGAGATATAAATTATAGCGGTAGAGCGAAAATATCGCAGATGTATGGCGATATGGGTATTTGTCTAAAAAGCTAGCTTGGCTTGAAATTTGGAGGGTAGCGCCCGGAGAAATCTAGCGGCGTGATTTTTTTGCGTGTCTACTGCTAGATATTAGATAACCGATAGTGATATTTGTAAAGCAAATAACGCCAGCTGGCACAAGTTAGGCAAAATTATTTGTCTAAAAAGCTAGCTTGGCTTGAAATTTGGAGGGTATAATGGGTGATTTTTTTCATAATAATTAACCAAAAAAACGATCTATATAGACTTGGAATATTTATTCCAATGATTATAACGATCTATATAGACACGAGGTGGGAGATTTAGGAGTTTTACGATGAAGATAAAGCGAACGCCAGCAGAGAATCAGCTGCGAGTTTACCTGAAGTGGTGCATGAATGTGAAGCAACTAACCCCTTCAACCATGGCAACAAAACGCAGTGTATTAAGTAGATTTATTACCCAGACAAACATTGAGGATATGTCGCAATTAACTAATAAAAAGCTTGATCGATGGATTGAGAAAAAGGCATTGGGACAGCTCGGTTCGAGGTGTAATTCTACAACGATACGCACTAATGTTGCTACGGTGATGTCGTGGATAGCTTGGCTGCGAGACATGAACTATCCGATGAAAATCAAAACCCGGATGGTAGTAAAGCCAAAGCCTGCACCATGCCGCCGAAAATGGTATACATCGGAGCAGATTGCAATGGTACTGAGTGGTTGTGATGATTTGCTGACTGAGGTGATGATTCGTGTACTGTTTGATACGGGGATGCGTGCACAGGAGTTTGCGAACTTACGCCTGAACGACTTGGACGGACGCACAATTTACACAGTAGGGAAGGGGTGTAAAGACGGCTGGGTGTATATATCTGACACTACTCGCGAGAGATTAGATGTCTGGATTAGGGCGGCTGGCGTGATTGACTACGTGTGGATTAAGACGACGAGGCGCAACTACTTTGAGCCGTTGACCGTCGACGGCATCCGCAAGAAAATACAGCGGCAATTTCGTGAGGCGGGGCTGGAGGGATTTCAGTTACACGAACTACGCCATAGTTTTGCCACTGACGTACGTAAGCGTGGTGCTGACGTCGATGTAGTGCGGAGATTATTGCGGCATTCGAGTCTACAAGTAACGCAGCGGTATTTACATAATTTGGACGGCGATATGTGTGAGATTTGGGACGAAATCAAGAATTATAAGTTGGCAGCAAATGCACACGCTGGTACGGCTTGCATAAGAGGCGAGATTGTGAATGTTTAGCCGACATATTGACAAAACGCTTTAGGTTTGCTACAATGAAAACATCAAGGTAAGGACAGCAAGGATTGCCGCCATGAGCCTTTCACTTTAACAATCTGGAAATTACGATTTATGAAGTAATTAACAGATTGTTTCTATGGTATAATATAAGTACAGTATGTGAGTTGAAAGAACGCAACTCTGAAGTTAAACGTTCTTATGTATTTTGAAAATGAGGTGGATATAAATGGATAAAAAGCTGAGAAGACTAAATCCAAGACAAGAAAGATTCTGTCGACTATATGCTAGTGATAGGGAGTTTTTTGGTAATGGTGTTCAAAGTTATATAGAGGCGTATGAGCCTGATCAGTCAAAACCTAATTGGTATAATACAGCACGAAACCGAGCTTCGGTGCTACTAACTAACGCTAACGTTTTAAAGAGGATAGATGAGCTATTTGAAGCTGGCGGATTGAACGACCAGTTTGTCGATAAGCAAATGGAAAAACTTATCACACAAGACGCGGACTTCAAGGCTAAAATGGCAGCAATTCGTGAATATAATAAACTCAAACAGCGAATAACCGAAAAGAAAGAATTGCACGTTAAACTTCCTAAACCAATCCTTGGTGATTTGGTGGAGGGCGAACAGTAATGTTCGTCTTGACCAGTTCAACAAAGAAGCTTGCTAAAATGACAAAGCGTATCCGTGGTGTTTGTGGTGGAACATCAGCTGGTAAGACTATATCTATCCTTCAAATACTTATCAGCAAGGCTCAGAAGGATAAGCAACCGACTTTAACAAGTGTCGTATCCGAATCATTTCCGCATCTTAAAAGGGGTGCTATGCGTGATTTAAAAACATCATGCAGGAACACGGCTATTGGAAGGAATCAGCCTGGAACGCTACAGACTCTATTTATACATTTGAAACAGGTTCAAAGATAGAGTTCTTCAGTGCCGACCAGCCAAGCAAGGTGCGTGGTCCACGTCGTGATAGATTATTTATAAATGAATGCAACAACGTAGCTTATGAATCATTTGACCAATTAGCAGTGCGTACTAGATTAGAGATTTGGTTAGATTGGAACCCAACGAATGAGTTCTGGTTCTATGACTTATTAAATACACGCGATGACGTGGAGATGATTACAGTTACTTATAAAGACAATGAAGGTCTGCCTGAAACAATCGTAAAAGACATTGAAGCACACAAATCAAACAAAAACTGGTGGACTGTTTACGGATTAGGTCAATTAGGTGAGGTCGAAGGCAGAATATACAAAGGTTGGAAGATTATAGATGAAATACCTCACGAAGCCCGACTAGAAGGCTATGGATTGGATTTTGGATATTCAAACGACCCTACAGCAGTAGTCGCAGTCTACTATTACAACGGCGGATATGTCTTAGATGAGGTTCTTTACAGAAAAGGTATGAGTAATCAACAAATCGCCTCATTTATGAATAACTTAGATTTTGGTGTGATTGTAGCAGATTCAGCAGAGCCGAAGTCTATCGATGAGCTACAGATGTATGGATTGTCTGTTGTTGCAGCGAAAAAAGGCAGTGGCTCTATTTTGCAGGGAATCGGTTATGTGCAAGAGCAGAGTATATCAATGACCAAACGAAGTGTTAATTTGATTAAAGAATACAGAAATTATCTATGGCAGACTGATAAAGACGGCAAGACTATCAATATACCAGAGGGTGGATTCGATCACGCACTAGATGCTGTGAGATATAAGCTATCAAGCATATTAAAGCCTAAATATGAGCAGAAGCCAGTAGTTCAAACGTCAGGAGAGTTATCGGCATTATGGAGCTAAGATTCGGTGAAGTAAGAAATAAATACACCATGGAGGGGGTGGAAGTGGAAGAGATAAAAAAGATTAGAGATTATATGACAGCTCAAAGCATTAGGTCGTTTACAATCTCATCGAAAGTATCAACCTTTGCAGAAGTCAGGCAAGAGTTTGAGGACTTAATAAAACAAGCAGAAAATGGGGAATGTTTAGATATATCCTTAAACGTCAGAATAGACAAGAAAACAGGATTGCCTCAGATGGTTAAAAAAACTATTTTAGATAAAAACTCACGGCTATAGACGTTTTTATTCAAATGTGATATTATAGACGAGTAACAAGCTACTGGGAAATGCCCAGCGTGATGATTACGTAACAGTAATTTTTACGTTGGGGGAAACCAGTGGCTTTTTCTTTTATAGACGAATCTAACATCGGCGACGCGTACGATGAAAGTTTGCAGAAGTACCAGGCAGTTTTATCTGGTATTGATGAGCTTGAGCGTATTGCTCTAAATAAACCTAAGCCAAATATCCCAGATGGCTTACCTACAGTTACAGACGGAACTACAGCTAGCTATGTTCAATCTCGACCTAAGAGCGTCATTCAGCAATTGCCGACTGGGCTAGTTACTAGTTTGGATAAAGATAAAGACCTAGCAGATATTGCTAACTTGGTCTTGACTGAAGAAATCCTACCAAACGCAAACACTACAGGAAGTGTTATTCAAAAATCCTGGGGAGCTTTAAGCAAGGCTATGACATATGGTTCTCAACCTGCTTACTGCTTCTATACGCAGCACGGAAATTATTTTGGCGCAGACTTCAAACTGCCTTATATCAAGGACGTTATTTTGGAGGCTGGCAAAGTCTATGACAAAGACTGTAATGTTATTTTCTTACGAGCTTGGTACCAACCAAGTGATATTAAATATCTAATTTATCGCGAGAAACAATTAGCCAAACACGGCATAAAGAGCGGTTGGCGACTAGATAAACTTACTCAACTAGAGGCGAAAGAGAAAACAGACGAAAGCAAAACACCAGCCGAGCGAGAGAAGAGTCTTGAGTCTGGTGGTATACAGATTATATTTGCATTCCAACAGGGGTAGGAGCTACTTTTTACGGGTATAGCCCAGACAATAACGAGGTGGTCTACTCAACCGTGAATCCAGACCCGAGAGGCATTATTCCAATCCACTTCATATACCACGATATGGATATGTCCAATCCAATCGGTCGTGGTGCAGTCGAACTAGTGGCAGGACTTCAGAACATGCTCGATTCAGAAATGCAGATGTACCAATATGCTCAAGCCTTGGGGCTTAACCCGCCACTGATAAAGCGAGGCTCATTTGATACTTCAACTATACGATTCAAAGTAAACGCTATCTGGGACTTAGGCGCAGACCAGAACGCAAGTATCTCACCTGCGAATATCTCAACTAATGCAACAAACAACTTCTCAAACAACTACGGTTTAATTAAGAGCCAAATATTAAACTTGAACAACTCAAACGACACAAGCGTTTCTGCTGAGGTCGGAAATCCTGGGTTCTCAAAGACAGACAGCGGAGTAAAAGCACAACAGGAGCGTGTTGGCGTTAGTGATAATCATCTTCGCAAGCAATTCGAGGGTTGGTTTGGTGATGTGTGTGAGACTATGCTCAATATTCATTTTGCCCTGTCTGAAGGTGAACAGGAAGTTGACCTCACTCAAGAATATATCAAACGCCGAAAACTTGAAGACTCTGAGTTTGACGCAAGTACAGCTGTTGTCGATTACAACAAGAAACTAAAAGGTTTCAAATTCAAAGTCGACGCTTCTACCTCAAAGCTTAAAGATGACGAGCAATCTATGGAGAATCTAAAGGGAATCTTAGAGTTGGCTCAGTCTGACCCTGAGCTAGGACAGATTATCCGCAAAGACCAATTATTGAAGCGAATGATTAACAAATCGGGTGTTGACGACCCTGAAGAGTTGGTTATCGACGCAGACCAAAACAATAACGGCATAGCCGACAGTGAGGAGCAGTATGAATAACGATTTGATCCCAAACAGTGGGTTTTCTTTGGATATCCCAGAAGAGCGGAAGACTAAAGAAAGCAAGGAGAGGATTGCGGCTAAAGAAGAGATTAACCTACTAAAAAAACTTTTGCTCAATGGAATTGATGAAAAGATCCAACTAGCCCAAAACATCAATCAATTAACAATGAATCCTGAAACTTCTGAGAAATCCCTAAAAGTACAGATATTAGCTGCTAGGTGGCGCGTGAATGACCTTATAGAGCTTAAGTCGTGGATAAAAGCCCAGACAGACAAGGTAAAAGAAAATGACTGAGGACATTAGAGAAAAGCTAGAACAACCCTTAGATACCGAATCACTACTTGCTAGTCACGAATTCAGACAGGAGGGTAGGGTTTTGATTTGTGTAGACGATCCAAGCTTAACGGCAGTTTTACCGCTGGGTGTTTATTTGGTTGGAGAGAAAGGAGCGTATCGACTAGAGAAGTTATTCTAGGCGGGTTGTTACCTGTAGAGATAAGACCTTAGTAGTATCTCCGCAGGTAAGAGTTCGCCTCCTGAGCTCTCATCTGCGCACCGATGTAAAAGGTCGTAAATAACTAAATAAAGGAGTAAAACCGTGGACAGTACCACTACAGACGTAAATACAAGCCAGAGTGCGGCAGATGTGTCGTCAACATCACAAAACTCAACCGACAACACTGATGAAAAATCGCTGACAGACGGCTTCTGGGGTGATAAGGATTCAGGCGAACAGTCGGAGGGTGAGTCCAAAATAGACGAAACCCAAGAAAAACAGCCTGAAGAGAAAATCAGAGGGCGAAGAAAAAGCCGGAATATTCAAAAAGCAGAGGAGCGTAAAGCTCAACTGAATGACGATATTCGAGGGTTGGTGTCTCGTCGGGAAGAACTAAAACGAGAGGTAGCTGAATACGAAGGTATTAAACAGTTACAAAGCTCAATTAATGAAAGCCGAATAACACCAGAACAACTAGAAGCTGCAGGGTTAGACCCACAAGACGCCGCTATTCAAGCCCTTCTATACAATCAGGAGCTTGACCAACAGCAGGCAGAATTAAACGAAATATCGGCAGATATTGCTGATCTTCAGTACAATATGTCGCTCGATAGAGTAGAACTGCTTAAAGACTATCCTGTATTCGATGAAACTTCACCTGAATACAATGCAGACTTCACCAAAAAGCAGCTGACATGTACGTAAGTGCGGCAAATCTGCAATTTAACGAAGAGGGCGCGCCAATCTCGGCAGACAAAAAGCTCTATGAGTTTATGACAGACTTGCACGGCATTTACGAAGAAGGTCTGAAAGCTGGTAGTAAGAAGATATCTAGAGCAAAGCAATCCGCGGCAGTAATGAATGCTGGCGGAGCGGCTACATCAGAAGAAGTAGACGAAAAACAATTTGTAAATGGATTCTTCGATTAAATCCTTCAATCTAAAAAACTAACCATAGGAGAAAAATAAAATGGCTATTAACTTGCCACAAGCATATTCAAAAATCCTTGATAAGGGATATACACTTAAATCATTAACAGCACCTGCCTTTAAGGGTAAATATGAAGTTGTTGGTGGTACTACTAAATCATTTAAGGTGTTCTCAACCGACTCACAAGAATTGCGTGATTACACTACACGCAAAGCTCCTGGCACTAGCGGTGGTGGTGTAGGTTCATTTGGCTACGAATACAAAGCCGTAGGCAACTCAGAGCAAATAATAACAGCTTCAGGAGATAAATACTTTGCGGGTTCAATTGACCTTGCAGACGCTAAGTTCTCACGCGACGGCTCACTTGACGCAAGCGAATTCATGCGTGTGCAGATGGAAGAGGTTATTATTCCAACTCTAGACAAACACAACTTGAATGCATTAGTTGAGGCAGGTAAGGTAACAACCAAAGCTACAACTAAGGCAAACGCATATGAAACATTTACCGACTTGATGGTTGCTCAGACTAACGCACTAGTACCAACCACAGGTCGTGTTGCCTTCGTTAGTGCAACCGAGTTCGCAAAGTTGAGGCTCGACCAAAACTTTACACCAGCCAGTGAAATGACCGCTCAGAGCCGCCGAAGCGGTAACTACGGTCGTATCGACGGCTGTTTGATTATTGAAGTGCCAGATAGCTACCTACCAACTAATGTTCAGATTATCTTGACGCACGAAATGGCAGCTGCCGCTCCAAAACACTTAGCTGACTACAACCAGGGTAAGTTTAAGGAGAGCGCTAGCGGTTACTACGTCAACGGTCGTGTTGTCTATGACGCATTCGTCTTTGATAAGAAGAAACCTGCTGTTCAGGTTCTGAAGAAAGCCTAGCAATTTTGGGGCGGGGAAACTCGCCCCTTCTCCGCGTTTGCCTCTCCGCGATAAATGAGAGGTCGAAGATTAACAATTTGGAGAGAGACTTAGTAGAGTGTGTTATTGCTCATTCTATAGTATAATGATGGCAAATCATTTAATCTTGTGGGAGAAGATAGATGAAACAGTGGATCAAAAACATAGATTGGGCGGAAATTGGCGGATATTTAATGGTAGCAGTATTTTGGCTAGGTCTGTTTGGGTTCATATACTGGCAACAGATATACGACTACTTCGCACCAGTTTATTACAAGCCTTGCACAGTGGAAGCTATAAATTACGACACTGTCAACATAGACAAGGGTAAATCTCGGTACGAAACAAGTCGCATAGAAACTGTCGGTCAGAATGGCTCAAAACAAGTCTGTAAAGCCTCAAAATCTGGATACCCTAACAAAGAGACTGTTGTAAAACAGCCAGTCAATCAGGTTGTCAGATATACGCCGACTTCTAAAGCTGCATATGATTGTATATATAATGATGACTGCAGAGAAGCCATGGATGAGGGAGAACCAGACTATAACGACGAATACATGGAGTATATGGAATCTCAGCAAGAAAGAGGCGGTGCAATCTGTCGAGATGGTACACGGTCATATTCAACTGGAAGAGGAACTTGTTCGCATCACGGTGGAGTGAGCCAGTGGTTATATTAAACTACATCTTGACAAATTACCTCTGTTGTGATAGTGTGAGGGTATGAAAAAGTTATAGTCATTGCCGCCATTTTAACGCTTGTATCAGGCGTTGGCGGTGGAGTATGGCTAAAGACCCGTCTGGACGCTCAGACAGCGGCTGGAATGGCTCAGAAACAAAAACAGGAGCAACCGAAGAGTAAATATGATGTTGGTCCAGCAGATCCTACTGAGTTATTAGAGCTAGTTAACGCTGAACGCCAGCGTGTAGGTGTGGCACCGTTGGAGTTTGATGAAAGCATGCAAAGGTCAGCTCAGCTCAAGGCAAATGATATGATTACCAAAGACTATAGACAGCATATCATACCTGGGCTAGGTGATATGTACACACAAGAAATGCGCTATCTAATATATCAACGGGCTAAATGCTCTCATAGTAGTGAAAATTATTATACTGGTGCATATCATCCAAAGTCAGATGTTTTTGTATCGACTAGTAGAGAAGCATTTAACGGATGGATGAATTCTAAGCCCCACAGAGAAGCTATACAAGATCCTAAGTACAAAAAGACGGGATTTGGCGTTAGCACCAACAACACAACCCTAGTAGCAGTCCAGCACTTCTGCCAAATCTAAATAACATCTTCTATTAAGTCTCTCTCCTTATATAAAAAATAAGGAGATTTTTTATGCAAGGAAATGAATCGCTCCGACAGTACCTGCAGTACCATGCAAACAATCACCCGTCAGCCGCTAAACGAGCAGAAGCCCAAGCCCTACTAAATAAGGTCGGAGACGACGGTAAGCTGGACGGTAATTTTTTAACGGGTCAGCGTGGTGGATTCTTAGGACTGGGAACCCGCGAGCAAACATCAAACGGATATACCGCGTCAGCACTTAACCGAAATATTCTGCCGTGGTGGGTTAATTCGTATAACAGCTGGAGGGGTGGTCAAGGGAACAATCCAGACCCTACCCCAGATCCTAACGACCAAAACGGTCCTAGTTTCAACCCATTCGCTGCTCAAGAAGCTAGAAACAAGGCAGACGCTATCGCTAAATACGATGACGAGATTAACCAAGCTAACTCAGCTATCAACCGTCTAGGCGGTCAGGAAGCCGTTGGTATTGCTAATGCTGGAAAAGCTAAAGACCGTGCATGGCAAGAAAACGAAAACAGCTTTAATGAGTCAACTGGTCGTTACAACATGAACACCAAAGACGCTATCGACAACATCAAAAAGACACGCGACCAAATTGAAAGCGACACAGCAACTAAGGTTCGCTCAGCTAAGGGTATTCTAGCGGCTGGTGGAGCAGGAGATAGCTCATTTGCAAACGTCTTAGCACCTTATGAGATCGCTAAAGCCGCCTCAAAGCAGCAAGGCGAAGCTCAGGACGCATACGCTAAGAACCGCCGAGATATGGACGTCAATTATTTCGCAGTGAAGAATGCTTACAACAAAAACAAAGATGACATTCAGAGCGAATATGACAACCGCGTAAACAGCGTGAAGCAAAGATAGCACAATCCCGCGCCGAGCTGCTAGACCGCGTCAGAAGCGCTAACGTGGGCAAACAGACGGCAAATGGCTCAAGTATGGCAGCTGCTATTGCAAGTCAGCAAGGCACACGTGACCAAATCAACCGATTAGGTACAGAGATTGACGAATTAGGACGTGATCGTAGTATTCCTATACAGAAAGTGGACTGGAAAGCACCAGACCTCGCTACATACGATCCTAAGGACGTTACTGTCAAGGATAACTCAGAGATTGGCGGTATAAATGATGAGATTTCACCAAACTTGCGACCGATCTTAAGCGACGAAGAAAAAAAGAAAAAGCAACAGTTAATGTAGGGAGTATTAGGAGATGGATTTTTTTCAAAGAATAGGTAACTTTTTCAGTGGTAAGGGTTGGGTTAGTGATGAGGAAAAACGACGTAAAGAACAGCAAGTTCAAGCGCAACCTCAGAATAAGCCAGCAGTTACTTTTAAGCAGGATCCTGTCTTAAATAACTTAAACAAGACGCCTAGTTTTGGCAGTCCATCTCCTACTCAAGGACTTTTTCAACAAAAACCTCAAACAGATACAGTACCTAAAGTAAATACAGTACCAACAGCAAATCAATTCACTAAGCCTATTATTCCTGAGATTAAGCCAGAAATCCCTCAGAAGACTATAAATGACGCCCCTAAGGTACTAACACCTCAAGGGCAACAAGATTGGGTAAACAAAGAAAACAAGCAAATCCAAAACCAAAACCTAGCTAACAAGCCCATGATTACGCCTAAAAATCCTACGTATTTCGATTATTTGAATCCATTTGGCGAGCATGGTCTGTTCGGCGCAAAACAACAACAAACCTTTAAGAAAAACAGTAGAAAAACCTATCACAGATAATATTAATAAGTTTAATAACTGGATTGACTCTTCAGATAAAGAAAAAGGACACCAATGGACCGACCCGTGGGATTATGCACGATTTTTTGCAAAGCTACCTGGTGGCATAGTTCAAGGGATAGCAGAAGCCCCAAATAAAGTGGCAAACGCAATTACAGGTATAGAAGCGGATGAGAATGGCAAAGTAAAGCAATTAAATGGTGTTCAGAGATTCGGTAAAGCGCTAGACGCCGGTCTTTCAGTCGGTGGACCAGGTGTTGGTGGTTCAGGTACGCTTATACGCAGTCTTATTGGACTAACCAAGGCAGGGACAAAACAAGCCGTCAAACAAGGCATAGGACGTACAGTATTAAATGGTACAAAAAACCTAGTTAAAGACTCACTTAAAGAGGGCGCGGAAGAGGTAGTTCAGACGTTCGCACAGGACTTAGCGGACGACGGCAAGATAAACATGGATAAAAATGCTTATATCCAATCTGGAGCATTTGGTGCGCTCGGAGGAGGTATGATGCACGGTGCTGGTCGTGCTGTTAGTGGTGTAAAGAACGCTTACAGATCAAACATCAACAACTCTATTTCAGATCATGTAAATAGCTTCATAGCAAATCCATATACATTAAAGAAGATAGAAAATAACTTGCAAAACAACATAAAGGTCAATCACTAGACGACACCTCACTCAAGCAAGCGGCAGAAGTAAATGCAGCTAATAATCAGAACGGAGACAATGGAGTAGTAATTAATCGACTAGACCCAAAGCAGATGAAATACAACGCCGCTGAAGTTGTGGGCGGTATAGTGGGGGATACAAGAAAGCGTCTCAGCCAAGCGGCTTTTGGTGATCTACAGAAGGCGCGAACTGGCAATCCGTACCGAACAAGCGATGGAATGAATGTGGAGTTGAGCCGTCAAGGAAATAGAAAATTTACTAACCCACGAGCGCGAGCCACTAATGAAAACTTCACTGTCAAGCAACGATTGGCGCCATACATTGATCAGGTGATTGAAAAATCTCGCCTCATCGATAGTGCACAGGATAGAAGTGGACATGGTGTTGCGGATGGCGGTTTTGAATATAGAGAGCTACCTGTCAAATATAGAGGTAATGACTATACGGCTACACTCGACATAGCTAAGAGTAATGATCATGGACGCAATACTCTCTATGAGGGTAACATAAGAAAAGCCTCTGTGTCGCCAGGGGAACTTATCGAACCTGGTTATAACACAGAGGCTTCTACTTCGTAATATAGCACAAGAAGCCCAAAATGTCAATGAAGACGTTAAATACAAGCTCAACCCAGAGCATGAAGCACAAGTTAGAGCGTATAACGAACATATAACACGTCTACGCCAACGTGAAGAATACTTGCGTGGCCAAGGAATGAGTGAAAACGCCCCAGCCATGATTAACCTACGTAAAGCTCAAGAGCAAGCTATATACGCCAGAGATCATATCGGTGAAGTAGATGAGAACGGATTGAAGTATAAACTAAGCCCAGAACAGGAGGCGTTCTTCAAGGACTCTAAGATCCGAGACGAAAATGGCAATCTGAAGACTGTATACCACGGCACAGATGCAGAGTTTGATGTATTCAATCCAAACAATACATCATCTAATAAGTGGGGTGCTGGTAACTATTTAGCGTTTGATGAGAACGCAGGCAAGAATTACGGTAAGAACGTAAAGAGATGTATGCAAATATTACATCTCCAATTAGCGATAAACAAAAGACAATCTCCTTTGATCAGTATGATGCCCTACATCGACGAATAAATAACGGCGAGCCAGCATATCGTGAAGATTATGATATGTACGATAACGACATGGATTTGTTGTGGGATATTACTGACAATGGGCAATGGAAAAAATATGCTCAAGACATCAAAGACACCACTGGCAAAGATGGTGTGATTATGGACGATATGGCGATCACCTTTAGCCCAAACCAAACTAAATACACCAATAATCTCAATCCAACAGACTCTCCAGATATGCGGTATAAGCGTCAGGTAGAGGCTAAAATGCAGGAAGTTCAACAATCAAAAGAACTACTAGCACGCCACCTACAACTAACAGGTGATGAAAACCTTGTATTCAATGAGTGGCAAAATGAAATGCAGAAAAAAGCATTAGGCTACTATGATCCAAAGACTGACCAAATCAATCTAAATAAACTTACAGAAGACACTCTAAACCACGAATTAGGACATAAATTACTTACCCGAGTAGAAAACAAACAAGACCTATTAAACTCTATCCGTGAGTCTTATGGAGATGAATACTTAATAAACAAATATGGTAGTCAATATGGAAATAACCTAAACCTACTAGCAGAAGAACAACTAGCCGACGGATTCAGTGATTACTACAAAGGAAGACTAAATGGTGAAGATAAAGTACGTCTAGGTACTAGGTTAGGTATTCCTCAAAAAGTCTTAGCAATATATGACCGAATCACTGAAGCTATTATGGGACTTGTAGGTAAACAAGACGCCATTAAGCAATTCTATGCTCAAATGGAGACGGGGAAGTTCAGGAATGAAGTGTTCGGAAATACCGAACAGTTGCCAGCATATAAGAAGAGCAGTGAGCCTGCCGACATCAATATCGATAACTACGTAAACGAGCTAGTCAAAGAGCAAACTAGCCCGTAAAGGTGAGCAACCTACCCTTAAAGAGCGTTGGCAAGACTTCAAAGCAGATATGCGTGAGAAATTCGTGGACAGGTTCGCCCCAATTGAAGACAGACTTAAAAACCAATCTGAACAATTAGAAATGCGAAACGCCATAGATCGAACTTTACGTGCAGACGGTATATCAGAAGCATTTATCCGAGACAACAATTTTGATAAGTTAATTACTGGATTTAAGAATAAAAAAGAACTACAGACATTTGACCAAGCGCTAATCGCCAAACACGCCCTAGAGCTAGAAGCTAATGGGATAGAAACAGGACGAGACCTCGTAAGGGATCAGGCTCTCATAAAAGCTACAAGTAAACGATTTGCTAAAGAGTTTAAGCAAGTTAGAGAGTATTCAGACAAAGTCCTACAACAGACAGTAGATTACGGGCTTATTAGTCAAGATACCGCTAACTATTTGAGGAAGAAATACCCAGATTACATACCGTTTGACCGTATATTCTCTGACAAAGAAATAGACACTCAGATGAAGCACGGAGTGGGCGCTGGTGAGGCTAGCCTAAGTAAGCAGGATATTGTCCAGCGTATTAAAGGCTCATCTCGCTCAATCGACAGCCCGTTAAATGCATTAATTACGAAGACCCAGGATATGATTCAGCAGGGTGAACGCAACAAAACAGCCGAACTTCTGGCAAGTTATGCTAAAGACCCTAAGAATCCATTCCAACTACGAGAATTAAAGGCAGGGGAAAGTGCAAACGGACGACCAACTATCAGCTACTTAGACAATGGTAAAAAGCGTACATTCTTAGCTGCGCCTGAAGTAGCTAGAGCTGCTAAAAATATGAACCGTGAACAAATGGGGATTATATTAAGAGCCCTTGCAGCGCCTGCCCGTTTACTGAGAATGGGAGCAACTACAGTCAACGCTGGATTTACTATGGCAAACGTCGTAAAGGACTTTGTAGGCGCTACTATTAACTCAAAGGGTGGATTTAATTCAACGAACCCTAAGTCTATTGTAAGTGCCTTTGGGTGCAGCATTTCACCATAACGACGATCTGTATGTAGAAATGCAACGTGAAGGAGTTTTAGGAAATATCTATGAATTAACCCGTAACGCCTCTGACCTAAATCTTAATGAAATACGTAGCCATAAAAACATACTTACCCGCTCACTACATAATGCGAAAAAGCCCTCTTAAAACCCTAGAGAATACCATCGGACGCAGTGAAGACTTTGGGCGCGCCTTACAATATGTTGCAAACAAAAAAATACGCCAAACGAAAAAGGTATGAGTGAGTCTGAGGCTATAAAATTTGCAGCCGATCAAGCAAGATGGAACTCTACAAACTTCTTAAGAAGTGGAACATACGGTAAAGCAATCAATGCAATTGTGCCTTACTCAAACGCAAATATTCAAGGTCAGCGTATCACCTTACGCCGAATGAAGGAAAAATCCAGCAAGGTATACAGGTAAGATCGCACTTGGAATAGTAGCCCCAACTGTAGCCGCTATGGCTCTGTCATACAGTAATGACGAGAATAAGAAGATAATGGAAAACCTACCTGATTATGTCAAGGAAAAATAACGTAGTAGTTATTTCATCCAGGGCTAAATATAATAAAGAGCAGAATAAATGGGAGGGTGTCTACCTAGTGCCAGTACCACCTCAATTCTCACCACTTCATAGACAACTTCACAATATGGTGAGAAGCGCTATGACGGGACAACAATTTGATACAGGTAAAGCTGTCGGGGACGCTGTAGAACAAGTAACGACTGTGAACCCAATGGAGATAAGACGTACAGGTGCTCAGTATGTACCACAAGCCGTAAAGCCATTTGTGGAAACCTGGGCAAACAAAAAAACCTATACACAGGGCAAGAAGTCGTACCTGAGGGTATGAAGAACCTTGACGGAAAAAGACCAGTGGGACAACAGCACAAGCCTTACAGCCCGAAAAAGTCGGTGAACTTACAGGTCTTAGCCCCTAAGCAAATAGACAACGCGTTTAGAACGTCTACAGCGGGCGGTGGACAGAACCTGCTTCACGGTATGGATTTTTGCTATAGCAAAGGCTACAGGGGCTTCTGATGACGAAATAAAGGGTAGAAGTATGCTAGATTCAGTCGTTGGACGATTCTACGCACCAAAAGGAACAAGCCAAAGCTCATACTTCTATCAATCATTAGAAAAAGCCGCTAAAGACAACAAGTTGTCTGGTAGTGATTTAGAACTTTACCAAGCATTGACCTCTAGGAAATATAACGGAGACGGTAACGTAGAAGGCAAAACAGAGGGCGACGTCTTAATGAATAACCGAATTCTGGCAAATAAGCCGAACATAGTTAAAGCCCTAAGTGAGGCGGCTAAATGGCGCTCAGCACAAACAGGCGAAGAGTTAGACCCTCTATACAAACTCCCAGTAGATAAACAGCAGTACTTCTATCACTTACAAGGTTCACCGAAGAACGGCGCCGAGCAGAGGAAACTAAAGCAAGACGCACCTTGGCTAGAGGATTTCCAAAAAGAGCGAAGTGCATACTTTAAGCGTCAAGACTTCAAGTCTGGAAAGAGTAATCGAGTACCTTATCCAGAGGTAAGTGATGAACTACAAGCTACTCTAAAAACATACCACGATATGCCAAGTAGCCCTCAGAAATGGGCATTCCTGGACGCTCACCCTGAACTATCTGACCATTACAAGCAAATAGAGGACTACAACAACAAGGTGCGTGAAGCTCAAGGTTACGCCCCGCTACGAACCCGCCCACAACAAAGCCAATATGTAAAAATGCAAATGGCAAATAAGAATTGGCGAGACCCTGCCGTTGCTAGATACCTACAGGATCTGAACGTTTACAACATCACGAATTCAGCCTCTCTGGCAGAAATGCAGGGAGAAGAACTATCTCTAAAGCCCTAAAAGCTATACAGAGCGTAGGTAAGTATGGATTGGTCAAAAATCCAGACGGAACATTCGCCCTTAAGTACCCAGACGGTCAAGGTACTAACGAATCTCATATTCAAGCAGGCGCTGTAGATATGAGTAGTTTTGGCAGGAGAAGAGGCGGAAGAGGTGGCTCATCAAACGGTATTAGGACTTCTACAGACACCCTTAAACTGTCAAACGCTACAGCTCTAGGCATGAATGCCTTCAAAAAGAATAAGGGCGGGTTGCCACAATTCTCAGTTAAGGCTATCCAGAAGAGTGGTCTGTTAAAATCACGCAGACCGACAAGTAGGGTAGTTACATTTAGATAGTTTTGTGGTAAAATAAGGATAATTCTAATCCACCGAAGTGCTTGGCGATTGGATACATAAAATAATAAGTGGTTATTTGTGTATTCGCTCCCAGGCACTTTTTCATGAACAACCACGGAAAGGTGGACTTCATGAATCTATCGGAGGTAATTAATCTTGCCTATCAAACAGCAACAGGAAAGACAAAAACGCTCAGTCCTGGCAATTCAAAATACGAGCGTATGCTCAATATTGCCAACATGGCAAATATGCAATGGGAAAGCGAACCAGACGTTATATGGGGTTCATTGTGTGAAGATAGGGAAATAGGTGTAATTGACGATAGCACGTCATACAAGCTCCCAGAAGACGTTAGAACAGTAGATTTTCGTAAGTTTATAACACTGACTAAAGGGTCTAGTAGCTGGACGGTGCCTTTTATATCCCCACAACTATTTAAGGGCGGTTGCTATGGAGTTTTACAGCTAGGTTGGAAGTTAGATTTTAATGGATTAACTGAAGAAATGAAGGGCGCGAAAATCATTGCGCCAGTTATTCGTCGTACTAAAAAATTGGTAGAACCAGAAGACAAGGTAGAGCTTGATGATCCGTACTGGTTGGTCTATATGATAGCCGCTGAATTTGTTAGAAATAGCCGCACAAAATCCAATCAATACGGTAATTTGGTTACCCTTGCTCAATCTTCTATGGAAGGAATGAAGAACCGCAATGGTTACAAATTCGATGAAGTAATTAGAGAGGACATCTGGCTATGATAAAGCCTCCTAAGAGCGCTCCTCAGCCAAATATTGATAGGTTGAGTGTTAAGTCTTGGAATAAGGGCTATATCTCTGCTATGGACGCAGGGCGTATGCCTAATAGTGGTCTATTAAAAATGACTAACGCTATGCTCAAACAAAACGGAACTGTTGCTCCACGACCAGGCACTAGACAATATGGAGAGGATTTACCAGGTGAGATCTTAGGTTTTGATGAGTATGTTGAAGTCGTTGGCAACAAGCGAACAAACAAACTTATAGCTATCGTAAAAGACGGAGAAAGGGCTCACGCGTATACAGCACTAGACGGCAAGGGCTGGGTAAAGGTTGAAGGCGCAGACTACAACAACGAATCGTACCCGACATTTACTCAAGTCCGCGATAGGGTAGTGATTACAAATAGTAAAGATTATTTATCTTACTATGATATTCAAAAAAAAGAAGAATGTACGCCCAGAAGCACTGCCTACAGTTACAGAGGTAAAAGCTGAAGCAGTAGGTATAGCGGGGACAAATGAAACTCTGTACTACTGTGTAACGGCTGTTAAAAATGGAGAAACAGCAAGAAGTGATGCTGCAAGCGTACGAGTAAATAAAAGTCGAACTGAATGGCGTGGAAAAAACGTAGACAAAACAAAAGGTCAGACTGAAGAGTATGTAAAGATCACTTGGAACAAAATCAAGGACGCTGAATATTATATTTTATACTGTGGTATTTCTCCGACGAGCTTACGAATGATGGATATCGTCGGACATATAAAAGACAATACTCTAACACAATCCTATGAAGACATTGGACAAAAAGTCTTAAACCCTAACGTTATACCCCCAAATTCAAACAGTACGGCAGGCGTTAAGGCTGCACGATCGGTACTTGTAGCTAGCCGTCTATATCTTTTGGGCGACGAAGACGACCCTTGGAAGATCACCTTTGGTGGTGCTGACCCTGACACGATGTTGGATTTTTCAGCATTTGCTGGTGGTTACATAAGAATAAATGCAGGGTCAAAGGAAATACCTGTTGCTATGCGTCCATTCAGAAACGGTAAAGGCGACGCTGTGCCGATGATTCTATGCTCAGAAACCAACGGTAACGGAAGCCTGAAATATCTACAGTCATCAAGTATGCAATTAGATTCTACAAATATTCAGTGGATTAGCGTGATTGATGATAACGGACGAGATGGAACAGACGCGCCGGATTCGGTTGTCGTTTACAATAACGCTCTTATCTATATCTCTAAGACTGGATTTAAGACTACATTGACAAAACCTCAAATGCAGAACGTCCTATCTACAGATAATTTGACAGACAATATACAACCAGATGTCGAACGCTTAAACAGCAATTTTATTCATAAATCAATCGGGCTAGAAGTGAACGGTATGATTTATTTCGCAGTGCCAGTTGGTAGCGAAAAACTAAATCAACTATGGGTGCTTGATATGAAGCGTGGTGGTGTTTGGTGTATGCCTTGGGTGATAGGCGACATTAACGACTTAAAAGTTTACGGAAGTAGCGACGGAAAGACTAGAGTACTTTTGGCTATTGGGAATAAACTTATCGAGCTAACTGATGAAGTAAAAATGACTGACAGTGGGAAACCGTTTATCACTGATATAGGCTCAGGGGTCGTGAAGTTTTCTGAAGACGGTGCAATGTGGACAAGCCTAGTGGATATTACGTTTATTTTGCTTAAACCTACAGGAACCATTAACTTCTCAGTGTCTGGAAAAACCGAAGACGAACCACTTCAACCGTTCTTAAACTTCAGCAAAAACTTTACCCCAAAGACCGTCCCAATTGGATGGAACACCCCCTCAGGCTGGAACAGCCCTCTAGGCTGGGGATTTGTACCTAAAAAATATAAATCATCAAGCGGTGAGGTAAGGCTATCAATCACTAAGGATATTGACGAAGACGTGAACTGGATTCAGTACTCAGTCGCGGCAAATGAAGCAGGGGCGGATTTTGAGCTGTCTGACGTGATAATTCAGCACATACCGATAGGAGTTATTTGAGGAGGACGAAGATGAATAAAAACAAAAAGGAGGGAAATATGGAGCCAGAAGTATCGGCAAAAGAGTTTGGAGCGTTAGAAGCAGACGTCAGGCATATCAAAGAGGGTGTAGACAAACATACTATTACTCTAGAGCGAATTGAAAATATTGCTCGTGCTAATGTTACTCAAGCTCAATTAAAAACATACATTGCCGAACACGAAAAGGAATCAGAAGAAAAATACGTAAAACGTACTGAAATTGAAGGCGTGATTAGCTTTTGGAAACTGGTAACAAGCAATTTAGCGAAATTATTCGCTATAGCACTTGTAGGATTGGCGATTTATGCAACTAATAACTTAATTCAGCAAAACAAAGCCGTTACGGAATTACAAGAAGAAGTTCAACAAACTCAGGTAAGGAGGAAATAATATGATAGAAAAAGCCCTAGCTTGGTTTTACGCACGTAAAGGTCGAGTTTTTTACTCAATGGAAAGTCGGAATGGTCCAAATTCGTACGACTGCTCAAGCTCCGTATATCACGCTCTAAAAGAAGCAGGTCTTTTACCTGCTAGTTATTGGATTGGCAATACAGACACACTATTTGACGCCCTAGAAAAGAATGGTTGGGTACGACTGTCCGAGGACGCAAACGGCGAGGCAGATACACAACGTGGAGATATTTTTATCTGGGGTATTCGCGGAAACTCTGGAGGAGCATTAGGACATACGGGAATGTTTGTCGACGCTGATAACGTAATTAACTGTCGCTATCAAGCTGGTATTGTAATAGACAATCACGACTGGCTATGGAGCGCGTCAGGTTGTCCACCATACGCGTTTTACAGGTATGTAGGTAAACCTCAAGAAACAAAGCGTGTGGCACTTCCTGAAGTGTATTATGCAGACGAAGTAGCAACTGTATTCGATTTACGACAAATTAGATGTAACCGACTAATTGATGAGTTCGATTGGGAAGACAACGGTGTACCTGTTTCTGTAGCTGTAAAGACAGATAAAGACGGCTATTTACTAGACGGCGAGATAAATACAGGAGATTACTTCCGAATTGTCGGCTCAACGGAGATACTAGACGAAACTACCGAAAATAACAAACGCTATCTACAACTGAAAATGGCAGATGACGGCATTTGGGTATTAGCGGAGCGAGTACGCGAATTAGCGAATGGAGACGCAGGCACGCCACGACCAGAGAGGCGTCCTGTAGTAGTTACACCTACCGTGAAGATTGAAGCCAAAGATCAACCAAAAACTGTACCTGTAGCACCACAACCAACCAACGAAGACGTTATGAGGTCTATCGCTAAATTAAGTCAAGATATCGCTAAGAATAAAAGTTTATTAGAGAAGATTATCGATTTTTGATGAGTATTTTTAAGTTCAAGAAATAAGGAGGAAATATGAAAACTACCAAATATAATGCACTAGAAGAATTGCACAATGAACTGAATCGCGGCACGCCAGGCGACGAAGTTTCTCTTAATGTCGCGGGCAAAGAGGTGCTGAAAATCAAGTTTCAAACTGGCGGCACAGCTACTACAGAACGCAATGGTATATTTATTGAGGACTTGCTTATTGTAACTTACGCAAAACTAGCAGACTACAACCGAGGATTGCCTTGTCGTGAAAACAGTTTAGCTCTTACAAAAATTGAGGAAGCTATTATGTGGCTGGCTAATCGTAAGGTTGAGCGTGAATCTCGCGGCGTGTACGGTACTGAGGAAAAATAGTAGGAGGAGATATGGAAAAGATTAAATTATTATTTAGTCCAGAAACTAAAAACGGTCGAGCAATGAGGACATTTTTGCAAGGACTATTGGGAGCAATGGGAGCATTCACAGTGCTATACAGCAGTCCTGAGTTTAGCAAGTTTATCGCAAGCTTGGACAGTCTAACAGGACATACGGTATTCTCAGCAGTTATTGCAGTTATTGCCGCGGCTATTAGCCGATTGATGCCAGTTATAGGCGCGGTGGTCGAGATGTTAAAGGAAAAATATAAGGAGAAAAAAGATGCTTAGAAAAGCTTCAGCAAAAGGCGAATTGCCAGCATCCGCAAAACTTACCTCTCAAAAAGAAAGAGGAGCCCAAAACCTATCCATAAGCACAGTCGACGGTTGGCTAATTGGCGAGGAGCAGGATTTTGTCATATTCGAAACTGATTCTAATAATGATATAGTGCCAGGGTCGGCAACTTCATGGAAAGGCGTGCCTGCTTCAAACGGGAGTATTGCTGGACTTACTCTGACAGGTGGTCTGGATAGGCTATATCCGATTGAGCTGCAGTTGTGCCAACGGCTACTTCTGCATGGGCAAACGACTTAGTCGAGTGGCTATTAAAAATCTCATAATCCAGACGGCACACTAAAAAGAATCTGCTATACCTGAACTTAAGCCTCAAGTAATTCCTGATAAGTCTATTACAGCCGACAAGATAGACTTTACGACTATGCCAGACAATAAATACAAGACTACTGAACAGGACACTGGTCAAAAATGGATTGATGGTCGCCCTATTTATCGTAAAGTCGTGCGTGGCACTGTAAACCTAGCTGGCAATAGAACTGGTCTACTGCCGCACGGAATTCAAGGTCTAACTAAAAAATGGGAAATTATACGATATTACGGCTCTATGCGACTGGGGGGATCGTTGTCTGATAACATTTCAAAGCAAACTATCCCATACATAGAGAGTACACACCAATCAGGCATTACTTCAATTGACAATACAAATATTGAGATTTCTGGCAGCTACCCCTGGGGTAATTCAGAAGTTAGCATTGTGTTAGAGTATGTTAAGTAGTCTAAGCTTGACCTATTGCTATCCAATTAAAGTAGTAAGCACCTTCTAGCCAAGCTCCGTCAAAACGACGAATAGTTGCCTTAAATGATGAGTTAGTAATCTTTAACGCACTCATTGTTGCGGCACCCCACGTATCGAGCGGAGTGTCTGTCCAAGCGTCGTTGGGGTTGGGCGTATATCCGATGAATGTACAAATCACTACAGGGAATGTATCCTTCTTAAACTGATTTGTAAATATATATCGGTGGTAGCTTCAAGGGCGCGAGCAGTTACTAATATTCTGGCAGTACCGCACTGTATATTCACAGGTTTATCGGTAGTTGTGTCATTGCGCTTTACTTTTACTTTTTCTGCAATTGGCATAGTCGTAAAGTCTATCTTGTAAGTATTGACTTTTACGCCAATGTTTGCTAATATAAGAACATCAGATAGCCAATTGATAACCTCGGTCGTTTTTGACTGGGGTTTTCTTTGTCTAAAAATAACCTCTTACTCAAAATCGATAAATCGTGAAAAAGTTGTCAAGGGTTTTGCACCAAATTCTAACAGTTTTTTGCAACATTAATAAAAACACCGTAGGAAGCGATGGTGCTAGTTTTCCTTTGGTTTAAAAAAGAGAGGGTAAAAATGGAAAACGGTTGGATTAAATTGTGGCGAAATGCAGACCAGCATGAACTACTGTCTAATGATAATACTGCTTTCGTAGTATTTTTTCGGCTGCTTATGAAGGTAGATAAAAGTACTGGAACATACAAAACTGGGCGTAAAAAATTAGCAACTGAACTGAACTTAAAACAGGGGACGCTCAGAGGTGCGTTAGACCGACTTCGCCAACGCAACATGATAGTATGGTCCAGCACAAACAAAATGACCACTTTTTCTATCTGTAATTGGCAAAAATTTCAATCTATCGACGCAAACAAAACGCACCATCAACGCCAACGCTTAGCCACTAAACAAGAAGAAGAAAAAGAAGAAGAAATAATAAATACGTCAAATTGTAATCAATTCGACCGCTTCCATGTATGGGTTTGTGAGCTATTCGAAAAAGACCCTGTACGCTTCAAGCTCAGCAAGCAACGTCGAGAAAAACTTAGGCTTCGATTAAAAGAACTGGGAGAAGAGCGTTTGAAAACAGCGTTTACTGCAATCTCGAAAAGCGAGTTTCACAGAGGTAACAATGACCGTGGCTGGAAAATCGACACTGACCCATACTGGCTTGTTGCAAACTATGAGCGAGCCGAAAAGTGGTCTAACACTACCTCGGAAGATGAAACACCCGACCTGTCGAAAGTGGAGATAAAGCTATGAGTTACGTTCGTTATAACTGGGTGATTCGCACGCTTAATCCCAAAGTAGAAAAAGATAAAAAATCAATAGCACATGCAAACGCTGGTATTGGTTATTACATCATCTCAACACCGGAGACAGGTAAGAATTATTACGTTGTTGCTTACATGCATTTTGGCGGAGAAATACCTGTAGGGCATCAATTAGCGAATAAATATCAGGCTGAAAAGTTAGAAAAAATGCGGGCTGTAAGGTATTCAATAAAGTAGGACTTTGTGAATTTTACACTATGCAGACACGGCTAGACGTGGCAAAATTAAATAAGAACTTAGCCATATCTACTGCCGAGTTGATGACCGTGTGGGTGGTCTGAAAGCAACACTAGTTGGGCACCTCAAAATCCTACATTTTAACTTAAATTGTGGGAGAATTATGGATAAAAGTACTACGTTGGAGCGTGCATTATTTTATTTTGTAAAGCACAAAGAGGCGCATGGTAAAGCTACCAATACGACAAAGGCAACTTACATTTGTATTCTTGAAGACTTTATCAAATCGATAAAAGCCGATACGGTTAGCGACTTAGATATTTTGATGATTGATAACTTTATCGACACCTTATCTTTGAAAAGCTACAAGCCGAAAACTATCAAAAATAAAATCGTGGTTATTAGAAGTTTTATCAAATTTTTGTATTCTAAAAACCTTATAGACATCAGACCTGAGGCAATTGAAATACCAAGAACCGTCGAAGTAGAGGCTAATTTTTTAGACGAAGAAGAACAGTTAGCCTTGATAAAATCGGCTAGAAATCTAAGAGATAAAGCCTTGATTATGACGATATTAAGCAGTGGATTGCGAGCCTCTGAAATCTTAAATCTCAAGGAAGATGATTTATACAGAAGATCCCTTATAGTTTCCAGAGGAAAAGGCGGAAAGCCAAGAGTAACTTTTATCGATCCTCTAACTGAAAAGTCTATTAGAGAATATCACCACAAAAAGAGAAGTGGACTCTGTTTTTTTGTTTTTACAAACTCTTTTGGGAAGCCTCTCAGCCGACAATATCTCTCAAGAATGATATCTGAAACCGCTCTAAGAGCTGGGATTAAAAAGAGAGTAAGCGCGCACACTTTAAGACATAGTTTTGCTACTAATATGCTACGAAAAGGAGCGAGAATTGAAGACGTTCAGCCTTTAATGGGACACTCGAATATCTCTACCACTAGATTGTATATGCATTTTACGAACGAATATTTAAGAGAACGCTACGATATGTTCAATAAAGATATTGACAAAACGCTCGCGGTTTGCTAAGATAAGAGTATCAAAGTTGAAAGACTTTAGTATTTTTTACAAGATTGCTTTGTAGATAATAAAGGTTTCACCTTTACACGCCGCTTTAGCTCAGTTGGCTAGAGCAACGGTTTTGTAAACCGTAGGTCCTCGGTTCGAGCCCGAGAAGCGGCTCCATATAACGCTGGAATCGTGTAGTGGCAATCACAGGAGACTGTAAATCTCCCGCCGTAAGGCTTCGTAGGTTCGAGTCCTACTTCCAGCACCAAGATTGAATTATCGTCGCCTTTTTAGGCGATTTTTTATCTTAATCGATATAGACACTACTGATACATTACCAAAAACCGGGTCAATTAAACTAAACCAGAACACCCCCGTAAACTTAGGAGTGAATAGCAGCTAAGTAAAAGGAGGTTTTCCTAATGCCTACCATATCAAAGATACGTCAATCGAATATATTACCCTACGCATTACCAACTACTTGGCTACGCTCACAAGAGCTAGAGACCTAGTAAAGCGCCAGCCAAGGAGAGAAAATCTGGAGCGCGACCAAGCGCCATGCCGAGAGACTGTTCGATAGATAGAAAGGAGACGATTGTCCCAGACTAATACCTATGTTATTAGTCTGGGACTTTTTCATGTTATATAATAACAAATATGAACGGTAAGAAGAATCAATACCCTCAAATGACTTACAAACAAGCAGTCGAGCGCTGCAAGTACTGGGCGGACGAAATTAGACATAAAGGACTTGATTTATTAACTACTGATTACAGTGAAGTTACTAGGATTTCTGATCAGTTAGCTTATGCACTATATATGCAGACTTGGATTGATCCGCAAAAATATTATCCTTTGTATCGAGTTCGTACATATGCTATAAACATTGACAATAATTACACCGACAGAGCTTCGTGGGAAAAGTTATTGGAACTAATTGATGATCTGCCAGAAGAATACGGTAAAAATAATCACCCTCAAATGACCTACAAACAAGCAGTCAAGCACTGCAGGTACTGGGCAGATCAGATTCGAGCCGATGGGCTTGATTTGTTAACTACCGACTGGGGTGCGGCTGTCGGAGTTTCCGACCAGTTAGCTTATCCACTAGATATGCAGGAATGGATCTCAGCCCCAAGATATCCAGATATTTATGCAATACGATACTATGCTGGCGTTGTCGACCACGACCACACAGACAGGGCGTCATGGGAGAAGTTGCTAGAGCTAATTGATAAATTGTAAAACCAGAAAACTTATTCTCGGAGTGGCGACCCAACCGCTAGTGTAGAAAGGATGCGAATTGCCCCCAGAAATGGGGGGGGGTAATTTCATGTTATGATAGTTTTATGTATGTCGATAGAAAGCAGATTGTAATAGATAAAATCAAGCATATACTGCAAAACAATAAAAATGAGCCACTCGACTGTCTAGGTAGTTATATTGTAGGTGCAACACTTGCGCGCGATGATTGGGAAGACGTGTTCCAGGATAATTATCCACTACTCGACGAAATTGCTGAATTGGGCGCCGAACTTGAAACAACTGAAGACACGGAGTATGCTGTCAATATCATACATGAGATTAAGGAAAAACTAGGCCAGATTAATTGATACAATAAGATTATGAAACAGAGTGAACAAGCAATTCTAGCACGTGATATGATTCAAATGATTCGTGAAAATGCCGACAATTCAGATATCCTTGAATACCTTGATGGTTTTGCGTTTTCGTTGGCGCGTGGTCTTGAAGACTCGTCTGTCATGTCGTGGGATGATCTCGCTAGTGTATGTGACCAGAGGTATTATTCTTTAAACAACAATAACCCAGTACCGCTTAACGTCGAACTGCTTAATCAATGTGAGCGATCTATCCAGAAATTCTTGCCAAAAGTTCATGACTCATAAGCGGAACGAAAAACTGACTCGCTTACATAGATGTTATAATATGAGATAGAATTATGCAGAAAGTGCCAGATAGTATAGTTCAAAATGGTAATACTGCTAAAGTATTGGCATTAATTCAAGCTGCGCGTACTATGGATATCGCGGAATTGTGTAAGCGAGGAGATTATAACCAGCCTAACGCACGCTATCCGCAAACTAAATCTGAACGTATCGTCGATGAATTACTTGGTTTGATGTTACAAGACTCGACAGTCGAGTTAGATCCCGCTCTGGATGAGATGTTGTTTATATTGAGTAGTCTAGACAAAGGTGTCGATAAACCAAAGGACTGGCAGGCACTATTTGCGATTGCTGACGAGATTGAGACGCGTAAAACAAATCAACAAAAACTATTATAATTATAAAATATGAATAATGGCGAGAATCAATACTCTCAAATGACCTACAAACAAGCAGCCAAGCACTGCAAGTACTGGGCAGAGCAGATCCGAGCCGATGGGCTTGATCTATTGACTACTGATTATGGTGCAGCTATTGGGGTTTCTGACCAGTTAGCTTATCCTTTGGAGATGCAGACTTGGATTAATTCACAAGAACATCCTCTCCTGTATAAAGTTTGCGCATACGCCGTTACCGTTGATAATGACCACACCGACAGGGAATCGTGGGAAAAGTTACTCGAGCTAATTGATAAATTGTAAGGTCGGAAAATAATATTTTTCTTACGTGGATATTTTTATAGAATTGGTCGCAAGACGTCAGGCTGAGCGCCATTGACTTTTGATAATTTATATGCTATTATATGAGCATGCTTGAATTTACAAAATCTATTCTGACATTATGGAATAGCGAAAAAAACCAACGATTGAAATTACAATACGCTTATATTATGCTGGCTATAATTGGGCTAGCCGCGGCGGGATTATTGACATTATTTAACGCCTCATCAGCACACTTGGCGGCATCAGCGTCAGGAATATTGTTCGTTACGTTCTTGGTCAATAGCATAGCGTGGGGAATAATAGAAGCGTTTGTAACACCAAAACTGCCAAAAGAAGCCGGCACGCCAGCCAAGAAATCCACTCGTAAAAAATAACTCAGTTGATTAAACACGGCTTAATATGCTAAAATTAAGCCTGTTACGCCGCGATAGCTCAGCTGGTAGAGTGCATCCATGGTAAGGATGAGGTCTCGGGTTCAAGCCCCGATCGTGGCTCCATAGTAGCATTTCGAAACATCTGTTTACTAGTCAATTGCGACTGTTTGAAGCGGGTGTTTTTTATTAGGAGCTAAACCATTTTCTCCAGTTCATATGTCTTCCTTGGGGCGTATACTTTTTAATTACGCTATCAACATCGCAGTAAATATTTAATATAATTACGTTGTTGTCCTTGTTATGTATAAATCAGAATCGTTTTCGGAAGATTCTATCTTTATCAAATTTGGATATTCCTTGTCTAGCCAGGTTCTCAACTCTTTTCTTTGGAACGCAGTTTCTTCTATATGTTTTTTGGCGGCTGTAAATGTAGATTCCAGCACCTTTATATTTTTCTCAATAAGTTCTGAATTTTCATCTTTTTTAGTCTCAATACTTTGCAGCTTTTCTTTGAATTCTTTGAGTAAAACAACCTCATCTTCTTCATCTACACCAGTGCATGCGGCAAAATACACATCTACGATTCGCCTCTCTCCGAGAAGCTCTACTATTTTCTCGAAATTATCAACCGTCCTTTGCAGTATATGTTTCCCAATGCCTTTATAATGGACCGTTGAAAGCAACTTGATCCACATAGTATCTCTAGTGTCGGAGAATAATTCATCCCGCTCATCCAGGAGCGCATCTATAAGAAAATCAGCACGTCTTATCGTGGTGGGGAAATATAATCCAAGGTCATTAAGATTATCCTCTATATCCATTGGATGTGCCTTTTTCATGTATTCCCGAAGCTGTTTGAAAATGTTCTTATCTTCAAGATTAGCTATATTTAAGAGGAATTTTTTTCTACGTATATCAATGCTTGGTGACCAACCATCTTTCTTTAAGAAATTATATAGTTCTGGATTCAGTTCATCTAGATTATCTAGAGCTAAAATAAAGCCGAGGGCCCGATCGAAGATATAAGTACCGGCATCATTTTCTCCCTCACCCAATGTCTCCGTTAATTTATACTCGCCATAATGCTTTATTGGCCACACTCCATCTATTTGTGGCCAAATATTATTGTAGATTATATTTCCGAAACGAATACTATAATCATCTTCTCCCTCAGTAATAGCGCTCCATGCTCTGTCCACAAGCCAAGAGGCCGCGTAGTACGTCTGGTCTGTGTTTGTGTAATTGAAGTCGTCTTTTGGCATTTTTCTCAGTACTTGTAATGCTGTTGGTAAGACTTTTTGCAGAGGAAGCTTGCCTAGTGTATAATGACAACTCGCCAGATAATAACCTATAGATCCTCTCGCTCCCAAGTCAGAAGAATTTATCTTTGCAATATCTTCACTTATCGTTTTATGAGCCTCATCCGAAAAATCTACGACTACTGGATACCTAAATAATTGTTCTATATTGCCGCTAAGTTCGTCCGTATTCGAGTTATTGGTTTTGATAACTTCGTACTTTGTAAATTTTTCAGAAATATCTTCACCTAACTTTTTGCTTATGCTGGCGAATAAATCGCCTGATTTTGCTTTTTTGATGTCAAAATTATAGAAAATACCCTCAGTATCGTTCTTACCTAGTTTTTCCAATAGATAGCGTAGTCGATACTTTGCAATCGCATCTCTCCCGCTTGATATTTGCTCGAATGTTGCAAAGTTTGTGTCTAAATGATTGAGGTGTCGAATTTCATCAATTGCGTCAATGTAATTAGATAGTGTTATTTCGAGCCGGTCTTTTTTATAATATTCAGCGTAGTTATTTAGGAGCATTCTTTCATCTACTAACAGCGCAGAGTAATTATCAGGATTATTCCACGAATCCATTACTTCTTCGGTTATCTTCTTTTTTGCAAAAGCTCTTGCAACGTTATTGTATACACCAAGAACCGACGCCTCTATTAGATACTTATCATAAACAAATGAACACTTATCGTCGTTACGATCAAAAGTTATATTTTTCTTTTTAAAAGCCGCGTTTCCAAATCCGCCATATGTTTTATCTAAGATATTTTTATCAGCAAGTCCAAACAGTAAATCCCTAGCCATACTACATGCTTCTTCTTGGTTTTTTTCTTTTGAGGAGACACTCGCGTAGTAATAATGCAAGCCATCATCTTTGAGAGCATAAATTCTGCTTGACCCACAATTTCCCATCGCACCGCCACTAGAGTATTCGGCATAAATTATTTCATCTGGTTTTATGGTATCCACTATCTTCTTCGTAAGCTTTTCTTTGTCTAGATTCATATTAAGCACTCCTTTCTTAATTCTTGCCAGATTCTAACCATTGCCCAAAGGTGCCGAGGCGAGCCTAGGAAAAACCGCAAATCAGTTTTTGTTATACTGCACATAATTACACTTATGATTATACCATTTTGATATAAAAATCAGCCCGATTACTGCACGCAGCAGAACTATGTGGAGGGCCGACTTTATACTTTCAGCATATTACATCCTTTGGCTTTGTACTACGTCCGGTTAATCTTTTCCAAGAATCTAGCTCTCATGATGCTAAAATTGAGTTCAGATATTGACACGGTATGGTTTTTTAGTCCTTTCAAAAAGTCAGAGAAATATTTATCTTCAAGAAAATTTGCCGCATTTTTTCTGAAAAAATCATAGATATCTTTATATGTGATTATTGTGTATGGTTTTGCTAAGTTGTATTTTGATGTATCAATATGATTGTAGTTTGGCGTAAAAATATAATAATGGCTAATTTTCCCGTATGCGTCGTCGTCAGGATTAGAAATTCGCTTTTCTGTATATTCCTGATACTTATTTAACTGGGAATATCCATCATCTTTTATACCATTTATCCCAGATTTAATTTTGTTTTCTATTACAAAAACGTTGTTGTCATCTTCTATCCATAGGTCAATATTATTGTTGCTTTCTCGTATAATATCGAATCTCGGACGAAGGTCGTCTACGCCAAGTATCTCGCGAACGAATTTCCTAAATATAGCCTTATTATATTGAAAATAATATGCCAATAAGTTCGAAATGTTAATTCATCATTTTCTTTTCGTATTATCTCTAGGAATGTCAGACCAGCTCCGCGCATTGATTCATCAGTAATCAATTTCTCTGTAGTATCGTCTTCTTCCCAATAATCGTCATTATTAAGTAAATTTTGCAATTCGACATATGCGTTATAGTCGTCTTGTGCAGAATAGTATTTTCTACCAGATTGATTGCTTATGGCTTTACTATTTGAGTGAAGTCTAATTAAGCGTATAGTATCATCGTTCGGTTTAAACTCATCGTTGATAGTTAATAGTATTCTAGTATTTTTTCTAGGTAGCCTAATCTTATCAGTTCTGTATGTAAAAAATATGCTAGAATCAGACTTACCATGGTATATGTTATCACTAAAGACATTGCTAATTGGCGTATCAGCATATTTTACATCATTCGGCGCAACATCAATGGGGCATAATTTTTCCGCTTTAGCAATGACTTCTACAGTAGTTTTTCCCTCAATATTACGCACAAAAATTACGCTTTTGACGGAATGACTACTATCAACCTTTCCACCTGGTGTAATATATAGATAGTTTTGCCCATTATCATCTTTAAATAAATTAATTACTTCGTGACCGATATTTGCGCCTTCATTTAGATAAGATCCAGCAAAGAGTTGATTAATGAGTATTTCATCGTTTCTCATGTATATATTTTATCATTTTTATGCATCTCATGATATAGACCAAGGCATTATTATTGAGACACCGGCTGGATGGATATTAGGATTGAATCGCACATCTTTGATTTACTAGTTGTAATTCATGTTTGACCCACGCACGGTTTGGCGACAGGACGAGTGAAGTGGAGGGCAATACTTATCTATTCCCATTTTTTGGTAAGCGATAAACTCGGTTTCGTTCTCAAAATGATTGGTTTGCGTCCGGATCAGTCGTTCTGCATGGAGACTGCTCAATTAGAGTAAAGCAGCTATTGGTCTGCCTGATGGAATAAGTAAGAAAGCGGCGATTGAGTTGGTGAAATAAGCATAAAAATTAGCAAAATCTGATATGGTACTAGCATTTTCACTTCACCCATGCTATAATTAGTCAAGACGTTTTATAAAATCTAACGAGTAAAGAGATGGCAAAGAAGAATACGAAACGAAAGCTGATTGGTTTGGTGAGTAACTTGAGCAACCACCGAACTTACTATACTACTGTTAACACCCAGAACCGCACCACAAAAGGTCAGGGTAAATTGACACTACGTAAGTACGACCCAATTGCAAAGCAACACGCTACTTACACCGAGACTAAGAAAAACCTTGGTCGTAACGAAGTTAAAGCTCGTAAAAGCTAATTTAACAGGATTATACAGAAACTCCCTCGCATTCAGAGGGAGTTTTTATTTGGCAAGAATGTCTGACTATTTCCTCAATCGAGATTTCATATCACGAATGGTATTCATATAGTAAAGAAAAGCGTCGTATGGCGAATCATACGGACTAAAATAAGCGTGGACATCGCCGTCGGTAAAATTCTTCGTTCCCATGTAATAGAAGTGGTCTGAAGTTTGCAATTTTCGCCAATCGCTAATTAGACCTTCGTCTTTACTATTCAAGACCTCATCTTCAAGCTCATAGATATATCGCAAAGCTTCTTTCTGCAGGCTGTTTCCGTTCCAAGCCGTCAAATCCCGCTCGGCGTCCGCCCACGTTACAGGCGATGGCATACTTATTTCACCGACAGGCGCATTCGCGTCCAGTGCTTCGCTAACGGTATAGAAAGTATTGCCATCAACACTCAGCCATTTATCAACAAACTTCTCAAAGAAGCCGAAAATCCCAGATTCCGCCCATTGATGTTCGCCGAAAGTCTCATAGTCCATAAACAAGTTAAGCAGTGGCGCATAACGGACAGAATCTTCCACCCACGTATTAAACTTGTTCTCGGTCAACGGCCATTCATTCCATTTTCGATCACTGAACCTAAACGCCAAATCATCACTCAATCGATAATTCTTAAGCAGTAATCCAATTTTCTTCGTGCCTCTCGGGCGATATACATAATTCGGACTGCGCCAATTCAGAATTGGATCCCAGCCTTCAGCCAACACACCCTTAAAGCCATCCTGCTCAGCCCATTTCGCTAAATCATCACTATATGCCAATTCTGTATTTGCCAAAACTCGCGTTTCCGCACCAAAAATCTCACGAATCTTCCAGCGATGAAGCTCAACTTGACGCTCGAACTCCTTGCGCGAATAGAAAAACGCCAGACTGTGATGATACGGACTTGATAATATTTCTACTTGACCAGTCTTTACCAAGCGCTTGAAGCTCTCCAAAACTCCAGGGTTAAACCTTTCAGCTTGCTCTAAAAACATTCCACTAAAACTCAGCGAGATCTTAAAATCAGGATATTTTTTCAATAGTTTTTCAAGCAAAGCATTCATCGGCAAATACGACTTTTCTGCAACTTTTTGGAATATTTTTTGATTGTCCTGGTCTGGATTTTGACCGCCAGAGAAATAATTATGCTTCCAAGCCACGTCAAATATACTATACTCGCGTATTCGCCACGGTTGGTGTACGTGTAGATATAAAACTATTCCTTTATTTGTTCATACCAGCGCTCCTTTGTACAGCTTCAGACATTTTCTAGCGGCATCTTGCCAAGAAATTCTCGCATATTCATTCTTAACGTTTTTCTTCAAAGACTTCTGCAAGGCAGGTGATTCAGCGATATTAACAATTTCATCCGCCAATTTATTCACGTCCCAATAGTCAAACCGCATAATATTATTCAGAACCTCACCAACGCCAGATTGACGACTAATAAGTAGCGCAGTATCATGATGCGCCGCCTCTAAAGCAGTCAAGCCAAATGGCTCAGAAACCGAACTCATCACAAAAACATCAATCAAGCAGTAAATATCTCGCCACTGTTTTCCGCGCACAAATCCCGTAAAAATCATCTTATCGCTAATCCCTAAATCCGCCGCCAGTTCAATCAGTTCATCTCTTTGCTCGCCATTTCCGGATAAAACAAAAACAATCTTCTCATATTTATCAAGCGCCTTCGCTGCAGCTCGCACAAAATACGTCAAACCCTTCTGAACTGTGAGTCGCGTCAACGCGCCAACAACCGTATAGCCATCCTTTTTCAACTCCTCCAAATATCTGTAAGTACTGGCGTCATACTCATGCGGCGGCAAATCAGCCAAATCAATCGCATTATAAACCACCTCAATTTTCTCTGGCGGAATGTGATAATTCTTAACAATTATTTCCTTCGTGATTTCACTAACGGCGATTATCCGATCAGCCATCAACAAGCCTTGTTGCTCAATTTCGTGAACTAGAGGATTTCCTGACTGCTCGCCAGAACGGTCAAATTCCGTCGCGTGAACATGCACAATTAGCGGCGCGCCCGTCATTTCTTTGGCAATTATTCCAGCCTCCATCGTCAACCAATCATGCGCGTGAATCGCGTCGGGCTGATGATTTTTCACAAACTTCCGAACGTATTTACCGTAACGCCTCTGTACGGCACGCATTGGCGAAAGGCCATACTCGTCCTTGGCGTTTTCACGGTCCTCCTCCGAACCGTTATTATACGCACCCAAATCGTGATAATTCGGCGGCAAAGGAGTGGCTGAATAGATATTCATATAGTCAATTCCAGGATGCTTGGCGGTGTAGGGGATAATAAAGTCGATATCAACGCCCTCTGAAGCAAGCGCTTTCGACATCTGATAGCAAGCAACGCCAAGTCCGCCACTATTGTGCGGAGGAAGTTCCCACCCAAGCATTAAAATTTTCATCTCTGAGTTAATTGTAGAACTACGCTTATGTTTTTTCAAGGGATTTTGGGATCTTTTTCACGAGTTTTTATTTTTCACAATTTTAACATTTGCGACAAAGCTAATTCGTGGTAAAATGGTTGCTATAGGAGTGTAGCTCAGGTGGCTAGAGCACTGGTCTCCAAAACCAGGTGTCGGGGGTTCGAGTCCCTCCACTCCTGCCAAGATTCTCGCTTGAAAGAGAATCTTTTTTATTAGTCAAAAATCTGCTATAATTTCTCAATATGAAACCTTTATCACCTTCACTTCCGCATATTATCGCCATGGTTGGTGCGCCAGGTTCAGGGAAGACACAATTCGCTGTAGAATTTGCGAAGATTTTCAATTCTCCAGTGGTAAGTTCTCGACAATTTGAAGTTTTTACGGACAATACAAAAACCATTTCTGACGCAACATTGTCGCTTTTGGAAGAATTTTTGAAGACTAAGCAAACTGTTATTTTGGACGGATCGACCGATCAGCGCACGAATCGTATGCGCATCAATCGCCTTGCCAGGGAATATGGATATAAAGTCCTATTTGTTTGGGTGCAAACCGATCCCGCCACAGCCAAACATCGCTGGATAAAGACTTACGGCGCAGACGAAGAGGCATTTGAGCGACGATTGAAGCAGTTTTCAGCGCCACACAGCAGTGAATCTTACATTGTGATCAGCGGTCGCCACACCTTAAGCAGTCAGGCTCGCACTGTTCTTAAGCAAATCGGCGCCAGTCGCCCAGAAGCTCCACGCCGCCCAATTGCCGGAAATCGCATTAACATAGGTTAACCATGACAATTATTACCGACGAAGAATTCGGAGAAATTGTCGTTAAAAAACGTAGCTTGTCGAAGACTGTTAGTTTGAAAATCGCACCAGATGGACGGATACAAATCACAATGCCGCCATATGCGCCGCTGTTGGCTGCAAAGGCATTGGTTAAAACTTCTCGAAAGCAGATCCGCGAATTAGTTTCTCAATACCGAGAAAAACTTTCTTACACGAAAAATCAGCAAATTGGCAAAAGTCATCATTTATTGATACAAACGACCGCGAAACCTTCGAGTGTAAAAATCGTCGGAACGCAGATATTGGCAGAAATCAACGAGGCGGAATCCGTCGAATCAGCTGCAAACCAACAACTTATCCGCAGCAAAATTCTGGCAGCTCTCAGAAAAGAAGCCAAGTCGTATTTACCAAGGCGATTGTCGTTTTTAGCGAAAGAACACGGCTTTTCTTTTGCTCAGAGTAAAATCACACACTCATCAAGTCGCTGGGGAAGCTGCTCTTCATCTGGAACGATTAGCTTGAATATCGGGATGATGAACTTGCCATTTGAGCTAATTGATTACGTAATTATCCACGAATTATGTCACACCAGACATATGAATCACTCGACGAAATTCTGGGACGAAGTTGCCAAATTTGACCCGCATTATAAAATCCACCGAAATGAATTGAAAAAATATTCGCCATACATATAGAAACGCATATGCTTATGTTATACTTTAGCTATGTGGGCGCTAATTTTTCTATTGATCACTCTGAGTGTTGTTTTAGGTGTTATAGCTATTGTTTTACATAAAATATTATCGGAAATTAGCGATAAATCTGATTATAAAAATGATAAAAAAAGCCTCAGCGAACATCAAAGAATGATCACGCTTATCAATAATATCACCGACGCAATCCTCAGTACGGACGAACACGGAATTATCAATACTTACAATTCTGCGGCGCTTAATTTGATTGACACGAACAGTGGAATTAACGGCGAACACATCAGTCAAGTGCTGAACCTTGAAACGACAGATAAAAAGCCGATTGACATTTTTAAGGAACTCACTAAGTCTTCCGCAATTCGCCAGCGCGACGACATTCTAATGAAAATCGAAGATGGCGATTATATTCGCCTGGAAGTTACGCTTGCGCCAGTTCAGGGCGGCGACAAGATGACACCGGACGGATATGTGCTTATCTTGCGCGACATCACGAAGACGAAGAGCCTCGAAGAGGAGCGCGATGAATTTATTAGCGTAGTTAGTCACGAATTACGCACGCCAATTGCTATTGCTGAAGGTTCGCTGAGTAACGCCAAATTGCTGGTCGAGCGTAAAATGACTAGCAAAATTCCCGAAGCCATCGACGAATCTCATAAGCAAATTTTATTCTTAGCGCGAATGATCAACGACCTCAGTACGTTATCACGCGCCGAGCGAGGTGTGGCTGATGAAACAGAAATAATCGACGTAGCAGAACTGGCGGCTCAGATAAATTCCGAATATTCACCTCAGGCGGGCGAAAAAGGCTTAGCTTTCAATTTGGATATCGGCGGGCGGCTTGGCGTGGTTAAGGTCTCTCGTTTATATCTGGAGGAAATTCTCCAAAACTTCATTACCAACGCCATTCGATACACACAAAAAGGCTCCATAACTTTATCAATCAAGAAAAATAAATCTGGCGAAATCACCTTCAAGGTTATTGACACGGGAATTGGCATTAGCAAAGCCGACATAGCAAAAATTTTCGACAAGTTTTACCGCGCAGAAGATTATAGAACTCGCGAGACGAAAGGCACAGGATTAGGCCTATACGTTTCCGCTAAGTTGGCGAAGAAATTGGGCTGCAAAATTGAGGTAGAAAGCCGATTAAACCACGGATCGACGTTCGGATTCAAGCTGAAAGAGTTTAAAAATAATGACAAATAATATTCGGTCAACTTGTTTTTTTGGACTAGATGAATTACAATGACTATTGACAGTCTGTGAAAAACAGACTTTTTAAATTGGGAGAAAATATGGCACAGAAAGGCAAGGCAAGCAGCAAAACTACGGTTCGTCGAATCAAGGCTACCGACGACGCGCCAAAAAAAGAAAAAGCTGTAGCAAAAAAAATCAATAAACCAACCAAAATCACCACAAAAGCGTCTAAAAAGTCTGGCGAAAAAGGTGGATTGATTGAATATTTCAAGGGCGCTTGGGAAGAGTTGAAGCTAGTTCGCTGGCCAACCCGCTCAGCAACTTGGGCAATGACAGCGGCGGTGCTTATCTTCACCTTTACGTTTGTCGTTCTGATTTTATTACTTGACGCCGCATTCAACTGGGGCTTTAACCAAATTTTGAAATAGAGGAGATATTATGAGTTCAAAACGATATGACGACAGTAAGCAATGGTACGCAATTCACACTTATTCTGGCTACGAAGAAAAAGTTGCCGAATCAATCCGCCAGCGAATCAACGGTGTCGATATGGCTGATAAGATTTTTGACGTTATCGTGCCAAAGGAAAAGCAAATTCAAATTCGCAACGGTAAGCGTAAAATTGTTGAGGCTAAAATTTTCCAGGGCTATGTCTTGGTTGAGATGAAATTGACCGATGAAACTTGGTACATTATCCGCAACACGCCGGGCGTTACAGGATTTGTGGGTGCCGACACTACGCCAACTCCAGTTTCTGAAAAAGAGATTGCGAAGATTAAGAAGCGAATGGGCGTTGAAGAGCCTAAGCATCAGATTGATTTCTCAGAGGGCGAAGTTGTTTCAATTATCGACGGTCCGTTCAAGGGCTTTGATGGCGCCGTGAGCGAAATTGACGCATCTAAGGGTACTTTGAAGGTTATGGTTAGCATGTTTGGTCGCGACACTCCAGTCGAATTGGACGCCTTGCAGGTTAAAAAAGTTTAGCTTGCAATTTTAAGCATTTTTCGATATAATATTCGAGTTACGCACTACAAACTATAAGGAAGAACTATGGCAAAGAAAATTATTGGTAATTTGAAATTACGCATTCCAGCCGGTCGAGCAACAGCAGGTCCTCCAGTGGGATCAACGCTTGGTCAGTGGGGGCTAAACATGATGGATTTCATTAATCCATTCAATGACGCTACAAAAGACATGATGGGTAAGGACGTAATTGTTCACATTCAAGTTTACGAAGACCGAACATTTACTTGGAACTCACTTGGTCAACCAGTTGACGATATGATTCGTGAGAAAGCTGGAATCCAAAAGGGTAGTGGTAAGCCGCACTCAGACAAGGTCGGTAAGATTACTCGCGCACAATTGCAAGAAATCGCTGAGGCGAAAAAAGACCAATTGAACGCAATCGACATCGAAGGCGCAATGAAAGTTATCGCCGGATCAGCACGCTCAATGGGCGTTGAAGTCGTCGACTAATCTACAGAACTTTTAGCAAATAGCCCCGGACTTCTCGGGGTTATTTTATGGGAAGATGTAATAAATGATTGTGAAGAATATTTTAGATGACGGCGCAATCTCCGCGCTTAAAAATGGGCAATTGATAATTGCTAAAACCGACACGATTTACGGAATATTAGCCGCTGCCAATTCAGAAAAAGCCGTCGAGAAATTATACGAAGTTAAGCGGCGCCCCTTGGATAAACCCGTTATTATTTTGGTTGCGGATATTGATGACATTCCTGATCTCACGCCGTCGATCAAACGCAAATATCAAGAAATCTCCAAAAATAGACCAACGACAATCATTACCAAAGTTAGCCCTAATTTTCTACCACATCTTCCGAGAAATGGCGTAACATTAGCATTCAGAGTCGTGCCAGAATCTCCGTTGGCAGAGTTAATTCGAACCGTCGGTCTTTTGGTCGCGCCCAGTGCAAATCCATCAGGAGAAGAACCAGCAAAAAACATCACCGAAGCGATAAATTATTTCCACGAATTAGTGCCGATTTATGTCGATTCTGGAGAAACTGCCGACGCTCAACCGTCGCAAATTGTCCGAATCAACGAGGGCGGGGAAATTGAGTTTTTAAGAAGATAATCCTCGAATAATTGTCAAAAAATCGCCAAATAAAAAAGACTTCCTCTGAATTACGGGGAAGTCTTTTTACGTGAGCTATTTCACAAACGGATGCGCAATTTCCAAATCTGGGCGCTTTTCCGCAATTCTCAGCAACTCGTTGTACTTAGCAATTCGCTCTGAACGCGACATCGAGCCAGTCTTAATTTGACCCGTACCCAAACCGACCGCCAAGTGAGAAATCGTTACGTCCTCCGTCTCGCCAGATCGGTGACTCATCACTGTATTCCAGCCGGCGTTCTTCGCCATCAAAACAGCCTGAATTGTCTCAGTCAATGTACCAATTTGGTTCGGCTTGATTAAGATCGCATTGCCAGCCTTTTCTTCGATTCCGCGCTTCAATCGCTCGACATTCGTCACCAAAAGATCGTCGCCAACCAATTGCGCAAAATTGCCCAAATCAGCCGTCATTTTCTCCCAATCTTCCCAAGCTTCTTCGTTCAATCCATCCTCAATCGATAGAACAGGGACGCGTTCCAACAGAGCTTTATACGTGCGAATCATTTCGTCAGCTGACAGAATTCGGTGTTCGGTCGCCAAGTTATATTTGCCGTCCTTGTAAAGTTCGCTCGCCGCAACATCCAGCGCAAAACCAAAGTCCACACCTAATTTATAACCAGCCTGCTCGATGGCGCGAGATAGCAACAAAATAGGCTCCATATTACCATTCCTGACATGAGGAGCGTAACCGCCTTCATCGCCAACCGTCGTAGGATATCCTTCGTCTTTCAGGATTTGCCAACGCATGAAAAACTTCCGCGCTCATTCGAACCGCGTCCGCAAAAGTTGCCGCGCTAGTTGGGATAATCATATATTCCTGAAAATCAGTCGCACCCAACGCATGCTGACCGCCGTTCATCACATTGATCATCGGCATTGGCAGGCACATTGCAGGATTTCCAGCCAAGCTATTGACGTATTGATACAACTCCACGCCACGCGACTTAGCGGCAGCTTTCGCTACAGCCAGCGACACCGCCAAAATCGCATTCGCACCCAAACGCGCCTTATTCGGCGTGCCGTCCAGACTCTTCATTTTTTCATCAATTGCAGCCTGATCAAACGGATTAGAACCTTTCAAAACCTGCGCAATCTCACCATTGACATTTTCAACCGCACGAAGCACACCTTTACCGCCGAACGCCAACTCGCCGTCCCGAAGCTCAACAGCCTCGAAAGAGCCAGTGCTTGCGCCAGACGGAACAGCCGCACGCCCAAACGAACCGTCACTCAAAGTCACGTCCGCCTCAACCGTCGGATTTCCACGCGAATCTAAAATTTGCCTTGCTTGTATGTTTGTAATTGTTATATCCATAATTACTATTTTATCAAAAACAGCAATTATATGTTAATCTTTATTTCCCTCCAGATCGCGCTGTATTATCACCGGCTCACCAATTTGAGTTTCACCCAATCCTGAATAAAACACCTTCGGACTATCACACATAGCGACGTTCACAAACCGATAACCATCAGACACCCTAAGAGCTAAAGGTCCTCCGCATTCTTTGGTTATAGTAGAAATATGTCTCTGTGTTTCTGCTATTTTTTCGCTTAATCCGCCCAATTTACCGCCAGCTATTTTACAAGCGTAGTCAATAACTCCTTCAGACACTCTTTCGCCAGTAAGTACGTCAACTACTACAATTTCCTCCTCTTCCGCCGATGCCATTCTCAGGAGTTCGCCTACCGCTTTCTTATATTCATCCAATTCAAGTAGTGCCGCCATTACTCTCGGGCAAGATTCACATTGTGGCGGAACGATTATAGCATCTTCCTTCTCCCAAGACGGAGTAATTCCACTTACTATTTTCTCAAAATTATCATCTGAACCATTTAAAACTTCACTCATAGTATGAATATTGTACAATTATTCTCCATAAAATCAAACATTTGCCTCAATCTCTGAAAATATGGTATAATTTCAACATTATCAATCAATGTTGGGAGGCTGATTTGTTAAGATGACAAATTGCCGTTCGTACCACAGAAAGGATTTTTTATGGCAAAGAAAGCCGAGTTGCTAGAAAAAGCAGCAGAATTAAAACTAGAAGTCAGCGAAAAAAACACAATCGCTGAAATTGAAGCAGCAATTGCAGAAGCTACAGACGCAAGCAAATCTCACGACAACAAGGACAAAGACGTTGTTGCTGAGCGCGAGGCTACTGTCGCTAAGTCTGGCAAGCGTAGCCAAAAAGCTCTTGACGAAGCCGCTGAAAAAGCAGAGAAGGAAGCTCGCAAGGAAGCTGGCGACACTACTCCACAATCAGACGACGCTGAAGCTCACGTAAAGAAGGGTCCAAAGCCAGTTACTCGTCCACGCTTGGAGCGCCGCGGTAAGAAATATCAAGACGCTGCAAAAACGTTGAAAAGAACAAATTGTACAGCTTAGACGAAGCTTTGAAATTGGCTACTGAAACCAGCCCAGTCAAGTTCGACGCTAGCGTTGAAATCCACATCCGCTTGGGCGTTGACCCACGTCAAGCCGACCAAAACATTCGCTCAACCGTAGCATTGCCACACGGTACAGGTAAGGACGTTCGCGTTGCTGTTTTTGCACCAGAATCAGAACACGCTGCCGCTAAAAAAGCTGGCGCCGACATCATCGGTGACGAAGAATTCCTGAGCCAATTGGATAAGGAAGAATTGAACTTCGACATTTTGGTCGCAACTCCACAGTACATGCCAAAGCTTGGTAAATACGCACGTTTGCTTGGTCCACGTGGCTTGATGCCAAATCCAAAGTCTGGCACTGTCGCTACCGACGTCGCTAAAGCCGTTTCTGAAGCAAAAGCCGGAAAAGTTGAATATCGCGTTGATAAGCAAGCCATCGTTCACTTGTCAATCGGCAAGGTATCATTCGGCGCTGAAAAATTGTCAGAAAACGCACGCGCATTCTTAACCAGCCTGAACTCCCAAAAGCCATCCAGCTTAAAGGGCGTTTACGTTAAGAGCGTTGCAATTGCCACAACCATGGGCCCTGGCATTAAAGTAGAGAACTCTCTGTAATCCTTACATTTCAATCAATTAAATCCCGTCGATTCTGGCGGGATTTTTGCGTTACTATTGCATTTTTCATTTTTCATGATAAAATAGTAAAGTCCGCCTAGGTACTGATGTTCAAGTAAATTCTTGATTTCCAGCCTAGCTGGATAAAAGAACCTTAACATCTGTATCTTATTGTTCACAAGAGAAGGGATGATGGTGAAATGAATCACCGTAAGACCCCATTGAGGGTGCCTATCATGGCAATCCTCGCAGTATTGTTCGCGGCATTCCTCTTCGGAGGGGTGTCACGCGCCGACGAGGCACAGTCAGCGGCCGAGGCTCAGTCCTCGTCTGGTATTGTTGCCGAAGCCCAGTCTGTCGATGCTCAGTCCTCTGGCGTCGTCACCGCTGAAACTCAGTCGAGCAGTACTACTACGGTAGCGGTCGCCGACACCGAGCAGTCATCGTCTGGCGGTAGTGTCGCCACGGCGACAACCACTGACAACGAGCCTACCTCTTGCACTCCCAGAAATATCTCCCCTGAGGAGATTCAGGAGAATTTCGTAACTTCGGACGGTTCGCCCGAAGTTACGGCCTATGAATCGGTGCAATTCTCCGTTGCATTGACCCTTAAGCAGGGTCACTGTGCTGGAGATAGCATCACCATTTCTGTGCCGAGCGAACTCGGCACAGACGCGGATTTCGCACCGATTCCGATGACAACCCCAGAGGGGATCGTCATTGGGTACGCCGCCTACAACACTGACCACACCGTGTCGGTTAAACTGACCGATGCTGTGGAGGTGCCCGGACGAGTGAACTTCCACGCCTCGGCGTGGTGGCGCGTCCACATGAGTAGTTCTCTAATTCCCGGGGAAACCCGAGAATTGGAATGGAACGTTGGTGGTGTCGTTCGCAGAACGACCATCCAAGTGGGCACCTGTGATGGGTGCTCCACAATTGGTGCAGCCCCCTCTAAGTGGGGATCTGTAGATGGCTCTCAACAAAGAGTCACGATCGTACTGCCCACCGCCACGCAGGACGCTCAAACGTTCGTTATCACGGACGTATTGACCTCACCGGGTCAGAAGTTCGTTTGCGACCAGCTTTTGGCTGGTAGGATCGGCGTATACACTGAGGCTAGTACTTGGGGGCAACCCCAGTACATCCGCTTCATGGAGGCTAATGTCGTTAGCTGTGCTAGCGACAAGGCAGTTCTCAATGTCAAGTTGGATAAGGGCGAAAAAGCCCGGTTCGAACTGAACATCAGCGTCAGTTCTACGGACCCCGGTCCGTGGACAGACGTTGTCAATATCACATCCCAAGACAAGTCTTGGGATGTGAGCGCCAGGATTATCCGCCGCGAATCCGGCGGCAACGCCGGATTTGACAACACTCCGACTCCGGCACCCACGCCGGAGCCGAGCCCGTCGACGACTCCTGAACCGAGTCCGTCGGCACCAAGCCCGGCACCGAGCCCGTCGACAACACCGTCGACACCCACGCCGAGTACGACCCCGTCAGCAACGCCGAGTCCGAGCCCGACAACGAGCCGCCCAGTACCGCTCCCCACTCCCGTTATTGAACGGTATGAGGAGCCTACGCCCTCGGCTACCCCCACACCAGCACCCCAGCACAAGAAGCTGGCGGTCACTGGTACAAGTGGAGACGTAGTCACCAGCGCGGTCGCGCTAGTGGCTCTCGGAGGCTTCCTCATTTGGGCGCGCCGTCGTCAGACGGCACGCTCGGAGAGGTAACCCATCTCGTCGAGGGGTGTTAGCTTAATCGACTAGCACCCCTCGACAGAACATACAGATACAGAGAGAAAGGAGGTTCGCCCGCCCGCTCCACCACGGAGCGGGTTTTCTCTTTGATTAGACATAGACACCTATTGATTTTATTACGTTATTATTGTAAAATAATAAATATGTCAGAATTAAGTAACGAAAGTCTATTAGAAGGCGCTAAATGCGCGGAGCTGTCCGCCAAAGAAGCTGATCGCTTGTTTCCAAATAAACCCAAACACTCCAGACCAAGACTTAAGAGGGGTCAGAAAGACAGAAGCCGCGGAAGCTGCCATAGATATGTGCCGAAAATGTCCAGTATTAAAACAATGCTTAGAATATGCGCTCCGCCACCCAGAATCTGCAGAATATGGCGTGTGGGGAGGCACAACTGTCGTTCAACGCAGAAGAATATTACGATTAGGTGAAAATGCAATAAATAAGGCGATTGAATCGGCTGGAAAATAATCACCATAACTCTTGTTTTTCGTTGTCATTTCTGCTACAATGGTCTGGAACATTACCAAAGACAGTGGCGACTTGACGTAAAACAAGTATAAAAATGCCACCGAGGGATGAAACTAACAGTTTTATTTGACGTCTTTGGTAGTGCGAGAATCAAAGACGTTTTTTTGATTCTCCATTACCGCACGTTAACAAATTGGCACATAACAAATTAACTCAATCAAAGAAAGGATTTTTATGGCAATTTCACGCGATAAAAAACAAACTTTGGTTGCTGAACTGACAGAGCTATTAAAAGACGCTAAGGGTACGGCTTTTGCTCGATATCAAACCCTTACCGTTGCCGACCTACAAGAACTACGCAAGGCAGCTCGCGAAGCGGGCGTTACCATCAAGGTTGTTAAAAACCGATTGGTGCGCGTAGCTCTTCAGGAAATCGATACTTACAAAGAAACCGACACCAGCTTATTGGTTGGTCAATTGGTTTACGCTGTAAGTGGCGAAGATGAAGTTATGCCAGCAAAGGTATTGGACACGTTTGCAAAAACACATCCAGCATTACAACTTGCAGGTGGCTTCTCAGGCGAAGGCTTGGCAATTAGCGAAGCTGACGTTAAAGCATTGGCAGGTCTACCAAGCAAAGACCAGCTCGTTGCTCAAGTGGTATCACAATTGCTATCACCAGTACACGACACGGTCAACGCGCTTGGCGGCAATTTGCACGGACTTTTGGACGGCATCGAAGCCAAAGCTACTGCTTAAGTTTAGCAATCAACACTAGTAACGTTGCATTCATCGCAACAATATAATAATAAAGGAGAATATCAATGGCTGATATTAAGAAATTGGCTGAAGAACTTGTAAAATTGACAGTTCTAGAAGTTAACGAATTGAAAAATCATCTTAAAGAAGAATACGGCATCGAGCCAGCTGCTGCAGCTGTCGCTGTTGCTGGTCCAGCTGCTGGTGGTGACGCCGCTGCTGCTGACGAAAAAACTGAGTTCACAGTTACTTTGAAAGACGCTGGTTCTCAGAAGGTTGCAGTTATCAAGGCTGTTAAGGAAATCACTGGCCTAGTCTAGGTGAAGCAAAAGCTATCGTTGACGGCGCTCCAGCACCAGTCAAGGAAAAAGTTTCTAAAGACGAAGCTGAAGCTGCAAAGAAAACTTTGGAAGACGCTGGCGCTACTGTCGAGCTTTCATAATTTGTTATATAACGCCAATTTGTTTCGTTTAATCACCGTCCGCTCTGGGCGGTGATTTTTATGTCGCCAATCTTAATATCACGAACCACACATCATTTTCAAGAGTAAAATTTGCAACACTTTTTCGTCCATATCTTATAGCGCTGTGGAAAATCAGAGAAAATTAGATGACACGACTTGATATAAATGTAAGGATATGCTATATATTAGTTAAGTATTATAAAAAATAGACAAAGGAATTGCGAGAACCATGTCTGAATTACCAGAAAAGCAAATTAAGCGTCTGAGGACACTTATTCAAGAAGCGGAAACCAATTTAGCTGCCGCAAAAGAATTATTGATTAGTATTATTGGCGACGATGGACAAGTTGTCACGCCAAAAAATTCGTCAGATGATGTAACAGGAAAGATTATCGAAGGCGTATTTGACGGCCAGATGATGCTTAGCCCAGACGGCAAAAATTACCCAATCCCAGCCAACTACGCTTCAAAGTCGAAGCTGGTTGAAGGCGACTTGATGAAATTGACAATCGCTGAAGACGGCAGCTTTATTTATAAGCAAATGGTCCTGTACCACGAAAGCAAGTTATCGGAACGCTTGTCCAGCACGACGGAATTTACTACGTCGAGGCTTCTGGCCGCGAATATCGTATTTTGCTTGCTAGTGTAACTTACTTCCGAATTAACGTCGGCGACCAAGTTACAATCATCATCCCTGAAGACAATCCTGACGCGACTTGGGCTGCTGTCGAAGCTGCATTGTAAATATTATGCTACCGAGCGAATTTCTGCTCAGTTACGCCAGTTTTAACGCTGACAATAAGCCATTCGTCGAATGTCAAGTTGGCGATAAAATTGAGCGTTATGAATTGTTCGAACAAAATTTATCTCTTGAGTTTGATTTTTCTGTCAAATATTGCGCGGGTTGGGTGGACTTTGAGAATCGCTGTAGCCAAATCTGCCCAGATCATGCCACAGTTGATGAAAAGTATGAAAATTGTCTAAAATGCCGCGACAAAACTGGCTTTAATCCAGCATTTTACAACGCCAGTTCGGTTTCCGCCCAACAAGAAAAAATCAATCAAAATCCGCACTTTGTTTACTTGGCGTACTTCGCGCCAGGCGTCATAAAAGTTGGAATCTCGCAAGAAGAGCGCGGAATTCGAAGATTATTAGAGCAGGGAGCGCAATTAGCCATAAAATTAGAAACGTTTTCTTCGGCATTAATCGCCAGACAATACGAGGCGAAAATTTCCAAGCTGGACGGAATAGCTGAAACTCTGCCAGTTCACAAAAAGATGGAATTGATAAAACTACCTTTTGACCATGCGACTGGCGAAAGGGAATTGCAACAAAAATTACTTGAAATTGAGCAAAAAATTGGTGTGTCGTTTCCGAAATCCGAACTAATTCCTTGTGAAGATTATTTTTCAAACCGCTGACGTTGATTTATCACGCGTTGTTCTAATGAAGGATTACAGTCAATTAGTCGGGCACGTACGCAGTGTCATCGGCTCAATTGTCATCACTGATTACGGCGGTCAGCTGCTGGCTTACAATGTCAAAAAAAGTTTATTGGCTATCGGGCGCAAAAAAAGTTGACAGAGAAATTGAGCTGGATTTACCAACCGAGCAATTAACGTTATTTTTAAAACCTTATTTTTTTACAATATATTTTTGATGAAATAGCTTGACATTTTTGCTCTATTATTGATATATCTACATTAGCTTTCACAACGTGTGTTGGCTTGCGTCAAATCGACGCACCGTTTTGCGGAGGATTTGTTTTCTCCGCCCGACTCCTGAAGGAGTTATCATGGCTTACTTCGAACAGCCTGCTATTGTGCGCAGGTCTGGAGGACAGATTAACGTCTATTACGGAGGCATGTTCAAGCCAGACGGTCCTGGACATGGTCATGTCAGAGTCACTGGCGGTCCGCTCGGCGAAAATATCGTCTATTGGAGGCTGCCTGAGAGCGAGGGTGGTCAGGTTATCGTCGACAACGCATGGGGAACCATGAACGGCAACGACTTGCGCGATCACCTCACTGACTTCTGAGTCATAAGACCTGGATATGTCTGAAAACTATCCATCTTACCTGGTATAATTTCATTATGAACAATTACTCAAATTTTATATTTCCGGCTGTAGTTTTTGAAGCATTTCCAATTCTGAGAAAAATGGGTTATGTTCGACAATTCGCACCACTGATACCGCTTAGTCCAGATACGACTTTTCATCTATTCGGAGGTAAGGATGGATACTTTCTTATACTAGTTATGACCGACTATGCCGACCCAATAGATCAGAGTCGAGAACTAAAGAATATTTCTGGTGAATATGCGTTTGAATTTACTAAGCTTATCAAGCCGTACAGCAACAATGAGTATATTGAAATAAGAGAAAATGACGAGATACTTGAAAATCCAACCGTATCAGACCCTAATAGTTACTACCGTTTTTATGTCGCTGAAACAAAACACAAAATCGATCTGCGCTATCCATAAAAAAATGCCGTTTTCTGCTATAATTATCTCATGAGGAGCATGAGGGAATGAGTCAGGCGCTATATCGTAAATATCGCAGTCGCAGTTTGGATGAAGTTTTAGGTCAAGATCACGTGACTAGTATTTTACGTCGAGCGTTAGAGCAGGGAAATTGCTCATGCGTACTTGTTGACCGGACCGCGTGGCGTGGGAAAAACATCGGTGGCGCGAATTCTGGCGCACGAGATTAACCACTTGCCATATGATGACGATTCTTCAAACTTGGATATTATTGAAATTGACGCAGCCAGCAATAACGGAGTTGACGACATTCGCGCTTTAAGAGAAAAGGCCCAAGTTGCGCCTGTTTCTGCGCCGAAAAAAGTTTATATCATCGACGAAGTTCATATGCTGTCAAAATCAGCATTTAACGCGCTATTAAAAACCCTGGAAGAACCGCCAGAGCACGTGGTGTTTATCTTAGCTACAACCGACGCCGACAAACTTCCAGCCACCATTCTTAGCCGTGTTCAGCAATTTTTCTTCCGCCCAATTCCGACGGAAATTATGACGCGCCAGTTAATGAATATAGCGAAAAAAGAGGGATTCGCAATTGAGGAGAACGCTGCCAGGTTAATTGCTGAACGTTCCCGCGGCGGATTCCGTGACGGCATTAGTACGCTTGACCAATTGTCGATTTTAGCAACATCAGACCAGCCACTGACGGCGAATATGGTTACCGAATATTTGGGACTGAGCGACGCGACAATGCTCGGCAATTTGTTGGATTCATATCCATCCGACGACAATGAGAAAGTCTTAAACATCTTCCAGGAATTAGAAAATAGCGGCGCGAATTCAGTTGTTGTGTCGCATCAATTATTGTCGATTGCTCGCAATAGGTTACGAAAAAATCCGAATCTTATTGGGTTGGTTCAGCAACTAATCGAGGTTGATCGGCACCCACACCCAGATTTGAAATTATTGACGATATTTATGAATAGCAATTCTCAGCCGACAGAAAAGCCAGTCGCGACAAAGAAAGATACAACTCAAGCTGCATCCCCAAAACCCGCCGCAAAACCAACGCCAATTAAGCCCGCAGAGCCAGCAAAACCGACCGAAAAGTCGATTGAAAAAGAAGAAAAACCAGCCGAACCAGCAAAAAAACCCGCCACAAAACCAAAGAAAACTGACGCGCCACTAGAGCTAAATTGGGAAAAAGTCATTGAAAGAGCGAAGGAAAAATCCCTCGGGCTGGCGTCATTATTACAGAAAAGCCAGTGGTCGTTTGACGGTGAAAAATTGACAATTTACGCAGGTTCCGCGTTTTATAAGAAAAAGCTGGACGACGCAAAAAACAAACCATTGATCTCAGAAATTATCTCAGAAGAAACTGAGATAGATTTGGAAATTGATATAATTGGAGAGAAGAAACCGCCAGAGGACGAAAAATTGGCGGAAATTGCAGAATTAATGGGTGGCGGCGAAGAAGTTAAGCTGGAGGATATTTAATGGCAGATAAAAGCGAAGAAGTAAAAGGGAAGATACCGCCACAAAATTTGGACGCGGAAAAGAGTTTGCTTGGGGCGGTTTTAATTGACGAGGAAGTTTTGGCGGATGCCGCAGAAATTACTCACCCTAGCGATTTTTACGACAAGAATCACGGATTGATTTTTGCTGGAATGATGCGGCTATTTGAAAAACACAAGCCCGTCGACCTTCTGACCTTAACTGACGAATTGAAGCGAAAGGACGAGCTGGAATTGGTTGGCGGCTCGGCATATCTGACAGAGCTAACAAACTACGTTCCAACGGCAGCGCACGCATCGGCTTACGCGGAGATGATTGCGCAAGCAGCGGTTCGCAGGCGTCTGATAAAGCGAGCGGTGACATTTCCGAGCTTGGATATGACGAATCGACGACCACGCAGGAATTATTAGAGAAGGCCGAAGCTGAGCTTTTCAGCGTGTCAGACCAATCAACCAAGCAAGATTTGGTCAGCCTGGAAAGCATTCTGACGGATAGTTTTGACCGAATTGAAGAGCTCAGCAAAAATAAAGGCTCTCTCAGAGGGGTTCGTACTGGTTATCGCGATCTGGACAATATGACCGCTGGCTTACAAAAATCAGACTTGATCATTCTGGCGGCGCGTCCAGCCATGGGTAAGACGACGCTAGTGACGAATCTGGCTTATAACGTGGCAACGATTGAGAAAAATCCCGTTCTATTCTTCAGCCTAGAGATGAGCAAGGAGCAGCTGGTCGACCGTATGTTGGCGGATGCGTCGGGAGTTGATAGCTGGAATATTCGCACCGGAAATCTGAGCGATGAAGATTTTGCGAAGCTGTCTGAGGCTATGGGAGAAATGGCTGAGGCGCCAATTTATATCGATGACACACCAGGATTATCAGTTTTGGAAATGCGCACGAAAGCGCGTCGAATTGCTCATGAGAACCAATTGGGATTAATCATCGTCGACTATTTGCAGCTTATGCAGGCCAATGGAAATCACAACGGGAACCGCGTTCAGGAAGTTTCGGAAATTTCCCGTGGACTGAAGCTTATTGCTCGCGAATTGAATGTGCCGCTAATTGCCCTAAGTCAGTTGAGCCGTTCCGTTGAATCGCGCACGCCGCCAATTCCACAACTAGCCGACCTGCGTGAATCCGGTTCTATTGAGCAGGACGCCGACATCGTGAGCTTTATTTATCGCCCTGGATATTATGAGCCAGACAACCCGGAAGTTCAGAATATTACAGACCTCATCATCGCCAAGCACCGTAACGTCCCAGTCGGTAAAGTCCAGCTATACTTCCACCCAGAGCGCCTACGCTTTATGAGCCTGGATCGCAAGCATGAATAGAATTGTGTTATAATCATACCAATGAAAAAGCAAAAAGTTACCGATATATTCCTTTACAGATGGCGCTACGTTTTCGGCTATACGTTGCTGGCGCTGTTGTATATAGGGGCTATTATAATTTTCCGCGTTGCACGTGCCGGGAGGTTTGTCGCAAGCAGAAATCAACATGGTCAATACGACAAATCACTTGAACTTTAGTATCGAAGGAGTAGCCGTCACAAATTTGCCATTCCACCTTCTTCAATTGCTATTCTTCAAACTGTTTGGCGTCAGTTTATTAACAATTAAAGCGCCCGCCGTAATCCTTTTCTATCGCCAGCTCCGTCGCTATTTTTCTTCCTCTTAAAGCGCTGGTTTAAACCGTCCACAACGATTCTATCGCTATTAATTATGGCAACGACTGGTCAATTTTTTTATTCATCGGCCAAAGCGCAACTGTTGGCATTTTTATACATCTTTTACACCGCGCTAACTTTACTTTTTCGCTACATTGATTCTCCAGAAGGCCCAGAACGCCTCCATTTGGCGAATCAGCTTAGCCATTACCACGGCACTCAGCCTCTTCACTCCGTATTTTTGGTATATCAATCTGGGGCTTCTGATCATAGCCTTTCTGCATCCGCATCCACGCTATTTCCTCATCTCCAGAAAACATCGCAAGTCTTGGATCCTGCCGTCCGCCATTTTATTTGCGATTGGTTGTGCGATTAGTTTTCTTTGCTATAAATCCCACGCGCTATTTTACAACCTTATCGGTATCAACGGCCTAAGTTTTGATATCGTTGCAAACCTCAGGACTTTATATTACACATACATCCGCATTTTCCCATCAGTTGTAGGGAACCAAATCACGCCAATTATGGACATCAACGCAATGGTGTTAATCGGGCTAGGACTATTCCGCAGCTTCCAAAAAATCTCCAGCGCCCGCTCGTTTATGATTTGGTCGTGGCTAATCTTAGCATTGGCGCTACTCATCTTCCAACCAAGCCTCACTCCGATAATCATCATCCCGCTATTCATTCTCTTGGCGGTCGGATTGGAATCACTAATGAACATGTGGTACGGACTTTTCCCGCGCAATCCATACGCTCGCGGCACAGGACTGGTTTTTATATCAATGCTAATTATCGTTATGGTGATGGGTGGCAGCTTCCGCTATATTGACGGTTATCGTTATTTCCCGGAAGCAGTTTCACGCTTTAATAAAGATTTATCTCTACTCCGTAAAAATACCGCGCCGACCGATTCATTCTCGTTATTGGTCAGCAAAGAAGAGTCGCCAATTTACGAAGCGCTTAAAAAACACAACTATCACCAGATATCAATTATCCACACAGCGCCAGCAAACGTCGGACAGACATTATACGTTAGCCACAGTGTAAAGTCTCAAATTCCGCAGACTTACTCTGGACACCTGTCGTCAGCAATTGTCAATGATCATAAAGACGGCGACCGATTCTATATCTACACATCCGACCGCAAATAGGGTATAATTGTAAGTGTTAAATAAGGAGGAATATGGCGTTTGATCAGGTAAAAATGCTGCAACAATTACGCAAAGCACAGAAACAATTAGGTAAAGAAATCATCGAAGTTGAGGCTGGCGATGGCGCTGTGATCGTACAAATCACTGGCGAGTTAAAGATTAAGTCTGTAAAGATTGACCCAGAAATGGTCGACTTGGAAAATATCGAAGAGTTGGAGCATTGGATTGAAATCGCAGTTCGCGACGGTATGACAAAGGCTCAGGAAGTCGCTGCTGAAACTATGAAGCCATTGATGGGCGGCTTGGGCAACTTGCCATTCTAAAGTCATGCCAATCGACATTTTACCAAAAGCTCTAACTGCTTTAATTGATGATTTTGGTAATCTACCTGGAGTTGGACCGCGTACGGCTGAAAGATATGCCTACGCGGTTTTACGCCGCAACCCCAAATCCGCAAAGCAATTAGCGCATTCATTAGACCAATTGCACGACCGCGTAAAAACCTGCCCGAAGACATTTGCGCTCATCGACTCAGATGACGACGTGTCACCTTTATACGCAGATTCGAACAGGAATAAAAAAGTCGTTTGTGTAGTCGAGGAGCCGCTAGACATTGTCGCTATAGAAAGAACAGGGCAGTTCCTGGGTACGTACCACGTGCTGGGCGGCGTTATTTCACCAATTGACAATATTGGACCGGAGCAATTGCATATCCCAGAACTAATTGAGCGTATAAAAACCGACGACGTTCAGGAGATTATTATCGCTACGAACGCTTCAGTTGAGGGCGAGTCGACCGCGCTATTCTTACAGCGCTACATCCAAGAAGCTGGATTGAATACGACTATCACACGCTTGGCTAGAGGTATTCCAGTCGGCGTTGACCTTGAGTACGCAGACCAAATTACACTGACTCACGCACTAGAAGGTCGAAAACAATTATAGACTCAACAGCTTCATCGCCAATAAAAATACCCGCCTATCATGGCGGGTATTTCGTTGCTAGCTCAGCTGATTACATTTGGCGGCGGCTAGCGATGTAAGCGATAGTAGCTGTAGTTAGTCCACCTAGGCCTAGTGCTGACATAATCGCGTCACTTGCACCAGTCTTTGGCAATTCTGGGCTAGGTGTTGGTGTTGAAGGAGTGTTTGGTGTAGGAGTTTCCTGACACTTGCTTAAGTCAGTTGTGTACTTTGACTCGTTGTACTCTTCCTTCTTGATTTCACGAATCTCTTTTTTCTCGATTACGCAGATTTTAATCTTAGCAGGTGCTTCTTTACAATCGTTTGGATTCTTTGAATGCTTACTCTTGTCGAACTCTGATTCCTTAATCTCTACTGGATACTTATTAGTCTTAAGTTCACAAACAACAATCTTTGGCTCTGGCTTAACCGTAACAGTTTTTTGACAGTTAGGGTTTTGCCTCTTAACTTCACCAGTTTCTTTACCGTTTACAGTAATAGTAACTGTGTAGTTGCCTTCCTGTGCGTAAGTGTATTGAATTTCTGATGAGTTAGTTGTCTTAATGTTGCTGTCACCGAAGTTGTATGTGTAGCTGGTGATAGATGCACCACCCTTGGCAGTTGCCTTAACGCTGAATTTGAAGGTGTTACGAGAAATTTCAGTTACTTGCAAAGCGTCACATGTTAGAGCAGGCTTTGCTGGAGGTGTTGTTGGATTACCCCAAACTGGGTTACCACAGTCTTTAATCACACCAGTGATAAATGAGCCGTTATTGTCAAACCATGCGTAAATATTATAGCTCTTAGGTCCGTCAACGAAGCTCTGACCAGTTGTGTATTGGTAGTAAGTATATCCGTTTGAGGTCTTGTAGCTACGTTGTGGCTGAGGCTGACGAGTACCAGCTTTAGATTGTACTGTTATAGCGTTTGTAGCTACAACACGGCCATCAACTGTAATGTTGCCGTTTGCGTCAACTACACCTTCGCGCATATTTGATCCGCCCTGAACCATAGTTTCAGTAACGTACCACTCTTTGTATAGTTCTTTAATTTCTGTACGGCTGTATGCTGTTTGCAATTCTGACATAGAATGTGTACCACAGTATACAACGTTAAAACTGTTACAGCCGGCAGCCTGTGAAGGCGATGCCAACCAGATTCCACCGAGCATAGCAAATCCCAAAGAGATAGCAATGCCGATTTTCTTAAATTTGTCCATAAAAACTCCTCTTTTCCAGCCCTATCTTCAGGCTTTATGTCCTCATACTAGCACAATCTTTATATTTTGTCAATAATAATTTATAAAAATGTTTATGTTTTTTCGATTGCGCAGTACTTTTAATAGTCCATCACATATTATACCACTTATGTAATTAAAAACAATGTATATTATATTAGAGTAAAAATCATTTGTTATAATAAATAATATGCTAGATACAGCTAAACAATTCATTCAATCCGCAAACAATATAGTTATTATTCAAGCCGAAAATCCCGACGGCGATAGCCTGGGTTCAAGCTTGGCGCTGGAAGAAGTCTTAAGCGACCTAGGGAAGACTGTTACTTTATATTGTCCAGTAGATATACCGAAATATCTTCATTATATTCGCGGTTGGGATCGAGTGCAGAACGACTTTCCGTTTCAAGCCGACGCCGCGATAATTGTCGATACAAGCGCGGACGTGCTTCTCAGTAAGGTATTAGAAACTCCTGGAGCGCGACATTTTCTGGAAACGCACCCAACCCTGGCTATCGATCATCACACAGCCGAATCGACACTTAGCTTTGATCATATTATGTTATCAGAAACCGTCGTGGCAACCGGGGAATTGCTATATAAACTATTCAAGCATTCCGACTGGAAGATAAATCATCAGGCGGCCGAAGATTTATTGATAGCTATTATGAGCGACAGCCTGGGGCTTACTACGCAAAACACTACGGCTCAGACTTTCCATACAGCAGGAGAGCTTACAGAACTGGGCGCTTCCAACGCGGAAATTGAAGAGCGACGACGCGAATTTATGAAAAATCGCCAGAAATTTTGGCGTACAAGGGAAAATTGATCGAGCGAATCGAATATTTATTAGACGGACAATTGGCGCTGGTGCATGTGCCATTTGAAGAAATCCAGCAATATAGCGACGCCTACAACCCTGGAGCGCTGATTGGCGACGAATTGAGGCTGGTTGAAGGCGTGGCGCTTAGCTGCGTTATTAAAACTTACCCTGACGGCAAATTAACTGCGCGCCTACGAGGTAATTTGCCAATTGCCGACACTGTAGCTGGATACTTCGGTGGTGGCGGCCATCCGTACGCGGCAGGATTCCGCGTATATGAAAGCTATGATGAAATCGTAAGGGAATTAGTCACAGCGACAGATCAGGCTTTACGAGAAGCAGGGTAGGGTTAAAAATTATTGTAACATTGTTATCGCATGAACAATCATCCCCCAGAAATAATCAGCGAAGCGTTCCCAGTTCTCGACGACGCGCCATACATCCGTCAGCTAGCGTCTCTTACACCACTCTGTTCTGATACGATATTCCATTTATTTGCTAATAAAGTAGGCAATATTTCGTGCTGGTGATGACAGATTATCCTGATCTGCTTGATCAGAGTAGAGAGTTGAAGCAGATTCCCGGTGAATACGAATTTGAATTCGCGCACCTCATCAAGCCGTATGCCAACGACCAGCATATTGAAGTTCATCCGAATGACGACATGGGCGACGGCTTTTTCGTGCCAGATCTGAAGAGCTATTATCGGTATTATTTGGCGATAGCGAAGCAGAAGCTGGATCAGTAATTTATTTAGCGATTCTTACAAATAGTAGAAAAATCTTTTGCAACCGTAACAGAGTTGAAAAAAATACTATACCACATTTTTGACAAAATCTATTGACATTTTATTCTATTAGTGATATACATATACTAGCTTTTGTTGACAAGTCGAGTAAATCCTTGTCCGAAAGCGTACTTTGACAGACAGTTATATACAAGGTGAGTTTTTATTCCTTTTATAAAAAGCAGAAAAGAGGCATGAAATCTCACCTTGTAACAAAACGTTACTTAGCCATCCAGGGGTGAGAAGACAGGAAAGAGATCATGGATGATAACATCCTGAAGATCAACGGAAAGAGCCTCTCTTTCAAAGAGAGCGACATCAAGCTCTTCAGAAAACTGAAGAATTCCATCGATGGTCTGGATCGCGTCCTCCGAGAATCTGGGAAAATCCCAGACTGGAAGAGGAAAGAGTTCATCGTCAATATGACCGAGGGGTATCTTTCGGTCATGCTTGTCTTGCATGACATTTTGAGTTCTACTCTAGATGTCAAGTACCACTCTGTTCGCGAAGCAGTACATGCTTCGTATTCGGCGGAGCAGAATCTCGTTGATGTATTTGTTGCAGCGGGAGCTGCAGCCAGGACTCAGCCCCGGATGGCTTGGGCGACCATGACACAGTACAATCGTCTTGCGTCGTGTCACACCAGGCTACAAAGCGCCTGAACGGCGCAACCATCTCTGCCTTGAAAAAGACAGTGCGCTCCTTGGAAGAACAGAGGAAGGGAGTGAAAGATCTCGGAAACTATCTTGTCGAGATTGCGATATTCTCATTGCAAGTGGAGGAGAATATCCATATCTTGATTGACGATTCTGACATTCTTCAGCTGGAAGAGCGCCAAATCTCCCAGCTACACAATCTGCTCGGAAGGGTTAAGACCCTCCTAGAATGGAAGCATCCTCAGGACTGATCTTCCGACGGGAGAAATGGCAGGCGGCGTTTTGTAATAATACTGTCTGTCATTTCTTCCTTAAAATTATCAAGTCCCGTTGGGGCTATTTTTATACCAATTTTGAAAAACTGACCATAGTGCCGTACAATAGAACTAATGATAAAACTCTATAACACGCTCACTAGACGAAAAGATGAACTGAAACCACTTGACGGAGAAACGGTCAAGTTTTACACCTGTGGTCTAACAGTTTATTCGCAACCGCACATCGGCAACTGGGTTGGTTATATTTACTGGGACGTGTTGGTACGATTGCTACGCTGGCAAGATATCCCCGTTATTCGAACACAAAACATCACTGATGTTGGTCATTTGACCAGTGATGACGATAACGGCGAGGACAAAATGGAAAAAGGTGCGCGCCGTGAAGGGAAGACTGCCTGGGATGTGGCGGAAAGATATATTTCCGTTGCAAATCATGAAGCTTACGACGTACTGAAATTGATAAAACCAGATTACTTGGTGCGGGCGACGGATTATATTCAGCAACAAATTGACTTCGCAAAAGGACTGGACGAAAAAGGATTTTTGTATAAAATCGACGGCGACGGTATGTATTTTGATGCGTCGCTTTTGAAGGATTACGGTAAATTAGCGCGGCTGGACATAGCTGGGCTGGAGGCTGGCGCCAGAGTAAGCGTTGAGGGAAAGCGCAATATTACCGACTTCGCCGTCTGGAAATTTTCACCAAAAGACGCCAAGCGCGATATGGAGTGGGATAGCCCGTGGGGAATCGGTTTTCCTGGCTGGCATCTGGAATGTTCGACAATTGCTCGTGAAACACTTGGCGACTCCATCGATATTCACGCGGGCGGGATTGATCATATTCCAGTTCATCACACGAATGAAATTGCCCAGAGCGAAAGTCTGACTGGAAAACAATTTTCTCAAATTTGGCTACACAATAATCACATAAAAGTCGACGGCCGAAAAATGAGTAAATCTCTGGGAAATATTATTACGCTGGACGATATTATTTCGCGAGGGTTTAGTCCGATGGCGTTTAAGCTGGCGATTCTCAGTAAGCATTATCAGACGGAGGGCAATTTTACCTGGGAAATCCTGGAAGCAGCGCAGGCGCGATTGAATCATTGGCGGGATTACGCGGTTCTGAGACATCAGACTCACGACACGCTGGAAGATGACGATGATAAGGATGAGCAGGACGATTCGGTTTCGTTATTAGCGGGACGTCAGGCGTTGGTCGAGAAATTGAACGATGATTTGGATACTCCAGGCGCACTGGCGTTGATTGATGAAGTATTTTCAAAGTTGGATCATACGCCGCTTGATAAAATTCATCGACAGAGTTTAGTGCAGTTTATTGATGAGATTGACGAGATTTTAGGGCTGGATTTGGATGAGTCTACGCCTGATATTACTGACGATTTGAAGAGATTGATTATCCAGCGACGTCAAGCACGCGCAGAGAAAAATTGGGAAGAATCCGACAGAATTCGCGATGAGCTCCTTCAGGCTGGTGTTGCCGTTCGTGATACGCCAAGCGGCAGCGTTTGGACATGGAAATAGCCCGCTGGATTCAACGGGCTATATTTTTTTCTATGTCAACTAATCTTCGTTTTTCAATTTCTTAACTAATTTATTAAGAGGTTTTTCGTTTTCGACGCGATTAGACTTGGCTTGCTCCAAGTAATTGTCCAGCAAAACCTTCACGACGCCAGCGGCTGGAATAGCAACCAAACCTCCCAATAGACCACCAACATATAAACCAATTGTCACCGCGACCAAGACAGTCAGAGCCGACAACTCAACCTTCTTTGATTGGATAGAAGGAGAAACAAAGTTATTCTCAATCTGCTGGTAAATCACGAAATAAATCGCGTAAATAACGCCAGCTGTCATGTTGTTAAAGAATAGTAGTAGTGATATCAACGCGCCAGCTATCGTTGCGCCAAACATCGGAATTAGCGTCAACACAAACGTCGCCATAACGGTGAGCATTGCCAAATTGGAATTTATGACAGGGAATGTCAAACTCAGCACAAACACCACGAAACCTGATAATATCGCATCGATTCCAGAAACCGTCAATTGTCCAGAAACATAACCTGTGACTACGTTATACATTCGACCAACCAGCTTCTTATGACGCTCCATTTTTCTTCGTCGTTGTACAATCCCCACAAACGCTTCACCCAAGTTGGACCCTCGAGAAGCATCAGGAATGACAGCACCAGCACCAAGAATAGCGAGCCCAAGAATGACGCCAAAGAGCCAACGCTGGATAATAAATTCGTACCAACGCTCGTAGCCCAAGATGAAGATTGCTGCTTAATGTTTTCCATCATAGAATCGACCTGCGGGCGCAAATTATTCTTATCAATAAAATCATTAACGCCACGCCACTGCGAGCTTGCTTGGTCGATTATACTCGGAATACTCTCGACAAATTTGGCAGATTGTTGGACAATTGGCGGAATAACAAACCAGATCACACAACCCAAAAGCAGAACCAGCGTCGTGTACGCTAGCGCCGTGCCGCCCAATCGACTTTTTCCAGGAAGTTTTTTAGCGATTGCCACAACTGGACGATTTAGCGCCAACGCCAAAAACAGGGAAATTCCCAATAAAACCAGCGCGTCCTTTGCGGAATAAATTGCCAGACCAGCCAGACCAAATCCCATCACGACCAGCCAAAATCGCACAAATGTTTTCGTGTCTATCTCTATACGTACTTTCATAATTAAACTTTACCAGCTTTTCGGCGTGTCCGCAACGCCGACAGAGATAATTTACTATCATAAGACATCGCGCCGTAGCGGAAAACGCGCACTGATAGCCACATAACAAACACCGCTGTAGCGACCAAAATTGCCGTACCGAGCAAAGCTTCCCAAATTGGCAAATTGCCTATTGCGTTTCGTAATAACAATGGAATCGGCGCGGTGAATGGAAATAGCGACAAGAACTTAACGAAGAAATAATCAGGGAAGGAAACAAACGCCGTGATTCCGTAAAATGGACCAATGAATAGCATAATCACAATTCCGAACCACTGGCTGGCTTCTTTGGCGGTCGGCATCATCGCGCCCAAAGTCACCAACATTCCCGTAAATAAAGTGAAGCTGGCGGAGAAAATTATGATCGCCAGACCAATTCTCACAGGATCAAATACGAGTGTACTCAAGTCCAGATTAGGCAATTGTAACTTCGAGCCAAACGCCAAATAGCCCGCCAAAACTGGCAAAACAATTACCAAAATCTGAATCAAAGCTAACACCATCAAAGACAGAATTTTACCCGTAATCAAAGTGTCGGTTTTAACGGTCGTGAGTAACATTTCAACCGTGCGATTTTCTTTTTCCTCGGTGGTGCTAATAAGCATTTGATTGCCAAAAATACTGATAAGCACAAAAAGCACGACCAAAAATAACCCTGGAACAATCATCTCATTAATACCGCCGTGCTCTTTTCCGTCCAGATATGTGGTTGATGACAATTGGACTTTGTCGCGCAGAATCGCAACTTGTGCTGGGCTGACGCCGCTTGCTACTGATTGACTCAATAAGCTCTGCGCCACCGCACCATATTTTCCGTTTTGGAATAACCCAACATCTTTACCGTAAACTTCAACCTTTTGCTTGCTCAAATCCTTTGGAAAATAAACATACGCATCAACCTTATTATTTTTTACGTCGTCAATTCCAGATTCTTTCGATTTGGCAGTTTTGGCTTTAATTGCCGTCAGTAATTCTGGCTTTACCAACTTCGAATCGTCCGTGACTTCCAGTGAAAATTCTTGCTTTTCCAGATTTTTTGATGCTTCAATAGTTGTGCTTTGCGACCAAAACATAATGCCATACAGCACACCAATCAACAGAGGAAAACCCAATGCCGTCAACCAAAACGTCGGTTTCTTCAGTGTTCTAAGCGTTTCAAATTTGAAAACCGTCCCCAAATTATGCATTTTACTCATCGCTCAACTCCTTCGCTTCGCCGCCGTAAACTTGGACAAAAATGTCGTCCATTGAAGCGCCGCCAAATTGTTTTTTCACTTCTTCCAATGTTCCATATGCCGCCGCTTGACCGTCCTTCAATAAAATCAAGCGATCGCACAATCTTTCGACTTCCTCCATCTGGTGTGTAACGTAAATAATTGTTGCGCCAGCTTTTCGTTGCTCCTCAATTATATTCATTAACAAACGGCGATTCACTGGATCAAAACCTTTGGCCGGCTCGTCCATAATAAGCAGTTCTGGATCGCCCATAATCGTTACGCCAAGCTGAATCTTCTGCTGCTGTCCGCCAGATAGTTTATCAAGTTGCGTATTAGCCTTGTCGCTCAAATTGACGCGCTCCAAAAACTTCATAGAAAAATCCTTAGCTTCTTTGCGACTCAAACCTTTCAATTGACCAAAGTAAAGCATCACGTCTAAGACTTTTTCTTTTTTATACAAACCGCGCTCCTCAGGAAGATATCCGAGGCGAATCTGACTTTCCACCGAATATGGCTTGCCGTTTATCAATAAATCGCCCGCAGTCGGCTGGTATAGTCCAAGCAGTGCGCGCAACGTCGTAGTTTTTCCCGAGCCATTGCTCCCCAAAAAACCAAAAACTTCGCCGCGAAAAACATCAAAACTCAGATCTTTAATAACAGTTTTATCACCAAAACTCATCTTAAAATGACGAATCTCAACCATTTTTTTATTATCTGGCATACGCCTCCTTTTCTTTAAATAAAATTATAACACTTAGCGTGGGAAAAAAGATATAATATAAATATGCGACTGCTGGTTATTGAGGACGAACGAAAAATTGCGAGGGTCATAACCGAATCTTTGAAGCGCGAAAAATACGCGGTTGATGCGGCGTACGACGGGGAAGAGGGCTTTAATTTGGCGGATAGTCAGCCGTATGATTTGTTGATTGTTGATCGAATGCTGCCGGGATTAGAAGGCACAGAGATTGTTAAAAAAATGCGCGAGAACGGGAAAAATATGCCAATTCTGTTTCTAACGGCGCTGAGCACGACCGAAGATAAAACGCTCGGACTGGACGTGGGCGCTGATGACTATTTGACTAAGCCTTTGCAATTGATGAATTGTTGGCGCGAGTGCGAGCTTTACTTCGTCGCCCACCGATTAGCCAACCAGACGTTCTGCAAATTGACGATTTGAAAATTGACAAGCAGCAGCAAACCGTAACGCGAGCCGGGAAGAATATCGACCTCACGAGCAAGGAATATGCGCTGCTGGAATATTTGATGCAACACCCGAATCAGGTTCTCAGTAAAGAAACGCTGATTGATCACGTTTGGGATTTTGACGCTGATATTTTGCCGAATAATGTCGAGGCGTACATAAAAAATCTGCGCCAAAAAATCGACAAACCGTTCAAAAAACAATTGATAAAAACCGTGCGCGGCTTTGGATATAGGATTGAGCCATGAAAATTTTTACTTCAGCAACAATTAAGTTGGCAGGCTGGTATTTGATGATTTTGATGATCGTTAGTCTGCTATTTAGTAGTATTATTTTTCAGGTAGCGCGCTCGGAAGTTGATGCGCAAATTCATAAAATTATCGTTCAAAGGAAGGGCGATTTTCCTGCAATTAATTTGTCAGAGAGAATAGATAATTCAACTCGAAATCTTTTGATTAGTTTGGGCTATATAAATCTTATCGTTCTGCTCGCTGGTGGTTGGTGTTCATATTTATTGGCAAAAATTACTTTGCGACCGATAGAAACCGCCCACAAAGCTCAATCGCGATTTGTTGCTAATGCCAGCCATCAGCTCCGAACTCCTTTGGCAATCATGAAAGCAGAAACTGAATTTGCATTGAAAAATAGAAAGGCAGAGAAGGCGGAACTTACAGAAACTCTGGAAAGCAATTTAGAGGAAATAAATAAGTTGACGGAGCTCACGGCGATGCTTCTGGAACTGTCGCGGACAGAAAATAAGTTAGCACTGGAAGATAAAAGTTTTAACTTAACGGAATTGATATCCGAACTCATCCGCGAACGAAAAGCCGAAGCGCGAGTTAAAATGAATTGCCCAGAACACATAAATATTCCGCTTCATCACACTGCGACGCGAGAATTGTGCGCGATTTTGCTCGACAATTCATTGAAACATAGTCCGAAAAATTCTGTGGTAAAAATTTGCATCATTCCATCGAAACAAAACATCACTGTCAACTTCATCAACGACGGCACGATTTCGCAACAAACTCTGCCACACGTATTTGAGCGATTTTTCCGCGGCAGCCAACAGACGAAAGGCTATGGATTAGGATTGCCATTAGCGGAACAATTGACAAAAGCACTGGGCGGGCAAATCTCTGTTAACACCTCGAAAAACTCAACCATTTTCACAATTTCCTTGCCGATTCTGTAAATTTTCAGCTATTTTTCAGAATTAGATGTTGTAATAGGATTGTTGATTGGCAAATTGCCGATCCGAAAGGGGAAGTATGAGTACAACATTTTTAAGCAAAAAAGGATTTAAGGAGCTTCAGAAAGAAATTTCTGGGCTAGAGATTTCAGAGAAAGCGCTCACGTTGGAATTGAAGGAAATTGAGCGCGCCAAATCGCGTGATGACAAATTACGCTGCAACGATGTAATTACGCAACTGGAAAATATTCAATCAAAAATCTTTATGAAGAAGGATATTTTACGTCACGCTAAGCCGCTGCCAAGGAAGCGCGATCGATTGAAAATTGCTATCGGCTCAGTCGTGGACTTGGTGGACCAGCAAGGAAAAATTTTCCGCTATACGCTAGTTCATAGTCTGGAAGCAAACCCTCTGGACGGGCGAATTTCCGTGGATAGTCCGCTAGGAAAAAGCCTACTGAATCACAAAAAATCCGAAACTGTCTCCTGGAAAAATGGCTTGGCGACCAAGCAGCTACAGGTTATCAACATTAGCTAATCTCAATTGTCCACCACGACAGTTTAGCTCTCACTAGCGAGTGGGAGCTTTTTTATTTTAATAGCATTTTATTCTGTTTCTGAAATTTAATATAAAAACAAAAAATCGCCCAAATTTTAAAATTATCCGCCACCGGGTTTTATTTAAGAAAAAGCTGGACTATCGGCATAACTATCCAAAATAGCAAAGACAGTGGCACCTAGAACAGCAAAGTCGCTGCCTACTGCGACGTCAAAATAAGCAAAAGGTGATATAATGGTAAGGTCTTACTTTCATTATCAATCTGACGACCATTTTATGTGGTTGCCGCAAATAAACGGCACCGCATAAACAATACGGCAACTCGTCGGGTTGTGAATGGAAGTAAGACACCGTTGCGGTGTCGTTTTTTTTATTTTGGCATCGCAGAAAGACGATGCTATGAATATATGGACCCAAAAAAGTATTGAGCTTGCAAACCAAAGGAATTATCTTGACTTACTTTATCGTGTTTACCCGATGTCTGTAAATTTACGGAGAGAGCTCCCTAATTCAACACTGAACGATATAAGAATAGCGTTTAATAATAGAGACGACGATTCTCTATTGAAGATATTACTGAAGCAAGAAGTGTTTCCAATAAAGATTCTTATGTTGCATATCTAAAAAGAGACAACTCATCTATAGAACGCAACCCAAATACAGCTCAAAGATTAGTGGGCATGCTATACGAAATGGGTCTTGATGACATTATTGACCATACAACTGCACCCAAAGAGACTAATCGCCAAATTGGACCACTGTTTAAAAACTGGATTAAAACTGGAAACCTTGGCGTTCCAGTTTTCACAAATGCAACAGACTTTGTAGACATAGAGCAAAACGCAGTTTTTGATGGCTCCGATTTTGCGATGGAGTCTTTCGCTCACAATCAACTTGGATACGACCGTCCAAAGGGTTTGGATTTTATAGCCAAATTTAATGGCAAATATATAATCGCCGAAGCAAAGTTCCTATCAGATTTTGGAGGTCATCAAAATGCGCAGTTTAATGACGCAATATCGACAATGCGAGCGAATTTAACTCCGGTCGGTAAAGAAGTTATAAAAATCGCCATTCTGGATGGTGTTTTATATATCAAAGGAAACAATAAAATGCACAAATCAATCACTACTCAATTTAGTGATGACGAGGTGATTATATCAGCGGTGTTATTAAGAGACTATCTGTTTTCACTGTAACTACTATGAGGATTGACTATATAGGTAAAAAAACAGAAAAAGAGATTTTAGCGAAAGCTAAGTCTCTAGAAAGACCTATTAAAAATATAGATGGCTCACTACTGCTTAAAGGTGATAATTTCGTAGCTCTGTCATCATTGCTACCTTTTTATGCCAGTAAAATTGATTTGATATATATTGACCCTCCCTTCAATACAAATCAAACCTTTACTGTTGATGATGAAAGAGTCAGTACGATTAGTCGCAAGAAAAATGCAATGATTGCATATTCTGACCAAATGAATCCACCTGAATATATTGAGTTTATACGCGAACGACTAATACTTTTACGAGAATTACTTTCTGAACGCGGTTCTATATATCTACACATCGACACAAAAATGGGTCATTATATAAAAATTATCATGGATGAAATTTTTGGAATCGATAATTTCAAGAATGATATTACTAGAATTAAATCAAATCCTAAAAACTTTATGCGGAAAGCGTATGGTAATCAAAAAGATGTAATATATTTCTACGCAAAAAATAAAGACAAAAACATTTTTAATAATGTCACCATTAAGCTTGACGAAAATGATAAAGCCAGAATGTTTAAAAAGATTGATAAGGACGGACGCAGATATAATACAGTCCCAGTTCACGCACCTGGCGAGACCAACGGCAAAACTGGCAGCGAATGGCACGGGATGCTTCCGCCGAGTGGCAGACATTGGCGGACAGATCCAGCTAAATTAGATAAGCTAGATGAGCTAGGCTTAATTGAATGGTCAAAAAATAATGTGCCTCGCATAAAGAAGTTTGCCGATGAGCATAAAGGTAAAAAAATACAGGACATTTGGAATTACGTCGATCCAGCATATCCCATTTATCCAACCGAGAAAAACCTAAAAATGTTAGAAATGATTATTACACAATCATCGAATGATGACTCTATAGTTCTTGATTGTTTTGCTGGTAGCGGATCGACACTTTTGGCGGCTCAGAATCTTGGACGTAAGTGGATCGGTATTGATCAGTCAGATGTATCACACAAAGTGATAAAAAAGCGACTCAAGAACGTATTCTATGAATATATCGAGTTATAAATTATTTGTTATAATTATACAGTAATAAGTAATGAGGATATAATTGTGGCAAAAGTAAGATGTTTTGTGAGTTTTGATTATGATAATGATGCGAATCTGAAAGATTTGTTAATCGGTCAATCTAAATATGAAGGCTCGCCGTTTGAAATTTCAGATTGGTCAATCAAGGAATCTAGTTCTGATTGGAAAGACAAAGCCAGGATGCGCATCAGGAACTCTGAGGTCGTAATTGTGATATGTGGTAAAAATACAGACAAGGCTGCTGGTGTTGCGATAGAATTATCTATTGCACAAGAAGAGGCTAAAGATTATTTCCTGCTCGCTGGATATAGTAACGGTAGTTATAAAAAGCCGATATCTGCAAAAAGTAGTGATAAAGTCTATAAATGGACTTGGGATAACCTTAAAGAATTGATTCATGGCGGACGATAAGCGAATCTACTTTGAACAGTATAAGCTATACGTTGAAAGTATAGAAAAGATTTCCGACCGAAGAGATTCTGCAAACAAATATTTCATGACCATTAATTCGTCAATTTTTATTCTTGCTGGTTTAGTAATTCAATATACACACGAGAATAAGAAGTTGTTCTTAATTGGCTTATGTATTCTAGGGTTGTTCATCAGCATTATTTTTTGGCTTTTGATAAATTCTTACAAACAACTTAATTCTGGTAAGTTCGCTATGGTTCATAAAATTGAACAAAAATTACCGATTAAACTCTATGCAGATGAGTGGAAAATACTTGGAGAGGGTAAGAACAAGAAAAAATACTACCCTTTTTCACATATTGAGCGGCTAATACCTTCATTGCTTGGTGTCTGTTATATACTAGCTATATTATATTTGACTTTCTATTCCTGATTTTTCAACACTGTCGCAGGTAACGGTTTTGCTATTCTAAGCCACGCTGTTCATGTTCTCTTGAACCGCCACACGGCAGTCCGATTTTTTTCTTAAATAAAAAATATAAAGTGAGTCAAAAATTTAACAGACAAAAAAATCGCCCAAAAGAGCGATAATTTATGTATGTCAAATTTGGCTGGGACGGCAGGATTCGAACCTGCGAATGCTGGGACCAAAACCCAGTGCCTTACCGCTTGGCGACGTCCCACTATTGCCAGGACAATGACGATTATAGCACGCCAGCCAGAAAAAAATCCACACATCCTGATATAATATAACCTAATGAGAAAACAAATTTTTTTGAGACTTTAAGATTGGAAAAAAATCGTTGGCGGTGGGCAAGCCATCGGAACACTTGACGACGGTCGCAAAGCGTTCGTCTGGGGAGGACTGCCAAAAAGAACTTGTAACGATTCGCGTGACAAAGAAAAAAATCCCACTTCGTCGAAGGAATAGTGACAGAAATTATCGAGAAGAGTCCAGAGCGAATTACACCGAAGGATGAAAATAGCTATTTAAGCACCAGCCCTTGGCAAATAATGCCGATGTCCAGCGAGCAATCACACAAAGCGTCGCTAATTGAAGAGGCTTTTTTGCTTCACAACATCACATTGCCTGAAAAAATCGAGGTATTTACCGACGGCGTAGAATTTAATTATCGCAATAAAGTTGAGTTCAGTTGGTTCGGCGACAAAACGGACGACGACGAAAAAGAAACTCTGGACTTGGCGTTTTTCAAGCGTGGCGGCAAAGGAAAAGTTATCGTTGACGGAACCAGCTTGGCACATCCGAGCATAAATAAATTGGCAATTGAAATCCGCGACCTCTTACGAGAAAAGCCAATCGTCGCGCGCCAATTAAAAACACTCCTGATTCGCTCAGACCAACAGGGAAACACCGTCTGGCAATTGTACGTAAAAGATAAGATAGAAAACCTGATTTCCGACGATGAAGCCAAATTATTATCAGCTGCGGGCGGCGAAATAATTTATTCCGACCCCAAAAGCCCAGCCAGCAGAATCACAGAGCGCTTGAATAAATTCGGGGACACAACACTGAGCGACACGATTTTAGGCGTCGCCTTCAACTATGCTTGCGAAGGATTTTTCCAAGTCAACATTCCCGTTTACGAAAAAGCCTTAAGCGACATGAAAGCGTGGATTAATTGCAATGAAAAAATGCCGACGCTCGACCTTTACTCTGGAGTTGGGACAATAGGTTTGACAATTGGAGGCGATGACGTGACGCTCGTGGAAATTAACGAACATGCCGTCGCGGAAATGCAGAGGAATATTGCCAAGCTGAATCGACCGAATGCCAAGGCGATTTTGGCGCCGAGCGAAAAATCTCTGGAATATATAACGGGCGAGCAAATTGTCATCGTCGACCCGCCGCGCGCCGGACTTCACGCGGACGTTACTATTCGACTGCTGGAAACTGAGCCGCCTCGGATTATTTATCTGAGCTGTAATCCAGTCACGCAGGCGCGAGACGTCAGCCTACTTCAGGAAAAATACGAAATCGTGCATCATCAAGGCTACAATTTCTTCCCGAGGACACCGCACATTGAGCACCTTGTGGTTTTGGATAAGAAAGCGTAATCTACATAGTTGCGGCCGCATCTGTAATATACGACATTGAAAAATGGTCATTACTTAAACAATCCGCCATACATTTTATCGTCATGATATTGACGATTTTCCCTTGTTTGTTAATAAGCGGCTGGTACGAGTTAAACTCGTTCGCTGACTATTTGAAAGTATTCGGAATATTTTTACTATGCGGTTGCGTTTTCTGGACTATAGGATATATCGTTTTTGGCAAATTACTGAATAGATAGACAAGCTACTACCGAACGATTCGCCGACCAGCCCAGCGAGCAATGAATAGCTGGGCTAACATCGCTACGACAATTGCGCCAGCTGCTGGCCACATTATGAACAAATTTGGCACGGTGAAATCAAAAAAGTCGCGCAGGAACCCAAAACTAAAGCTTCCAGCTGCCACAATAATCACCGACAGAAGATAAAGCAAGCGAGCGCGCTTGGCGGATTTATCGATGGTTACGTCCAGCATAATTCCCACCAAGAACACCAAATATACACCAAACAAAGTCGCGGTAAGCACCGTCATCGTTGCGACTTCTGCAGCGTGGCCGGGGAACATAACAGAGGTAATCCAATAGGTGAACGCGACAGTCAAGCCAGTAATTAAAGCAATCGGCGTGACAGCCAGCAAAGTATCATGCCAAAATCGCTTCGGATTTATTCGATGCTTCGGCGTGGGAGGAAACAGTGTCCACATGAGGGTCGGCATCGTCACCAGAAAAATATTCATAAACGTAATATGGCGTGGCGAATACGGATAATTCATATCGATAAGAATCGTCGCAAGAAGAAGCGTCACGCCGTAAATAATTTTATGGAAAAATAGAACAGCGATGACTTCGATTGCTTGCATAATTTGATTGCCCAATTTCATTCCCATCGGGAGGGAAGTGAACGAATTGTTGAGTAGTATAATGTCAGAAACTCGACGAGAAGCCGGCGCACCAGCGTACATCGCCACACCGAGGTCAGCCTTTTTCAGCGCCAAAGCATCGTTTACACCGTCACCAACCATGCCAGTAAATTTTCCGGATTGCTGGAATCGATTGATCAAGCGCTCTTTTTGGTCTGGTAAAACTCTGGCAAAAATAGTGTAAGTATCGGCAGCCTTATTAAATTCATCTTCGCTAAGTGCCGCCAAATCTTCGCCTAAAATCGCTTTTTCTGGATGTTTAATTCCAGCCTCCTTAGCGATGTATTGAACTGTGCGCGGATTGTCACCAGAGATTACGCGAATAGTTACGCCTTGGCGCTGCAAAAAATCTACCGTCTCAACAACGCCATGACGCAGGGAGTTGCGCAGAACAACCGCACCAATTGCCACTCCAGAACCGTTTTTCAAGTCTTTCAATTTGGTTTTATCGTCCGAAAATTCAGCCAACATCAACACGCGCAAACCATTGTCAGCCCAATCATTCAGCTTCTTCTGAGCCTCCTCATCTACCGGCGCCAACTTCGACACAAACTCTGGCGCGCCCATCATCAAAGTCCGAATTTCACCGTCAATATCAGCCCTCACACCCGCCATTTTACGCGCCGACGAAAACGCCATCACTTCCAGAACTTTCGTATTTTTTGGCGACGTAGCTTCCGCCAAGATTGCACGGCCAGTGATATTTCCGCCGCTGGTTTCATGAGCAATTAACGCCGCAAAACTGGCGACGTCAGAGTCTGAATAGTCATTTTCATCACCGAAAGCCGCGACCTGCTCCAGCGTAACTTCATCACTAGTCAAGGTGCCTGTTTTATCTACGGCCAGCAAATTCAAAGCGCCATAGCTTCAATTGCTGACAATTTTTGTGGCAAGACTTTCGCCTGAGCTAATCGCAGTGAGCCGAACGCCAAAAGCAGAGAACTCGCCAACAATAAACCTTCCGGCACAACTGTAACCGCTGCTGAAGTTATGGTTTTTAAGATGACGACGACATTATCGCCAGAGAAATAATAGACAATAGCGATAAGTAACGACAGAACAATTGCTCCGTAAGTCAAGAAGTAAATTGCGCGCCAAATCGCTAATTGCAGAGGCGTGAGTTCTGGTTTGTAACGCTTCAGGACTTGGCTAATCGCGCCAGCTTTTGTGTCGTCGCCAATCGCAATTACTCGCGCCGTGCCCTCGCCAGCCAAAACCGTCGTCGCCGCCAACACGACATCGCCGTCCTTTTTCTCAATCGACGCAGACTCGCCAGTCAACATACTTTCATTCAGCTCCAAGCCTTTCGACTCAATAACTTTCGCGTCCGCCGGTAGTTCATCGCCAGCCTGAATAAGAATCTCATCGCCAATTTTAAGCTCATCATAACCGACCTCGACAACATTTCCGTCTTTTAACAATCGAGCTTTCGGCGCGCTCATCAGCTCCCAATTGCCGCAAAACTCGCTTAGCCCTTAGCTCCTGAATAATGCCAATCGTCGAATTCACGACAATCACCACAGAAATAAACCACGCATCACGATATTCGCGAACATAAACCAGCGCGCCAGCCAGCAGAAAAATCACCACGACGATAGGGGAAAGCAGGTTTCGCTTAATAATATCCAAGTAGTCGCGCATTAGCTCGTTTGAATCCTCCTATATCTGAACCTTGCGCCAACTCGCCAATTTCCGTACGCGTCAGAATCGAATTGATATATCTCGCCATTTTTCACTTCAGAAATCAAAACCAAGGCAGGATTATACGGCGCCAAAGTTTTATAAAAATGCAAATCTTCATCCGTAACGTGCTTTCTTCCAGGAAAAACTTCACGGAATTTGCGCTTGCCAATATCTTCAAAATATCGCGGCTGACCTTTTGGTGGAAGAAATAATTCCGCACGCATACCCATTCGAGAAATTATCTTTTTAACATCAGACAAAATCAACGGCGAAGTCGCCTCCAAATACATCATCAGCTGCTTTATTCGTCAAAAACACCGACGCCTTAGCCGTGCGACTAACATCAGCGTGCCACAAAATTATCGATTGAACATCAATTGGAAAACCAAATTTTTCCTTAGCAATTCGCTCCAGCGCCAGCTCGTCATACGTCGCCTTATTCATAGATAATATTTTACCATTTTTTTATGAGGTGCGCGAGATGGCAAAGATGTGAAATCTAATAACCAGCCTGCACGGTCGATTTGACTGCTTGACGGGAAATGTCCAAGTGGCTTTTACCCTTAAACGCGTCTTCTGGATGTTTTTCATTCCAAGCGTCGACATTTTCTTCAGTACAATCTTTAATGGCGTGATTAACACAAAACTCAAGTCGCTTAATGCTTTGGGCGTTTTCAAGATAATTTATGGAAGACTGGACTGATCTTATATATCCTTTTTCATTCAGCTCGTAGACTTGATAACTCAGAAAGATCAACGCAATCGTCAGCACAAACATGTATATATGACTAAATCTTATCTTTTTTAAGTTTTTCATTTATTCCTCCTTATGCTAAATTTATAGCCTTGGACGAATTTTGTAAATAGCAATTTTGATATCGCGCTCTGAAGTCTGCCAGCATGGTAAAATAAAACTATGGATTTCAATACTCGTTACGCTAAATTAAACGATAATCAACGACAAGCAGTCGACTACATTCACGGATCGCTTTTGGTAATTGCTGGGCCAGGAACGGGGAAAACCGAGCTTCTAAGTATGCGCACTGCCCAAATCCTGAAACAGACCGACACTTTGCCAAACAGTATTTGTGCTTGACGTTTACTGAAAGCGGCGCCACGAATATGCGCCAACGACTCCGCCAGATTATCGGTGAGGACGCGTATAAAATTGCGATTCACACATTTCACAGCTTCGGCACAGAAATCATCAATCAACATCGCGAGTATTTTTTCCGTGGCGCCGACGCTCAGCCGGTTGACGAATTGACGCAATATCAAATTATTTCTGGAATACTCGAAGGACTTGATTGGCGGAACCCATTAAGCGCAAAAAACAACGGGGAATTTGTCTACATCAAAGACCTCATTCGCATTATTTCCGAGTTCAAACAAAGTGGCTTAACTCCGTCAGAATTACGGGCAATTATTGAGGACAATCAAAACACAATCGCCGAAATCGCGCCAGATATTCAGCAAGTATTTTCCGCCAAAATATCGAAAAAAACAATTGAAATGTTTGCGCCGATAGCTGAGAAAATTGCCAATTTAGCAGCCAAAAATCCTGACGAGAAAAACTCAAAATTGCCAGCCTCAATCACGCCATACGCCAACGTTTTGGCGCTGAGTATTGTGCACGCCACCCAGGAAGCAATTGACGAAAACTCAACCAAGCCACTGACCGCCTGGAAAAATAAATGGTGCGAAAAAAATGCCAATGGCGAATTTGTCCTGAAAGATTTTACCGCCGCAGAAAAATTATCTGCCGCAATTGACGTTTACGAAAAATACGTAAATATTTTATCCGAGCGTTCGTTATTTGACTACGACGACATGATTTTATCCGTTATTCAAGCCTGCGAATCTCACCCAGAACTGCGCGCAAACCTCCAAGAGCAATTCCAATTCATCATGGTCGACGAATTCCAGGACACAAACTTGGCGCAACTTCGATTGCTGTTCAATTTGACTAGCGAGAATGACGATAATCCAAACATCATGGCGGTCGGCGATGACGACCAAGCAATCTTCAGCTTCCAAGGTGCAGACGTGGGCAACATCCAGCGCTTCCGCCAACATTATCACGACCCAAAAATCATCGTTTTGACCGACAATTATCGTTCCGCCGAAAACATTTTATCGTCGGCGCGAGACGTCATCACTCAAGGCGCGGATCGATTGGAAAACACAATTGACGGACTATCAAAACAATTGACCGCACACGCAAATAGCGAAGGCTCAAAAGTCGAAATCCAAGAATTCTCATCTGTTAGCGAAGAGCGAGCGGGAATTTCCAAACAAATTGCCGAGCTGATAAAAAACGGCGAGAAACCAGAAAACATCACGATTATTGCGCGCCACCATAAGGAACTCATTGAGATTCTTCCGCATCTTTATAAGGAAATCTTTTTGTCAATTACGAGCGTCACGACGATATTTTGGAGCAAGATATAATTCAGATTCTGGACAAATTAGCGCGAACTGTCGTGGCGATTAGCCAGAATAATTTGGACGTTGCCAATAGCCTATTGCCGGAAATTACGGCTCATCCAGCGTTTGGATTTTCTGCGCTGGACATCTGGAAATTGAGCCTTCAAGCTTACAAAAATCGGCAATTGTGGCTGGAAAGTATGCTGGCGAATAGCGTATTTAAGGAATTTGCGGAGTGGCTTTTGGAACGCGCTAAGGACGTGCCGAATCTGCCACTGGAAGAGCAATTGGACAATTTATTAGGTTTAACTAACGACGAAAGCAGTGATCTTCAGGTCGATTCTCTCGCCAATTTCTATTTCTCACCAGAAAAATTAGACAAAAACCCAGAAGCATATCTGACAACTCTGGAAAGTTTGCGCACTTTACGTCAAAAACTTCGCGATCGAATCACCGATAAAAATCCAACCTTGGAAGATTTTCTGAAGTTTATTGACCTGCATATTTCGACAAAAACTCGCTTAACACAAATTCGCACGCACGCAAGTTCACTCAGCGGCGCTATAAATTTGATGACTGCGCACAAATCCAAAGGCTTGGAATTTCCGCACGTTTTTGTGATTGGGGCAATTGACAGCGCTTGGGGTGAAAAAGTTCGTTCACGCAGTCGAGCTATACGATATCCCGCAAACCTCCAGCTTCAGCCAGCGGGCGCCACTTACGACGAACGACTTCGATTATTCTTTGTGGCGATGACTCGCGCCAAAAACACATTGACCATGACTTATTCTCAAACCAACGATTCTGGCAGCGACACGATAATTGCCAGTTTCTTGACGAATTGCACACCGACCATCATTCCAACCAGCGACGATCCAGCCGAACAAATTGAACTCGCTGAAACCGACTGGACGACGCGACTAACTTCGCCGATTATTCCGGAATTAAAGGACTTATTGGCGCCAGCGCTGGAAACATACAAGCTTTCCGCGACACATTTGAATAATTTCCTCGACGTTTCACGTGGCGGACCGCAAAATTTCTTATTGAACAATTTGTTACATTTTCCATCCGCCAAATTCCGCCGCAGCTTACGGAACCGCGATTCACAGCAGCCTTCAGCAAGCACATTGCTCATTCAGCGCCGATCATCAATTGCCAAGCACCGAACAAATCCTCCAATTTTTCCAAAAATCCCTCGAGAGCCAGCATTTGCCAGCGGACGATTTTCAATTGTATTTAGACAAAGGAAAGTCGGCTTTGATTGCGTTCTTAAACGCCAAATCTTCAGATTTTCACGACACGGACTTGGCGGAATTAGACTTTTCAAACCAAGGCGTAATTATCGATAATGCCAGATTGACTGGTAAGCTTGACGTTGTCGACATCGACAAGCAAAATAAAACCATCTTCGTAACGGATTATAAAACTGGCAAGCCGGCGCATTCCTGGAAAGGTTCGGCTGATTACGAAAAAATCAAACTTCATAAATATCGTCAGCAATTGATGTTCTATCAACTATTGGTCGAGCATTCACGCGATTATGGCAATTTCACGTTTACCGGTGGGCGATTGCAATTTGTCGAGCCAGACATGAAGACCGGCGATATTCTTAGCTTGGAATATGCATTCTCCAGCGAAGAATTGACTGAATTTACGCAACTAATTGAGATTATTTGGCGAAAAATTACCACGTTAGATCTGCCGGATATTTCTGGCTATTCGGCGGATTATAAGGGGATGTTGCAATTCGAAAAAGACCTGCTGGCGGGCGAAATATAAAAATATTCTGGTATATTGTTGCATTTTTTTATAATTAGTGTTATTATAATAAACGCTTTTGTTGGTAGAGCTGATTCTATATCGTGCTCTCCAGGAGCACAGTCATAGGGTCGGCTCTTTTCTTTAGGAAAGAGGTGAAGGCGATGTTTGAAGATCGTTCTAGGGAGGCATACCGTAAGGCTGCCGAAGCTGTCCAGAACGGAACGGCAGACAGCGCCCAGAAGGCCATGAATGACCGAGCCGCCAAGTATGTCGGCAAGATGGGCGACGACGCTCGGGCTGCACAGAAGGGAGAGCTCAAGTCTAACTAGATTTTGGGCCATCCTAACTGACGGTTGTAGGTCTTATCTACAAAAAAGTTAACCCAGTGTTAACAAAAGAGCGTCCGTCCGCTCCTGGCGTGATTCCCCAGCCGGTAATCCGGAAAAAGAATCAAGGGACATGTTAGATCGGAATCCCTCTATCTCGCATGAGAAAGAGGACGGGGGTTCGACTCCCTCCATGTCCGCTGGGAAGTAAGACAAGGCGTTTTGCTTCCCTCCATTCTTGGGCTCGCGAGATTCACTCGTGGCAGTTTTTCTCACCGTTGAGAATTACTCCGAGCAGAACCGCTTGAGTCCCCATCCCCCTCATTCTCAAAGACGAGAGTGAGGGGTTTTCTCCTTTTTGTGATAAAATAACAGAGATGACATCGTTTTGGAATGATTTACCGCAGCCATTTTTCATATTGGCACCAATGGAAGCCGTCACCGACGTCGTGTTTCGTCATGTCGTGAAACAGGCTGGCGCACCAGACGTATTTTTCACCGAGTTCGCAAATGCTACCGGCTGGGTTCACGCTGGCGATAAGGCCATAGCTGGGCGATTAATTAAAACCGACGACGAGCAGCCGCTCATTGCGCAAATTTGGGGTGGCGAGCCAGGGGATATGGAAGCTTTCGCTAAGCACTGCGCGGAACTTGGCTTTAACGGAATTGATATCAATATGGGATGTCCCGCCAAATCTGCGATTAAAAGCGGCGGTGCGGCTCTGATCCGTCGACCCGACATAGCGATAGCTGCAATTGACGCCGCCAAAAAATCTGGATTGCCCGTTAGCGTAAAAACTCGACTGGGCTATACTTACGTCGATGAATGGCGCGAGTGGCTGACGGCCATTCTCAAGCAAGACATCGTGAACTTGACAATTCATCTGCGCACAAAAAAAGAGATGAGCAAGGTTGCGGCGCATTATGAATTGATTGACGAGATTGTTAAGCTGCGCGATGAAATTGCCCCACAAACTCTTTTGACTATCAACGGCGACATTCGCGACAGAGAACATGGGCTGGAAATTGCCAGAAAGCATCCTGGCGTAAATGGAATTATGATCGGGCGAGGCGTTTTCAGTGATCCGTTTTGCTTCCGCGAATCGAAAACTGACGCAGATAATCATAAAGAAGAATTGTTGACGCTTCTTAATTATCACTTGGATTTGTTTGATTCTTACCAGCAGACTTTAGGGCGACCTTTTGAAACCCTAAAACGTTTTTTCAAGATTTATATTCGCGATTTTGACGGCGCAAAGGAACTTCGAGAGAAATTGATGCACACCCACGACGACCGACGAGGTGCGATCAATACTTGCACACAACGATCATCCACATTATACTTATTGACATGACAACAAAAAAACAAAAACTACAAAAACAACAGGCCATAGACACATGGATCGTCATAGCATTATGGGTAAGTGCTATCTGGTTCTCGCTCGCACGCGGATTCATTACTGGCATCGGCGGTTGGGTACTAGCACTACTTGGCCCGTGGGCGCTTATCGTTAGCTGTATCTGTCTTGCAATCATCTCCCGACAAATGAAAAAACGCCATGCATCAAAAGACCATCTCACCACAATAGTACGTGTCTCCTTTATCGTCATGTCAATCTCATTATTTATCTGCGGCCTTGCAATGCCTGATTTTAGCGACATGGAGACCTTTTCAACATTATCCGTGTATACAAATAACGCTATTTCATTTAAAACATCAAAAACTATCGCCATTATCTCAGGGTTTGTAGTGGTTCTGTCTCTATTCGTGGCTGTTACTTTTGGTATCGCTGAAGATAAAGAATAGACGACGGAAGACGTCGCTATTTAGATTAGTATTAATTAGAGTCTTAGTACTATACGCAAATTGATTGAAAAAGTATAGATAATATTATATAATATAAATATGTTATCCTCAGAAATGTGCGCATGCGGCATACTACATCAGGATCAGCCAAAGAGGAAACTGCGTACGGCAATAGAAAATACACCCAGCGGACAAAATACACCGCTGAGTAGCGTCACTCGCGGTCAAAGATTAACATTTACTCCCGTTGAAGATTATTATACAGGACGACAGGACGCAACAAGTGGCATCATGTTCGGAAATATGTCAACAAATGACATAGAAATACCTGTAGCGATTAAGCCTCATGACAATATCGCTTCTGCACTTTCAGAATTTTGTATTACACAACATCTTATTAGTGAAGGACATATTAAACCATACCAACCACTAGGATTTTTATCAGGAAGAGATTCTATATATACGCTATCCGCATTCGAAGACGATGTTGTGAGCTGCGACACGATTACCGACAGTACAGACAATCCTAAAAAGATACAAAGGGTTCTGCTTGTGGGAGCAGCAACTCTCGCGAGGCTACATAAATCGGGAGTTGCACATGGCGACGCGCAAATTAAAAATACCGCATTCAGTGTAAAGACAGGAGAGGAGCGAGCAATAGACCTAACTTCCTCTTATTTTGATAAAAGCGGTCGCGGTATCGCTGATGACATGCATTCGTATATAGATACATTACCCGATTACATTAGTCCAGTGCTAGACAATAAGTATATCGAGGAATATTTTATTGATCCATACTTATCTCTAGTCGCTGGTGCACTATCAAAAAAGCAACAGAATAGTGTCCGTCGCGTTACTAGTAGTCTATGAGTAGATCTGTATAATACCGCACAATACCTTTCAATCTTCACGCCCAGTTTAAGGCACAAAAAAACAAAACCCCGACGATATTGGCAGGTCTTGTCCAATTATTTACGCGCTCAAACCTAGTGTCGTCGCTTACGCCTATGAAGATCGGCAACCTTCAATCGCACCATATGACGGTCGATAAGCTGCTTGGCTTTCTCGCGCTCAACTTGATCACCAGCCTCATCACGCGCCTTGATAGCACGCTCCAGAGCCTTCTGAGTTTCCGCCTCGATGATGTCGTCGCCGTGATCAGCTTCATCAACCAGAATTTGCACCGACGAATAGTCAATTTTTACCACGCCACCAGAAATTGCAAAATACTCCAACTGATTATCGGAATCTTCTTTATGTCGACGCACGGTAATTACGCCGTCCCGTGCAATCGTCACTAGCGGCTCATGGCTTGGGAAAACGGAAATTTCGCCGTCAGTAGTCGGAATTGACACCGAATAAACTTCTTCGTCAACCTTAGTACCGACAAGTGTGACTAATGACAATTTCATGACTATTTAGCTTTCTTTTCAGAATGTTTTTTAGCCTCGGCAGATTCAGCTTCAGCGTCGCGGGCAACTTGATCAGCCAGCGTACCCTGAACCATATAGAACCAGTTTTCAGGTTTATCGTCGTATTTACCAGCCAAAATGTCGGAAGCATCGCGAATAGTGTCTTCCAGTTTAACGTAAACACCTGGATTTCCGGTAAACTTCTCAGCCACGTGGAACGGCTGCGCCAAGAATCGCTGAATACGACGAGCGCGGGCAACAATCTGCTTCTGATCGTCCGACAACTCTTCCATACCCAAAATAGCGATGATATCCTGAAGCTCTTTGTATTGCTGCAAAATTCGCTGAACCTCACGCGCCACGCGGTAATGCTCTTCGCCGACAATTTCTGGATCAAGCGAGTTTGAGCTGGAATCCAAAACATCAACCGCTGGATAAATACCAATTTCCGTCAAAGCACGGTTCATCACAATTGTAGCGTCAAGGTGAGCAAAGGTCGTAGCAGGAGCCGGGTCGGTCAAGTCGTCAGCTGGCACATAGACAGCCTGAACAGAAGTAATCGAGCCTTTCTTCGTTGAGGTAATTCGCTCTTGCAATGCGCCCATTTCTTGCTGAAGGTTTGGCTGATAGCCAACCGCACTTGGCAAACGACCGAGCAAAGCTGACACCTCAGCACCAGCCTGAGTGTAGCGATAAATATTGTCGATAAATAGCAAGACATCTTTACCTTCGTCACGGAAAGCTTCAGCCATCGCCAGACCCGACAACGCCACGCGCAAACGTGCTCCAGGCGGCTCGTTCATTTGCCCGAAGACTAGCGAAGTCTTGTCTAAAACGCCGGCCTCTTCCATTTCATAGTAGAGGTCGTTACCTTCACGCGTTCGCTCACCAACACCAGCAAAAACCGAGTTTCCAGAATGGAACTTAGCGATATTGTTAATCAACTCAGTGATAAGAACAGTTTTACCAACACCAGCACCAGCAAACAAGCCAGCTTTCCTCCCTTAGCAAGTGGGGCAATCAAGTCAACAACCTTAATACCAGTTTCCAAGATTTCAGTCTTATTTGACTGCTCAGAAAGCGCTGGAGCAGGGCGGTGAATTGGGGCGGTTTTGCCCTTTGGCTGCGGCTTTTCGTCAATCGCTTCACCAACAACATTGAACATTCGTCCTTGAGTTTCCGCGCCGACTGGAACGGAAATTGGAGCACCAGTTGCAACAACTTCTGCACCACGACTCAATCCATCTGTCGACGACAGGGCAATTGCTCGAACAGTGTGCTCGTCCAAGTGCTGAGCCACCTCCAATACCAAATTCTCATCGCCGTTTTTAACGTGCAACGCGTCGTAAATCGCTGGAAGTTCAACGTCTCGTGGAAACTCCACATCAACGACCACGCCAACGATCTGAATAATTTTACCTAGTGTTTTACTCATCAATTTTTCCTCCGCACTTCCTTTGTATTAATCTCACTTTTCATATCGCATCTACGCCTCCTGATAATCCATAATTATATCCAAAGAATAACTCTTATCCGACAATGCTCGACGAGCCGACTCTATCATATCATCAGGGAAGCGTAAGTTCAGTTTCTCTAAAGCCTCTAACGTCACGAAGTCAACCTGCTGGATTCCTTCTTCGTGCACGACAGGAGAATCATCGGCAATGTGCCCTAGAAAGAACACAACCAGCGACATACCAGAATCAGTATTTTTCAACAGCACCGACAGCACACTATCAATTGCAACTATGTAGCCAGACTCTTCCTTCGCTTCGCGTATCGCCGCATCCACCAAGCTTTCGCCAGGCTCAACATGACCAGCTGGAAAATTCCAGGTATCTAATTGACCATAATTATTTTTGCCCTCTTGAACGACCAACAACTTACCGTCCTTTACAACAACAGTACTGACGAATAGGGTTGTGCTATTTATCATTGTTCCATCGCCTCCACGCCACCAGAAATTTCAGCAAGTTCCTGAGTAATCGCACCTTGACGAGCTTTGTTCATAGCTAGCGTCAAATCGTCAACCAAATCACTGGCATTATCCGTAGCATTCTTCATCGCCATCATACGCATAGAATGCTCACTGGCTCGAGCGTCAAGCAACGCCTGCAACAGTCGCGCACCAACCAAACGATACGCCACCGCGTCCAAACTTCTGGAATGCTCGGCTCATATTTGGCGTCAGAAATCGTGTTAGAAACTTCACTTGGATCAACCAAAACCTCTGTTCCTGCCGGCAATAATCGCCCTAATTCAGCAGTCTGAACCATGCTATTCACAAAACGCGTATAGACAAGCGTAACGGCATCAACTTCACCATTTTCAAACATATTTACTGCCGTATTCAAAATCGTATGGAACGTCAATCCAGACGGCTGATCTGGCAAATCTTCGTAAGTACCGATGATTTTCGTATCTTTAAGACGCGTTGCGAATTGCGAAGCTCGCCGACCAATCGTCAAAGTCAAGTTCTCAATTCCGCGTTCGTCATCACGCTTTAATAGTTCCAAATATTTCTTCAAAACATTGGTGTTATATGCGCCAGCCAAACCCTTGTCGCTGGCCACCACGATAATCAATCGCTTATTTATCTTTCGCCTAACGAACAGCGGGTGATTGTCGGTTGCGCCTTGGCTCGCCAAATAAGACAGCAATTCTTCCGCCGCCATCGTGTACGGCGCAGAAGCCTTGTCCGCCTCTTGAGCGCGACGCATTTTACTAGCCGCCACCAATTGCATAGCCTTGGTGATCTGCTTAGTTGAGTCCACCGAACGAATGCGATTTTTCAGCGCGCGAGTGCTCGGCATGAATTACTCCTCAAATCCTTTCGCTATTTCTTTCGTAGCTTCATCAATCAATTTCAATTGCTCATCCGAAGGCTTGTCGCCCTTGTTCAACTCACGCATAGCATCTTTAGAATTTTTCCAGAGATAAGTCAATAGAGCAGACTGCGCATCCTTAATCTTAGAAACTGGAACATCGTCAAACATACCGCCAGTCACCGCGTGAATACTGACAAACTGCTCCCAGACGCTCATTGGCTGATATTGCGGCTGCTTCAGAAGTTCAGTGAGTCGCTGACCGCGGTCAATTTGAGCCTTTGTTGCGTCGTCAAGATCTGAGCCGAATTGAGCAAATGACGCCAATTCGCGGAACTGAGAAAGACCGAGCTTCAAGTTTCCGCCGACAGATTTAACGGCTTTCGTCTGAGCCGCGCCACCAACACGAGAAACTGATAGACCGGCTGAGATGGCTGGGCGAATGCCTTGATAGAACAAGTCGGTTTCCAGGAAATCTGACCGTCGGTAATAGAAATCACGTTGGTCGGAATGTAAGCGGAAATGTCGCCAGCTTGCGTTTCAATAATTGGCAGAGCCGTCAAGCTTCCCGCGCCAAGTTTATCTGACAATTTAGCCGAGCGCTCCAATAATCGTGAGTGCAAATAGAAGACGTCACCTGGATAAGCTTCGCGTCCTGGTGGACGGCGCAACAATAGCGACATTTGTCGATAAGCCACCGCGTGCTTTGTCAAATCGTCATAAATCATCAATGCGTGACCGCCGTTATCGCGGAAATATTCTCCCATGGCGGTACCGGCGTAAGGCGCCAAGTAAAGCAGGGAGGCCGCATCGGACGGGCTGGTCGCAACGATAATCGTCTGGTCCATCACGCCTTCTTCTTTCAATCGGTCGACCAATCGAGCAATCTTCGACAATTTCTGACCAATCGCCACATAAACGTTCACCACGCCAGTCTTTTGACGAGCCTGGTTGATCATCGTATCAATAGCAATTGCCGTCTTACCAGTTTGACGGTCACCGATAATAAGCTCACGCTGACCACGACCGATTGGGAACATCGCATCAATTGACATGATACCGGTCATCAGAGGTTCGTGAACCGATTTACGACCCATCACACCAATAGCGGGACGCTCAATTAAACCACGTTTCTTCGTCTTAATCGCTGGACCGTCGTCAAGAGGCCGACCTAGCGGGTCAACCACTCGCCCCAACAGCTCTTCACCGACAGGAACGTCTAGCACCGAACCCTTACGGCGAACGCTGGCGCCAGCCTTAACCTTATCTTCGCCGCCAAGAATCACCGCACCAATTTCATCTTCCATCAAGTTCAAAGCAAACGCTTCAACCGTGCCGCCGTCAGTTTCAATTTCCAGCACTTCGCTATAGCCAGCACTACTTAAGCCATGCACCCAAGCCACGCCGTCACCAACGCGAATAACCACGCCAGCATCTTCCAAACCTTCTGTCGCCTCCAGCTGCGCGATTTTTTCCCGCAGGCTTTTGGCTAATTCTGTCACATCAATCTTGCTCATTTTTCCTCCTAGATTTTCTTCGCCCGCAAGTCGTTTAACTTCTTCGAAACCGTTGCGTCCAGTGTTGCGGTCGGCGTTTGTAGCTTAAATCCACCAATCAACGTCGGGTCAATTGATTCTCTTAGCGACACTTTTGGCTTGCTATTTTTATCGCTCGCCGCAGACGCCAGAAATTGCTCTATTTTACGCCTTGTGCTGTCGTCAAGCGCTCTCGCACTCTCGACCGACGCTACAATTTCACCACGCTCGGCCAATTCAGCCTCAATATCTCGCACCAACAAATCAACTTCACGTTCGTGCTTTTCGTAAATCAAAAGACCAGCAATTTCTTCCAACACCGCGTCATTGCCAGCTAAAATTTGTTCAGCTGCGTACTTTGCCAACTTTTTCCTGGACACTAATCTCATCTATTCAGCCTCCTCAAGCGCTTCCGAAATCAGCTTCGTATCTTTCTTCGCATCAATTTTCTCGCCCAAAACCTTGCCAGTCGCTTCAGTCACCAACTCTAATGTCGAATTGTGCAGGTCTTTCTTAGCGTTTTCAATTTCTTGAGCAATCGTATTATGCGCTTCTTTAATCAAAGCTTCAGATTTGGCAGTCGCTTTTTTAGCCGCTTCTTCAACGACTTCGGTCGCTTCTTCTCGAGCAGACGCCACGATGTCGCTAGCTTGCGCTCGTGCTTTTCGCATAATTTCGGCGGTCATTTCTTCGGCTTTGTCAGCATTTTCCTTGGCAGATTTTGCCGCCGCGTCAGCCGCTTTCAAGTCTTTTTCTCGCTTGACGAGCATTTCCATCATTGGCGGATAGACAAACTTGTGAAGAACAAATAGCAAGATTAAAAATGCTACCGTCTGAAACGCCAATAGCGCCCAATCAATACCTAGCGAATCAAACAAACCAGCTTTTTCCGATGCGCCAGAATTGGCAAATTGTGTTAATATTTTCTCCACAATTTACTCCCGAGAACTACATAACTTTGCCGACGATTGCTGCGACGAAACCGATAATAGCGATAGCGTCGATGAATGAAATACCCAAGACCATCATTGTGCGTAGGTCGTTGATTTTTTCTGGGTTACGACCAGCGGCGTTCATAGCTGATGCGCCAATGACTGCGGCGCCAGTTGCTGCAAATGCTGCTGGGATTGCGTAGGTAAGTGTGAATGCTAATGCTTCCATGGTTAATATTCTCCTTTTAATTAATTATTACCTAATTTAATCACTCTCTGATGTTGCTAATTTATTAGTTTCAACAGAGGAGTGAACATCATCAATTGGCTCGTGCGAATCATGGTGAGCCAGCCCCAGGGAAATAAACACAGTTGATAGCATAAAGAAATATATGCCTGAATGCCGCCGATAAATAACTCAAAGAAATAGAACGGCTGCAGAGCTACGGGCGACAAAAACTTCGTCATATAAGCGATAATCGCCAAGAGGATTTCGCCAGCCAAAACGTTACCAAACAGACGGAAACTTAGTCCCAGCATTCGCGAAAACTCAGCCACTAACTCCAAAATGCCAACAAATGACATAATTGGATCACGCAGCGGGTTGATGAAATATCGCCCCAAATTGCCCTTGAAACCCAAATACTTAAACGCGTAAACCTGCGCCGCGACAATCGTTACGATTGCCAGGCCGAAAGTCATATTAAGATCCGCAACTCCACCGCGGAACAGAGGAGTGTGATGCTCACCGATTGTAATTGGACCAACGATCGGCAAAAGCCCCAGCCAGTACTGCGCAACGATAAAGAAAAACAACGTAATACAGAGCGGAGCAACTTTACGCGCCCATTTTCGGTCCGGAATGACTTGGCAAACCGTATTATAAAGTCCGTCGAACGTCCACTGAATTAGTCTTGTAATAAAATTATGCTTCTTTTACCTAAAACTGCCGCACGAGTACGGAACATTGCCCACACCAGTACGATCAATCCCAAGAATCCCATCAAGTGTGAATTCGTAATAGATACGCCAGCGACATTGAAAACTTCGTCAACCTTTACTGAAATATGCGGACCAGCGCTTGCCATATAATCGATCATTTCTTCAACTCCTGCTGTTTAATTTTAGCAATTTGCAAAGCTACGAGAATCACTGAGATAATCGCTCCAGAAATAATTCCAGCAAGCAACCATCTCATTTTCATTCCGCTGACATTATCCAGCCACAATCCCAACAAAGTTAAGCCAATTGTTGGCAAAAACATTCGCCACATTGTACCAATCATCGTCCTCGCCAAAATCATCATCGCGCCAGAATTGCCTGTATCATTAGCCGGAATGTCAGTTTCTTTTACCATTACTTCCCACTATATCAATCTGTTATACTATTTTGCAAGATGCCACGACGAAATTATTCAAAAAATAGTCAAAAAAGCCAAAAAACATCATTGATGTCAATTTCAGGGTTGGCTAATTGCCAGAAAAAACGTCGCTTCTCAACAGAGATAAAAGCGCGCCAAGCAGCAGAAATCCAAGAATTAGCAAACCCGAATTTGTCGATTGATATATATCACTGCGAATGGTGCAAAAATTGGCATTTGACGTCGAAGAATTCTAAATAGACGTAACCGTTATGTTATAATTGGAAGTGTTATTAAATAGGGGAATATATGAGCGAAGACACAACGAATAACCATCAAGACACAAAAGTTGTCGTGTACAACACTAGCTGGTGTGCGTTTTGCCACACAGAAATGGAATGGCTGAAGAAGCTGGGAATTGACTTTGTTTCCAAAGATATCGAGGCTGATCCTGGCGCAAAAGAGGAGTTACTAAATAAAAATGGTGGCAATTTCCAAGGCGTGCCAGTAACGGATATTAACGGGGAATTAGTGCTTGGTTTTGATCGACCGAAACTACAAGATTTGCTACGAAAAAACGGCTTACTAGCTGACTAATTTCTTGAAAATAGACTTAAGATTTTCCGTCAAATTCTGGCGGAAAATTTTTATTCTGCGCCAATTTGCACAACTTTTCCGCCAAGTTTTTCGCGGAAATAATTATCGTGGCTGACGTAAAGAATCGCGCCGGAATATTTGGCCAACGCCGTTTCCAGTTCTTCGATGCTCGGCAAATCCAAGTGATTCGTCGGCTCATCTAAGATAAGCAGTTGCGGGTCGTTCGCCAGCATAGCAATAATCTGAAAACGCGCCTTTTGACCGCCAGACAAGCGAGCCAGCGGCGTCATCCGATCAGCGTCCGTGAACAAATAGTCAGCCAAAAGTTGCCGAATTTTCGTATCAGAAATCGACAAATCGCGACTCATATACAATTTTTCAATCGCTTTTTCTAGCGGATCAGACAAATATCGCTCGTCAATTTCTTGCTCATAAACGCCAATTCGAACCTGCGGATCAAGGAAAATATCGCCAGAATAAAGAATAGGACCGCCGTCAAAACTCTTGCCCGACGCCAAAATCATCCGAATCAACGTAGTTTTACCAGCGCCATTGCGACCTCTAATTTCAATCGCTTCACCTTCGCGCAAATCAATATTCACGTCCTCAAACAATATCCGCTCACCAATCCCAACCGCCACATTTCCGCGCGAACTAACACGTGCTGACTGCGACTGGACGCATCCTTCATGCTCAGGCGAATATTACGCGACTTGAACTTTCCGTAACGCTCCGCCGATTTATAGTCCAATTGGCTAGCAGATTCTTTGTCAATCCAAAACGTCGGCTTTTCCATTTCTGACAATTCCGCCAGCTCCGCTCGCGCCTCGTTCTCCAACCGCTTAAATTTCTGAATAGTGCCAGGATTTCGCGATTTTTCCTTAAGTCTTTGATAGTCCAAAACTTTTTGTTTCAGGTTAACAATTCGCTTCTCAATCTGCTCAAAATTGTTCATTCCAGCTGTCGTCGCTTGGGCGTTCTGCTTCAAATACGCGTCGTAATTTCCACGATAGCTTACTGCTTGACCGTCCTTAATTTCAACTATTCGATCAACTTGTCCAAGCACATCGCGATCATGCGTAATGATTAGCATCGCTTGATGTGGCTGGGAATTCATCCAGTCGATAAACTGCTGTTTCGCCACATAATCCATGTGATTGGTCGGCTCGTCAATCAGCGCCAAATGCGCCTCCGAGTGCATAATTTTAACAATTTCCACCAGCCTTTTTTGACCGCCAGACAGGGAAGAAATCTTCCGATTACCAAAACCGTCTAACTGAAAATTGCTCAGCTCTCGTTCAATTTTCTCTTCAACTTGATAAAATCCTTTTTGATCAAATCGCTCCAGAGCCTGTGTATATTCTTCAATTTTTCGCATATTGTCGCCCATAGTCAGCGGATATTCATCGATAATTTTCTTTAATTCAGGATATTCCGGAAGTCCACTAAGAATGTACGTCATGACCGTTTGCTCACCCAAACCGTGATGCTCCTGAGCGGTAGTTGCTATTGTAATACCACGGCGAAAAATAACCTCACCAGTATAATCGTTATCTGTGCCCGCCAATATTCCAAAAAGTGTCGACTTACCAACGCCATTACGACCAACCACGCCGACTTTCTCGCCATCGTCCACACTAAACTTGACGTCTTTCATTAACGTCTTATCGCCAAAACTTTTTTCAGTAATGTGAATGTCGGCTATCATGCTTGAGATATTGTAACATAAGTCATATTTCAGCCGCACCAAACTAGCCTAAATATACTGTCGCGTTAAGTTTTGTTATAATATAGTCCATGTCAAAGCCAAAAGCTAAAAAACCAGCCACACAGAATATTGTCAATCGTCGCGCACGGTTTGATTATGAACTTGGCGAAGAAATTGTTGCCGGCTTGGTTTTAACTGGAATGGAAGTACGAGCCGCCAGAGAAGGTCACGTCCAACTTAAAGGCTCATTTGTTAGCTTAAGAAACGGCGAATTATGGCTAAATAACGCCAGCTTTTCACTGCGATTAAACGTTCGCGGAGAAGCAAATAGCCGCTCAGTCGACACTTCTGCGCGGAAATTATTGGTAAGTAAAAAACAATTGTCCAATTTTACAGAAGCCAAAAAACAGGGAATGACAATTGTCCCGACCAAATTGTTGACCAACGGAAAATTCATTAAAGTTGTAATTGCACTCGGAAAAGGTAAGAAAAATTACGACAAGCGCCAAACCATCAAACGCCGCGACCAAGACCGAGAAACCAGGCGACTCATCTCTAATAGATAGCCGCACCGATTACAAACTCAGCCTGAGATTTATTGATTTTCGCGCGCGTCAATTAGCTTTTGATAGAGCTTTTCAAGCTTCTTCACTTGGCTTCGCTCCGTAAACTTGTTGGCTAATTTTTTACTTTCAGCGCTAAATTCTGCTTGTTTTTTCGGACTTTTTAGAATTGCAATCACTTTTTCTGCTACGCTTTCTGGATTATTCTCCGCAAAATAGCCATTAACTCCGTCTTTCACTACCTCTGAAACTTCCTTGTCAATAATAACAATCGGCTTTCCAGCGTGAGCAGCCTCGTGAAGAACCCAGCCTTGCGTATCTTTAAGCGAAGGAAAGTAAACACCTTCATCACTTTATACGCCACGCCCAAATCTTCTCGTGGCATGGCGCCAGTAAAGATAATCCTATCCACAAAATCCGTCTCAGCCGCCATTTTTTCCAAAGTTTTTCGATATTCAAAATCGCCAACAAACAATAGCTTCGATTTCGGACGAGCTTCAGCAATAAACTCGCTAAACGCCTGAATCAAAATTGGCAAATTCTTTTCCTCGCCCAAACGTCCAACAAATCCAAACACTTCATCTTTTTCATCAAGACCCCATTGCTCGCGGAACTCTGCGACTCGTTTCGCGCTCGCCCGCGGAAGAGCATTCACGCCGTTTGGCATTAAAGTAACATCGTACGCATAATCTTCAGTTTGCCAAGATTCCAATTGATCACGACTTTTACGCGACAGGGCAATCACCGCATCCGCCTTGCTGTATAAAATAGTAATAACACGCTCAATTATGTCTTTATTCCATTTCGTTACGCCACTACGCGGGCGATAAAGCTTAGCAACTTCCAGCAAATCTTGTCCGTTCAATTTCACCGACAATGGAAAAACTACTCCCGCCAACGCCAAAACTCCTGGCAAAACCGCAGGATAATGATCGACGAATTCGTATAGATCTGTACAATGCTGAATAATCAAAGGAATATTATTTTTCTTCGCTGCCTTCACGCCCAATAGACCAATTTGCGACGGCGTAAAAATATGAACGATGTCCAGATTCATATTGGCAATTTGACGCTGCACCACAGGAGGGAAGAACACCGACGTGTCGTAATCATCAAAAAACGCGCCCGTAATTGAACGGAAACGAATTATTCGACTATTTTCATCTTCGTGGAGAAGTTCGGCTTGCTTGGACGGACTAATAGACTTTGCTGGGCAAAAAACATAAACCTCATGCCCCAAAGCTTCCAGCTCGCGCTTTAATGATTCGACAACGTAAACGATACCGTTAATGGACGGCCTGTAGCTGTCCGTAAAAAGTCCTATCCTCATAATAGCCCCATTATACCATTTATATCAGCGATCGATAAAATTCGACCAATCGCTCGGCGCCAGCACTACTGTCAAAACGCTCAGCAATTTTCTCAGCACCAAGTTGCGCTTTCTTATAGGCTTTCTTATCTTTGCGCAATTTACTAATCAATTCTAAAAATTCATCGTCCGTTTTTGCCATAACAGCGTCGCCCTTAAATGTGTCATTGTACTGCGGAATGTCGCGTAGAATGATCGGCAAGCCAGCGCCAGCTGCCTCCAACACACACATAGGATGATTTTCCTGCATAGCTGGCAAAACAAAGACGTCGGCAGCGACATAATAGTCACGAACATTCTCCAGAGGTATCACACCAGTTACAGCGAGATTATTCGGCGCATTTTTTATCATATTTTGCATAGCGTTATAATCTGCGCCCAGATTCTTAAACGGAATTCCTCCCACCCAGAAAAACTTTACATCTGGCATTTCTTTGGCAGCTTTTATTAAAATATCCAAACGTTTTCGCGGCTGGACTTGACCATTTCCCATAACCACAAAATCATCATCCTTCAAACCAAGCTTCTTCCGAGCCGACTTTTTCTCCGCAGCAGAATATTTGTATCTCGACATATTTATCGTATTGTAAAGAACTTTCGTCTTTGGCACGTGCATGTCATTTATCAACTCATCAGCAACCATACCAGAGCAAGCTAAAACCAAATCAGCCTTTTTATAAAAGAATTTCAGCCACGCTCGACCTAAAGGCTTCCAATATTTCGCACCTTTAATTGAACCGATAAAACTATCCGGCACAATGTGAGCAGAAACAACTTTTTTGCCACTTTTTTTCATCAAATGCCGAAACGAATACAAACCCATAGTCTGAATATGAATAATGTTAGCAGGACGATCAGAATTTACTTCAATATCAATATCTTTTCTTTTACGCAGCGCGTCCGTAATCTCCTTGTAAGCCGTATGCACACCGTGACCCTGAACGGTGAATTCACTCTCAGAAATCATATTAACAATTAGTTTTTTATCGTCTTTCTTACTCATATCTACAGTATAGCAAATAATTATTCCGCCAATATCAATTCGGCAACCAGTTCTGGACTATCCAACACCGACAAATGTCCCGTATCAAGCTCCACAAATTTATCAATTTTTACACCATCGGCGGCGTTCACAGGAAGCGAAATCTTGTCCCGTCGCCCAACTATCAATCCCGTAAATTCGCGCTCAGAAATAATAATTTTTTCACCCCGAGAAACATCCCGCGCAATTTTCGATTGCTCCAAATATTGTCGCCGCGTTACTTGCGTATTTTTCGTCAGCCATCGTATCAAATCCACGACATTTTTCCGTCTATTATTCACCAAGCACAGCCCACGAAACACCGAAAAATAATAGTTCAAATAAATATATTGATTCACCCGACGAGTGCAGTAAAAGAACGACGAGGAAATTCTCGACATAACCGAAGTTTGCATCGGAGGACTGATATACCAAATTTTCCGGCATCGCATTTTATTTGCCGCCAAACATCCAAGCGAATGAGCAACAACCTCGTCAATTGACACTCCTTTACCACCAAAAGCCGACATCAAATTCATCGCCCAATTTTCAATATCGCTCATTTTCATATTTTCTATCAATTGACTTCTGCCGTGAGAAGGCAAATCAACAAACACCAAATTCGCATCATTTTTCAGGCGGTAAGCCAGCGGAATCATTCCGTGAAAATCGCCACCAATGCCGTGAATTAGCAAAATAGTTTTATTTGAGCCGCCTTGATAAAAATAATAGGCAGTTTTCACGCCTCCGACGTCCATAAAGCCACTTGATATTTCGCCCAAAAACTTATCGTACATTGGTAGCATATTCATTAAATTATATCATCACGGTATAATAAAATTATGAAGCTTTTCTCTTGGAACGTAAACGGTATTCGCGCAGTTATAAATAAGGGTGAATTCGCGAAGTTCATCGACACGTACGATCCAGATATTCTGTGCCTACAAGAAACCAAAGCCACACGAGATCAAGTTGAAATTGACCTGCCAAATTATCACGAACATTTCTATTCCGCCGCCAAAAAAGGCTACTCTGGCACGGCGATTTTCTCTAAAATCCCACCCTTAAGCTGGCGTGACGGTTTTCCGCCGAACATCATTGAAAGGTTTGATTTAACGGGCGACGAATACGGCAATCCAGCTGACGAAGGGCGAATTATCACCGCTGAATTTGACGATTTTTGGGTCGTCAATTGCTATACTCCGAATTCAAAGGGGGATCTAAGTCGATTGGATTTGCGATATAAAAAATGGGATAAGGCAGTGTTGGCTTATCTGGAGGAACTGGAATTGTCAAAGCCAGTCCTTTATTGCGGCGACATGAACGTGGCGCATCAGGAAATTGACCTGGCAAATCCAAAGCCCAACGTTGGCAAGCACGGCTTTACTGATGAGGAGAGGGAAGGTTTTCAGAACTATTTGGACGCTGGATTTGTTGACACTTTCCGGGCGGCTTTCCCCGAAAAAACTGGCGCTTATACTTGGTGGACGCATTGGGCAAATGCCAGAGCGCGAAATGTTGGTTGGCGGATTGACTATTGGCTAGCGTCGCGTGAAATTGCAAATCGCGTTACTAATCCGCAAATTCATCCAGAACAAATGGGCAGCGACCATTGTCCGGTGAGCATTGAGGTAGATTTGTAATGGATATGAAATTTTGGCAAAAACAAGAACCAGGGAAGCCACTTTTTCCAGATGTCGAATGGAACAAGCCAGAACGACGCGACCAAGCGGGAAAATTAGGAATCATCGGCGGTAACAAATTAGGATTTTTAGCGGTGGCAGAAAGCTATCAAGAGGCGCTCAAGGCTGGCGTGGGCGAGGCTCGCGTTTTACTGCCTGACGCCTTGAAAAAAAATGTTCCCGCGAATATGACCGACGTGCTATTCGCGCCAACAAACCAATCGGGCAGTCTGGCAAACGAAGCGCTCACTGAAACTTTGGCGCTAGAAAGATGGGCGGACGTATTGCTATTATGCGGCGACGCTGGACGGAATAGCCAAACGGCAATTGTCTACGAAGAATTGATCAAAAAGTCAGAAATTCCCGTCGTGCTGACGCGAGATGCGATTGACCTGGTACAAAATAGTTTTCAGGAAATTCTGGACAATCCGCACGTGGTTTTCATAGCAAGTCTGGCGCAAGTTCAGAAAATATTCCGCGCAATTTTTTATCCAAAAATGATTACGTTCAGCATTCAATTGTCGCAACTCGTCGAAGCGCTTCACAAATTCACCATCACATATCCCGTAACAATTTGCGTTTTTCATGCCGACAATTTAATAATCGCCCACAGCGGAGAAGTCGTTACCCAAAAATGGGACGCACCAATGGCAATTTGGCGAGGAACCGTCGGCGCCCGCGCCGCAAGCTACTTGATTTGGTCGCCGAAAGCGCCACTAGCAGCAATCAGTACCGCTATTTGCAAAATGTAGCTTCTTATAAATATCCGCTTGACATTACGTACAATTAGTTGTATCATACTATCAAGCTTTCACCCATGACTTGTCAAAGGGTGAAAGTAGCCCTTGGTCATGAGTAAAGCACTTCTCGAAAGGAAGTGAGTGTCATGAAGATTGGACCTCTCTTCATCATGGTTACAGCATTAGCGGCGGTCGTCGCCGCTTCCGCCGCAATCGGGGCACTGCTTGGGATGCTAATCGCATTCCTGCTTGCCGCAGACATGTCCTCCGCGGCCCCCATTGGGGCACTAGGCGGAGGCTTCACCAGCTTCATGTTCCTGCTGAACGCAGGAATGAATGGGGGAGGAAAGGGGCTGTAAAGCCCGCAGAAAGGAAACAGCTTGCCTGGAAGGCTATAAAGCCTCGGTAGCGCCTTTCTGCGGGCTGTTTTCTTTGCATAAAAAAATCGCCCAAAATGGACGATTATCACTTGACATTACGCACAATTAGTTGTATTATACTAACAAGCTTTCGCCGTGACTTGTCAAAGGGCGAAAGTAGCCCTTGGTCGTGAGTGAAGCATCTCTCTAAGGAGGTGATTTTATGTTCACTGGTCTTATGTATATCTTCTTGGTGGTGATGCTTGTTTTGTTCATTTTTGAGCGAGACTAAGTGGCTGTAAAGCCCACAGATGAAAACAGCTCGCCTGGAAGGCTATAAAGCCTCGGCTAGCGCCTTTCTCTGTGGGCTGTTTTCTTTGCATGAAAAAATCGCCCAAATCGGACGATTATCACCTGAAGCTGCCTCTGGTACCGCGGGCCGGACTTGAACCGGCACGAGCTATTGCTCACCAGATTTTGAGTCTAGCGCGTCTACCAATTCCGCCACCGCGGCACAAGAGAACGCTCCAAGCTACCGTATGATTGTAACACAACTAACAATTTCTCACAAGCACGACTTTTATTTGATATCAATTTGACGTATAATGAAAGAAGTTATGTATCCGACGGATGATCAATCAAACGGTCGAGTGGGCATGCCGGTATCAGATCAGCGCCGATCTCTCACGCCGCCAACTCGCGACTCAGCAGCCTCACGAAATGCCGCTGCTGATGTTATTCGTGGGCAACTTGACGCTATTTATTCCAGAACAGAAGAGCAAAATTCTGCGCCAGAAAAAGCTCAGCCGCAACCATTTTCCGCTCAATTACAGCCAAAGCCCGAAGTCCGATCAGAACAGCCCAAAGCGCAAATAGCCAAACCTCAGCAAGCTTCAACAACACCACAGCCAGATCTAAAAAAAGATTCTGTCAATCACGCTATGCGGACGGCGCCGATTGCCCAAACCCAGATTCAGCCAAAGCCACAAATTAGCAATTCCGCTCCCGCAAACCAAACCGCTCAAACTCAGAATTCAGCCGTCCACACTCAAGTTTCAGCCGACCAGTGGAAGCAATACCACAGCGCTTGGCAGAAATATTATCAGATGTATTACGAGCGTTACTACGCTGGCGACATCGCGGCAAAAAACCGTGAAATTTCTCGATTGACGAAGGAAAATCAGAATGTCACGCCAGTAATCAGCGAAGACGAGCCTCTGGATCCCACAAAAAGCAGCCATAAAAGAACTCCGCAGTCAAATTCAGCAAAAGGTTCGCGACTCCGCAAATAAAGTGAAAAAAATCTCGGCATTTCGTTCCGGCGATTGCTGGATTATCGGTGCTATTAGTCTTCATGTTTTTTTGCAATATAACCGCATTATTTTTCGGCGCGGTCGCAGCCTACACAACACCTGGCGCAATTAACCCGCAAAACATCATCGTTGACGCCTCCACCGACGTAACTGTCGGACCAGAACCCTAGGATTATCATCCCAAAGATTAACGTTGACGCGCCAGTTATTTACGGCGCCGCTAGCGACACGAAATCGCAATCAAAAGCCATGGAGAAGGGAGTGGCTCACTTTTCAATTCCTGGCGCCAGCGCCGTGCCAGGCGAAATCGGAAATGCCGTATTTGCCGCACACTCCAGTAACGACGCTTTTGCTGGTGGCGATTATAAATTCGTCTTCGCTCAGAATGAAAAGCTGGTCAAGGGCGATATTATTTACATGAATTACAACGGGAAACGCTACACTTATAAAATAACATCAACAGAAGTTGTTATGCCAACCGAAGTTTCAAAAGTTCAGATTAGCACAGATAAACCAATGCTAACACTTGTAAGTTGCGTGCCTTTAGGAACCGCAGAAAAACGACTATTGATCTTTGCGGAACAAATCAGCCCAGACCCAAGCAAAGCTACCGCGACTTCAGAATCCAGCTCAAATCAGCAGCAAAGCAACAAATCAAATATTCCAGGAAAACCCGAGCCGACTTTGCTTGAGAAATTATTCGGCGGTCGATAAACTAGCTATTTAATTAAATAGCCCAACAGAACCATTGTCCATATTCATCTTACTCAGGACAATTTTTCCAGAAGCGTTGGTCGTCAATCCATAAACGTATCGCTGATTCGAGGACAAAACAGAATCCAAACCAGGCTTAACGTCTATCAACGTATGAGCGTTCGTGCCGTCAAACTCGCGAATCTCCATTTTTCCCGACGCAGAAACGCTACGAATATAGAAATTGTCAAGCCACTTCACTTCCTGTGCCACACCGATATTAAACGCGCTCGACAATTCTTTACGCTCCAAATCGTAAGTCTGCAGTACCGCGCCGTTTTGCGCCACGATAAATCGCCCAGCATTGTCCATCATCACGTTCGCAGTCGCATTGTCAGTTTTAGTGGTCTTTGCCGTTTTTAAGAACTCTTTTTGGCGATCCTTAGAATCCGAAATGTCGCCTCTATAAATTGTCATATTTTTACCATCAGTCAAAACCACCGTGTCTTTATTGAAATAGCGAGAAATTCGAATTACTGGGGTAGAATCAGTAGCAAAAGTGCCGATCACAAACGGCTCTTTCCAATCTCGCTTCCAAATTCCTGCCGCTTTTTTACCGTCAATAACAGCCAGGTAGGACAAACGATCGTCGCCATAAAGCTTGAAAGATTCGACGCCAACTAAAATTGGGCTGGAAATTGTCGAGCTATCAAGATCAACTCGCCTCAATTCGCCAGTTTCCTGCAAAGCGTAAACCGTGTGCGCGCCAGTCCCCGCAAAGCCAATTTGCTTAATTGCAAAACCAGTCATCGCCGTAACGTCAATAATTTTCTCCGGATTTTCTCTATCAAAAACCAACCACTGCACGCCAGTAGTATTATTTTCTGCTGGATACGAATGCTTCACCAGCGCGTAACGAGAATCGCGGTCCCACTCCGACACGGTAAACGTATGATTGTCAGAAGGCAGGGAATAGCCAGCCAAAACGCTCGTGCTTAACGCATGCTCCGTGAACTTTTCCTTATCTTTGTTCGTGTCGCGAATGTCGCCAATTGTCAAAATCGGAGTTTTATCCTTAACGCCAAATCCTATCAAGAAATTACCAGCTGGCGACAGAGAAACGGATTGTAATGAGTCGAACGTTTTTACTTCGGTAGTTTCGCGTTTTGTCGGAATCAGTCTGGCGTAATTCAAATTCGTAACGGTATCAGACTTGATATTTAGCGTTTTTTGCCACGGTTCGTATTTATCCAATTTCATCGAAAAAGTGTGTTTGCCAGGAAGAACAGTGCTTTTCGTCGGAGTGCGGCGCAGCTCCATATCGTCAACATAAACCAGCGCCCCGCCAGGATGTGATTCATATTGGACAAGTCCAGTCTGTTGCAATTCTTTCGTATTTGGATCAAACGTATAGCCGAGCATTCTAAACGTCAAAAACGTAAGAAGAATTATAAGTGATAATGTCATCAGCGTGTACACAAAGGTCCGCCGTGCGAGCTCTTTAGTGCGATTCTTTTTCTGGTACATAATTACGGAAATTATAACATATTTTTACACTTGAAAAAACCTTAGGCGATTTGTAATATAATATACAGGAATAAACATTAGGGGGATTAATGGCAAGTAAAAACTACGTGATTATCAATGGACGAGCTTACAATACTATTACCGGAATGGTAATGGATGATATTAAGATTGAAAAATCTGAAATAGAAAAAGAACAATCAATCAGTAAGCGTGGTACATCTGTATCAAATATTCACGCCGCACACGTTCAGAAATCCAGCACATTGAATCGTCGGCACGTTAAAATGCCGCAGCGTACGCCATTGGCTGCCAAACCCCAGAAAGCTCGCGTCGACGTGAAACAACATGTTGCCGTGAAGAAGTTTTCTACGCCAATTGTCAGCAAGCCAGCTCCTCAGAAAATTGCTATTAACCGCCCAGCCGAAGCTCACCCCGTTACTCGTCGCGCTCAACAAAGACCTCTTAGCGTTAACACTAAATTGCGAAAAGAACGCCAGCCTCTGGCTATGAATAACAATCCACTTGTCGCCGTCGATCCGCAAAAAATAGAAAAGCCAGTTGCAAAAACCGCTCATCAATTGAAAAATGAAGCAATTGAGAAAGCTTTGTCGAATGAGATTATCAGCAATAAAAAAGCACGTCGACGCCAGAAAAAGGGCGGCGCCTTGCGTTGGTTGAATACGTTTTCTGTTGGTTTTGCGGTGATGCTACTCGGTGGCTATTTAACATACTTGAGTATGCCGAATATCTCCATAAAAATGGCAGCCGTTCAATCAGGAATTGACGCCAAATACCCAGGCTATAAGCCAGACGGCTACGCACTGAACGGACCTATCAAATTCAAATCGGGCGAGGTCTCTATGAAATACGCCTACGCCGACGGAAGTTCAGGGTACACCATAACTCAGCAAAAAAGCGGTTGGAATTCATCAGCAGTGAAAGAATTCTTCTCTGAGAAACACAAGAATCCAAACACCACGATGATCGACGGATTGACAATTTACAGTGGCGGAAAAGAAGCGGCTTGGGTGAACGGCGGGATTTATATCAAATCAGTGGCGACGCGAACCTCTCAAGCAGCCAAATTGAAAAAATTGCCACTAGTTTGTAACTCATCAGATAACGTGCTACAATTCACTCATGACTATTAGAACTCGTTTTGCACCAAGTCCGACTGGCTATATGCACGTCGGCGGTATGCGTACTGCGCTATTCGCTTGGCTCATCACCCGACAGTCAAATGGAAAGTTCATTCTGCGCATAGAAGATACCGACCAAAAAAGGGAAGTGTCTGGCAGCGAAGAACATATTTATGAATGCCTGAGGTGGCTTGACCTTGTGCCAGACGAAGGACCTGACAATTTTGGCGGCGAATTTGGACCGTACAAACAGTCAGAACGGCTTGACATTTACCAGAAATATGCACAAAAACTCATTGACGCTGGTCGCGCTTATGCTGATCCGTATACGCCGGAGCAACTAGACGCTTTTCGCGAAGAGGCCAAAGCCCATAAAAAACCTTTTTTGTACCGTGATTACCGCCCGGAGAACCCGCCGACCTGGGATGGCAGCCAGCCGCTACGCTTTCGTTCAGAGCCGAAAGCTTATACCTGGCACGACGAAGTCATGGGCGAAATGCACGCCGGCCCAGAGGTAATTGACGATTTTATATTAATAAAGTCCGATGGCTTTCCGACGTACAACTTTGCGCACATTGTCGATGACGCCGAAATGGGAATCACCCACGTTATCCGCGGACAAGAGTTCCTTGCCAGCACGCCCAAATACCTTAATCTCTACGATGCGCTGGATATACCTCGGCCAATATTCGCCTCGGTGCCGCCGATCATGAACGAACAGGGCACTAAGAAATTAGCCAAACGCGACGGCGCCAAAGACATCCTAGCCTACAGAGAGGAGGGCTATCTGACAGACGCCATTCTCAATTTCCTCGCCAGCCTGGGATGGAATGACGGCACCGAACAGGAAGTTTTCACCAGAGACGAATTGATCGAAAAATTCAGCCTGAAACGCGTCCAAAAATCAGGCGCGCGATTTGACGAAAAACGCTTGTTGTGGCTTAACGGCGCTCATATACGCAATATTCCTGTCGATAAGCTTTACAAGTATGTGTCGCCACGGGAAGATAACCCGCAAAAAGACGGGAAACAGACTGGTTTCTGGTCGGAATCCGCCTACGCTCCAAACATAACTAAGGAATACCGCATGAAAGTGCTGGCTTTAGCGCAAGACCGCCTGAAAATGTTTGAAGATTTACGCGGATTTGACTACTTCTTCGCGGATCCTGAAATTGACACGGAATTGATTGACGGAAATAAGCAACTTCGCAAATTGACCGACGACGAACGACGAGATTTATTGTCAATTGCTCGCCAAGAATTCGAGAAAATTACAGATTGGACGCCAGAAACAATTCAGAATTGCCTTAATGAATTACTGGAAACGACAGGGCAGAAGCCGGGGATTTTGTTTAGTCTGGTGAGAATTGTGACAACGTGGGCGCCGTTTAGTCCGCAACTTAACGACACGCTGGCGCTAATTGGCAAGGAAAAAACTCTGCAAAGAATCGATAATTATCTACAAAAATAGTTTATTCGTGCGCCGAAAATGCTATACTAAGCATAAGCATGAATGTTGAAAAAATAGATAAATCAGGACAAAAAAAGAACGCTCGCTGGGAGTCGTTCAAAGAATGGGTAAAAAAGCATATTCTGGCAATCGTACTCGTGGTGAGCGCGATGGTTATTGCTGGAGTTTTCATAATTGCAATTCACTCCATAAAATACGAGCAGACTGCTAGCGTGGAACTGAAATTGCCGACTAAAAAACCCGCGCCGAAGAAGTTTTATTCGCCACTAACTGGAATGGAAATCGCGAACGAAGCCGCCGCGAAGTTGCCTGTAACTGGCGTGATGATTGAGAATAGTCCAGCCGCCAGACCGCAGTCAGGACTAAAGAAAGCTGGCGTGGTTTATGAAGCCGTGGCGGAGGGCGGAATTACTAGGTTCTTAGCTTTATACCAAGGAGAAAAGCCGGCGCTAATCGGTCCAGTGCGAAGCTTGAGGTTGTATTATTTGAGCTGGGCTGCACCGTATCAGGCGTCAATCGCGCATGTCGGCGGAAGCCCCAACGCCCTATCTCAAGTCAGGAACGGCAATTATCGCGACATTGACCAGTTCTTTAATGATGGATCATATTGGCGATCTCGCGACCGTTACGCCCCGCACAATGTCTACACTTCAGGAGAAAAGCTTGATCAATTGAACAGCGCAAAAGGCTATAACAATTCCGAATTCACCAGCTTCGCGCGAGCAGACGGCAAGCCTGTCGAATCGCCAAACGCCACATCTGTAAACATAAACCTCAGTGGCTCACTCTACAACACCTCATACGCTTACGATAAGGCGTCAAATTCTTACCTCAGGAGCATGGCTGGCGTTCCACATACTGACAGGGAAGATGGGCAAATTGCTCCAAACACTGTCGTAGCTATGGAAGTTGGCGTTGAAGCTCGGGCTCAAAATTACGATGGCTACGAAGATGTCAAAACGACAGGATCCGGCAAGGCTTATATTTTCCAAAATGGCACAGTCGCCACCGCCACTTGGTCAAAAGCGGACATAAATTCGCCGCTTAAATTGACAGACGAATCTGGAAAAGATATCGCCTTAAATCGCGGACAAACATGGATTGCAGCCTTCACGCCAGGAAGGGGAAGTGTTTCATGGCAATAGATCCGGCATCTAAAACCCTGCGCGAGTACAAACAATATTATTACCGAAAAGTCATATTAGTCCTATTATCAGCGAGCGCCTGCATCATATTAGGACTAGGAATCGCACTACACTTCACGGCAATTTCCATATTCCAGCTAAATTTTTGGATTATCATTTTAATTACCGCTATCTTGCAAATCCTATTTTCAATTTCTATCGTTAAAATTATCGCTGCGCCGCTTAATAAAATTCTGGCGGCACTTTCTCATAAAATTGGCGAACTAACCACCGACACTCCGCCAAATCCTAACGATAAACGCTACGAAAAAACTGGATTTAAGACGGCGCTTCAGGCAATTTATGGCGATTATCAGCCAGAGCAAAAACCAACTAGTGACAACGACAAGCCAAAAATCCCGCTCACTCAAGCCCTGAATCAAGCCAGCACTGGCGTCGTGATTCTTAATTCCAATCAGAAGATTATCTTCGCCAATTCCGCCGCCCCGATTTCCAGGAACGCAAAAGGCGAGGATTTTCTGGCGCTTGATTTTCTAAACGAACCGAGCATTTCCGATTGGCTTCACGAAATCTCCAATGAGAAAATTAAAGCCGAACATCGTTGGCAACGCATTAACACCAACCCTGACGTCATCCAAAAAACGCGGATTTTTGATATCGTGGCTTCATTCGAGAAAGGCGCCGCCGCTGAAACTGTCATTTTTCTCATCGACAAGTCTAAAGGATATTTGCCAGAAGAAGAGGACCTTAATTTCATTTCGTTCGCTGCTCACGAACTCCGCGGACCAATTACTGTTATTCGTGGCTATCTGGACATTATCAACGAAGAGTTTTCTGGGCGCTTGCAGGGAGATGAAAGGCAACTTCTTGATAGATTGGTCGTTTCGTCCAATCGATTATCTAGCTACATTGATAATATTCTTAACGTTGCCAGATATGATAGACATCACTTGAAGGTTTATTTATTAGAAGACACTGTCGCTAATATTTACGCCTCGATCGCCGATGATATGCAGCTTCGCGCCTCGACGCAGCACAGAATGCTCAGCGTCAATATTCCAGATGATCTGCCGACAGTAGCCGCCGATCACGGAAGTATTGGGGAAGTGATTGGTAATCTAATTGACAATGCCATCAAATACAGTTTTGAGGGCGGGTCCGTAACCGTTTCCGCGGAGAAAAAAGGCGACTTCGTGGAAGTGTCTGTCGCTGATAATGGAATTGGTATGCCGGCGAACGTCGTGGACAATTTGTTCCACAAGTTCTATCGATCTCATAGATCACGCGAAGCTGTAGCCGGGACGGGAATTGGGCTTTACATTTGCAAAGCCTTTGTCGAATCTCACGGCGGCTCGATAATCGCTCGATCCCGCGAAAACGAAGGCTCGGTTTTCTCGTTCACTTTGCCAATTTATGCTACAGTTAAAGATAAATTGTTAGAAGACGGACAGCTGAACAATCAATTGATACGAAAGGGCGGCGGCTGGATAAAAAATCACGCTATGTATAAGAGCTAGGAGGAATTATGATAAAGACAATTTTATGCGTGGAAGATGACCGATTTATTGGCGAAATGTACGTCAGAAGTTTGCAAAAAGCAGGCTACGATGTGACGTGGGTTGTTGACGGAAATGACGGGCTAGTAGCGGCGCGTAACCAAACTTTTGACCTGATAATCTTAGATTTGATGCTACCAGAGCAACGCGGCGACCAGATTTTAGACGCACTGAGAAACAACAATGTCGATTTGGTTCCGAATAGTAAGATTCTGATTATGACCAATTTTGAGCAAGACGAAGCTTCGCGTAAATCCGTCATGAGTCGCGTCGACGGATATCTGATTAGGCTGACATTACACCGCGGAATTTGATAGAAGTCGTTAAGCAGATGAGTAGCGACGACTAAAAACTGAATAAATATCACGATTATCGCGGAGAACCGCTGTTTTTCTTTGAAAACCCTCAATTCGCAATGTTCGCCGAGAAAATCAACATAGAATAATAAAAAAGATCCCTTCTATGGACTCCCACGATGTCTCATATGCAGCGCTCGCCATCTTTAACGATGAGCTACTTCAAATATGACCAAGAAATGGCACTTACAAAAATATGCCTTATGGTAAACGGTGGAATCGTCGGATAAAAAAGCGCCGGACGATGCCGGCGCATTCTAGTCGATTAAAGTGCTCGGTGGTGGACATTTTTTGAGTCACCCCCCGAAAGAGATAGACACAGCGCAGAATAGCGCTTAGTCTCATCCTCAAGAGAAAGAATAATTGCAATCGCCCATTCACGAAACAGCAAGCTTGTCATGAGATTGCGCGAATCGGCGCACTGATTTTTTTGAATGCAGTAGTTTTTGTCATGGTTACCTCCCATTGATGTAAATGTATATTTGGCGCAGAATGGCTGATATAAAATATCTCTGGAGATGCCCTCCAGAGATGTGTATTAATAATGACATCTAGATAAATAGAGCAGATTTTTGGTCAAATGTCAAAATATTGCCCGGATAAACGCCTAAGTGTAAGTTATTAAAAGTACCTCGTGAAATTTATGCTGTGTTTAAGAAGATACTAACAATCCTATGCTATACTTAGATACACATGGCTTCAAAAAATATTATTCACCATTATAGTTCGGGAGGGGTTATAGTTAAAGATAATGAGGTTCTTATAATCGAATCACTACAGCCAGCCAAGGAATATTCTTTCCCTAAAGGCTCTATAGAACCCGGAGAACATAGCCGTGACACTGCAGTGCGAGAGATACTCGAGGAAACTGGATACCACGCAACGATCCTAGGATTTATTGATACTCTAATATATGAATTCTCAACAGGTGATGGCCACGTAGTAAAAGAGGTTTCATACTATGCCATGTCTATTAATAGTTCAGCACCTCGACAAGAGCAACAGCTTCAGCCAGGAGAAAATATACGCCCCTTGTGGGTCAGCTTACCAAAAGCTTTTCAACTCCTCACCCACAAAAACACGAGACAACTTCTTGCCATGGCAATTAAAATGTATCATCACTGAAGCAACTCATGGTTGCCTCCCGTTTTGGAGTTTACTTTATATTTAGCGGCCAAGAACTCCTCAGACAAACATACCCAGAGGCACCATCCGAAGATATAGCGCAAAGCTCTCTTTTATTAATAGACATAACTAAGTAGCTACATTGTGTCAAATAGCACAATTTATAACCTACTCACCCTGAAGGTTACCCTTGCGCATCCTTTTGACCGCACACCACAATTAAAGTAAAATTTATAGTATGCCTCATATACACAACCAGCCTGGTCAGCACGATATATGTGTTAGCGGATATATCGTGAAAATAACAGAGGGTGCTGAACCTCGGATTATTTTACATAAGCACCGCAAGCTAAACAAGTTATTGCAATTTGGTGGGCATGTCGAGTTGGACGAGACACCGTGGCAAGCGGTCTTACGGGAAATAGCCGAAGAATCTGGCTACGACAAAAACCAGCTGAGGTTGTTGCAGCCGAGTTACAATAGACTTGCTTCATTACCTGGAGTGAAACTGCATCCTCAACCGATCGCGATTCACACATATCCTGCTGGTGGCGGGCATTATCACACGGACATAAGTTATGCGTTTATTACTTCGGAAATCCGATGCATGATATAGCTAGTGGAGAATCCAACAACATCAGCCTCTTTAACTTGAGAGATTTAAAGGAACTTACATCAAAACAAATATACGACAACGCCAAAACCATCGCTATGTATACTTTGACCACAGTGGTTGAGGAATGGGACGAGGTGGATTTGTTACTTTATAAACTCTAGGTCGTCCCTAGTTATGGGGTCATATATATCGTCAACTAGACCATCTACATACGTTTGTAGTATGTGTCTATACGAAAAGTTGAAGAATATTGAGAATTGAAGCATACTACTTCACAAATTAAAAAAACACCTTCATGTAGATGTTTTTTAATAAGTTAACTATTCTTGGTGACCCCACCGGGAATCGAACCCGGGTTGCCAGGATGAGAACCTGGTGTCCTAACCGCTAGACGATAGGGCCGTAACTCCATGGATTATACCACGAAAAGGGGAGGCTTGTCTACTTTTCCGCATTCATACAACCTCTACGTCATATTTATCACTTGAGATTTTCCTGAAAATTCGCCATAATAAAAGCATGAAAAAGGGCGGGATTTACTTTAAGCCTCACGCAATTTCCAGATTTTGGTTGAGAAGGTTGTGTGAAGTAGCATTACTGAGCTGTTTTACAATCATTCTTTTATACGCATGGGCGCGATTTATACCGACCGGCTATCAATTGCCAATTGGATTATCTGTCTCAGATTTGGCGGCTGGCGTGGCAGGAATCGGCAGCTTAATTGTGCTGATTTTATGCTTTTGGCTTCCCAGAAAACACGAAATTGGAATCGGAATTTTCGTATATCTGTTAACCGTCGCCGTCGCCACAACCACCATAATTACCAGCGGCGGAGTCGTTTCACCATTCCTAGTTATGTGGATTATCGTGGCAATTTTCGCAGGATTTTTCGGCGCAATAATCTCAGGAATAATGGGGATTTTGGTTATTTTACAGATTATAGCCACCAGCGTTCAACAGGGAATAAATATACAATTCATCATCGGCTACCTCTTCTTCGGATTTTTGCCTTTGATTTTTAGCCTTGTTCTATGGGTTCGCCGCCAAAAAACTGATGACAATACATCCAGCTTGAAGAATAGACTTTCCGCGGTTGAAAGTAAGTCTGATGTAGTGATTAACGCAATCGACGACGGCGTTCTGGCTATTTCCAAAGACGGCAACATCGAACTGATAAATCCATCCGCCCAACAAATCATCGGCTGGGACCAAGGCGACGCGCTCGGACTTAACTGGAAAAGCGTCTTAAAACTCGTCACCTCAGACGGAAAAGACGTAGAAGACCTCGAGAATCCAATAGCCCAATCCTTATCAAAAAACCAGCCAACTCATAACGATAAATTATTCCTATTGACCAGCTCTGAAAAACGCATTTTAGTGTCAATCGTCAGCTCTCCAGTTGGCACGGACGGCGAAGGAATCATCGTAGTTTTCCGCGACATCACCAAAGAAAAAGCCGAGGAACGCGAGCAAGCCGAGTTCATCTCCACCGCCAGCCACGAGATGCGTACGCCAGTTGCGTCAATTGAGGGATATTTGGGCCTGGCATTAAACCCAGCCACCGCACATATTGACGAAAAGGCGCGAGATTTCATCACCAAAGCTCACGAGTCAGCCCAGCATTTGGGGCGCTTATTCCAAGATCTCCTTGATATTAGCAAAGTTGAAGATGGGCGAATGAAAAATAACCCGAAGATCATCAACGTAAACGAATTTTTGAAGAATATTTTTGATGGTTTAGCAACAAAAGCTGATGAAAAGCAGCTCAATTATATCTTCATGCCAGACATAATTGATGAGGGTAAGGAGAAATCATTGCAGCCGATTTTTTATGCCAATATTGACCCCGACCATTTTCGGGAAGTCGTCAGCAATTTGATTGAAAATGCCATCAAGTACACGCCGTCGGGCGAAGTTGTCGTCAATGTTACCGGCGACGATAAACAGATTTCTGTAAGCGTGAAAGATAGCGGAATCGGTATCCCAGCCGAAGATATCCCACATTTATTCCAGAAATTTTATCGGGTGGACAATTCTGACACGCGAGAAATTGGCGGAACTGGCTTGGGGCTATATTTGAGCCGCCGCTTGGCCGAGGCGATGTCTGGAAACTTGCGAGTTGAAAGCAAATATAAAGAGGGAAGTACTTTCTATTTGGAGATTCCTCGCATGAGTAGTTCGGACGCAAAACAGCGATTAGAATCTGCGAAAGCTGAAAAGCCCGAAGATAAAACGCCGAACTCTTTGGCTTCAGAAAAATTGAAATTGCCACAGAAGAGAAGACGGAAGATGTCGCAATTGAAAATAATAGCGAGATTGTCGATTCAAATCCAGCCGCAATTACAACCTCAGAGAATCCAAATCCAGCCACACCGACCACTCCAGTAGTCCAGTCAGAAATTCCACAGCCAGCCAGAAATTCTTCCGAGCCAACGCTGGCTGAAATTGAGGAAGAATTGCGAAAAAAACGCCAGCAGCTATCAATTCCTGGTCGCGAATAATAGCCATAAGAACTATGGATTTTTTGTCAAAACTTCAGTATAGTATAAACATATGACAAAAATTTTATTGGTTGAGGACGACAAAAGTTTACGCGAAATTTACGGTGTACGACTTTTGGCGGAGGGCTACGATATCGTTTCGGCGGGCGACGGAGAAGAAGCTCTAGCCATGGCAATTAAAGAACGTCCGCGATTAATTTTAAGCGACGTGATGATGCCGAAGATTTCCGGATTTGATATGTTGGACATTTTACGCTCGACTACAGAAACAAAAGACGTTAAGGTGATTATCATGACCGCACTGTCATCAGAAGATCAGCGAAAACGCGGCGAGCAACTTGGCGCTGATAAATACTTGGTGAAGTCTCAGGTGGGAATAGAGGACGTCGTGAGAGCAGTCCACGAAGCCCTGGGCGACCTTCCGGGAGTCGGCACAAATCCAGTGCCAGTGTCACAGCCAACTCATACATATGAGCCAGTCGCTCCAACTCCTCAACCAACTCCAACAGCGCCACAGCCAGTTACTAGACCTGATATTTCTTCATTGTCGCCGCAACCAGCTGCCCCCGCTGCAACGCCAACAACTCCCGCAGTAAATCCACTTATACAGCAACATCCGAAACAGGTATTCGCTCCGGCGCCGCAGCCGCTACCTCAACCAGTGCAGACTCCAGCACCACAACCGACTCCAATACAGCAGCAGCCAGCAACCCTACCACAACCTATGGCGCCATTTTCATCACCTGCGCCGCGACCTTCAGGGCTTGGTGACCGCGTAATTCAACCTTTGCCAACTGATGATTCTCAGAATTCTATAGACATTTCCAAGCTTATGGCAGAAGAATTAGACAACACGCAGACTATTTCTCAACCAACTCCAGAGCCTCAACCAGTGCAGACTCCAGCGCCACAACCAATTCCAACGCCTCAGCCAGCACCAAATCCTATCGAACAGCAGGTTAGCTCAACGCCTCTCGCCCAATCACAGCCTCAGGAGCAAAGTATTCCACATCAACCATCAGAACCTCAGTCACCACAATTTCCACCGATAAATCCACAACAATGACAAACCCAGACACAAAGCAAGAATCTTGGCGCCTCAATAAATTTGTAGCGCTGTGCTTGGGTATTTCCAGGCGGAAGGCTGACGAATTGATAGAAAGGGAAGATTACTATTGACGGTCAGCCCGCCAGATTGGGTCAACAAATTTCTGGCGCAAATAAAATTTCCTATAACGGCAAATTGCTAGAATTACAATCCAAACAGCTCATTATCCTACACAAGCCAACAGGATACTTATGTTCGCGCGCCTCTCAGGGCGGCGTTCCGACAATCTACAAATTGCTACCGAAGAATCTTCACCACTTAAAACCTGTTGGTCGCCTGGATAAAGACAGCTCCGGGCTGATTCTCATGACGAACGACGGCGATTTTGCGCACAGCATGACACACCCCTCGTTTTATAAGATTAAGCGATATCTCGTTACAATTGACAAACCACTACAGCCGCTTCACCGACAAATGATCAATGATTTTGGCGTGCAGCTTCCTGACGGACGCAGTCAATTGACGCTAGAAAGACAGCATGAAGGTGATGATTATCGTTGGATAGTGGAAATGAGTGAGGGAAGGAATCGTCAAATTCGGCGAACTTTCGATGCGTTAGGCTACACTGTTAAAAAACTCCACAGAACAAACTTCGGCAATTATTCGCTCGGCGACCTCAAGAGAGGCGAATGGCGAGAAGAGAAATTCACGAATTCATAATTTACTCCGCGGCTCTTTACATTTTACGGTAAATATTGTAATATAGCTTTTGTGCTAAATTTGATAGAAAGTGTAATTGCAAAATGGAAACGCTAGGGCGCGAATCTGAGCCTTTGCCCTCAGAAACTAAGAGCAATCATACGTAACCTTAAGGAAGAAAGATCGGATACCATAGAAAAACTGTTCTATGAGAAGGATAAGTCCAATATTTTACCAAAATTCCTAGAAAACCAAATATACGCTTACATTGAACTTATTAAAGAGGTCGAGAAACACACTACGAAATTTGAATATCCTATATCCGTAGCGTTCAAAGACGACAACAATAACGTTTACTACTGCATAAATAACCCCGAAGAAAATTGTTACATAACACTTTACTCAGACCCAATTAACGAAGAGTCTCCAAAAGCCTACATTCACGATTACGCCAGAGAATATAATAGCGACAGCAGAGAATGTACACTCGTCGTAGCCGAGCCCAAGAAGTTCATAATAGAAAATAATCCGCATTATTTTACGGATTTCCTGAAAATAATTCGTCCGTGCGAGGCTTACATAAACAGTGTGCTCGCCAAAATGTCTTAAAACTGCTATAATATATAATCATGTCTAAATTACCAACAGTCGCCATCATCGGGCAAGCCAACGTCGGCAAAAGCTCATTATTCAATCGCTTGACGCGCTCTCGCACAGCCATCGTCGCCAGGGAAGCTGGAACAACTCGCGACAACGTTGTTGGTAAAGTTTCATATAAACGACGCAACGTCGACTCTGCGCCGTCAGATGACTATTCGCAATTTTGGCTCATCGACACAGCCGGACTTAAAACTGCCGAGGACGAATTCGAGGCAACTATTCAGGATCAAATCGCTGACGCATCTGCCGCCGCTGACGTAATCCTCGTAACCGTCGACTCTACTGCATATCCTTCCGACGCTGATCGACAATTGGCCAAAAAAAGCCCTAAAAAGCGGCAAGCCAGTCATTTTAATCGCCAATAAAGCAGACTTAAAAGGCTCTCTTTCTATCGACGAGTTCAAACGACTTGGCATTAAAAACATCATAAAAACTTCCGCCGAGCACAGCATTGGCATTTCGGAGCTTCTTGACAGCATTGCCGAACTTATTCCGCCAGCCACCGAAACCGCACCTGACGACATCATTCGCGTTGCACTAATCGGCCGCCCAAATGTCGGAAAGAGTAATCTATTCAATACCTTAGCAGGCAAGCAGCAAGCCATCGTCGCCAACGTCGCCGGCACCACTCGCGACGTAAACCGCGTTCAAGTTCGTTATCACGGTCAGACGATTGAATTGCTCGACACCGCTGGAATTCGCCGCCAAGGAAAGCAAGAAACTGGAATTGAGAAGTTCTCAGTTCTTCGTACAATGCAAGCCATCAACGAAGCCGACGTTTGTCTGCTTCTTATGGACGTCAATGAGCTTAACGTTCAATTGGATCAGCGCCTAGCTGGAATTATTGACGAGGCGGGCAAGGGGCTTGTTCTGGTCGTCAGCAAATGGGACTCCGTCGAAGGTAAAGACGCTTACACACACGATGAAATCGCGCCACAAATCAGCTATAATTTCAAGTTCACGCCGTACGCACCATTGATATTCACCTCTTCCGTCACTGGGCAGAATGTCGCTAAGTTATTCGACCTAGCGCTTGATATTTATAAACGTCGTCGCCAAGAATGTAAAACTCGCGCCTTAAACGACATTTTACAGAAAGCCATCGCCGCACATCCGCCAGCTGGTCTGAAAAATTCACACCCGAAACTGCGCTACATTGTCCAGACTGACGTTGCTCCGCCATGGTTTGTTATTTACGGTAGTAATCTGAAATTTGTCCACTGGAGCTACAAACGTTATCTGGAGCGAACTTTACGTGAAGCTTTCAATTTTGCGGGAACGCCAATTAAATGTCTTTCCGCGACGAAAAGCAATTAAAGGCCAATCGTGAACGCGTTGCGCGCGGCCTGGCGCCAGTCACGAAAGCTTACAAGCAGGCCAAGAACGCCGAAAAGCTCGCTTGATCCTATTTTTACGCCAACTTCTCTTGACTTAAACACTATTACGTGATATAAACAACATTAGCTTTTGTTGACAAGTCGAGACTTATTCCTTGTCCAAAAGCGTACTTTGACAAGCCGACCGACCTTTGAAAGAGGTGTATAGCATGCACACAGACATTACGGTAGTGTATCGCCCCAAAAAAGGGGTTATGGCTTGGCTCTTCAGGAGAGTCATGCCTCAGGACGCTAGGCCAACCTTTGTCTGGTCTAGACTCGTCACTGAGATTGAGAATGCCGGATACTTCAGCAGACGAAAGTTCAGTATTCTTGCAGTAGGGCTAATTATCATGACAATCGCCATGATAAAGATGCTCCTATTCGTCCCTGGACTGAACCAGTCCGTAGTTAGTCTTCTAACTCGCGGGCTTGAGACCTTCCTTCCTACGGGATGGGCAACGGCAACTGCCTGGACTGTTGGTATAGCAGGAGTTTTCCTCATGGGAAACTTCACGAACTACACACCATCACAGAAGTTCCTTCACAAAATCAAAGCTACCAGATACGAGGTGTACAATACCCTATTGCTCTTAGCGCTACTGGAAGAGCAAGCTTTTCGCTCCGGAAGCGAGAGGTGGAACTGGCGCGAACGAGTGCGCGCTAGCGTGTGTTTTGGGCTCCTGCACATCACAAATATCTGGTACAGTTTCGCGGCGGGTATCGCCCTGTCCGCTACTGGATTTGGATTTCTGCTGGTGTATTTGTGGTACTACCGCAAATACCGTAACCAGATTATAGCTACGGCGGCAGCTGCGACTGTGCATGCATTGTATAATGCCATAGCCCTCAGTCTCATTGCTGTTGTATTGGCGATCGATATTGCCAAGCTGCTGTAGTCTCCTGCGAACCTCTGTCAAAGTCTCTGCTTGTCATGTTCGCTCCATAGATGTGTATCTATGCTGATGAGTCGGAAACGACGAAAGCGAACTTTATTCAAACATCATCAATTGCGCCGACAAAACTTCACGCGTAATTTCGTCTGCACGTTCACCAATTAGCACAATTTTTACTGGCTCTTCCGCCGCAGAATTAGCTATTTGAATCTGATTTTTCCGTTGCCTCCAAATGATGCCGCACGCCATTATCATCAATAAAACAACCCTTCATTCGCCCTAAGTTTATAAGCATCAAAAAGTTCCGGCCAAATTTTTTTCCAGAGTCGCCGCAGCAATTTTCATACCAGAAACATCCAGCACGGCATACGTCGGATTATCCGGCACTACCAACTCGCCGTCATACTTATCAAAAAAACGTTAGTAGTCCCGACGGCGTCGTCATTTTTATTGATATCAAATCTGCCTCGTGGCGCGCTGAGCACCTTGGCGTAGGGTAGGATGTGTAATTTTTTTCCTCGTACTCGGCGCGTTCATTTTCACCTAGCAAATCTTCTTTGGTTACTAAAATCATATCCGCCGCTTGCAACTCAATTTCATGCGCCGACTCAATTCCACGTAAAATCTCATGTGCGTCAATAACATAAAAAAACTCTGCGCCAACTCGTACTTATTGAATATTTGTGCATTAATCAACTTCTCGACCAAATTCATCGTTCGCGCCACACCAGTTGCTTCAATAAACACTGGGGCGGGGGAATTGCGACAAAAGTCAAGTAACATCCGCGTCAACGCATGCTTCGACGAACAACAAACACAATCGCCAGCCAAAGTCGTCACGATATCCGCCAGCTTTTCCAATCGATAACCGTCAACGTTTTCATTAGCATATTCATTCTCAATCACCCGAGAACCCTTATAGTCACTTTGTTGCAATAAGAACTCAAGAACACTAGTTTTCCCAGCGCCCAACGAGCCGTTCACCAAATACAGCGGAACTTTATCGATAACCGCTCGCCCATCATCAAACGGCGCATTAATGCTAAATTCCAAATCGTCATCGCGTTTTGCCATATGCTTATTATACGTCATTTTCACAAGGTGATATACTAAGTCTATGAAAGTCATCTTAGCATTGGGAAATCCAGGCGAAAAATACACAAACACGAGGCATAATGCTGGGTTTTTAATTATTGATAAATTTGCGTCAGAACAGGGAAAAACCTTTTCGAATAAGCCGAAGTTTTCCGCAGATATTGCCGAAACAAATATTTCTGGAGAAAAAGTTTTACTAGTTAAGCCAACTACTTTTTACAACGAGGTTGGAATTTCCGCTCGAGCAATCTTAGATTTTTACAAATTGGCATTGGACGATTTACTAATTATTCACGATGACACAGCGCTGGACTTTGGTAAAATTCGAACTCGCAAAGGCGGACGAGACGCTGGCAGTAATGGATTAAAATCCCTTCACGCTCACGTCGGATCAGACTTTTGGCATATTCGTATTGGCACAGACAATTTACTCAGACGTCAAGTCGGTGATGTGGATTTTGTCCTAGGCAAATTCAATTCAGACGAGCAAAAGATTCTCCAAAGCTGGATATTGCCCGAATCAATTAATTTGATCGAGAAGTTTATTAACGAAACTATCGAGCCGTTCAGTATAAAATATTAGGCCGGATTCTAGCGTCGTTTTCGCGGCACAATTTTTGAAGCGCTGTTCTTCAATTGCTCTTCGGCTTGATGCAATTTTGTAGCCGCAGCTTCTTGCAGATTGATCGATCGAGCTTCCAATATGCTGCTGCTGCCGACCGCCAAACTCACAAACAATAAGCCCAAGCCACCCGTCGCCCATTCCGGCAATTCCAAGTGGAATAATTTGGCAATCATCATCACGCCGAGCGCCATAATTGCCCAGTGAGCGCCATTTTCCAAATATTTATATTTGCTAAGCGCGCCTGTTCGCAACAAATATACGGTTAGCGATCGAACCCAAATCGCTCCAGCGCCCAGTCCAGCCACGATTAGTAGCACACTGTTGGTAATGGCGAACGCACCAATCACACCATCAAAACTAAAGCTAGCATCCAGAACTTCCAAATATAACAAGCTAGCGAACGCCGCCCAGCCAGTTTTAATCTTAACGGATTTGCGTCATCTTCATGGAAAAATGACCCGAATAACTCCAACCCAATATGCAGCACGATTCCAAGAACCGCTGAAATCAGCACCAAAGATTTATGCGGCGCCTCGACCGTAAAATACAAAACAGCCGCCACGCTAAGCATTATGCACACCTTAAAATTCTCAAATCGTCCAGCCTTCGCCAAAATCGGCTCAACATGTCGCATCCAGTGAACACGCTTGTTATAATCGATGAAATAGCTAAGCCCAATCATAATCAAAAACGCACCACCAAACGCATCAATCATCGGCGACGCCTCATGCAGGATTTTGCCGTACTCAACAGGTTTATGAAGCGCCAGATTGACAACATCCATAAATCCATGACCGCTCGCAATCATCACAATAGCAATTGGCAATATAAATCGAACGACAAACACCGCCACAAATATGCCAGCCGTCAGGAAGACTTTTTGCCAAACTTGGCTCATTCCCGCCAAAACTTTGCTATTTATCACCGCGTTATCGAAGCTAAACGTAACTTCCAGAACCACCAAAATAGTAAATAGCCAAAGACCGCTAACGCCCATATGGCCAAAAATCAAACTGCCCAGACCTAAGGTCAATAGGACTGAAAACCAGAAAATCCGAAACGGATGATGTGAATGTAAAAGATGCTTCATATTGATTTAGTATAACATAAGCATGGAGTATAATTTTATATATGACACAAAAATCGCCAGATGGTCGCATAAAAAAGTTTTTATCAGCTAACAGCGAATTGATCGGTTGGGTGTTTTTTGGCGTCCTTATAATTTCTATTTATCAATTCAGCTCACGATTCGGCGTCATGTTATTAAACGGAGAATTTACAGAATGGTGCAATAAATTACTTCCGTCATTACAAGATTTCATCACGCTGACGCTAAGCGTAATTGTCGAGGCGGTCCCATTCTTAATTTTAGGAATTATCATATCCGCGCTTATCAGATACTTTATCATCAAAGGACGTCTTCAAAATGTTACCAAAAAACGCCTTTCTTCGACGAATTGCGCTCTCTATGATCGGGCTAATTTTACCTGTATGCGAATGTGGTAACGTGCCAATTGCACGCAGCTTAATGACAAACGGATTAAAACCTGCCGACGTTATTAGCTTTCTTTTCGCCGCACCAATCTTAAACCCGATAACCATAATTTCAACCATGACCGCCTTCAGCTTTGACGCCCGAATGGTTTGGTGGCGAATTATTTTTGCGCTAATTATCGTACAAATAACCGCTTTTATCGTCAGCTTTTTTAAGGAAGATTCCGTCATTAATCCAGAATTTGAAAAACTTTGTCACCCTCATAATCACGGTTCAAAATTGTCAAACATATTCAACTCATCACGTAACGAATTCTGGCAATTATTTACTATGTTGGTCTTAGGCGCTAGCATCGCAGCCGCCACACAAATCTTCGTTCCGCGATTCATCATAAACGCCGTCGGCGGCGATATTTTCTTATCAGTCATATCCATGATCACGCTAAGTTTCATCATCTCGATATGCTCCAGTATCGACGCGTTCTTCGCACTGGCTTACGTGCGAAATTTCACAACAGGCTCAATTTTATCTTTCTTGCTATTCGGACCGATGATAGACATTAAAATGATTACGCTGTTAAAAACAACTTTTCGCTGGAAATTTATTGCAACAATTACCTTAACTGTATTCGTCTTATCGCTAATTGTCGGACTGGGAGTCAACTTATATGTACGCTAACCTTGCAAAATCAATTGGCGGAATTGTCGTTTGTGTATATATTTTGCTATTAGCTTGGCGCGATCAACTCGGCTTCTACGTTCATCCACGCTATCACACATTCGCGGTCGTAATTAGCGTAATCGGCGTTATACTTTTGCTTATTGATATAATGTTGCAATTAAAAAATAAACCCGCAAAAGATAAATCTAGAATTGGCTTGAAAAAAATTACCCCAATATCTTATTTTGCAATAATTATATTATCAGTTGGATATATGTTACCACCAAAGCCACTCTCTCCAAGCAGCCTCGCGCAAAAAGAAAGCCCTGTGATTATTGAGCCCGAAAGTCGTTGCGAAACACCTCAGCCGAAAGAGAACTCTTCTACAATCTCAATAAATCGCTGGAAAACCGCTATAAATTCTTGCAAAGAGGCTGCTTATTTTAACGGCAAAGATATCACCATTACTGGCTTCGTTTCAAATGATCTGTTAAAAAACTACGGCTATAATTACTTCAATATCGCCAGATATGTTATAAGTTGCTGCACTGTTGACAGCGTGCCTATGAAAATCCTGGTCGAGAAAAACTTTTCGACAGACTACCCAGATGGAACATGGCTAATCGTCAAGGGTAAATTGTCGCAAAAAATCGTTAATAGTCAAGCTGAATACGTCATAACAAACGCGCACATCACAAAAATCAACCAACCCAAATATCCTTATGAATTACTCGGACTGTAAGTCTATTGCACACTTGTTGCAATAAGTTATAAACTATTGATAGTACTATGCTAAATGAAATATTCGAACGCCACAATCTTCGCCTGACAAAACCTCGCCAGCAAGTATTTGATATCCTACGAAATTCAGATGTGCCTCTTACGGTCGGCGATATTGCGAAAAACTGCAAGAATATTAACCGTGCCAGCATTTATCGCACACTGCTGATGTTCGATAATCTGAATATTATAAACACTATAACTATTGGCTGGAAGAATTATTACGAGCTAGCGGAACCTTTTATACCACATCATCACCATCTATACTGCATCAATTGTCAAAATGCCGAACCCATACAATCGCAAGAACTCGAAAAACTCATAGATCTCATTGGTAAAAAACATAATTTCATAGTCGCAAAACACCACTTTGAGCTGGAAGGTATTTGCGAAAAGTGCCGATATATTATAGAAAATAAATAATTTTTCCCAACAAAAAAGCGCCAGGTAAGGGTGGGCATCACCTGACGCTTTTTTACCCTTCAACCCACCCGAGCTACCGTATCAGTGAAGCGTCGCGACTAAAACTCCAAAAGTCCGCGCCTGATGACTATCAATACAATTTTGTACTCACATTAACAGAGGTCGCCTTTGAAAAAGGGCAGTTAAAGGGGTTAGTATGCGCGTAACGTTGAACCGCAAAAAGTGGAGGGTAAGAATACTTAATGCCATTGCGCGCAACCTAACATATAGTTAGAATAGGGGGTATAAGGTGCGTTTGGTTAATGATTACTTAACCAATCGTCCTTGATTATAGCAAACATTTGACAAAGTGTCAATACTTTTTACCACATTTTTTATGGAAATCAATAGAATTACACCAGATGAGCATATTTTCTCCCAGAGATTAGCACATATTGCCAATCCACCAAAAAGCTTATGTTATATGGGAAAGTTGCCGGAAACAAAGGCGCCAGTCGTATCAATAGTCGGATCTCGCAAACCGTCAGCCTACGGAAAAGAAGTGACCGAGCGATTAGCAACAGATCTAGCAAAAGCCGGATGTGTAATCGTGAGTGGACTGGCGCTAGGCGTTGATTGCATTGCCCAAAAAGCTGCGATTGAAGCTGGCGGAACGGTCGTGGCGGTCGTCCCAAATGAACTTCCGGATATTTCACCGCGGACCAATTATCAACTAGCCACGAGCATCATAGAGCAGGGCGGCGCGGTCGTTTCAGAATGGATGAAGGGCGATAATAAAATAGTTAATCGTTGGAGTTTTTGGAGCGCAATCGACTAGTTAGTGGGCTAGCCGATGGAATTATTATCACCGAAGCTGCCGAACGAAGCGGCACATTAAACACCGCCTCTCACGCACTAAATCAGGGAAGAGATTTGTTTGTAGTTCCCGGAAACATAACCAGCCCACTGTCGGCGGGTTGTAATACTTTATTAAAACAAGGGGCGTATTTGGTGACAGACGCCGACGATGTTTTATCAATCATCGCGCCAGAGAAATTACAAAAAGACAACGGTCAAGAATTAGCAGCCAGCGCAACAATTGAAGAAGCTATTATCATAAAACTCATCTCAGAAGGGCTTCGTGACGGCGATGAAATCCAACAAAAATCAGGATTATCCGCGTCAGACTTCGCCACGGCGCTCACAATGCTGGAAATCAACGGCGCGATTAAGCCGCTCGGAGCTAACAACTGGACATTACGATAATATTGCTATTTTGACAAATTGATGTTATTATGCGGACTATGAAAAAAGCCCGAGAAGCATCTCCTACTGTCCGTAAAGTCGCCAAAGACGTTTTTACCATCCCTAATTCGATAAGCGTGACTGGTGCCGCTTTAGCGATACACGGATCTGAGAAAATCGATACAGCCGAAGGGTTGACGGAATGCGCAGTCGGGCGATTAGCTGACGTTCTGGATGGCAAAGTAGCGCGCATGACAGGACAGACTAGCAATTTTGGAGCAGCTTTAGATGCCACGACAGATAAAATAGTTATGGCAAAAATCCTCTATGAAATGAATAAAAAGGAGCTGGCTCCGAAGTATATTCTTGGCACTGTTGCGCTACTAAACTCGATAAACGCCGTGGCTACGGGAATTGCTAATTTACGTAGTGACGAGAAAGCTGAAACTCGACCGACCAAATCAGGGAAGGTGGGGCTAGCTATGGAAACGGCAGCCCTAGTCGCTTATGCCGCCGCCGAATTAGCCGACAAACGAACCGACAATCCAAAGCCTGCCAAGCTTCTACGCAAACTAGGAGCTGGGACATTTGCCGCTTCACTTCCGTTCGCTGCGCACGCAACATGCACCTACATAAAACGAGTAGTCAAAGGCAACGCGGAAAAAGAAGATCCAGAAGAGTCGCGCCAAATAATAGACGTCAATCGCAGCCTCGGATCAATGGCAATGCTCCGTCACCTCAGTGGTCGCTCGTAATAATTCACTTTGCGGTTGTAGCTAGATAGTGATTTGTTATAATATAAAGTTATGAAAAATCTCGTTATCGTCGAGTCACCAGCCAAAGCTAAAACCATCGAGAAATATCTCGGCAAGGATTTTCATGTATTATCCAGCGTCGGGCATATTCGCTCAATTGTTAAAAAAACCAAAGACGGAACGCCGCCGATTGACGTGGCTAACGATTTTTTCGCAATCTATGAAGTTGATCCTGAAAAAAAGAAAGTTATCACTGAACTTAAAAAGAAACGTCAAGGCAGTCGGCAAGGAAAACGTCTGGCTCGCAACCGATGAAGACCGCGAAGGAGAGGCCATTGCTTGGCATTTGTGTAAGGTGCTCGATCTTCCAATTGAAACAACCAAGCGAATTGTTTTTTTCATGAGATCACCAAAGACGCCATAACCAACGCAATTAAGAATCCGCGAACCGTGGATATGAATTTGGTTCAGGCGCAACAAGCCAGGCAGATCTTAGACAGATTAGTCGGTTTCGAGCTCAGCCCAGTCGTCTGGCAAAAAGTTCCTGGTGGAAAGTCAGCTGGTCGCGTTCAGAGTCCAGCGGTGCGACTACTCGTTGAACGAGAACGTGAAATTATGAAGTTTGAGGGCAATTCTCAGTTCAAAGTTACTGCCATTTTTTTATTCACGACAATCAAGAATTCAAGGCCGAGCTTAATCAAAAAAATTCGATACAGAAGAAGCGGCGAACGAGTTCTTGAATAGTCTGAAACCCGCCGAATTTGTTGTTAGCGATATCTCAAAAACTCCCGGAACGCGCAATCCAGCGGCGCCATTTACTACGTCAACCCTGCAGCAGGAAGCCAACTCTAAACTTGGCTTCAGCTCCAAAGCGACCATGGCCTCGGCGCAAAAATTGTACCAAGACGGAAAAATCACCTATATGCGTACTGACTCGGTGAATTTGAGTGGTCAAGCCATCGCGGCGGCTACCGACTTCATTAAGCGTCTTTACGGTCCAGATTACTCAACGGTTCGCAAGTTTAAGACCAAATCCGCGTCCGCCCAAGAAGCTCACGAAGCCATTCGCCCGACGGACATCACTCTGGAAACCGCGTCTAATAATAGCTATGACCAGAAATTATACGACCTAATTCGACGCCGAACTTTAGCGTCGCAAATGTCGCCAGCGAAACTAGAAAAAACAACTATTACAATCGACATCAAGGGTGAAAAATTACCAAAAAGCAAAAAGCCTGCTCAGTTTGAGGCGAAGGGCGAAGTCATTACGTTTGACGGATTTTTGCGCGTTTACGGCGGCAATAAAGATGAGCTTCTACCGAAGTTACAGTCTGGCGATGAAGTCAATTCTCACGACATTACGGCTCGCCAAACATTTACACGACCGCCAGCTCGCTACACCGAAGGCTCGCTAGTTAAGAAGCTGGAGGAGCTTGGAATCGGACGTCCATCCACATACGCCACAATTATCGACACTGTGCAGACTCGCGGCTATGTTGAAAAGGGTGACAGCGAAGGTCAACCGCGTGATGTAATTGTTCTGAACTATAACGGCGAGGAAGTTAGCCGAAGTATTGTCCAAGAAAAAACTGGCTCGACACGCGGCAAGCTTATTCCAACGCCAAGCGGCGAACTGATTGCCGATTTCCTGACGGACCACTTTACGCAAATTGTCGATTACGATTTTACCGCCAACGTTGAAACGGAATTTGACAAAATTGCCGGTGCTAATCTGGAAAAAAGCACAATGTTGCACGGATTTTACACGCCTTTCCATAAATTGATCGAGCAATCTGGCGGAATTGACCGAAGTAAAGTCGGCGCTAATCGCGAAGTAGGAATTGACCCGAAGACGAATAAACCAATCATTGCAAGATTCGGTCGTTTCGGTCCAATGTTGCAACTTGGTGAAACTGATGACGACGAAAAGCCGCGTTTTGCGCCGCTGCCAAAAGGCGCGAAGATTGAAACGGTAACCTTAGAGCAAGCACTGGAAATGTTCAAGTTGCCACGCATTGTCGGACAAACAGAGGACGGGCAAGATATTAAGGCGAATATTGGACGATTTGGTCCGTATATTCAAGTCGGCAAATTGTTTGTTTCCATTAAGCCGGAAGATCCGCATAGCATTACTTTAGAAAAGGCGCGTGAACTTTACGCCGCCAAATTAGAAGCCGAAGCCGCTAAGAATATCGCTGAATTCCCAGATGGAGTTAAGGTTCTCAATGGTCGATTCGGTCCATACATTACCAACGGCGCCAAAAACGTCAAAATCCCTAAAGCCACAGATCCGAAAACTATTACTCACGAAAAAGCTCTGGAGCTATTAAACGCCATAACAGCGAAGCCAACTCGCAAACGCGTAGTTAAAAAAGCCACCAAAACATCCGCTAAAAAGAAATAGCGTTTTCATACTATCCAATAATTCCGGATAATAAAAACTCTTCATATAATCTATTGCAAAAAACGTAAAATAAATGCTATAATTTATATCAGCAATTATGGCATTTATCTATTGACTTTTGTCAAATGCAATTGTATAATTAAAAACATATTTTCAATCAATATAACCTGTGGTGAGGCAGAGAGGATGTTTCTAGTAGCATGAGCGAGACAGCAAAAACCGAGCAAAGCGCCAAATTAAATTCTGTCGTCGATACTATTATTTCTAAGATTCCGCAAGAGCGCGAGAAGGAAATTATTTCTCGAAGATTTGGTTTGTACGACCGAAAAGAAACGTTAGAGTTAATTGGCGATATGTTCGGCATTACTCGCGAGCGCGTTCGTCAGCTAGAAAAAGCAATCTTAACGCGTCTACGTGCAGCTGTCGCCGAGGGAGAACTTCCTTCGGTTATTGCTATGGAAAAAGAAATCACTTCGAGTTTGTCTGAGATGGGACGAGTTGCGCGCATGCAAGATTTGGCGTCGCATTTCCTCGGTAAAGAAGCTACTGCAATTGACCGCGCTCGTGTGGCGTTTATTTCTGAGCTAGCAGAAAATATCACGATTGTTACAGAGAATGACGATTATTACCAAGCAGCAGCAATTGACACTCTCGGCAATGAAAAGCAAATTAGAGCACGAGTCGAAGAAGTTGTAAAGACCATCAAAAAACACGGCGAGCCCGTTACCGCGGAAGAATTGCACAAAAAATTGGACTATGAACATCCTTCAAACATTGCGGCCTTGGCTACCGTTAGTAAAAAATTGGCTAGCTTAAACGATCAGTGGGGGCTAGCCAAATGGCCAGCCGTTAACCCAAAGAACATCCGCGATAAAATCTACGTCGTTTTGGACACGAATGGCTCACCGATGCATTTTTCCGACATCGCCAAAGGAATTCGGGATAGCGAATTTAACCGCCGAAGCGTCACGACGCAGGCAATTCACAATGAACTTATTAAAGATAAGCGCTTTGTTCTAATCGGTCGCGGTATTTACGCGCTCGCCAGCTGGGGCTACAGCCGCGGAACTGTAGCAGATATCATTACCGATATTTTGAAGAATTCCGAAACTCCGCTCCACCGCGATGAAATCGTTCGTCAAGTCCTCGACAAACGACAAGTCAAGGAAACCACTATTCTATTAAACCTTCAATCAAAGCCGCAATTCAAACGCGTCGCTAAAGCCACATACGTTTTTGAAGAAGCCGCTTAAGCTAAGTTGCAAACTTCTTTCAGAGGTGAGATAATTTACACATAATGCAGATTATTTCTTGGATCATCAGCACATTATTACAATGGTATATTTGGATGCCAATCGTGGCAGTCCTGATGTTTTTGACATGGCGGAATTATCGGAAGATCGAAGATTTTACCCCAGTTGAGAGCGTGCTTTTGGTTCTGGAAATCCCACGCACCAACGACAAGCAAGAACTTGCCGCCGAACAGTTATTCGCTTCACTGCACGGAATTCTTCGCGACAATAAAGAATTGCGATTATCTGGCGGACACCAAGAGCACATCAGCTTTGAAATCGCCTCAGTCAATGGGCAAATTCGCTTTTACGTTTGGGTACCAAAAACCTTACAGAGCTTTGTCGAGGGACAAATTTATTCTCAATATCCAACCGTTCAAATTCACCAAGCCGACGAAGATTACACTGAGCACGAGCGCGATCACGAAGTTGCTTACTCGACAGAATTGACATTAACCACAGATGAATTTCTCCCGATTCGCACTTTCCAAAACTTCGAAGTCGACCCGCTGGCTGGCATTACGGGTACGCTGGCAAAATTGGAAACCACCGGTGAAGAATTGTGGATTCAGGTACTAGTCAGACCAATCCCAGATGACTGGCAAAACGCCGCAGATCGATATATCAATAGTATAAAAAACGGACGAATGTTCTCCTTGCCAGGATTCGGCGGCAGTATGCAATGGCTAATCGGTGTACTTGGCGCGTTATGGCAACCACCAGAGCAGGGAGCAAATCAATCGACAGCCGTTGAGCTATCGGACCGCGATAAAACTCGCATTTCTGAAGCAGAGAAAAAGGCGACCAAGCTCGGCTATGAAGTAAAGATTCGCTTGGTTTATATGGGCGAAAGTCAGACAAACGCCAAACTTCGCATGCAGGCGCTCGTCGGTACGTTTAAGCAGTTCAACTCAACAAATCTCAACGGATTTCGCGCCGTCAAGGGTGCGTTCGGAAAGAATTTATTGATAAATATCGCAAGCGTTCGTTCATCGGCGATGGTTTTATCTTAAATATAGAAGAATTGGCGTCAGTTTTTCACTTGCCACACACCAACGTTGAAACGCCAAATATAGTTTGGGCAAGCTCCAAAACCGCAGAACCGCCGTCCAAATTGCCAGTCTTAACCGGCGAAGATGTCAACGACGACCAAATTTCTGCCTTTGGCGTCACCAACTTCCGCGGCATTAGCCACCAATTCGGCATGTTGCGCTATGACCGCTCACGCCACGTTTACATAATTGGGCAGACAGGCGCCGGAAAAAGTGGACTATTAGAGCTCTTCGCCTTAAGCGATATTTTCCATAATCAAGGATATGCCATCATCGACCCGCACGGCGACTTCGCAATCAACAACATGAAATTTATCCCCGGCAGCCGATTGAACGACGTGATCTATTTTAATCCAGCCGACACCGCGTATCCTCTGGGATTCAATCCGCTGGAAGTCACGAACCCGAACCAAAAAACCAACATCTCATCAGAAATCATCGGCGTTTTGAAGCGTATTTTCGGCGATTCGTGGGGACCACGGCTTGAGTATATTTTGCGATATACGATTCTGGCTTTGCTGGACCGACCAGAAGCGACGATGCTTGATATTACTCGCATGCTAACAGATAAGGAATTCCGAAAAGAAACGCTGACTTATTGCCAAGACACCGTGGTTTTACAATTCTGGAATGTTGAATTTGCCAGCTGGAATGACAAGTTTGTCGCCGAGGCAATTGCGCCAGTCTTAAATAAAGTCGGGGCTTTCACCGCCAATCCAATCATCCGCAATATTATCGGACAGCCAAAATCCACGTTCAATATTCGCCAGATTATGGACGAGGGAAAGATTCTAATCGTCAATCTGTCCAAGGGTCTTATCGGTGAAGATAATGCCGCCATCCTCGGTTCGTTTTTGGTCACAAAAATCCAGCTTGCCGCCATGTCTCGAAGCGACATTCCTGACGTCCGTGACCGCCGCCCATTCTATCTTTACGTCGACGAGTTCCAGAACTTCGCCACTGATTCGTTTGCAACCATTTTATCCGAAGCTCGAAAATATGGCCTTAACTTGACCGTTGCCAACCAGTATATTTCCCAGATGAGCGACACGGTGCGCGATGCGGTTTTCGGCAACGTCGGCACCATGATTTCTTTCCGAGTTTCTGCTGACGATGCACCGATTCTTGCCAAGCAATTCGAGCCAAACTTTGAGTCAATCGATCTACTTCAAATGCACAATCGTAATTTCGTTGTCAATATGGTTATTGGCGGCGAGAAAACTCCGGCATTTTCTGCCCGCACACTGGAACTTCCACCAAGCCAAGCCGACAACACGCCGCACATTATTGAACATTCGCGTCGCATGTATTCGCGAAATAGGGAAGATGTCGAGAAGGAAATTGATGCCGCAATAAAGCCTGTTCGCAACCAAAAAAAGCAACCAGCCAAACCTCAACCGCAGCCCGCAAACAACACTCCAGTGGTCAATAGCCAACCGGAAAAGCAGCAACCCGCAGCAAACGATGGCGAAGTTGTTTGCAAATTCGCGGCAATGATAATGCACCTACAGAAACCGCGATCAACACAGTTGCACCACTAGCCTCAGCCACGCCAAAAAGACGACGCCGCCGACGAAAAAAGAGCACTACCGCCGCCTAAAAAACTATTCGTATCGCCACTGACGCATATCGGAATTGTAAACATCAGTAATCCGCGGAGAGACCAGCGTGGAAGTCGGTCCAGATGGCACCGATATGGCGTTTTGTTTAGTCAAAAAAGTAAGCAATTTTTGGTTTTGATATCGCAGGTTTTTTGGCAATGGCTGACTAGCCACAACCTCAGCTTGCGGCGTAGACATCACGAAACCCCACTCACCAAATGACGGCACATTGACCGAAAACGCCGTCACGTATCGCTCTGGATGAGATGATTTGACGGTGTTCGCCACCATATAAAAAGCATGCGGAGAGAAAAATGATGACGTCGCCTGCGTCACCATAACGCCACGCTCCGTTAAAATATTGCCAATTTGACGATATAATTGCTCGGAATACAACTTGGCTAATTTTTCATTCGACGGATCCACCAGATCAATCAACACAACATCATATTTATCTGAGGTAGAAAAAGCGAATTGGAAAGCGTCTTGATTGACAATAGAAACGCGCGGATCATGCAGAGAACGCTGATTTATATCGGTGAGAAGATGATTAGTTTTTGCCAAATTAGTCATCACCTCATCGATATCGACCAACGTAATATGCTCAACGCTGGGATATTTCAAAACGTCCCGAGCCAGCAAACCATCGCCGCCGCCCATAATCAGCACTCGTTTTGGATTGGCGACTGAAGACAGCGCGGAAGTAGACAATGTTTCGTGATAACGCGCTTCGTCAAGGCTGGAAAACTGTAAATTGCGATTCAAAAACAACCTGGTGTCATTTTTATATCTCGTCAGGACAATTTTCTGATACGGCGTCTGTTGCTGCCACATCACCGGATCTTTATACGTTCGCTTGTCGATTCCGTGCTCAATTTCCGTCGCATAAATAAAGAACCCCAAAAGCAACATTGTTGCAATAACGCTAATTGTCATCACAATTTTCGACGCTTTCATTTGCTTAAGAATCAGAACCGCAACGCCAATATTCAGTGCCGCCACCAGATACGCACTACGCATTAAGCCAAGATACGGAAGCATAACGAGCGGGAATAATAGCGATGCGATTAACGCCCCAAAATAATCGAGCGCTAAAATCTTGCTAAATAATTTCACCGAAGATTTACGCCCAAATTCCTGAAACATCTTCATTAAAGCGGAATTTCCAGCCCGATACAAATACCAATTGCCAGACTTATGACGGCAAAAATTAGCCAATGCGAACGCGTAAAAACGAATCCCAAATACATCAGCATCACCGAATTTCCACCAATTAGCCCCAGAATAATTTCGTTCGTTGCGAAGCTGGTCGCTGGATGAATCTTGATGTAATTGACCAACAGCGAGCCAATTCCCATACCGAACAGTGTCACGCCAGTTGTCAGACTAAAACTCAAAATCGAATCGCCCACCAGATATGACGCAGCTGCACCTAAAACCAGCTCGTAAATAATTCCGCCAATTGCTACTAAAATTGCCGCTGCAAATAGAGCAACTTGCTCCCGTTTTTTTGTACTTGATCGTGACATTATAACTCCTTTTATTTGCCAAGCCCGCCGCTACTGCCGCCGTAAACACTGCGCGATCCGCCGTGACCTCCGCCATTACTATTGTCGGAATTGTTGTCAAAGATGAATGCAAACAAAATAATAGCGATAAATATGACAATAAATATAATCGTCGTCCAGTCAATAGGTTTAATAGTTCTGCCGAACATTTCCTTCTGCTCTTTGTCGCTTAATTGAATCTTACGGTAGGCATCATATTCGCGATTATTATACTTCTCAATCGTAATCAACTGACGGTTTTTCGGCGCGCCAGTATCTCTCAAAGTAGCATACGCCATCAGTTCTTTCGGGAAAACTTGATACGTGTTTGCCCTTGATGTTCATAATTTCACCAATTCCAACCTCGTCAACCACCACAACGTGGTCCTTGCCGTCCTGCTCAGAAATAGTGAATGATTGACCCTTTTCCAATTGCGTTGGATCAATTGCCTGAGTAAAACGAATCGGCTCGTACAGAGAAACGGTTTGATCGCTGTGATCATATTCCACCCAGCTATCATAATCAGCCAGCCCGGTAATTTCCCACTCTTCCCAGTAGTAAAATCGCTTATCTTTCTTATCCCATTCGCGAAAAAGCAAACAGCCGACAACTCGTAAATTAGTTTTCTTTCCAGTCAATATTTGGTTGATTTTAAGTCGCGCCTTGGTTCGTTTCATATTACAATGCCATTTCTTTCATAATTATGTTTTTTGCACCCAGCAGCCGTGCAATCAGCTCTTTTATTTGTCGCAATTTATCATCATCCAGCATTTTACAAGTTGTCATCGCTATATACGCCACGCCGCTTTCCGGCCACGTATGAATCGCGATATGCGACTCCGACAAAAGCAGGGCAGCACTGATTCCTTGCGGGGAAAATTGATGCGTTACCGATTCCAAAGAATGCAAGCCCGCCAATTCCGTAACATTTCTTAACATTTTCTGCAGCTCATCCGCGTCATTAAGCAAAGCAGAATCAACTTCGCTCACTTTTATGGTTATAGATTGGACCGCGGACACATGCATATTATAGTAATTATATCACCTCTAGGGCGCCAGAGGTAAAGGTAAAACGCGGCTCTTAAGGAATATCGGTATTTAGATTATTAGGAAATTATAGCGAAAGGCGATATTATTGATTTTTCAATGATGGTTGTAGTAATATGGCAATGTAAGACAGTAGCACCCCTCTTATGTTAGAGCAACGCGGGCTGTCTTATTTTATTTTGACTGATATATTACCCTTAAACACCACCAGAACTGTACAATATTAGGGAACTGCTGACATCATAACAATATAACCAACTAAGCATATTACGAAATCTAACAAATAGTGATAAATTGCAACCACATGGTTTAAGTATCCATGTCGACCTACTCCGCCTCTTGAAGACGGTTACATGAAGACATATCAAAAACGAGGTGTCTTTTTTGACGGCTTCGAAAAAAATAGTAAATACATTCCAAATACAAGCTTAATCGCTGAGTCAATATATGCTATCACCTCTAATGGGATATCAGTAAAAAAATATCCTACAGAAATATTGATAGCACAAATAAGACCTAAATATATCATTGATTTTCCATGCACAAAATAATACGGGAAAAAATGCAGCGCAGTTGCCATCAGTGCTCCCAGCCAAATCAATCTCCAATTTTCAGTCGCAAAGAATGGTCCGCCCAGCAAAACCATTAAGATAAATAATAAAATAACGGCGTATAAAGATACTTTCTTTTGAAATTCACTCGAAGAGCCGTCAGACAGCCTATTCAACACCTTTTTATTCATATTGATTGAGAAAAAACTAATAACATACCCAATACTAAATACTTGCATATTTATTATTTGCTTTCCTCCTATTAAAGTAGCTATTGAAATAATCGCCGCTATTACAATTAGCCACAATCCACACGCTCTCTTATAATTGAATTCTAACTTTTCATCTTTATTATAATTTAAAAAAGCCATAAATATCTCCGATAAAATTATCACCCTTATTATATCACCACAACGATAAAGCCTAAAAATCGTAAGCATTTATTATCAACATATGATAAACTAATATTATGGAAGCGCTTATATTTATAGTAGTAGCCGCAATTATTTTTCTGGTAATCAAAGCAAGGCAGGGGACTGACGGCAACACAAGTCCAATTAGAACCCCAATAAAGAAAGAATATGTATACATTAAAAAATCTTGCGCAATGACGCCAAGTGAATTATCGTTTTACAAAACACTACACGAAGCAATAAACGGATGTGTAATTATACCTCAGGCTCATTTAAGTATGTTTTTAGACCATGAGATAAAAGGGCAAAACTGGAAAGCGGCTTTCGCGAGAATAAACGGCAAATCTGTAGATTTTCTAATTTGCACCAATGATATGAAGCCTCTCATAGCTATTGAGCTTGATGATAGTACTCACAATCAGCCCGATCGAAAAATGCGCGACGATTTTGTCAATTCGATCATGGCCAATACTAATATGCCCCTACTGCGATTTAAGGCGGGCGAATGGAACAGTGAAATAATTAAGCACAGAATCACCCAAGCTCTTTCGCAAAATTAGCAATTAAAAAAACAATAGAACAAAATACGAACTAATTATTAGTCATTTTTAAGCGTACATAAAGCCGAATCGGCTGAGTATCTATATTGATAAATTTTGCGCGATACAAACATAAATTATAAATCCGAGCCAATGCAGATAATTGCCAATAAATAGCATAAAACACACCAAGCCGACAAATAGGGCGGTTTATAAAACGATAAACAACAAGTAGGTTGATTTGGTGAAAATGAGATAAATTTATCGTGAAGAAAGACGATGGAATAGTCGTGTTTTAGATATAGTTTTAATGTCGCACAATGTACCTAGTCAATACATAAAAGATTGTAAAATAAACAACGTATTCTATGATAGAATGAAGACAGGAGGACAATATGGAACACGGAACTAAAATATTAGACAATGGAATTATTTTTCACTCTTTTACGATGGGGGAATTGTTGATATCAGTGTTGCTACTGATAATCATAATAATACTCTTGGTCAATATCAATAAAAAAGACTAAGCAGGAATAGAGAAGTCGTGCTTCTGGACTTCTAGATATTCATTTATAAACTCTGGCTTTTTACTGCGAATCAGCGATTGTAACTTAAACTTGCTAATTCCGTTTACTGTCGTAACGGGCTTGTTTAAGTTTGTTGACGTCAGAAATCGACGACGGCCGTGAATAAGTGGCATGTCTTTTGTAATGTACTTGCTGATATAGCTAATAACACGTTGATATTCCGAATTAAAATCAACATCGTCGAATCTTTCGCCGATTCGAACAGACTCAGTAAAGCCTGAGTAATAACCGACAGCGTTATAGACTGTTTGACCATTCTTAGTCTTTTTGCCTGAATCACGCAGTCGACCATTGAATCCTGATATCATGCAGTGAAAATGGATCGCGCCATTTTTGTGGAACTCAGGAACAGCAAGGTACTTAAGCTTTGGCGAATGCTTCTTCTGATTCCTGTACCAGTTTTGGAGCGTGCGTCGTGTGTAATTTATATCGAATCGCTTGCATGTCGACGGATTACAAGTACATGGGTTGTTATTGCATTTTGGATAACACGATCGGCAATTGTACGTGAACGTACACCAGTAGTCGAATCGATTGCATAGCATGATGTCTTTTATGGTTGTTTTTGTGCGACGAAGTGATCGATGAATCGAATCTTGACGACGCGTCTCTTTATTGACTTTTTTGATCTCTTTACGATCTGATGACGGTAGATAATATCCGTCGTGATAAATAATAATCTTAAACATATCTGGGTATTCCTTTACGATATCTCCTATAAAAATACCCTCCTCACTAATTCTTTTTGCCACCAAATACTCCCTAGATTTTATAAAAGTATGCAAGTTGTGTCCCTATATCAAGTAGGGACACAACTTTTGACGCTTGCGTCAAAAGTCTGCAAAATGCTTTTCTCGCCGTGGTGGAGGGCGGAAAAGCACCGACGAAATCACGCCCACTTAGGGCGTGATTCGTCTTTTTGCAAGTTGTTAAGCAACACCGCCAGACAACTTGCGTCGAACTGTTTTAATAGCCCATTTTACCAAGCCAACGACCATAATCGTACCAGCAACGCCCAAAATAAATGGAGCGAATGAAACGAACGTGTCAAGTAGACCCGCAGGATTAAAAGCAGTTGTAAGTTTTGTTACAGTCTCTGCGCCCATTGGTTCAGATTCCTTTCTCGGCATTATTCTACTACATGGGCGCCGACCCCTTCTGATTCTGAATTATGACATGTTGAGCTTTTTGTTTTGAATATTGTTCGCGTTTATTCGGATCGATATCCATTGTTGCACCAACAATCTCATAAGTGTCATAAATGTCATACGCTTCATTATGTCGCTTCCAGATGTTAATATGTCGCGTCCTGCCGATGTAGTCATTCTTTCGCGAATCAAACCGCAAAGATTCTGGATCTTTCCATAATTCAAACTGAATCGGGCTGAACTTGAAACATTCCACTTGAGAACGTAACTGTCGACGATATTTTATGTCTAAGTCCAGGAACTCCTGCATCGTACCGATAATAGTTTTTTCGGCCTTTCTCTGCTGACAAATAGCCTTAAATGTCTCCATTGAAACGGCTTTTTTACCAGAGAATAAAACAGTTTGAATCTCATCGATAAAGAACGCGATCGGTCGATCGTCTTTCACGTCGAGGATATGATCGGCAATTTGGTCGCTTGTCAAAATCTTATCCGCTATTTTTAATTTAATATTGCTATAAATATACAGATTCGGATATCGGTCTTTAAGCTTTTTAATGTAGTGGGTGGCAGATAAGCTTTTTCCAGCGCCCTGAGAACCAGTAAAGAATATAGTTCCAGTAGGGAATCCTCTTTTCTCTTTACGACGTTTTTTCAAAAATGTATTCCATTCAATCGACATGTTAGCCTCTTATCCAGTTAATTAGCTTTTTGATTCCATTTATAGTCGGAATAACGGCAAAATATAACAACAACGTGGAAATAATCGCATTCCAAATAACAGGGGAGATTCCAGTTAAGGAAACGAGAGTAGAAGGAATATTGCCAACATAGCCGACAATTGCCGAAATCGATTCAGGTATGACGTTAATGTTCGGGATCTGTTTAAGAAGATAATCGACAGGAGTGAGAATTACATGGAGCGGAAACATAAAGAATGAAAGTAGTGCGTCGAATAGAGCAGAGAAGTTAATATTCATGCTACACTTCTCCTATCATGTCGTCATCTTTATGACTTGTTAGCTTGTTAAATATTCGAACGATCAGCCAGAGCCAGAAAATCGCGGCGGAAAAATTGATTGCAACTGTTGCAAGCGGGAATGACTGACGGAATGTCTTAGTTCGAACACATACATCAGCAACTACATTCGACGGATTGAATGCTTGAAAACGTCGATCAGCAATCGGTGGAATGTCAATTCCACATTTTGGAGGATCGGGAACAGCTAGAGATGAAACTAATTTACGAACTGCTAATAACGACGGATTCAGCACGCCACCAGAAAATTGCTCATTCATTCTACAGCTCACACGATCGAGTGTGTCGCTCATGTCTTCACAACTATACTTGTATTCTTGTTCGACGCATACGCCGTCAGCATCACACAATCCACCAGAAACGTATTGCCGATCTTGTTTTTGCCGTCAACATTGATAAAGAACGTTCGCTTTTTTATGTAGTTAAAATCGGGGCGGGGATTCCAAACAAACGGCATGTCTGAGTCATCGAGGGTTATCTCAAGCTTGTAGAATCCTTTTTCTGCTAACGTATATTGATAACCATAATTGATTCCATTTTTCGAATCGTCAATGACTTTACCGTCTGCGCGCTTGTCATCAGATTCTCTAAGCACGTAATGCCACTTAAGATAATCCGACAGTTTCGGATATTTTGGATCCTCAAACTCCTTCACGTTTTTCATGTACGTTACACGTAGTTTGAGTTTGTCGTCAAGCGTCCACATGAAATCCGGTTGCATTTTTTCGCCTGGATTCTCTGGTAAAATAAGGTCGTTCGGATCGACGCCGTCAAGTGTTTTACCAAGCTTGTATTTTGGCGTTGATTGGAAAAGGTATATAGGACTTTTCTCATCGTTTTTGGAAATCGAAAAAAACGCATTATGAACATACGCAGTATCTCGATCATATGAATCACACGATACAATCGTCTGACTGTATCTTTGAGTGATAATAAGATGTCGCCAATTGTTTTGCCTCGACGAAGTAAAGTAATATCCAAAGCGTTTATCCCAGTTCAATTCTTGATCCTTCAATGGTACTTCTGAAAAATACAAATCAATCCGATAAAGTGGTTCAATATCGCCAGCTAATCCTTCAGTGATGACTCTTTCAGTTATGACCCAATCGCCCCTATCGCGAACCGCTTGATCAAATAGAGTTTTTGCGATCATCTGAGAAAAAGACGGATTACAAGTCCAAAGATTCTTCTTTACGAAAATCCACTGGTAATATCGATAATTAAATTCAGTGTCGTAGTCTTTTCCGTTAAACGCTTTCGAACCATTGTGGCCAAAAGTCAATGAATTGACTTTCATGAGTTGTTCAGGAATATTCGCTTTTGCATGAGTCAATGGAGCGAATACGAATGACATTGAAATAGCGACAGTTATTGCTATTAAAACGAACTTGTTTATCTTTCCCATAACACCTTATACTCCCCAGTATCCAACATATATATTCCAATATCATCGTAATCGCATGACAAGCCGAGAATACCTAAGTATTCAGCCTTTCCGAACGGCGTAATGATCTTTAATCTCTTGCGGATCAATGTAGTATTCTCCAGTCATACGTTTATATTCTTCATTCACCTCTAGAGTATGCCATTCAGCTTCTTCCGGTTCAGAATACTTATCATACTCTTCATAATGGTCTAAAGTATTTTGAAGGTCTAAAATATAAGCTTCATCGTCATATCGTTCGAGTTCCTCCTGTTCGAACTTCTTCAGCATAAGATGATTGCGGAGTTGTTTAATCAGAGATGAGATGATTGAAACTACAAGCAGACTAGCAATCACACTCAAAATAAATGGAGCTAATTGCGTAAATATATCCAGTAAGTGCGAAACTGAAAACGCTTTTGAGATTGCTTGTAATTGATCGTTTGTCATTCTCCAAGACTCCTCTTAAAAATTCTTTTAATGTCATTTAAGACGTAATGACCGATTAATACTCCTAATAAGAACCACAGCATGCGATTAATTCCTCCTTAAGTTAAATTATTCTTGTACCAATATCTAGGAAGCAACCAGCGAAGAAAAAGCGTGAGGATAAAAACTCCAATGATTGCAAATAGTAGGGAACTAACCGCAAGCAGTAGTTCGTACTGAAGAACTAGCAATTCATGATCTGAAAATGCTAGAAGTTGCGGTCGTGAATAAACGAGCGGATTCAACACTATAGACCTCTTCCACTCATGTTATCGATTAAAATACGGATCCAGCTAAAAATGACGAATAGCACAATTAAGGTCATCAGCAGGGGAGCGGACGAGATCAAAACTTGTGCTATTGCGTCAGCTAGTCTCATGTCGAACAAAAAACGAACTAGTCGTTAATTCCTTCCTTGAAGTCATTTTGAGCTTGAACGTTAAACTTCTTAATAGCCATTTTAAGAAGTTCACGGGTGTTATCATCGATATAATCAAGATTCAGACGGATTGGTGTATCAGAAATTGGAGACTTGATAAACAAGGATCCAACGAGATAATCATTACCAGTTTTTTTGGACTTGCCGAGAATGATATTGAAATTATCGACGAGGGCAGTCGCGTTGATATTTTGTTTGTCAGATTGTTCAGACATTATAGTTAAAACCTTTCATTGGTTATTTATTGATTCATAAAACGCGATAGAGTAATCGTGTTTATGACCTAATTATAATGTCGC
>BNJV01000154.1_pt1 | contig 165994 bp, 265 predicted proteins | sample 8540591 | NCBI WGS metagenome assembly BNJV01 (sample SAMD00202457, study PRJDB9452) | human saliva metagenome | host: Homo sapiens
TCCTTGTTTTTCCTTGGCTGAGTTGTAATCCGAGACGCTTGTTTGTAAGGCGAGGTGCTTGTTTGTAAATTGAAAACTGCATATTTGTAAACGAAACGCCAGTTTTTGTATGCTCAGATGCCAGATTTGTAAGTGAAAATGCTCCGTTTGTACACGAGATGCAACCTGTTCAAGGCCATCGTGTATGATGACCTTGACAGACATGCCAAAGGGAGGTCGACTCCCTCTCGATGTAATCGGAGAATCCACCCTGCTTTTGGTTGGTATAGTCTTGTGGTGTTGGCGGCTCTGTCATGATTATTACTTGAGAAGTGTAGGCTTCAGCAAAATGTCTTCAGCGGCAACTGGAGTGCATCCCAGAAGCTTTTAAGACCTCTTCTCCGTAGTGGAAGCTGAACGTTTCGTAGGGACTGCGATCGTTCAGCTTTTTCGTTTGTAGGAATTGATGTGATCCATCATCCTGGTTACATCTTTCTGTACCAGGTTGTCAAAACTAGTTCCTTTGGGGAGAACCCGGCGGATCAGCTCATGATTGACTTCAATGGCACCTTTCTGGTGAGGGCAACCGGCGTCACAGTAGTAGATGCTGGTCCGGCGGAAACCGTACCCTTCAACAGGATAGCTCCTGTACTCGATCTTTTTCGGATTGGAGAACTCACTGCCGTTATCAGTTACTATCACAGGGAAGAGTTTGTTAAACAGTTTTTCCGCCCAGACGGTTATCCAGCCATTCAAATACATCGATTACAGACTGGGACGTATGGCGTCACGCAGGAAAGCTAGCATCAGAGATGATTCCACGAAGTGGATTGTAAGAAGACATTTCCACCGATTGTTCCAATCACAGAGTCCATCTGGACGACAGTATTATCGAGATTCTTTTTCCATAAAGACTTCGAATTCCTTATAGGAGCGACCGATGCGGCAGCCTTTATCGACCTTGAACTCCGGTTTCTTACGCCGGGAACGGAAGCGGACCTTTCTGGGAGATCGATGTTGCGGACTTCAGAAGACAGTCATCGATGATAGTTATAAATAGTCTTCTCGCTACATCAGTTTGTCCTGGTTAGTGATATAGATTTCATGGATCGAATGCCCCTGCTTCACAAGCGGAGTAATGATCCGGTTCAGCCGTTCGATCTCCTCCTCACTGGTAGACAGTCCGCTTCTTGATTCAGAGATGACCTGATGTGATTTCAGGTGTGCCTTCTGAGCGTCGTAAAAGGTCTTGAGCAAAGGTACACGTATCGATCGTCGGACAAGCATTGCAGACATAGGGGACATGAACCCTGACAGTGCAGACTTCTTCCACGAATTCCGGGCAATGCTCGTTACAACGGCAAAGCCGACACATGGTTCCGAACTGCCTTTGCGAGTGCATTCGTTTCCGCAGAGGGAAGGAGCCTTGATTTTGCAAAATGAACCTGTTCTTGCACGCATTGAAGGAATAGCCGGGTTTTCCCGTGGCGATTTCTACCGCATACTTCCGGACTTCCCGTGAGATAGTGGAGGGAGCCTTATGCAGCTGTGCGGCGATCTTCTTGAATGACAGACCCTCCTTCAGGAGTCTCCCTGCAGTGTTAAACGTTCTTCATAGGTAAAAGTTTGCCATGATATCCTCCGTTTCTGCCGCCAACCTGATGAGAATATCGTATAAGCAAAAGAAAAAGCAAGGAAGTATCACTCGTCCTTCAGCCTGTTAAGGGCACTTATGTGCCGATTGTACGGAAGCCCTTGACAGACTTCAGACTCATGATAAAGGTAGCTGAGAGGATGACGGTGCCGAGCACTTCACCATCCTCCATCATTAAAGAAGAGACCAGCTACTGCCAGTCTCTTTGTAAGTCGGGATGCAACCTCCCGGAATGTATTCATTTTCAACCCACTATGGCATTAAACCGGAATGAGAGGGTTGCATCTCGTTTTACAACTGAGGTTGTTTTTTCCTTGTCCCACTTGGAACTGCTCCAAATCTTTGGACTTCCATAGCAACAGAAAAAGAGCCGCATAATCTCCGATATTATCACTAAGTTTTGATTTTTTTCTATTTTACATAAGTTTACACTTTCTGTAAAACATTCTTCCCGAATTACTGCCTCTACTTTTTTTCTTTAAATAAAAGCTTCGCATCGCTCATAAATACTGCCTATCACGATACATTCCGGATTTAGAATATCAATAAGTAAAGGCAAGGCCTCTTCCCAAATAATAGGCAGAACGATCAAAAGACCGACTTGGCAAAAGGAGAACCGTCTTTTACTAAAGAAGCCAGGTTTTTTTACGGTAAAAGTCTGTGATACCTTTGTCCTGTTCTTCCAAACTGCCCTCTTCTTCTCTTTCTTTATACATCCTCCTTGCCATCTCTTTAATGCCATTTCCGGAGCAAAATCCTTCAAAAGAGCCTTCTTTCCCGTAACCGAAGGAACCACCCTTGGAAAGACGGATATGCCCTACTTCTCCTGCCATTCCGGAACTTCCCCGATATAAACTTCCATTCAAAATCAGTCCAGCTCCCATCCCTGTTCCAAAGGTCAAAAAAATCATGTTTTTTGTCCCCTGACCTGCTCCAAATCTCCACTCACAAAGGGCGCAGGCATTGGCATCATTTTTCAAAAAGAAGGAACTTGAAATCTATCCTCTAAAAATACGCTTTATAGGAATCTCATCATAGCCGGGAAGATTTGGTGGCGATAGAATTAGTCCTTTTTCTTCATCTAATGGCCCACCGCAGCTGACTCCTGTGGATTGAAGTTGGATATTTTTTCTAAAGGAGGGCTTCTCCCTATCTTGCAGAGGCATTCTATCGTTTTCAAAAGGACTTATGTTTCCTGGAAAGTAGGAATTGCCTCCCTTTTCAAAATTTCTATGGGACCTCCCGCATCTCTTCCCAAAATGACAGCAGATTTTGTTCCTCCTAAATCAAATCCTAAATAATATCTCTCCATGCGTCCCTCTTTTTCTTCAATTCATGCAAGAAAAGCGGCTTCAGATTATTCTAAAAAGCCGCCTTCCTATTTCTTTTGTTAAAAGCTTACTTAAGCTTTATCCTTATTTAAAAACAGATACTCCGGTATCTACGGTCTCACCCTTTAAATCTTTTCCATTCAGGGATTCTACCAATGCATCCACACCCATCTTACCCATTACGTCCGGGTTCTGTGCCATGGTGCAAAGAAGATATCCATCCTGAATTAAGCTCTTAATATATCGGACTTATCAAAACCTACACCAACAATCTTATTGTCGCCGGAAGCCTTAATTGCATTTCGATTCCTACAGTTGAACCTTCATTTCCTCCAAAAATTCCTACAACGCCTTTGGTAATATAGTTTTCCGCAATGGTCTGCGCCTTTGCAGCATCTCCATCACAATACTGCGTTTCTTCAATGGTAAAAATCCGATCCTTCAAATGCTTCACGGAATCTGTTGTCACGGTCTACTGTAGACTGAGTAGAAGCATTGGTACTGATTACACCGATATTTCCCTTGGTAATCCCTTGTGCTTCCAAAGCTTTTTTCATCTCTTCTCCGGCAGTCTTTCCACCCCTGTTTGTTGTTGGTTGCAAAGCTTGCTTCGGCATCTACATTGGCAGGAGAATCCACATAAACAATTTTGATTCCCTGTGCTTGTGCTTCCTTTAAAGAAGCGGAAATCGCATCCGGTCCGTTTGCTGCAATCATAATTCCGTCTACGCCGCCTGCAACGGCATTGTTTACACACTCAATCTGCTTGGAGTCATCCTTGGTATCCGGAGACATAAACTTTACTTCCACGCCAACGAGCTTTGCTTCCGCCTGAGCGCCTTCATTTAAGGTTACCCAGTGCTGGTCAAGAGAATCCATAGTAATAAGAGCCAGTTTATAAGGCTTATCAGCCTTTACTGTTGTCTCTCCACTGTTCTCCGCCTTTTCCTCCGTAGCCTTTTTCCTCCTGCTGCGGTAGTCCCTCTGTCATTGCAGCAGTAGTTTCTGTAGCCTCCTGCTTTATCCGAACTGCAACCAAAAGAGCATTGCAGCGGATAAAAGAGTTGCAAGCAAGATAAGTTTCTTTTTCATAATGTTTTTCTCTTTTCTATAACAGGGCAATCCTCATTTACTTCTTGTTCTTCTTGGAAAATACATTTCCGCTTCGAACCAAGACATCCATAAGTACTGCCAGAACCACAATAACACCAATGACAATTCGCTGAATACCAACCTGCGCTCCAACCATGTTCAAACCATTTTCCAAGGTCTGCCAAAGCAGCGCCCCCTTGAAGGTCCCCAGTAAGAGACCGGAGCCTCCTAAGGAGATACTCCTCCTATTACTCCTGCAGCAACACCGTACATTTTCATGTATATTTCGGCTTCCATATTTCCCATTCCAGCCTGTGCACAGAGGATGAATCCAACAATCACTGAGCAAAATGCTGAAATCAGATAAGTTTTCTTAACAACGGAAACAATATCCACCCCGGAAAGTCTGGAAGCTTCTTTTATTGGAGCCAACAGCATAAATATGTCTGCCAAGCTTGGTTTTTCCCAAGATAAAACTAAAAATCAGGAAAATCAAAAAGGCAATCCAGAAGGTCGTATAAATTCCCAGAATCTTTCCATAGTAAAAAGCATCCTGAAATAACTTTCCCTGAGACTTTCCTAAAGCACTGGCAATGTTATCCGTGTTTCGGTTTCCGTTGACCAGATAAGCAATTCCTCTTGCCACAAACATGGTTCCCAAAGTGGCAATAAAAGGAGGCATCTGGAACTTTCCTACCAGTTCTCCGTTAATGTAGCCAATGACCAGCCCAATAATAAGACTAACCAATAATGCCACTACTATGGGAACACCTCTGGTCATCAGGCTTGCGGTTACCATGGCACTCATCCCCACCACCGAACCGATGGATAAGTCAATGTTTCCGGTAATCATCACAAAGCTTTGCCCGATCCCTATGAGTAAATACTTCGCCATGGAACGTAGAAGATTTAAGTTGTTTTGTAAAGAAAAGACTTTGTCATTGATACATCCGAAAACAACGTAAATGATTACTAGCCCCACAAAGGCAGTAATTGCTCTCTCATTCCTCTGATTCTCAGTATTTCTTTTACTTTGTTTTTCATTTTCACTCCCCGCAAAACAGATATTTTTTAAGCCTGATACTCCCGCTTTTCTTAGCAAAGCCCTTTTCTCCGTAACGGATTACCTCGCTTATACCTTTTCTTCATACTTTGTTGCAAACTTCAAAAATATTTTCCTGATTTGCTTCTTCCCGACTTAGTTCCCCTGTAATTCTCCCATCACAGAATATCAAGATTCGATCGGACATTCCCAGCACCTCTTCCATTTCCGAAGAGATAAAGAGAACCCCTACCCCTTTCTTTTTCAGTTCATTCATGATTTGATAGATTTCCACCTTGGCTCCGATATCGATTCCTCTGGTAGGCTCATCGAAGAGAATCACTTTTCGATTTCGAACAAGCCATTTTCCGAGAACCACTTTCTGCTGATTTCCTCCGGAAAGATTCTTGGAAATCATTTCCGGTCCTGAGCCTTAACATTCAAGCTTTTTATAGTATCCTCACTGATTTTTAATTCTAAATCCTTGAAAGAACACCCAACGAATTTTTTCATGCTGTCCAAGTTGGGAGAGAAATGTTCTCCCGTATGCTTAAACTGTACAAAGTCCGTCTTTTCTTCTGTCTTCCGGAATCAAAAGCCATACCGAGCTCTATGCTATCCTTAGGTGTATTTGTCTTGATTTCCTCCCCAAAGAGATAGATTTTTTTCCGGAAGTCTTCTCGTCTACTCCGAATAAAGCTCTGGTCATCTCCGTTCTTCCAGCTCCCATCAGCCCTGCAATTCCCAAGTATTTCTCCTTCATAAAGGCTAAAAGAAATATCTCTTACCTTGGGGCCCTGCATTTAAATGCTCTACTCTAAGGATTTCTTTTCCCTTTTCAGAGTGAATTCGAGGAATTTGTCCTGAATTTCTCTTCCCACCATATGCCGGATAATATCATCTATGGAAAAATCCTTTAAGTCGCCGGAAATCACATTTTCCCCTGTCTCGTAGTATGCTCACCTTGTCTACAATAGCCTGCAGCTCATCCAGTCTATGGGAAATGTAGATAATTCCTCTCCCCTCATCCCTCAGCTTTCGAATTACCCGGAAGAGATCCTCAATTTCCTTTTCTGCTTAGGCGGATGTCGGCTCATCCATGATGAGAACCTTGGCATCTTGAGAAAGAGCCTTGGCTATCTCCACCATCTGTTGTTCCGATACCTTTAAGTCCCCACGCTAACTCCGTAGACTTCATGCTGATACCCAAATCATCCAAAATCTTCTGGGCTTCCTCATCCATCTTTTTATGATTCAGTCTTAACCCGTCCATCACTTCTCTACCCAGGAAGATATTTTCACTCACGCTTAAATCATTACACAGGTTCATTTCCTGGTGGATGATGGCAACGCCCTTATTCTGTGCTTCTTTCGGATTTTTGAAAATGGCAAAGCTCTCCGTCTAAATAGATTTCTCCCTCATCTTTACTGTAGATTCCGCTGAGAATCTTCATTAAAGTGGATTTTTCCTGCACCGTTCTTCCTAAGAGCGCCAAAATCTCTCCATGGCCTAATTCCAGATTCACGTCCTTCAAAAACCTTGGTGCCGGAAAAAGACTTGGCAATATTTTTTTCATTTGAACCAAACTGTTCCCCTATATTCGCCTCTTTTTCACATCTAAAATATCCCTTTTCTTTCATTCTAAAAGATTTAAAAAGAAAGAAAAAGGGAGAATATTTTTTAGATTCCGGGGACATTTTTATGCTTTATCCATCCTCTCATACACCTCCTGTGCGGAATGCTCTTTCAGTTCTTCTTCAAACTTTTTCTGCACTTCCAAAAGACTCTCATCTAAGATCCTATGAATGTTTTTCCCACGGGACAGTTAGTTTGGCTTCCTGCGAAGTTGAAAAGCTCTCCTCGCCCGCTGGTTTTCACAGCCTGATAAATGTCTAAAAGGAAATATCCTTTAAATCTCTTGTGATATGCATTCCTCCCGGGCCACGTTTGATTTCAATAATTCCCGCCTCCCGAAGCTGAGACATGATGTTTCGGATAATTACCGGATTACTGCCGATACTGGCAGAGAGAAAATCACTGGTGAGCTTGTATTCTTCTTCAAAGTATTTCACCGCAATTAAAATGTGTAGGGGCAATGGTAAATTTGGTTGAAACCTGCATAGATCCTCCTTCGAAATTATGTTTAATAATGTCCAATAGTAAAGTCTAGGGCTTTGCTATAACAGCGCTTTAGAATGAACTACGCCATCTCTCTGACAGGACTCATTTAAAAGAAAAAGCTCATGATGTAATTCTACATTTTACATCATGGCTTTGCAAGCTTATTTCCGGGCAAGATGTAGCACAGAATTAGGGCGGTAGAATGCTAGAGCTATTTTTATACAGCTTAAGGTTTGAAAATCGGCGCACGCACTTCCCTATCCTTTTAACAGCTCTTTATATATTCCTTATATAATGCCTGACTAAAGGCCTCTGACTTTTACATTATTGACCCCTGTCTACCTTTTGCTCCAAAAATCCACAAGATACCTGATAACCTCTTCATCGCAGTACCTTACTGCAAGTAAGAATGAAGGATTACCTTTTACATTCAGATTTGCTCCTTTTCCACCAGCCACTTTACAGAATCAAAGTTTTCCATAATAAGGGCAAGGTCTAAAGGGGAGAGTCTTGTATATTTACCGAGTTTTATATCCTCTTCTATATCGAAGCCCTCAGATAAATGCTTATCTAAAGCCAATGTATCTCCGTTTATAATATCACTTACAATCCCTGGAACAGATTCAAAAATCTCCTATGTCTTTTATTGTAATCATCTGCAATCTCCTGTGATTATTATCTGTTATAATTTATTTCGCCTAGCGGAATTGGGTTAGGGTTTAAGATTACCCAAGTAACTGCAAGCTTGCATAATCTTGTAATTACACCATCCTCAGCCAAACCTTTTCCATCTATCTTTGAAATAAGCATCTTACCTCTTCTATCTCCTTCTCTGACAGCGCATTTCCTTCTGCAAAAATGAACCGGCAGCGAATTTAGCATATTTCTATAACTCCTATCCCAGTTTATTCCACCGTTTCTGTTAATTTCATCGTCCACCCTGCCTGTTATGCGGATAACCTCTCCCTGCACCGTTCTTGCTGCTCCTGTCGATGGAATTAGTAAATCCCAAAGCTCATTATACTGCTCCTTCCAAGTGCTCCCCTTTACAAGAATAGGAGAAACGCCGTCATGTATTATTCTTTTTGCCACAGGATTTGCACCAAAGATATTGTAGAGCTTTTGACAGGGCTGTATCTACCTCTTCACAGGAAGCTTCACTAAAGTTATCCCTGTGGAATTCAAAATCCTTACCGATTATTTCTACTTTTTCTGCCATCTCAGGCGTAATTTCTACACCTGCCTTTATTAACATTTCTGCTATTTGGGCCATAGGCACTGCCCTGAGTCCTCCGCACACTGTAAGAGCGGCTAGTAGAGGAGTTTCGCCTCTTTCATTTTTAGCATTGACATCTGCACCCTTTTCAATCAAAAAGCGTACTGTATTAGGGCGGAAATACTCTGCTGCCATATGAAGCGGCGTATTTCCATATCTATTTGGCTTTTGTATATCTCCTCCCAGCTCATAAAGCAATTTTACTGTATCCATGCCAAAGGTTGCCTGACTGTACAAAGGTGTGCAGCCATAATAGTCAGGTATATTTACATCAAGGCCCTGCTTAACGAGCCAGATAACTAGCTCGTCAGGTACACCCTTGTAATGAAGTGCAGTGTGCAGACCGAATTTTCCATCATAGGCAGTAAGCTCACATTTATCATAGACAGCTTTAAGTGCTTCAATATCTCCGGACTTAATAAGCTCATCAAAGTCTTTTGGCAGGGTAACTCTTTTCTTAGCCATTATTCTTCTCCTTAGTTTTATTTAAATCATTTTGTAATACATCCAAAATGGAAGATTAACATTAAGCAGTGGCAATTTTGCAGAGAAAATTTCATCTATAATTCCCTCTCCAACTTTATTTTGGCCTTCCATTATATAAAACTCAGTTCCGCAGACTAATCTGAATAATCAACCTCTTCATAAATTTATTATTTCTTTTTAGCCACAAAAATAATATCTATGAATTTTTCCCCTTAATTACACCTTTCTTTATCAAGAATTTCCTGTGCTTTAAAAAGCTTATCCTGATATTTCTCCACTTCAAAAACCTGGAAATTCCCAATCAATAATTCTGGCAAACCAAACCAGTGCACCTCACATCATAAAACTCTATCGGTCTGTAGACTTCATCTGCTTCCACAATGTCAAATCCGTTATCAGTAAATTTCTGTCTTGCAATACTTTAAATATGCTTCCGAAAAGGAATTTCAACATCACCCTATCAAAAGTTCTACAAGTTCTCTGTCATTTTCTGCACTGACTTGTTGCGTAAGAAATACTCCTCCGCTTTTTAAGAGTTCTTTTAATTTCGTTTATGTTATATTGACCATGCCTGTTAGTAATAATGTCAAAGTAGTTATCTTCAAAAGGAAGAATATCTCCTCCTTCACATGCTTTTAAAAATCTATTCCTAAAGGAAGAAGTCTGTCCTCACATATTTTGATGTTTGGTTCATACCCTTCAATCGCAGCAGTATATTTAGCGTTTGCCATAAAAGACAAAAAGAAATTCGCCACCTCCTGTTTCCATATCCAATAAATAATCTGTATCATTCAAATAGGATTTTATAATGTTTTCAAAAATCCCAAGGAGATCATCCTCTTCTCTATATCTTCCTCTAATATGTGAGAAATCCCAACCTTTAATATGCGCTATTTCCTGCTCAAGTAACCATTGATTTATAAGTGCTTGTTTTTCCATTTTTTCTCCTTTCACTACCCAAAAATATCAGTATATGTTTTTATCCCTCAATATCAGCCGACAATAGCCCCTTCTTAGGGCTTCCATTAACTGCTATGCTGTGTCCAAAGAAAAGGTCATCATCATCAAGATAAGCTGTAAATGAACCTCCCGATGTCACCCATATTAAGCTTAAGCTAATTCTCTTTGCAAAGCTTTCTTCTGTAATTAAAGCAGCTTCTTTATCAGATTCTGCCCATTCACAAGCAAGTTTTGTAAGCTTTTGGGCCGCAAAACCATGCAGGTCTGCATCCCATTTTTCCTGTTCCAAAACCATTGTTTTTATAGCCTTTTTAGCCTTTGTTATACCGCTCTTATTATCCTTGTCTACATATAAAGATATATGTATCCTGCCACCAAGCCAAGCTATGTTTCCCTCAAAACATTTAATTTGTTTATCATAAGTCAGTTCACCCAATACATCATCTTGCAAAATTATCGGCTTTCTATACTCTGTAAGTATTTCTTCAAGTTCCGGACAAGCTACGTTTTTTTCAAGAACTTCTACAACCAAAAACAAGTTTTTATCGGCAATGCACCGTTTGGAACTTCCTCTGGTAGCTTTTCACGTACCTTTAATCTGTAAAATAGTTTCATCTTCAAATTGATATGGCAGATTTTCTGTGTCTGTAACGGGAAATGCTATCCGTCCTTCCTCCTTATGCAGTTCACCTGTTTTACAGTCCACATAGGCTAAAAAATAAGCCTCCCAGTCCTAAAAACCGTTTCTAAGACTTCCACCACCACCTTCATGTCTTAGAATAATAATCTCTTTCTTCTTTTCTCAAAAGAGTTTTCCCATTCACTCTGTGTCATTTTTATTTCTTAGTCTTATGTATTCTATTAATTCCATTATTCTCTCCAATCAATCCCAAACGATTTCCAAACATTTATAATTTTCAGTACATATAATTATTCCCTAAATCGAATAGGAGGCGGTGACTAACTGTCGTCCTCTCACAGCACTGTACGTACGGTTCTCGTATACAGCGCTTTCAATAGTTGACGTGCACAACTGATAGGCTGTGGCTAAATCATAAAAGCCACTGTTTATCAGTCTTTCTTTTGTCATTGCCATATTTATAGCAACTAACTGTATGTGTTGTAAACCAATAGTCACGTCTGCTGTTTGCCGCTTTCCATGCCAGGTCTTTGGGAACTCCCATGCTCATCAGGTTTCGGTATCTGGTTCGCACATGTTTCCATTGTTTCCATATACACATACGTATTCTGTGATAGAGCCATCCGTTGACATCATTCATGTTGCTCTTCATACTTGCTATTCCATAGTAGTTAAGCCACCCTCTTGCATATACCTCATGCATAACCTCATATGAGATTTCTGTTCGTCAGACCGGAGATTTGCCCATGAGTTAGTATCTTCCTCATATCCAGCTTCCTTCAGATTCGAGGTCACCCTCGACACCCTTGCCTTCGGCTATATCTTTCCCACTACCGGGCGGATTCGGGACTTTAACTCAGTTAGAAACGTGCGCCGCTAGGCGCACGATAAGAAAAACCTGCCAGCCTGAGAGCTGGCAGATTTTTTTGGGGCAGACAGATTATTTACCATTTACTTTAATCCTAAGCTTGCAGAAAAACACATATACGAGATTAATAAACTGGTTGAAAAAAGCCCACAATCTAAAAACCTCACAGGCTAAAAGGTCTGAGTTTGGTGACTGTTCAAAGTATGTAACTTTTATACCTACAGATAAAAAAGGAAACAAAGAAGACGGGAAAATTAAAGTTAAAATAAATGAAGAGGCGATAGAAAAAGCCAAAAATCTTGCAGGATATAATCTAATTGCAACGTCAGAGCTGTCAATGACTTCAAAAGAAATATATGATACATACCATAATCTCTGGCGAATCGAGGAGTCATTCAGGGCAATGAAATCACAGCTTGACACCAGACCTGTATACCTCCAAAAAAATAAGACTCAATTATCGGTCATTTCCTGATATGTTACCTTGCTGTTCTTCTTTCCCGAATGCTGCAAATTTACATCTTAGAAGATAAATATGGAATTGAAGAAATATTTAACTTTATAAGGGGTTTTAAGGTAGCAAAGATCTCAGATTATAAATACATAAACCTTACATGTAGTTCAGACTTTATAAAGAAACTAGCTATAAATACAAAACTTCCATTGACATTGTATTTTCTTAATAATGAAGATATAAATAAAAATGCTGCTCATAGGTTCTAATCTTTTGCTTAGCACTATTTTTAATCTCAACCCAAAAGACAGGTAATATACATGTCAAAGAGAAAAACAGGAGTAGAAATGTAATGGTTTGAGATCAATATTTAGTGATATTATTATTTTTAATATAATCAGAGTGGAGGAATTGTATGGATACGGTACTTAGACTGACTAATGTGAATAAAAGCTTTGAGAGCATCATGTTCTCCATGATGTGAGCTTTTAAGGCAGGCAGGGAGAGCTTATCGGCTGACATAGGGCTCAAACGGAAGTGGCAAGTCCACAACTGTTAAGCTGATGCTTGGAATCCTTGGTGGATACACAGGTACAATTGAGGTCTTTGGTAAGAATATAGAAGAAGATCTGGTAAGCTACAAGAGGAAGATAGGTTATGTTCCAGAGATTCTATCCTCTATGAGAGCCTTACAGGGAAGAATATATCTCTTTCTTATCCTCTGTCTATGAACTAAGCAACTGGAGAGGTAGGATGGAGGAGCTTGCGGAGATATTTCAGATAAATGATGCGCTCACCACTCGTATCTCTGGTTATTCAAAGGGTATGAAGCAAAAATAGCCATCATAGGAAGCCTTATACATAACCCCTGACATCCTCTTCCTTGATGAACCGCTTAACGGTATGGATACTAATAGCGTGGCTGTGTTTTAAGGAGGTGCTTAAGACACTTACCAAACAGGGAAGACCATTTTATTCCTCTCTATATTATGGAAGTGGTGGAACAGATGAGCAGTAGGGTTATCCTTCTTAAGGACGGGGCAGTCATAGCAGATTCTACGGTTGAAGAGCTGAAAAACAACAGCAGGGGCAGTAGTATGGAGGAGATTTTCAATGACCTTACAGGCTTTACAAAGGGACACGACCTTGCAGCTAAGTTTGTAGACACACTGACCGGAGGTGAGACTATTGAAGATGAAAAATAGCGAACCCTTTGTGCTTAAGGTAGTTGATAAATGTGTAAAGCCATTTTTAAGTAAAGACTTAAACTATGGTCAGATTAGGGAGATGCTTAGGCTAAAGCTAATTATGGATAGCAGAAGGGTTTCCCCTGCTCTGCAAAATAACGGGAAGAAGATAGGGAAAGAGCCGAAAAGATCTATGATTTTAACCTGCCTGGTTTATATGGGGTTAGGAATTTTTATCGCTTCTATGCAGGTGATGCCAAATATGTTTGGAGCTAATACAATCAGCTTTGCCATGCTTATATTCATGTTATTTTCCGTCTATATCAGTGAATATTCAGCTGTACTCTTAGACACTACAGAAAAGTCATTTTTACGGAGCACTGCCGATTGGGAAAAATGAGATAAGTACTGCAAAAACATACATATAGCCTATTATATAGGAACTATAGCAGCTGCTATGATGCTGCCATCTATAGTTGTCTAGCTTTTATTTCTAAGGGAATCCTATACGGCTTTGCGTTCACTCTGGTATCGATTGTGATTGTTGTCGTTTGCCTCCACCTTGCAGGAGTTATTTTACCACCTCCTTCTCAAGGTATTTTCCGGAGAGAAGCTAAAGGACATATTAAGCGGCTTTCAGATATTTATGACAATAGCGATAATACTTTCGTATCAGATTGTGCCAAGAGTCGTAAGCATAGCAGGCTTCTCAAAGGGGAACTTACATTTTCGCCATTTTATTTTCTGCCATCAGCTTGGTTCTCAGCTATACTGGAGAGCCTATTTGGTGCGGGTGGAGCATGGATATATATGTACTGGCAGGAATCACAGTGCCTGCCGTCATCTTGCTTGAAGTAATATACAGGAAAAAGGCTATGCCGGAGTTTGAAGGAGAACTTGACAAGCTTACGGAAACAGCCAAGGAAAATAAAACACTTTCAGCATTTTCAAATCTTATGTGTAAGCTCCTCTCAAAGGATGAGCAGGAAAATGCCTTTATGAAGCTTGTGCTGATACAGGTGTCAAGAAACAGGGATATGAAGCTTAAGCTCTATCCACAGCTTGCCAATGTATTTATTCTGCCTATAATAATGGTTCTGCCACAGATTACAGGTGAAAAAGGACTTACAGGCTTTATAGAAAATCTCAGAGAAGGAAGATGGGGGTTAGCTCTGCTTTATTTTACAGGGCTTACTTCCGCAGCCATCTATGGGATAATAACTCAGACTGAGAATAAAGAGAGCATAATGTTCTATCAGATTCTTCCAATTGAGAATCTAAGTAAATGTATAAGGGCAGGAGTTAGGTAGTATTGTTTCGCTATCTGACGCCTCATCTTTGTGGCTCTGTCAGCTCTGCTTTTTGCGGTTTATGGAATTGCTATCCTACCCGACATAGTCATTGCCTACTTGTCGTTTATATTTGTAACAAGTCTTATGATAAGAGTAGGTACTTGGGAGCTTCCATTTTCTTCGGAATTCAATCCTGCAAATGTAGGACGGGGATTACTGTTGTTATTTATGAGTTTATTCATACTTGCCTTATTTGGATGGACGCATATATTTTTGGCTTAAAACCCCTAGAGTTACAGCTAATAGGTATAGTGGTGATGATACTAGCTAACCTTGTATTATGGAAGTTTTTATGAATAAGAAATACATTATAGCCAGAGGATAAGAAATATTTTTCTTAAATGTTAAGAAAAATGAAGAGCTAAGTGACTTATGACGTATAAAAGCTTGTAGGAAGAGTATTGATAGAGCATATAAAAAGATATAGAAAAAGTGGCTGCCACCTAAGAAGTGTTTATTCTTAGGGTGACAGCCTTTTCTAGTCTCTAAGTTGCGGGAGGTTAATCTTATTTGTAATCTGCTAATTTTTATACAATTAACAGTAGATTCGTAAATGGTAAATAACCCGTCATCTTTTTTCTCTCCATAAAAATTGAGATAATCGTGTAAAGTGTGAAAAGTTGAACGCACTTTTTCCACTTTGCACACTATCTCAGGGAGAAATTCAAGATGAACACAAAACTTGCTACAAGCAGGATGCGAACAGGACAATGGGCTGACATTATTAAAGATTGTAGGAGAGTGGTCTAAAAGTAGATGACTATTGTGCACAGCATGGTCTCTCCAGAGATGCCTACTTCTACCGGCTTCAAAAGGTAAAGGAAGCCGCCCTCACGCAGAGTGGATTTGTGGAAGTACGGCAACAAGTGGAGGTTTCCTCCTGCTATCCATCTCCAAAGTTAACAGCGTCCGTAAATGAAATCGTCCTAGGGATTGGCGAAAACACGCCGATGGATTTACTGACAAATGTTATAAAGGTCTTGAAAAATGCTTAACGATGCTTCCGGATTCAAACACATTTATCTCTGTACCGGATATACAGACCTTAGAAGAGGTATTGATGGCCTAATTGCAGTAGTTAATGCCGGTTTTAAACTTGATCCCAGGGAATCAGGCTCCATCTTTTTGTTTTTGTGGTCGCATCGGTGATCGCATAAAAGCTCTCCTGTACTTACTCGGTCAGGTTTTTGCAAGAAAGAACGTCAAAAAGAATAATTTCTTTGCAATCTATGTGTATCTCCGAGTGTATTTGACGGGATGCTTTTAATCCCTCTGGATAATAATGACACAGAAAGAAGTATCAGAAGCTTCTGCGTTGGAAAGCATTCTTGGCACATCATCGATTCCGTGAGAGGAGCCTCTGCCAGTGCCCTTCTATACAGTATTGCGGAAAGTGCAAAGGCAAACCAACTAAAGCCCTACGAATACTTTGCATACCTACTAAAGGAGTTCCTCAAATATCCAAGAGAAAATGTTCCTGAGGAAGAACTGAAAAAACTGATGCCTTGGTCGGAGGTATTACCGGATAGCTGTAGAAAGAATAAAACTAATCGAGTAGGAGGCGGTGACTAACCGCTCGTCCTCCTCACAGCACTGTACGTACGGTTCTCGTATACAGCGCTTTCAATAGTTGATGTGCACAGACTGGTATGCTGTGGCTAAATCGTAAAGGCCACTGTTTATCAGTCTTTCTCTTTTGCTGTGCACTGTCTCTTTCTTTTTAAATCAGGTTGAATGACCTGCGCGCTTTTTTGCATACCCTTCATGTTCCGCACTATCTCTTTGCGAACAGCCATTGTTTTCAATGTTTTCTGCCATAACCAGTCATTCCTCCTTTCTCAGTCATACTTGAGACTCTACTGATTCGGTCCTTTGTCTCTCGACTACTATGACCTCTGCTGACTTCTGTGTGTTCAGCATTGCTTTGGGCAATGGTTACCTCTTTCGAGGCATATCACACAGACCTCCCTAGGTACCACACGTTTCTTCCTCTCCATATATCTGCCTCATTTATCATGCATGATTCCGTGTAGTTATTGGACTTTGGCTTGTAATGCAGTCTTATCCTCATGCATAACCTCATATGAGATTTCTGTTCGTCAGACCAAAGATTTGCCCATGAGTTAGTGTCTTCCTCATATCCAGCTCCCTTCAGATGCGAGGTTACCCTCGACACCCTTGCTTTCGGCTATATCCTTTCCACTACCAGGCGGATTCGGGACTTTAACCCGATAGAAACGTGCGCCGTTAGGCGCACAACGAAAAAGCCATGATGTAATTTTTATATCTTACATCATGACTTTGCAAGCTTATTTCCGGGCAGGATGTAGCACAGAATTAGGGCAGTAGAATGCTAGAGCTATTTTATACAGCTTAAGGTTTGAAAATCGGCGCACGCACTTCCCTATCCTTTTAACATCTCTTTATATATTCCTTTATCCTCATCGGTAAAGACATTGAAAATAACCCTTTCCACAGTACTTTCAGGATGCGTATCCAGCCATTCTCTTACAGTACTGACCGCAATCTCTGCCGCCTTGTCCTTTGGAAACATAAATACGCCGGTGGAAATACAGCAGAAAGCAACGGACTTACATTTTGCTTCCGCAGCCTTCGTAAGGCACGCCCGATAGCAAGATTTAAGCTCTTTTATTTCTTTCTCTGTCAGTTCTCCCTGCACGATCGGTCCAACGGTATGGAGTACATATTTTGCCGGAAGATTATACCCCGGAGTAATCTTACATTGGCCGGTAGCTTCTTCATGGCCCTGCTCCTGCATTTGTCGAAAACAGGCATAGCGCATCTGTACCCCCGCCATGCTGTGCTCCACGTTATCAATGCAGTTATGGTTTGGAATAAAGCAGCCCAGCAAAGCACTGTTACAGGCATTGACAATGGCGTCCACCCTTAAGGTACTGATATCTCCCTGCCATAGTACCAATCGCTTATCTAAGGCTGTAGCTTCCAGACTATCTCCATCCACTATCCCCTTTTCACGAGTCATTTCCTGTAAAAAGGCATCCTGTATTTTCAGGAAGTCCTCTGAAGCTTCTCTCGGTTTTTCTCACATTGAAGAGTCCACTGGAGGAGTCTCCACTGTTCTTCCGAAGTTTTTCGGAATCGGATAATGGGCGTACTCCGGCATTTCCTTTTGCAATTCCTGAATCAGCCATATCCTTCTTTCCTCTTGTGTCATCTTCGCCTCCTTTCCCCGGTACTCTAAGTACAGGCATGCTTGCAGACCTAACTCTCGTAGCAGATAACTTTCACAAAACAATCCCCTATAGTGTTTTAGTTCTTGAATCATCAGTTTTTCAATAAATCTCTAAGCACCTTAGCGATATCCGCATTCAAGCAAATGCTTCTCTCTACAATTTTTTCACTGCATCCCGCCTCTCCCAGATTCAGACAGGCGTAGTAAGCATTGGGATTTTCCTCGGTATAGCGCCAAAAGGGGAACTTAATAATCACAGGGGTATTCACCCCTACCCCCAGTTCCCAGTATAAGATATGCTGCCCTTTGTGGCTATGCAGGAAATCCTGATAGCGTTTTGCCGCCATTTTCCAGCCCGCATCCTCCACAAAGGTCTCATCAATCCTAAGGTTCGTGGTCATGGGAAGTCCGTCATCCGGGCAAATGGGGATAAGCTCTGTGGAATAGACATTTTCAACTTCTTATCCTGCGGTAGTTGAAAGATCCCCGCATCATCCCCGGACAAAGCCCTGGGCTTCCAACATTTTCTCCACAATTTCCTGATTGTCATAGGTTTTTGCCACTGTGGGGTGGGTACTTTGGAAAAGACCAAAATCCCCCTGTGTATAAAAGAGTCTTTCCTTTTCGAAGCCTGCTTTTTGAAACTGATGATCCACATTGGTGGTTAAGACAAAATAGTCCTTTCCCTCCACTATTTTTTTCAGGTTTCCATAGACATCCGAATGGATATCACTATAGCGATTAAAGTAAATGTTTTCTACTCACCATGCCCAAAAATTCCTCGAGGCTTTCAAAAGGGAAAGAAGCCTCCGGAATACATATCTTGTATAGGATATTTTTTGGGCAAAAATCGAAAAATACTTCTGAAAACGCTCTCCGCTGTAGGTAAAGCCCGCGGCAGTAGATAGTCCGGAGCCGGCACCCAGTACAATAGCCTCCACGTTTTGAATTTTTTCCTTTAATTTACGAACTTGCTCTTCGTAGGGAGATATTTTCCCTGGATGTTGTATGGTATTTCTATTAAAGAAAAACATGGGCACCGCTCCTTTCTATTGATATAAATTTTATATAGACTTTACGCTTTTACTACGGAAATTCTTTTCCTGAATATGCTTTTCCGGATTCAATTTCATCCACCATAGCAATGGCATAGTCTGCATAAGAAATCACGGACTCTCCTGCAGGATTTAATGTGAACTCTTCTCCGGCAAGAATATACTTTCACTTCTCTCTCCCTCTGCCTGAAAAGTCAGCTGCAGGACTGATGTAAGTCCACTGCACATCCTTTCTCTCTAAGCTCGGAAAGTGCTGCTGCCATAGCCTGTGCCAAAAGGCTTAAAGGCTTCCGGGAAGTTCTCCCCGTCTGCTACTTGAATCGTATGCTCCGGATTTTACATAAAGAGATCCGGCTCCTCCTACCACCAAAAGTCTTACATCTGTGCCGGAGAGAATGTCTGCCAAGTGTTGTGTTGTCTTGCTATGAAGAGGAAGGGTTTCCGCTGTCCATGCACCAAAAATGCATCCACCACCGCATCATATCCCTTTAAATCCTCTCTTGTAAGCTCCAAAATATCTTTTTGGATATAGTTCTTAGCATCCGTATCGTTTTCTGCCCTTCTTCCAAATGCTGTTACTTCAAAACCTCTGTTTACCGCCTCTGTAATGATTTTTCTTTGCTGCTTTTCCGTTTGCTGCTACAACTGCGATCTTTGCCATGATTCTTTCCTTTCCGAGGAAACTTTTCCTCTCTACCCTAATGCTTGTTTTTCTTTGATTTCTTAGACTGTGATTTCTAAACTTTAGGGTTTCCAATCTTGTTAAAAGCTATGTACTAATTCTTGTCAAAAGCTATGTAATAGTTTTTTGATATTTCTTTGTTGTAATCTTATTTATTATATCTTTGACATGCTCAATATATCACCACCCGATTTTTATTGTCAACAATTTTTATTACATCTTTTTCGAAATAAATTTATCGCTTTTTCCAAAGGCTATTCTCAAAAACGAAAATGTCTTTAAACAGCAAAAAGTGCCGTTGTTCACAAGTTTTTTTATGGTATAATTTGAATATGAAAATTGTGCAACAAATCGGAATTTATCGAGGTAACTTAGAATGAAAAAGACGAGGGCAATAGTGGAAAAAGGTGCACAGGTGTTCCAAGACCGTTGTTTTTGATTTTGATGACCATTTTTTCTTCTGACTGGTTGTTCGGTAAATACTGCCGGTTCAGTGCAAGAGGTCGCGAGCTATCATCAGATCGATCAAGAGATGGCAAAGCAGATGATGACCCGGGATGACGGGCATGTGATTGTAGATGTCCGCAGGCAAGATGAATACAATGCAGGCCATATTCCTGGCGCAATTCTAATTCCGAATGAGAGCATTGAAGCGGAGCGGCCGAAAGAACTCCCGGATCTGGATCAGATCGTCCTGATTTACTGCCGGAGCGGGAACAGATCCAAGCAAGCAGCGCAAAAGTTTGCGGACATGGGATATACCAACATCTACGAATTCGGCGGAATCAACACCTGGTCCGGAGAGATCGTGACAGGAGAAACTACTATGGAGATACCGGAGAATATGAAAAACAATCTATCTTGCAGGCGGCTGCTTCTGGGGAACGCAGAAGTTCTTTTGATCAGTTTGTCGGCGTAATCCGAACAGAAGCAGGTTATGCAAACGGACCTGACGAAGCTCCGACCTATCAGGACGTCTGTAACAGCAGCGGGCATGCCGAGACAGTGCGGGTCGACTATGACCCTGCTGTAATTTCCCTGACTGATTTGCTGAATTACTATTTCATGGTGATCGATCCGCTCTCTGTAAACAAACAGGGCAATGACCGAGGCATCCAGTACCGGACGGGGATCTATTATACGGAAGAAGACCAGCTTCCGGAGATCGAAGCGGTTTATCGGGCGGAGGAAAAGAAAGCCGGAGCAAGGCTTGCTGTTGAACTGCTTCCGTTGGAAAACTTCTTCCCCGCAGAAGAGTATCACCAGAAGTATCTGGACAAGAATCCCGGCGGCTACTGCCATATCCCGCGCAGTTACTTTGATCTTCAGCAAAAACAGCGCAGAAGAATCTGCGGATGAACTTCGGATGCGGATCGGCGATTTGGCCTTTGAGGTCACACAGCACGCCGCCACGGAGTACGCCTTCACCGGCGAGTATGACGACTTCTTTGAAAAGGGCCTTTATGTCGACATTGTCAGCGGCGAACCGCTCTTTACATCCATGGACAAATATAATTCCGGGTGTGGCTGGCCGGCGTTCACCAGACCGATTGCGGAAGATACTGTCACTGAGGCCGTGGACACTTCACATGGTATGGTCCGGACGGAAGTGCGCAGCAGCGGCGCGGATTCCCATCTGGGTCACGTGTTCAACGATGGTCCCCGCGAGTCCGGCGGGCTGCGTTATTGCATCAACTCGGCAGCTCTTAGATTCATTCCCTACGATGAACTGGAAGAGCAAGGGTATGGGGAGTATCGGAAGCTCTTTGAGTAAGAATAATCAAAAATCAATACAAGGAGGCATATAGCAATGGAAGAAAAAAGAATCTATGAAATGGACATGGTAAAACAAGAAGACAAAAAAGCTGCAAAGAAAACACCTTTTTACCAAACAGAATCTACAGGAGGGTCGGTGTGGGTGATTAAACCGGGACAAACCTTGCAGAAGCACCGTCACCACAATTCTGATGATATCTGGATCATTTTACAGGGAGAAGGAATATTCTATCCCGAACCGGATAAAGAGATTCCCTTAAAAAAAGGACAGGTTATCGTTTCTCCTAAAGGTGCATGTCACGGCGCAATGAACACAGGAACAGAGGATATAGTTTTTTTGTGAGTATCGTTGCACCGGTTCCGGCAGATTATGATCCTATAGGCGAATGAAATACATTTTTGAATGTGTTTTGATACATTCAAGTTTGTCGAACTGATAAAAATCCCTTTAGGAAACAAAGGGAACACTTCTATACTCTCCCGTCGGAAGTATCATGCGTCCTGCGGAACTTCATCCCCGGTCGGCAGAAAAACTGCCCGACCGAGAATATTTCGTCACTTCGTTCCATCGAGGGCACTACACTCCCTTGCGACACTTAGTGCGTCTATCCCTTTTTGGACTTGCCGCCCGAAAACAGCATGAAGTGCTGTCCTCCGCCAGCCTGTCCCCATGCTCCGCATGGCAGATGTAGATCTGACGAGCGTGGATTGGCTATGGTTTCCGTATATTCCCTTTGGAAAACTGACAATTTTACAGGACAGGAGGATATAGAAAGCTAATATAAAAATGGATTGAAAATAGTTTACTATTATTGCTTATTGAGAAAGAAGAATTAGCTGAGTTCTTTTGAGCGAAGGATGCTTATTGACCGCAGGTCAATAAGATAAGAAAGATAATAAGATAAATAATTAGAAATTGAAGGAGGGCATAAATGAAAAAGTTTGCAGTAATCTTATATCCTGATTTTTCTTTTGCAAGAAATAACTTGCCTAACATCTGTATTAACATTGTGGTTTGGTGAAAAACTTGATTTTATTGCAAGCGAAGATAAGGAATATTTAAGCGAGGAAGGCTTTGTCATCAGACCCACTAAAATTATTGGAAAATATAAAAGCAAAAATTACGATTGTTTAATTTTGCCCGGAACCATGAATCCATTACCCGCATTGTATGATGAAAAACTGATTGATTTTCTTAGAGAAGGCATTGATTCCGGAACTGTGTTTGCGGCAATTTCATCTTCACCAATATTGTTATCTAAATCAGGCGTTCTCAAAGATAAAAATTTACTGCGGGATATTTTTATGCAGATGACAGATACTTTTGATTTTATAGAGAAGGAAAACTTTATTCACAAAGGAATTGTTGAAGATAAAAAAATGTTATAACAGGAATTGGCATGTTTTTAGGAATTTGCAGAGGCAGTTCTAAGAAGGTTTGATTATGATATAGGAGACCATTTTATGACTGAAAAAGCTGACGATTTTACCGAAGAAGAATTAACATTTTATTGGACTGATGATGATTACAAGGAATTTTTAGACGAATTGAAATCTTATGAGTAAGCGGTAAAATAATCTGTCCTTTCAAAAAAATCCGCCGGCTTTCAGGCTGGCGGATTTTCTTTACCTTGGTTTTTTCATACTCTCGCAGGTGCACGGTAAAACCCTATTGCGTCGCAGCAATCTCCTCCAGATACATTTCCGCTAAATAGGAGGGACCTGTCCACCAAAAGCTTTGTTGTCTCATCATACAAAGCTTTTTCCCGTCTTTGAAGCAAGAAAATCCACTAAGACTTCTTTACTATCTTTACCGGTGGATGCCGATATTTCTTCCACTGCCATAGTTACAAGTAGATCAATTGTATAATTCAGTCTTTCTTTGGAAATACTCAACTCAGCCATATCTTCTCACTTTCTATAAATTTTAGACAAGATAGTGCGTCTTCCATGATAAAGAATTAAGCTTTCTTTTAACTCAAGCATGTATCTTTTAATCCTTTCGAATCAAGATATTCTTCAACATCCTGCAACACTCGCCTCGTCTCCCTCGCAATGGAAGATTCCATAAGCCTTTTCTATATAGTCTAGAACCTTTGCCTGTTTAAATAAAGAAAGTACTTTATCCATGGAAAGCTTCCATTCTTCTGCCGCCAATCTGATAAGTCTGGTTTGCATAAATAGTATCTCTTCTTTTTCACTCATCTGAAATCCTCCTTTCTCATATTGTAGATTATATCATAAATCCTCTACACCTGCTCTCCTTCCTCCTTTGTCTTTCCCATCACCTGACTAATGGCCGCATGACCGCCGGTTTGCACCTGACTTAGCAGCGCCTGCCCGCTGCTCTGTAGTTGACTGATCACCGTCTGTCCGCCGCTTTTAATCTGGGAAACGGCGGCTTTGCTTACTGCTCTCCATCAGATTGCTTAAAAGCATTCATAATTTCTTTTTTCTTCTCTTCCGGAAGCTTTCCCATTTCTTTCCAGATGGTTTCCATGTTTTTCATTAAATTTCCGGAAAACTCTATAAAGGTCTCCGACTTTGTACTTTCAATCAGGGAAAATGCGGTTGTACAAAGGGATTCTCTGCTTTCATCATCCATACTTTCCAGCCAGCTTCCCAAGGTGGTTTTCGTATACTCACTAAGCTCATCCAGTTCCGAAGAGACAAGGGAATCCTTTTCCGCCTCCCAGGTCATGGCATCATGTTGTAAAATGCCCCTTTGCCGTACTATGAATCACATGTTGCTTTTGCGGGATTGGACAGAAGCTGCCCGATAATGGAGCTTTTGCGGCGCAATGGTACTAATTTTTTCGGTAAAATCTCCTGAAATTCCGGAGTCTGAATCACTTCCTCTCGAAAGCCGGGGCCGTCATTATTATAAACTTGCACAATACGCTCCTTGTACTCAGCCTCGCAAAAAGCCGCAGCATACATGGCGAAGTTCCCACCCTTCGAGTGTCCTCCCAAGATAAGCTCTCCTCCAAAACAGGAGCGATCTTGTTAAAAATACTCTACTGCTTCTTTGGCTCCTGCCGTTTCCGTCCTACAGCTCATCAAAAAGTCTTCTTTCCATCCGGTAATCGTCTTATCCGTTCCGCGGAAAGAAATATAATTTCTGCCGTCAGGCAAGAGAAAGACGAGAGCCGCAAATTGCTTCACCTGATTCTTGTCAAAAATCTTCCGCATAATAACCGGCCTTGGTAGCAGAAAAGCGTTCCCTGCCATCATTTCTTGCAGTAAGAGGGGTGCTCGCTCAGTAAACTCTCCCGTGGTCTTTATTTCTTCCAAAGAATATTTTTCACAAAAATTCCGGAACAAATCTTTTAAATCGAAAAAAATCTCTTCCAGTCCTCCTTCAAATCCCTGAAAATCAATATAGGAAAGATAGGAAAAAGATGACGTTGTCCACCTCATTAAAGGGGAAACGGACAAAGGTACATCATTTCTCCATTGTAAATAATCCAGTAATTCCATAGTATACACTCTCTCCCTTAATCCAATCAGCTATCTTCTTAATCATGAGAATAAACAGTGCTCTCTGCTACTCTTGTATGTTTGTATTCTTCAAGAGGATAAGCAAAGGGCAAAACATTATTTTCAGATTTAGCCTCTGAATGCTCCTCAAAGTTTTCCACCTGCTCCATCACCTTATTAAAAACTTCCGGGCTGTACTGTGGTGGATAGCCATTCTTAATCAAGCAAATTTTTATATCAAGCTTTAATTGATTACGAACATTCTGGTTATTAAGCCAATCTGCAAATGAGGACTTCGTATCTATAATTTCCTTAACTTTTTTGGCAAGAGACTTACACTTATCATTGATTAAAACTCCGTCAACCTCTTTGTCTTCGCCATATTCAAAATTATGTTGGTCACGAAGAGCAATCAATATATCATAGAATGCCTTTTCTTCAAAAGTTAATCCTATCTTACGGAAACTCTCTCTGTCTTCATTCATTTGACGAAGGATTTCTAAAGCTTGCTTAGTTGCAGCCTTGATAATATCTTCTGAAGCTGTTTCCTGAGTTGCTCCGGCTTCTTCGGCAGTAAGGTGCTTTCTTCTTTCATGATATTCAGCAATGGTCTTTTCAAGCATTTCTTGAAAAAGACTTTGCAGCTAACTGATTAACTTTACTATACTCTTTAATCTGCTTTCGAAGCATTTTGATAAGCAATTCCAGCTTTGTTGCCGGCATTTTCACATCGGATAACTTCTCAAAATATTCCGGAGAGAAGATATCTTCTTCCTCGCCACTTTCAAGAACACTTTCTACCTGATTGTATTTCAACGCTTCTTCAACCATTTTTGAAACTACACGGTTCATGGTATCTGCATCGACATCACTTGTCCCACTCATTTTACGTACAAAGCCGGCTATAGCCATAAAACACTGAGCGAAGGCAGATTCTTCTTCTCCTAGATTACCTGAAGGTTGGCAAACATCAAAGGCACTTCTCATTCTCTTAACCGTTTTCAAAAAATACGTCATAAATGAAACCTGATTACTTTTTGCAGCGCCTTCCGTATACAAAACCTCGGTAGAAGCAAAAACATACTCTGCCGCTTTGGCAAGTAATTTTATATCTTTCAGAGGGATTACAATCAGGGTTTAAAAAGGGGACCAAATTATAATCACTAAACAACGATTTAAGCACTTCAAGTTCTTCTCTAAAGACAGAGGTAGCTTGATCAACATCATCAGATGTAGGTGCAACAGAAGTATCTCCACCATATATCTTCATGGCTTCACGCATATTATTACGAATACCTATGTAGTCGATAATCATGCCATAATCCTTGCCGGGGTATTTTCTATTCACGCGGCTGATTGTCTGAATCAGCAAGTGTTTCTTTAAAGGTTTATCATTATATAAGTAGGTAAGTGACGGAACATCAAACCCTGTAATCCACATATCCACTACAATTACAATGCGGAAGTTAGATTTTTCCTGCTTAAAAAGCAATATCCAATTCTTCAGAACGTTTGTCATTTTTCACTCCTCCAAGATAATTATACATCTCAGATTCATCATTGCTTCCTACACTGGACACCATAGCTATAAACGGCATAGGTTTAAATACTTTCAATTCCTCCTCTGTTACCTTAACTCCCTCCGGTGTTTTCTTTTCTTCAAGCCATTCAGGATATTTTTCCTTGAATTTCAACAGAAGGGAATACGCAATCCTTCTGCTTGAGCACACAATCATTGCTTTTTGAACCCTATCCGGATCAGCATCACAGGATGCCGTATAATGGTCATGAATATCAGTAGCCAATCTTTCCAGTCGTGACGGCTCTGCGAGTATTACCTCAATAGAACTCATAGCCCGTTTACTTGCTTCAATATCATCGTATGTAGCTCCATCATCAGCACATAGTTTATAGTAATCTTCAATTTCCTTAGCTTTTTTCGTATCCAACAATACCTTTGCAATGCGAGGATGATACTTAATGGAAACGGTAAGACCGTCAGCAACAGCTTGATCCATTGTGTATCTATCAATTTCATCACCAAAGGTCTGATAAGTTTCAGCAATAGGTGTTCCTGTGAAACCTACAAATGTTGCCTGTGGAAACGCCTCTTTCAACTACCTTTTGCGTAGGGTTTTGATAGCATTGCCTTCATGTTTTCATCGGAATCTTTGCTAAACTGTATCTTTTTAGAATGTTCCAATTGTGTTCTATGGGCTTCATCAGAGAAACATACAATATTCTTGCGATCATTAATCAGACCGATTTTATCCTCTTCTCTGTCACAGAACTTCTGAATAGTACAAATATAAAATCCGCCGCTCTGTCTTGCGCCAAGCTCCTGTCTTAACTGTGCTCGGTTTTTCACAACAGATACTTCTCCAAGATTTAAAAACTCTTTACTCTTGGTAAATAACTTTGCTCCTTGTTTTTGTAATTCCTCTCGATCCACAATTAGAATAATTGTGGGTGAACCGATTTCCGGAATATTAGAGCATCTAAGAGCAAGCTGACGGGCAAGAAAGGCCATGGTATATGTTTTTACCGCATCCTGTGGCGCCAAAAGTATGTTCCGCCTTTACCACTTTTAGTAACGACAGAATTGACTATGCTCTGTTTTAGAAGCTTGGACGCAAAAACTGGGGATATCTACATACTATTTCCACTTCCGCACTATCATAAATGCTGTCTTGAAAATAAATATAATCTCTAAAAATTTCTAAAAATCTTACCGGTGAATACACTCCCTTGATCATTGTTTCTGTTTCTGCAAATGGCAAGGTCGAAACTTGGTCACCGTCATTCACACGCCTCAAGCATAAAAATGTTCATAAGGCGTACGCACCGTGCCAAGTCTTGTTTTAACTCCGTCTGAGATACAAGCTAATGGGCAGTAGTGTAATAAATGTGGAATATCTCTCCAATAACGAATAGTAATCTGTTCCCATGCATCATAGACTGTTGCATGCGCATCGGCAGGATTTTTTTCAGTTCTAATACACACAAGGGCATACCATTCACATATAGGAGTACATCCGGTCTGCGAATCTCCTTTTGTCCATTATTTGTATACTCAACCGTAAACTGATTAACAACATGGAAGATATTATTACCGGGATTCTCAAAATCTATAAGAGATACCATTTTTACCGTACCATCTTGCAGAGTGAACTGAATACCGTCAACCATCCAGCCATAAACCTTATGTAAGGTTGCAAAATCACTCTCTGCACCGACAAGACGAAGATTATCAAAAATCTGTATAGCTTCATCCTCTGTAAGTTCAGGATTTGTATCAGATATAAACTTTTGGAAATCGTCAGCAATCAATACATCTCTTTTATTGATACGTTGTATATTATTGCCTGAGATATACTCCCAACCTTCCGCTTCCAAAAATCCGATAAAGGCATACTCATATTCAGACTCACAGTAGTGACCGTTATACTCCTTTAGCTTTGCCATAGCTACCCCTTTGTTTTTCTTCCTTCTTCAATAGAACCCTTAATTAAAATAGGACATATATCTTTTATTTGTATCTTTAGCTTTTCGTTGATTTCTAAGCGTGCTTGAAAACAAGTAAATATATCAACAATGCTCTGCTGAATGTTAATATCCGGAAGTGGAATAGATATTTCCTTTATATCCTCAAAAGTAAAAATATCTCTAGTTGTACCAAATGAAATGAAACCTGCATATCTCTGTGTCTCGTCACGATTCAACCATAGTAGCAAATACTTAGGTAATAGTTTTTTCGTATTTGTCACCTCAAAAACCTGATACGAATTTGATACCACACAATCAGGTCCTTCCCTTAAAGCAATTGGTAGTTTTGTGTTATGTGCTTTCATAACTTTGTTAAATGCAAATTGTCCTGTTCTAACAATACTACCATTCTCAGAATCTTCAGCAACTCTTTTAGGTTCAATAAAAATATGGTCTACATTAACGCCTTGAAACAGCGTGATTGCATTACCTTCATTCTTTTCATTTCTTTCTTCAACGTGTGGACCAATAGATTCACAAGGTATTTGTCTTCTCAAATCTTCTATATAAGCATCACAAACTAGCTTCAAATCCTCTAACCCACGCTCATAGCTTTGCTGATTTGAAAACATCGCATTGTAGACATCAACATATTTTTGCTGTGTTTCTAGTGAAGGAAGTTCAATTTCTATGTTGCAGAATTCATCCCAATCGAATGTTTCCCTTGCAGACCCCACGAATTAAATCTTGAAAAATCTGTCAAATTCAGGACGTTTAAAATACATGAAGAGATATTCGGATAATATCAAATCTTTTCTTTTTTATAAAACACAGTGTATATTGAGGAGATTAGAATTCTATCCTTAGTACTATTATATGCTAGTGCAATTTTTTCTCCACGTCTGGAAGTATCTGCCACGTAAGCAAATTCATCTTCATGCACTATTTTATATGATAGAGTACTTACCCCTTCCATATTTGCCTTTGTCTCTATGAACTCTTTTCCTGTCGAGATGCCCTTACATCATTAACTGACAATTCATTATCTGAATTACGAATATCAGACTGCTCAATCAATTTTCCAAGTTTTATTTTTAGTCAATCCCATAACCAATCCCCCTAAATGCATCTTCCAGCATCTGCTGGGATTTCTTTTCCTGTTTCATAATTTCCTGCATTTCGGATTGAATTCTTGCCATTTCCTTTTCATAGTCAATCTCTAAGTCATGATCAATGAACTCAATATATTTACTTGGTGTAAGTGCCCATCCCTTTTCTTCGATCTCACTGATTCCGACACTGCGGTAAAGTTCAGGTTCTTCGTATTTTACCCTCTGTACCTTCACACTGCCAGGGTATGATAGATATCAGAGGCACGCTCGATTTGTTCACTGACTAAAGCGAACCTTCTTTTTATTCTCCCCTTAACAGCATTTTCACTCCACTGTCGTAAATCCATAAACAGGATTTCATACTCACGATTACGGAGATTTCTGCCATGATATTTACCACCTTTTTGTTCTGATTCAAAATCCAAAGTGTTACACTAATGTCTGTAGTTATAAATAATTCTCTGGGAAGAACTACAATAGCTTCAATCTTATCCTTCTGTATCAATCTTTTACGAATTTCCAATGTATCGCTATCATTCAATGCGCCATTCGCAAGCAGAAAACCTGCCACACCATCGGAAGATTTTAAGTGAGAAAAGAATATGTAAAATCCAGGCATAATTTGCATTGCTTTCAGGAGGTGTAACATAATCTGCTCATCTCGGATCAGTCTTTTAAATTTTCATCATACCAGCCCTTCAGGTTGAAAGGCGGATTTGCCATGATGTAATTGAAAGACAATCCTTTATGTAAATCATGCGTAAAGGATGAGTCACTTTCTCCACCAAGATTATGACTGATACCGCGAAGTGCCAGATTCATTTTAGCAAAGACGATATGTTGCAGGTTCCTTTTTCCTGACCATAGATATTAATGCTGTTAAGGTTACCTTGTTTTGACTTGACAAGCTCAGCACTCTGTATAAACATACCGCCGGAACCGCAAGCCGGGTCATAAAGAGTGCCTTCAAATGGCTCAATCATAGCAGCAATGAGTTGTACCACGTCATGAGGGGGTATAGAACTCACCTTCTTCCTTCGTTGCATTTACTGCAAACTCCTTAAGAAATATTCGTATACGTATCCAATCAAATCCTTTTCAGCTCCAAAAGCCTTATGACTGATTTTATTTACTCATCAACAATCTTTTTAATATCATTAGGAGCTAAATTTCTGGTCGTAAATGTACCCTTGATAAAGCAGCCTTTAAGCTGAGGATCTTCCTCTTCAAGTCTCGCCAGCGCAGTATCCAGTGCAACATTAAGCTTTGGTGCAGGTGTATTAATGATGGTTGACCATCTCGCTTCCATAGGAAGGTTATATGTTCCATCCGCAAAAGTAGCATCACTCAAAAATGGCAGCCCTGATATTTTCATCATCAGGGTCAAGTCCTAGCTCAATCAAAGTCTTACGAAGAGCTTCTATTCCATCTTCGTATTTTTCTCCGATAAATCTCAAGAATACAAGAGTGAGCATCATGTCTCTCTTTTCAAAAAACGAACCTGAATTACGTGCAGCACGCAAATAATCTCTACAATTAAAAGAATACTATCTATATTAAATGCCTTTTCAGCAGTTTTATTTTTAGCCATGGTTTTATTCATCCTTTCCGTTATTGTTCCATTCTTTTTCTAAAATATTGAAATCAATCTCCTGTTTCTCACAGAACTCTTTTCGAAATTGATTTGTTTAAATCCGCATTCCTTGAATAGATATTTTAGTACCCTCTCGATTTTTCATCAGCACATTTTACTCCTATTTTATCGGTTATAATTCCTTATCGTCAATGTGGAATCCTGCTTTTTGCGGCAAGTCGCATTTTTTCCTACTCAACTTTTTCATCTACTCAGCTCGTAAACTTTATAGCATGAAAAAGCACCCTTTCGGATGCCTTTTCTCTATTGCTTTTCATCTTCTCTTTTACTCACAAAGCTTCCTTATCTCCACCCCGTTTTCCGTAAGGGCTTCCCGGAGCTTCTTTACAAAAAGTAGGGCCTTCTCTCCGTCTCCGTGAACGCATACGGAATCCGCCTGTATGGGGATTTCCTTTCCGCTGATTGCCTTAACCTTTCCCTTTAAAATCATGGAAAGCACACGCTCGATTGCAAGGTCCTCATCCGTTATCATGGCTCCCTCTTTGCTACGAGCGACAAGACTGCCGTCCTCTTCGTAGGCTCTATCCATAAAGACTTCCGCACGAACAGGAAGACCGAGCTTCACCGCCTCTTTATGAGGGCTCCGGAGCTTTGTGCAAGAATAATGAGGCTCTTATCGTATTCCTGAACTGCTTCGCAAATGGCTTTTGCAAGGTTTTCATCCTTTGCCGCCATATTGTAGAGGGCGCCGTGCGGTTTTACATGCTGAAGCTTTCCGCCGTTTTTATGCAGAAAAGCATCTACCGCCCCGATCTGATAGAGCATCATTGCCTTCACTTCTTTTACGCTTAAATTCATATGTCTTCTGCCGAAACCCTGCAAATCCGGAAAACCCGGGTGTGCACCGATTGCGGTTCCCGCCTTTTCACAGATTCCGACCGTCTTTTCCAGTACAACGGGATCTCCCGCATGAAAGCCGCAGGCAATATTTGCCGAAGAAATCAGCGGAATCAGCTCTTCATCGAGTCCCAAGGTATATCTTCCGTAGGACTCTCCTACATCTGCATTTAAGTCAACCTTCATCTTCTCCTACTTTCCCGAAAAGCATAAAACGCTCTACGAAACCGGTATCGACCTTTCCCTCCCGGAAAGCCCTCGGACTGCATAATCTTATATTGAAAAATCGAGATTTGTCTCCACACCGAGGACCAGCATTTTCCTCGAGGGCGACCTTCATTTTCGGATCGCCTCATTCCGGTCTCGTCCCAGCACCAGTACCTTGGCAATCAGCGGAGTCGTACTCCATCGGAATGTTGTAGCCGGTGTAAAGCGCGGTATCGACACGCACCCCGTTTCCACCCGGAAGGTGTAGCGCCGTGATTTTACCGGGACTGGGCATAAAGTTTTTCTCCGGAATTTCCGCATTGATTCTGCACTCTATGCTGTGTCCAAGGAAGGAATCTCTTCCTGTTTAAGACTCAAGGGCTCTCCTGCCGCAACTCTCAATTTGTTCCATGACAAGATCGGTGTTCGTGAGCAGCTCCGTAACGCTGTGCTCCACCTGGACTACGGGTATTCATTTCCATAGAAAATAGAACTCCCTGCTCTTATCCATGATGAATTCAATGGTTCCTGCTCGGTGTACTGCACGGACTTTGCCGCCTCGACGGCAGCCTCCATCATCTTCTTTCTCGTTTCCGGACTGACAATCGGCGAGGGAGATTCCTCGACAAGCTTTCTGGCGATTTCTCTGTATGGAGCAGTCTCTTTTCCCCGAGAGCAACAACATTTCCGAAATTGTCCCCCATAATCTGTGCCTCGACATGACGAGGCTCTAAAATCAACTTTTCCAGATACATTGCATCGTCCGAAAAAGCATTCGCAGACTCTCTTTGCGCTGTGAGGAAATCCTTTTCAAAGTCCTCTTCTCCGAAGCACTCTCGCATTCCCTTTCCGCCGCCGCCGGAACTTTGCTCTTAATCATGACCGGAAAGCCCATTTTCTTGGCTTCTAAGGGCCCTCCTTCACATCATAAAGAACGGATAAGGAACCGAACCACCGGCACACGGCTTCCGCATCTTCGCTCTCGCCTGCGATTTATTTCCCATGGAGTCAATCACTTCCGCAGTCGGCCCGATAAAGACTATACCGTTTTCTTCGCATTTTTTAGCAAAGCTCGCATTTTCCGAAAGAAAACCGTAGCCGGGATGAATGGCATCACAGCCCATATTCTTCGCCACGGTTAAAATCGCATCCATATTTAAATAGGGAGTTTCTGCCGAGCCCTCTCGATACTACACTCTTTCATCCGCAAGACGACTATGGAGCGCGTCCTGATCCTCGCCCTGGAGTAAACCGCAACGGAGGACACGGAAAGAGCACGAAGCGCACGGATGACCCTGAACCGCAATCTCTCCTCGATTTGCTACTAAAACTCGTTTAAACACCTTTTTCCTCCTTAAAGCTGTAGAACAGTTCATACTTTTCTTCTTTCCAACGCTTTCTCGCGCTTTCTCACGTTTTCCGGTGCCTTCTGATGCTAAAAACACAAGCTCAGCCTCTTTGATACTCAAAACTCAGCTTAGCCGTCTCAACGCTAAAACATAAGATCCGCGCTCTTACAGCTTTCACACGGAATAAGGGCTGTCCGTATTCCACCTTCTGCTCGTTCGAAACCAGTACCCTCTGATTTCACAGTCGAAATCCGCCGTAATTTCATTCATCATCTTCATGGCTTCCAGGATACAGACGGTATCTCCCGCCTTTACGGTATCTCCTACCTTAACAAAGCGCCGGAATGGTCGGGCCCTTAGCGGAGTAAAAGGTTCCGACGATTGGACTTGATATGCACTTCATTTTCCTCCTCGGTATTCTCCGTAGAAGAATTGCTTGCACCGCTAGTCGACTGCGACCGCACTGATACTGCTTACCACTCCGCTTCCCGCAACAATGGGGGATTATCCAGTTTACTCATCATATGTTAACAAACGCCGTCTTTAATGGACATGGTGTTTAAGGTGGAGCCCTCCATAATCTTAACCAGTCCTTCTAACTTTTTCTAAATCCAACATTCTACTCTCCTTATCGTAAAGCTCGTCCTATCCGAACAGCATGGATAACTCTTTGCAGCAATCTGCATTCGAGCACTTCCTTACAGGGCTTATGGATTGCCTTTCGCATCTCCTGCAGCTCCCGTTCCTCCTGCAGCATAAGCTTCTGTGCTTCCTGCACACTCACCGCCTCGAAACGAATCTTATCGTCCATCCTTCTCTGCATAGCTTCGGTAAATCCACGGAAATGACTGTCGCTATCTTTCCGCTAGCCTCCGGCTGTCTGCCGATCCGCAGAAGGATAATCGGTTTTCCGTGGGGAAGGCACCTGTATGGAGCCGAGGCGATACCGTCGGAGATAATGTCCGAAACTGTGCTTTGTTTCGATAAAGCTTCCCTCCAGACGCATCCCCATGCGGTCAAATTCCGCACCTGACCGTGAACTCCGTTTCTAAGAAGCTCTTGATTCCCTTTTTGGAAAATACCTCTTCCTCCGGCCCCATGACCACGCGAATCTTCACCTTATCTTCCTCATATTCTTTGAGCGGAAGCGTTCTTGAGAGAAAGCTCGAAAGGTAGATTCTTCTGTTGATACGGGTTTCAATAAAGTCGCTGTCTTCCAGCTTTCTCCCCTTAAAAGCCTCCTATTTGGCATTTTCAAGTTTGTGGAACGGGAACCCATCACAACGGGCACCTTCAGATAATTGGAAAAGGCGATATAGCAGGTTCTCCCGGTTCTTGCGGAGCCGATTTTTAAGACATCCCCTTTCGCAACGTAAATTGCGGTATACATGGGAATCTTCTCGTCATTTAACTCCGGACGGAAGTCTCTCCCGTTATGGAAATAATCATGGGAGCCGTAAACTCCAGTGTAGGCCCGATTAAAGTGCACTCTAAAACTGCCTCATTTTCCGGATTGTCTAAGAGGAGGTTTGCAATACGGAGAGGCTCTTCTATCCATGACATGCCGTTTACATTAAAGCCCTGTGCCTGAAAGCCCGAGCGCTCGAAATCCTGCACCGTGGTAAGAAGTCCTCCTTTAATTACTCGAAAATCCCATTTTACTCCCCCTTATACCACTTTACTTTCATACTCATCCTTCGCTCGCCTCTTCTATCTCCCGATATTCCTTAAGGAAATGGGGCAGAAGCGAATGTATTCTCCGGCTCTTGTGAGGATCGGATCCTGTTTTGCCGGATTATACATCTTTACCGGCGTCTTTCCAATCAAACGCCATCCACCGGGTGAATCCACGGGATATACCCCGGTCTGAGAGCCTCCAATCCCGACAGATCCTGCCGGAATACAGAGTCTCGGATTATCGAGTCTCTTTGGTGTGAAAGCTTTTTCCTCTAAACCCCGAGGTAGGTAAGCCCGGCAGAAAAACCGAGCATATAAAACTAGATACGCATCCGGGAATGTCGTTCAATCACTTCTTCCACGGAATAGCCGGAATTTTCCGCAACAAAATCAAGATCCGGTCCGAATTCTCCGCCGTAGCAGACGGGAATCTCCCAAATCTTTTTTTCGAGACTCTCGACCTGTGTATCCATTTTCACAATGGAATGCAGTCTCTTATATAATTCCTCATAGCGAATTACCAAGGGATTGTACTCCACAAGAAGAGAGGCATAGGCCGGAATCATATCCACAATGCCTTCAATCTGTTGCATCTTTATCAGCTGTACCGTAGCACTGATAGCTCGATTCACTTCTTCGCTGATCTCCTGTTTAAAAAGAATCGGGATTGCGGAATCCCCTGCCGCTACCACTCTTACCTTTTCCATAAATTTTCCTTCTTATCTCTACTCATCTTCCTACGTTAAAGATAAAGCCCTAGTTGCGCTTTTTCTCGAAAAATAAACTTCCATGCATAACCGTTTTTCGAGCAATTTTTCTTTCGCTTTTATTAAGTATATTTCCCCTACAAACGAGCTGCCGTGCCAAAAGCAATAAGCAATCTCATGACGGAGTCTACTATTTCACTTACAAACGAGCTGCCGTGCATCAATCGCACGGCACTCGTATATACCAAATCATTCAGCAAAATATAGTTCAATCTTTTACGATAATTGCAAATCTTTTAGAATAATTTTAAAAGCCGAAAGAGAACGAATGCTACATGGGCTGCAAGTACAACAACCACTAATCCCTAAGATCAAAAGCAGTTTCGGATGCTTATAGTTCTCTCCCACAATCTTCTTATTCTGTGAAGCCACGAAGACATACCCCAAGGGTTACCGGTAAGATCAGTCCGTTTAAAGCCCCCGCCAAAAACAAGGAGGGTTGCCGGCTTCCCGAGGAATGCCATAACCAAGGTGGAAATCACAATAAAGGCGATAGTCCACAGATTTTCCTTCTCCGCTATCTTCGAAGAGAAGGTCTTTAAGAAGCTGACAGAGGTATAAGCCGCACCGATGATGGACGTAATAGCTGCACAGGTAAGCACCAGTCCGGAGAAGCGTCTTCCGATTTCTCCTGCTCCCTGGAAGAAAGCATCCGCTGCAGGATTTCCCGCATCTAAAGTTACTCCTTTTACCACTACACCAAGCACTGCAAGGAATAAAAGAATACGAACAATCGCTGCCACAATCATGCCCATCACTGCGGAATACTGAATGTCCTTAAGCTTTCCTTCTCCTGTAACCCCTGCATCAATCAGTCTGTGTGCACCGGCAAAAGTGATATATCCGCCAACCGTGCCCCCAAGGAGTGTCAAGATAGCCGGAACCAATGTGCCGAGCTTCGCATCCGGAACAAAACTGTTCTTTACCGCTGTTGCAACAGGAGGCTTTACAATGAAAATGACTACAAGGATAACCACAATCATGATACCGCCCAGAATCTTTACGAGCTTATCCATAATCCCCTTAGCATCTTTGGAGAGGAAAAACAGAGTACAGCGAGTCCCCTGCAATAAAGTAGAAATCTGCACCGGAATTCCCAGAGGTAGTTTGAATCCCGAGAGCACCTCCACCTACATTTCCGATATTAAAGACCAGACCGCCAAGAACAATCAGGGAAGGAAATGATATCAGTCCCGGAAGTAAACGGTTTCCGACATCCTGCCCTCTCATCCCGCTTACACAAAGCACTCGCCAGATATTTAACTGTGCAATGGCGGGAAAGAATAACGGAAATCAGGATAACAAATCCGAAGCTTACCTGAAAGTCTCTGTAAACTTTGCCGTCTGTGTCAAAAATCCCGGCCCGATAGCCGAAGTTGCCATAAGGAATGCCGCCCTCAGTAAGGCACCGCTCTCGCTTTTCCGTTCATACTCTCTTCCTCCTTTTATTAGGACTTGTTTATTCAAGTCTTATATTCAAGTCTTGTATGGTAGTATAATTCATTTTTTATATTCGTCAAGAGAAAAATTTTGATATGGCTCATATTTTTTAATTGGCAGAATCATTTAAGACATCATACTGCTCTCTTGTTTCATAAAGGTCAACTTGCACTCGGTAAGCAGTATTTACCCTTTATGAGGTTTTAGATGCAAAAAGGGAACAGTATTTTTTCTTTTAATACAAAAATTATAAACTAAGCTGAGTTTGACGATATAAACAAAAGTATAGATAGATAAAGAGGTGCTTACTATGGGAATGAACAGAGTATCAGGAAATACGTATACTTCCTTCAAGCAGGTAGAAAGGCAGATTCATAGCTTTACAGTAGACGGAGAAAGAAAAACTGCCGAATTTCGTCTGCTAAAAATGATCAATTGGAAATAAGCGGGAAGTACAAAGCATTCATGGAAAAGGCTAATGCGGAAGGCATAAAGGATGAGGGAGAATCCGTGCAGATTAATTCCGCCTATTTTGCTATGCTAAAAGAAGAGAAAGCGTCGGGTAATTTTAAGTTAAAGCTGGAAGATCCGGAAGATTTATTAAAGATTGCAGAAGACGGATACATTCAAGTCAAAAAAATCAGAAAATCATCCTAAGTGATGAGGATAAGTCTTGGCTTAAAAAAGACTGCTAAAAACATCAAAGCTTTTAATGAGCTGGTAGAACGCTATGCACAGATTTTTGAAAGATATGGCAAATGCCAAAGAGGAATTAAAGTCTTCCGATGAGGAGTCAAAAACTCTACTCAATATTTTAAAAATCACAATTGCATACGGATCCGGAAAAGCGGTACATGAAAAAGACCTAAAAGTATCTGAGGAGAAAAAGACCCGAAGATGTTTCATCTGGCTTTGAAAATGCGAGACAATGCAATTGGTTATTGAAGAAAAGAAGAAGAAAAAGCCCATTGTCGAGGATGAGAAAGACAAGAAAGATGAACATATTGATGCTGTAGAATTCGAGTCATACTAAGCGGTGCTTCATGTCTCCGATGGAAAACTGAGCGGAATCCACACACACGAAAACGACGAGTGCTGTAAATCGGTTTTAGCTCTCCTCGAACGATTATTAAAAATACTGATCTCATTAGAAGGGGCGTAAAAATCAAAATACAAAGGATTCTTTGCAATATAGGTCTGAATGCAGGGGTAGTCTGAGCCCGTCGGTACTTCGCGAAAAACAAGAGAAACGCAGTTTTTCGCTTAGTATCCGTTACGTGGCGAAGCTGGCGAGCGTGCCCCAAGTTCAGACCTATATTGCTTTAGAAAATATTTTTGATTTTTACAGCTTCTCTTAATCACTGGATAATAAGAGAAAAATATACTCTTTATTCTATAAAAGCCTTGACTTGCAATGCTTTTTATTATCCTATTCTTGCACCGCTGTTTATTAATCCAGCCACCTTGCCTGCCACTCTCTGGCAAGTTCGTAAGCCTCTTCCTTCCCGGCAAGGCTTTCCTTCCATACCTTCGGAATAGATGCATAACCATAGTGTGCCGCAGCTAAAGTAGATACTATAATCGGCAAGTTCTTTCCTCCTGAAAGTTCTACCGCTTTTTCTACCGCTTCCTGATAGGATGTCGTATGCAGTAAAGTCCATATGGCAGCATAAAGGCTCTGCTCTGCACTGCCGTCCAAAACAAGCTCTTTTTCCTTCTTGTTCTTGATTTCTTCTACATTCATAAAAGGAAGAAGACGGACATACTCGGCAGCTACGCGGTCATAGTCTCGTACATCCTCACGGTGCTGCGCCTTTGCCTCTTCGTTCATTCTTGCCTCTTCCTCATCCTCCGCTTCCTCGTCTTCATAGAACAGTCCAACATAGGATGCCGCAGCGGAAAGCTGCTCTTCCAAGCTTTCTCCACCAATATGAAGAACCAGATTGCGTAAAATATAGGAATAAAGTTCCGCCATGAGGAGGGCTACAGGATGATTGTGTGTGAGTCTTGTTCCGTCATGCAACATTGCCCTGTCCAAGTCGCTAAACTGATGCAGTCTTCTGCAAAGGAGCAAAGAGAAGGGTAAAATACGACAAAGCACGGAGTCATCGGACATATCCGAGCCAATTTCTTCCGGCTTCTTTCCGGTAGCATAACGCATAATTGCCGCTTCAATTGCATCCACACTATCTTCCATCTTTCCATCTAAAAGATAAACTCCCTTAGACTTCCAGTCGTACATCTTTTCCATAATATCCTGCATGGAGAGACGCTTTTCCGTATTTAAACTGTTGAATTCGGAAAGTAAAATACTGTTTATGCTCGGTCTTAATGAAAAAGCCTCCGTCTTAAATGGCGCCTTTTCAATAAGGCCTCTTTCCTTCGCCAAACCAAGACTCCCACCAATTAAGGAAGAATAAATCATATTTTCGGAAAGCTCTTTGGTTAAACTCCTCTTTTCTTCATTTTCCTTACTGAGCTTGTCTCTTCTGTCACCGGCATCCAAAAGCCATTTAATTAAGTGAAGACTCAGAAGAAAGACTGAGACCAAGGATTAATAATCATTCCATCTAGTTTTCCCTTGCTCGAAATATGAACCGCTGCCCGTAAAACCTCTAGAATCGGCATAGCAATCGCTGCCGTAGCTTCTTTATTCTTCCGTACTTCTTCTCCGGAGGTAAATACCGCCATGGCATCTCTTCCGTCGCTGGTGCTTAAGTGATTAAACAGCACCTGCCCATCCATGGTTTCTCCTTCTTTCTTATCAGGCGGAACAATCGCGACAAGAAGCTGCGCATTTCTTTCCATACCCTGCAGAAAGCCCTGGAGTACCTTTTCAATGCCGGCTCTTCTCTCTTCCTCCGGCATCTCACTCTCTTCATACTTTTTCTGTTCTTCATAGTAGAGTGTTATAGCTTGTGTAATCCCATGACTTCCCTTCAGCTTTTCTTCGACATTCGCGGTACGCATCTTATTCTGCAGAGCCTGCACAACTTCCTTTAACATAATGAAGCTGTTACTGAAGGGGTTGATAACCAGCCCGTCTGCCGTAGGATGATTGGCTACAATATTCAGAATTTCTCCGGCAGGAAGAAGAAGGGCATTTCCGTTTTGCTCTTCTCCGTCTCCACGCTTTTCCTCTTCGTCGGTAAATACAGCTGCATAGTTCTTTCCGTCTTCCGATTTTAAGAACCTAAGTGTAATCTGCTGCTGTCCCTCCTTTTCCCCGGCAGGATCTGCCGCAAGAAGCAGACCGCCGGCCTTAGAAACCAGCTCTTCCATCGCAGCAAAAACCTGATTTAAATGCTCCTGATCCCTATGGTCTGAAAATGCCAACACACTATCTTGAAGCCCCTTCGCCATGTTTAATCGGGCCCTTATATCTTTCTCTTCCATTTCTACCTCCTAATCACAAGAAAAACCTTCTCGGATTCTCTTCCATAAAAGGACAGTATAACAGAGAAAGAGAGAAGGGAAAATACTTTATCTACTACAAGAATATAGTTTGTTTTGGCCATTTAGTTTGTTTCAGCCATTTAGTTTGTTTCAGCCGTTTAGTTTATTTCGACTGTTTAGTTTGTTCCGTCTGTTTAGATTATTTCGACTGTTCAATTTGCTTCGGCTGCTCTAAAGCTTCCGACTCTTCTGTAGAACTTGCCAATGATTTTAGCTTCGTGTTCGGAATGGTAATATTTTCACGATAAAACTCAGAATAACTTCTCTTGTTTAAGGTGTTATAAACATCCCAGTATCTTTTTACTCTCCACCCATACACGGATAGCAAAAGTTTAAGGCATCATTTTTCACCTCGAAATCCCAAAAAGGGCTCCGGTTTATGCAGGATTCGATTGTCCCCTTCTGCCGCAGCTTTTAATGCCTTTTCCACCCTCTCCGGATCCTCTTCTCTTGCTACCGAAAATACCAAATCAACTCTACGAAGCGCTTCCGAGCTATAATTAATAATATTGCTGTTCATCAGGTTTCCATTGGGAATGGAAATCTTTTTATTGTCAGGAGAGAGAATAATGGTATAAAAGACACTCACCTCTTGCACCGTACCTTCATCTGTTCCGCTTTTTAATATAATCATGTACCTGAAAGGGACGAAAAAGAAGCAGCATAATCCCTCCGGCAAGGTTCGATAAGGAACCCTGCAAAGCCAAACCGATTGCCACACCGGCGGAAGCCAGTAAGGTAATGAGAGAAGCCATGGGAATTCCCAAGATGCTGATGCAACTTATTCCTAAAAAGAAATAAAGAACAAAGCGTATTGTCTTGATAGCAAAAGGCCGCACAGTCGGATTTGATTTTCTCACATATTCGTGATGTCGGAAGAAAGGCAATGAGTTTCGAATCACAATATCTACCAATTAGAAAAATCAAAATTGCAAATAAGAGCTTTCCCATAAAGCGACTCAAGTCCTAAAAAGCAATCCCGTTTCCAAAAGTTCTGAAAGCTCGAGACACGAATCTCATTTTCAATTTGATCCACTGTTCCCGTACTCATATTTCCTCCCGCAAAGCACATTACAATTCTATATCCGCAAAAAGCCCTTATAATTACATCCTTAGCTATGCCTGTTGATAGTTTATCCCAAAGCTTTTATAAAACAAAAATCCAAAAAAACACCGGACCCTCCATCTTACACCCTTTAGTTCTTTTCAAGTATAAGAATAACATAGCCCAGTGTCTCTTTACATAGTAACTTTACATATTAACTTTACATATTAACTTTTACATATTATCTTTACATATTATCTTTACAAATCCGATATCAGCTTTAAATCAATTGCGGTGATAATCCTACTCTACAACTACAGCTTCTTCTTCAAAGATATCATTTCTGTGAATAAATACATAAATGATACGAACCAAGGGAATAATAGCCACACTACTGCAACAACAGTAGGATCGCCGGAACGGTTCATCTTCTTGTAAAGACCGTTCAGAGTGAAATACGCTACAGTAATACCGCAGAGAGCCACAATATAGAATAAGAAACCGCTTACCCTTGCCGTAACAATCGGGAAGATAATCATCAAAAATTCCCAAAAATGATCCCCTGCACATTTGTTCCGAAGATATTCTGATCGCCGGCTAAGAAACCGTAAAATCCTTGGTTCACAAAAGGAATCCAAGCTAAAAATCGCCTTATCCTGCTGCCCGTTGTTCTTCGCAAAGAGTGTAAAGAGCAAAAGACTCAATAACATAAAGAGCAATCAAAATTGCCAAAACAAAGAAAAGAAATATTCCCCCAACTGCCAGTAAGGTTCCGATATAATTTTCCATTTTTACTCCTCCAAAATGATAAAGTGCCGGAAATCTTCCGTTTTACTCTAAAGAAGAATCCAAACAATATAAAACGCAATCTCCCTTTAGGACTCACTGCATTTCAACACCCGTAGATTATACATAAAAGCAACTGAATTTAACAATACTTTCTACATTATTTCTTAAAAATACAAGCTAAGTTTTTATAATTACATTTTACTTAAAAACTAACCGGTTCAGATATTTCTCCGGTTCTCGCTATATCCACCAATTGCAGTACAGGTCCGATGCCATGGTACTCTTCTCTCTCTTCTAAAGTGAGCTTAACCTTTACCTTGACCCAGTCTCTTGTAGAAAAAGCGGAAGAAGCTTCTTATCACCCTTACAGATAAAACCCAAAAAGCTCATATCCTGCGCACAACAGGTCATAGCCATTCTTCCCGGAATAAACTCATCCTCCGGCATATTTTTCTCTTTAAAAACCATTACCGTAAAAGCTAAAGCTCTTTTCCAAGATATCTCTCCGGATTATCCATGCAGTCTAAAAACCAAGTTCCGTAATCATTATCGAAATGGCAATTTTGTCCTGACTAATATCATGGGAAGCTCTTCCGGAAGAGCGGACTGCAGTATTCTCCGTCTTTATCTTCCAGCATAATCATGGCATTTTGCCCCCATTGCACGGGCTTCCGACGATACTCCACCATGTCTTCGTTGAGACAAATTGTCACAACGATTTACAATGCAGAGCTCCGCATTACGAAGCATTTGCCCGAGGAAGGAACGCATATTGGAAAGATACATTTTCAAGGTACTTCCGTCTACAATCGTAATTACCTGATAAAGAAACCAATCCTTAGGCATGGAGACACTATACTTCGGCTCTCTGTTCTGCTGCCCGGCAAGCACAGCCTCACTCATAGGACCGCCATAGAGATCATCCTGATTCCACATCCCGTTCCATTCGATTAGAATTCTTTCAGGCTTATACTGATCGGCTAGTTTTTGTAACTTATCCGCTTGAAAATCTGTAATTTCTTTCATGTAGATGGGCGTTGTATTCAGCTTTGCGAGTTCAATCGGATCATACTCCTTTTCTCCCTCTTCACAGAGTAATAAGAGCGTATTCCCCTCTGTCTTAAAATAGTCCTGGTTCATGGTGTATTGAATAAAGCTGGTTTTTCCACTCTCCAGGAATCCGTTAATCAAAAATACCGGAATCCCTTCTCCTTGATAATTATCCGCCATATTGCTCCTTTTTATGCTGTAAACAATGCCTTAATCTTCTCTTTTTCCAGTTCGGTACCAATGACTACAAATTTTTCCGATATTTTTCTGCCTCTCCATCACGGATTTCCACCTGCTCCGGCACCAAATCAAAGTTTACCCACTTACCGTCTTCCAACTGCAGCATTCCCTTCGCATCGGACAATACCGCCGTAAGCTGAGCCTTCCGCCATTTCTTCCAGAATCTCTTCCAACTTTTCACGAGATACTCTCTTAAATACCTCCAACCCGATGCTGTCAAAAAGCCTCATCCGCATCGTGGTCATGCCCGCAACTGCAATGATCCCCATGATGATGGTGATGATGATCCTCTTCATGGCAGTGACAATGCCCATCCTCTTCATCATGATCATGATGACAACCGCAATGTTCGTCGTGATGATGCTCATGTTCGTGGTGATGCTCATGACGATGCTCATGATGATGCTCATGCTCGTGGTGATGCTCATGACAATGGCATTCCTCTTCCTCGTATTCATCCTCATCATCATAAGCTCCCGCCACAACAACAGCAGCATTGCTCTTCTTCATTTTCAAAAATGGTGCTCGTGATGATGCTCATGCTCGTGGTGATGCTCATGACCTGATGATGCTCATGCTCATGATGATGCGCCTTCTCTTTCACCTCCTGAAGAAGTGCTTCTTCCAGATTTTCCTCTCTGCCGATGATGTCAAGAAGTTTTCTCTCCGGTCAATTCTTTAATTGCCGTAGTAATAAGATTGGCTTTCGGATTTAAAGCACGAACAATCTGAATGGCCTCCTCTACCTTTTTCTTCTTTTTGCAGTGTCCGTTCTGGACAATGCAATGCTTGTCGCATAACGTATCTGATCATCAAAAACTCTCCGAAGTTCTTGTTATAGACTTAGCCTTCGTGGAATCCACCACGCACCGCTCCGTCCAGATGCACCGGAAGATTTGCCGATACTGTCTTTACGGCAGAAAGGATATCAGAGCTTCCCTACTCGAGACGGCTCGATGAGGATACGATCCGGCTTATAAGTCTCAATCACCTCTTTTAAAGAAGTCTCAAAATCTCCAACCAAAGAGCAGCAGATGCAGCCCTGATTCATTTCCCGGATTTCGATTCCCGAATTCTTTAGAAACCCGCTGTCAATGCCGATTTCTCAAACTCATTTTCAATCAGAACAACATTTTTCTCCCTTTAAGGACTCTTGTAAAAGTTTCTGTATAAATGTGGTTTTTCCTGCACCCAGAAACGGAAATAATATCTATCTTTTGTCATAGTTCCTCCTCTTATATTGCTTAAAAGCTGCATAATGCACTTTCCATAGCATAATTTCATCATTTTCAAAACAATCAGTATTATAGCATCGATAAGTAAGCATACGCTAACCCTATCTTCCAAACTTCATTCTTCTTTCACAAATTTACTTGAAATTATCCGAGTTGATATTCTTCCTCTAATACACGAAGAAGAGCAAATCCATCCTCAACAAGATATTCTGCCCCATGTTCTACCAGTTCCTTCTTATCACGGAAACCGTAGAGACAACCGATACTGCTCATTTGTGCATTTTAGCCGCATCCAAATCCGTCTTTGTATCTCCCACCATAACGGCTTCTTCCACTCCAATATGCAATTCTTTGCAAGCCTTTAAAAGTGGTGCCTTATCCGGCTTTAAAGGCATCTCTCCGTCGTCTCCTATAATAAAGGAAAAGCTATTTGCAGGAAAAACGGAAGAAAGTACGCCCTCCGCAACTTCTTTTGACTTATTCGTGATACAGACAACTGCGATTCCCCTTTTTCTTTTTAATGCTGCAATACATTCCTTTATTCCGGGATAGGCTTCCGCCTGATAGGTAGAATTTTCCGGGAAAATGGAAGCTATAATATTCGCAGACCTCATCATAGAGCCCCATGATTTCATCTCCCTCCATGTCGAGGTCCATAGCTCTCTCTTCATCCCTTTCTTCCCACTTTTCCGCTTCTCTGTATTTTTTATCGGCATTCTTTGCCAAGGCTTTTTCTACAAACTTTTTGTAACCTGTTCCTACAAAAGACCGGTCTCTTCAAAGGCTCACTCCCTCTAATTCAAAATGCTCCATCGTTAAATCCATGGTTTTCTTTAAGCTGGCTAAAAGTATTTACCAGTGTTCCGTCCAGATCAAAAACTGCTTTTATCTTTTCTTTCATCCCTTGCCTCCGCTTCTTTACCCATTTCAACAGCCTATAGTATAATGCAGTAAAAGCTTCTTCTGATCGAAGCTGAAAGCTATTGTGGAATTCAAATACAGGAGGGTATCGTGGAAAACTATTATGCCGTAAAAGGTAGGAAAGAAAGCCGGAATCTATTTAAATTGGGACGATTGCAAAAAGCAGGTTCATGGCTTCCCGGTGCGATTTATAAAAATGGAAAAACGCGGGAAGAGGCTGAAAAATATCTTCTTACAGGGAAGTTCTTTTCCTATAGAAAAAGAAATAAAAGCGGACATTCCTGTCTTAAATAAAGAAATGCAGAAAAAGCTCCCTCTTAAAAGTGTGAAGGGAAAGTTCGAAGAGGAACAGGCAGAGCAGTTATTTCGGAAGTTTAATACAGACGCCCTTGCCTTTGTAGACGGCGGCTTCCAAAAGGATACGAGGTCTACGGCTGTAGCGTGGTTTTTATGGAAGAGAGGAAAAACTTTCTAAGCATAAAGACTTTGGTGCTGATAAAACCTATGCAGAGATGCGGAGATGTCTCCGGGGAAATCCTCAGAGCCAGACGTGCAGTGAGAGCTGCAATAGAAAAGAACTTATCTTCTCTTACCATTTTCCATGACTATCAGGGATTTCTTCCTGGGCAAGGGAGAATGGAAGTGCAACAAAGAAAAGACAAAAAATACCACGACTTTGCTGCAGAATGCAGAGATAAGGCTGGAATTCTTCAAGGTTCCAGCCCATAGAGGTATTTATTTTAATGAAATAGCAGATGCTCTTGCAAGAAGCTGTTAGCAACAAGATAATATTGTGCTTTTCGCACTCTTCTCGCATCTCTTCCGGCCAGATAGAGGCCTGTACCTCTCAATATGCACTCGAGTCGAAGCAGCATACATAATCTGCTCTGTCCGATTCCGCCGCAATCGTGAGCGGAGCTTTCCTTCCAAAAGCATCTTATGATAGGGGAGAGTTGCTCTTTCTTCCTTATGAGAAAGCGCAAGCTGCTCTCATAAGGACTCTTCATTTACAGATTCCCATGGAGGAAATCTCTAAGGCGCAATTCAGGGGTTCAAACCAGAACAAAATATCGCCGTTCAGATCCCAGTCATCATAGTCCGGGCTCTTCCGTCATGCGGTTCTCCATTACTCAGCTTATCTCCTATCCTTTGAATGAAAACACAGCCATGCTCCTTACAGATGGCATTCTCTCTTTCTTTAGAGCTTAAATTCGGATATTTCTGTAAAAGCTCTTCGGAATCGATAAAGAAAATATCTTCCGGAAGCTTCTTTACAGCCTGCGGATACTTATACCGTACCTCATGCTCCATATGCTTTTATGATACGGAAAATGTTCTGCACCGTTTCCCTCAGTGTCTTCTCGTTCCGTTCTTCTTCGGAAATCACTCTCTCCCAGTCCCACTGGTCCACGTAAACACTATGAAGATTATCAAGTTCTTCGTCTCTTCGAATTGCATTCATATTCGTATAGAGACCTTCTCCTACTTCAAACTTATAACGCTTTTAGAGCAAGTCTCTTCCACTTTGCAAGAGACTGCACTACTTCAACCGTCTCTCCCGGCTTCCGCCACATCAAAAAGAAACCGGTCTTTTCCACACCGTTCAAGTTATCATTTTAAGCCGGGCTTTTCTCTACAACCATGAGTGCCGAAATACGAGATAAATTCATTTCCTTTCAAATTCCTTCTGGAAAGTATCTCGAATATCTTAATCGCATCCTGCGTCTCTCATGAAAGACGAGGATTGTAATGTTTCTAGAATAATCGAGTGCTATTGTCTCCTCCTCCGATTCAGAAGCCTTATCACTTAAGCTAAGTTCTATAGTAAAAAACAAATCAACAAGCAGTATCTATAGCGGCTCTCATAAAGATATCAATAACACCAATTCTACTCTCTTTTTATACTGCCGTAAAAAGCAAAGAATCATTTCTTTAAGTTTCTACAAGAATTATTTTTAAATGGATGCATGCTCTGCTCAGCTTCCCGCGAATACATGCAGCTCTATCTTTATCAGCTTAAGTATTTTCCGCTTCCGTCTTTCTTCCAAAGGTCATAGAAATAACCATATAAAAACTCCTTTGCTTGTAGCTAAGCGGACAAAGATGCGTTACCATGAGTTGTTTTTACTGGGATTGTGCAAAAGAAGATACCCTCTTCCACTTAAATAAATCTCCTGCTCCCAAAACAGTCTGTCCCGAAAAAGAACTATACAGACCGATTTCCTGCAAAATGCTTTCAGCCTCTTCTCCGTGCTTTCCCCAGTCTGTTTCATGAAAATCCCCAAGGGGAGAAAGCCATCCTAAACGTTCTTCCATATCCGACCTCCTAAGCACATACAATGTAACTTTTTCTATAGCTTATTTTGTCTTATATTGAGCAGACTTCCCTTATATTATCTTATGAAAAAGCCCGACAAGATATACTAGTCGAGGCTCTTCAATCATAACAGTATCGCTCGCAAAGCGTGCGATATCTCGTTTCTAGTCTTTTTTATGACCGCATTCTGAGCAGAACTTTCCATTATTTCCTGTATGTCCGCATTCAGGGCAGGTCCAATCCTCCGTCTTCGCTGTTCCGCACTCGGAACAGAACTCCATTATTGTGTTCATGGCCGCATTTCGGACGGGTCCAATCATTGCCGCTGCTGACACACCTGCTGCCACAGGTGCGGGAGATTCAGCATTTCCTGCCGGTGTATTTGCATTTGCCGCTGCCGCATTTTTGCTGCTCTGCTCCCCATCGAATAGAGGGTTTCCGGCGTTGAATCCGCCTACCTGATTCGCCATGTTCATTCCGGCAAAAAGCCATCATCGGACCGGTACCTTTCGCTTGCCGCTGCACTGCTGAGCGTCCGCTTGCGCAGCGGTAAGATTTGCCGCCATGGTCGCATTACGGTATACGGCATTCTTTTTGTAATTGCTTAATCATCTCTATATCTTCTTCCGGTGCAGTAACGGAGCTTATGCCGAAAGCAGTCATTTCTATACAGTAATGTTCACCCCAGCTCTTAGACAGAAGTTCATTCAAAAATCTGTCCCAGCTCATCCGTATGCGCGGTAATCTGATAATACCGTACGCCGGTTTTCAACAATACGGGCAAAAGCGGGCTGCAATTTGGTCAGGAGCTCAGAACGAGGCTGAAGTTCAATCTCTGCTTCTTGATAATCCTTCTCCACATTTCCTGCCAAGTTTTTGTAGAAAAGAATCGGATCCATAAGGCGGAAAGTAAAGCTCTCCATGTGCACGAAGAGCAATCTCAATATCCAAGTCGATATTCTTATCCAGAACACGGAAAGGAACAGGATTAGCGGTACCGTATTTGTACCGATAATTTCCTTCGTATTGAAGTAATAAATTCTCTGATCCTTTGCCGTATCCCTCAAATGCAAAAACGCTTTACAAAGGTTTTTAAAGCTGTTTACAAGATTCTCACCCAAATCTCCGTAGAAAATACTGGGCTCTGTGGAACTGTCAAGAACAAACTCTCCGGGTTCCCGCACAAACCTCCACAATTGCACCCTGTTCCACGATAATCATGCACTGACCGTCATTTACCGCAATAAGAGCACCATTGGAAATAATATTATCCGTCACACCCTTCGTAGTTGGAACTCTTCGGTCCGATTCTCTTTTCCCCTTTCAACATCAGGGTGTCATTATCAATGCATTACAATAAAAAGTACTCTCTCCACTGGTCGCCCATCATTGTGCTAATGCAACACCAGCAGCTCTTACTAATCCCATAGAATCTCTCCTTTACTGTTTCATCCTCTTTTGCATCATGTATTTGCATGATTACGGGTTTAAGTATCATATTTTCAGCGAAATGAAAAGAATAGCGCATAATTCTTCTCCTATTTTTCACCAAATTAATTCTACTGCACAGTACTTCCTATTTACCGGAAAAAGACTATAATTCTCAATATTGTACCTATAAACAGTTCTATCCCATTTCCAAAATAAACCGGAATGTTTTTCAAAAATAGGATAAGAATCGAAATGAGTTAAAAAGAACGGAGTCATAAGAGGATGAGATTTTTCGATTGAGATTATTTTCAAAAATTATATTGGGCTTTGCCCGCTTTAATTCTCTTCGGCGCTTTTCTTGTTAGTGTTGCCGATTTCAAACAACAAGGAGAGTTTATACCCCTTTTTAAATGCACTCTTTACCTCTACCTCCGCCTCCTGTGTCACCGGTTTAATTGTATACGATACCGCCGTGCACTGGTCTTTCTTCGGGCAGGTGGTCATTCTTATCCTCATTCAAATTGGCGGACTCGGCGTAGCGGTAGACTGTAAGCTCCCCTCATCCTTTTATCCGGAAAAAGAATCGGATATTCTCAAAGAAATACGCTGGCCAATTCCATTTCCATAAGTTCCCAGGGCGGAATTATGAAAATGTTGATTTTTCTCCCTGAAATGGACCGGGTAATAGGTTCTTCTTCGCTATCCTTCTCGCAACACAATTCATTCCCGAATTCGGATGGAGAAAGAGGTCTTTTGGTATAGCATTTTTCCATTCCGTCTCGGCTTTTTGTAATGCGGGTTTCGATCTAATGGGCATCAAATCCCCCTATTCCTCCCTCACTGGCTATGCGGAAAACCCTATTGTGAACCTCAGCATTATGGCCTTAATTCTCCTCGGAGGCTTAGGCTTTATGACCTGGCAGGATATTGCCAAAAATAAAGGAACCTTCATCGCTATCGCCTGCAAAGTAAAATCATACTTTCTACTACAATCTTTCTTGTCCTTCTCCTGCACTGTTCTACTTTTGTCGAATTCGGGGAGATGCCCACTGGAAAAGTCGAATTCTCGCCTCTTTTCTTTACTGCCGTACTTAGAGACCGCAGGTTTTTAACACAGTGGACTTCAGTAAATTCTCCGACAGCGGTATATTTTTACAAACTCTGCTGATGCTTGTGGGGGCAGCACCGGGGAAGCTTTACGGAGGCGGCATGAAAAATTACCACAATGACTGTTCTATTTTTAACTTCGGTAGCAATCTTTAGAAACAATTCCCGCACAGAAGCCTGGAAGGACTATTCCCGGAGAGGTCATCCGAAATGCCACAACGATTGCCTTTATGTACATTTGTTTATGTGTTCTTTCGGGAATGTTTATCAGCCTTCATGAAAACTTGCCTTTGCTCCACCAGCTTTGACCGCCAGTGCTATTGCCACCGTTGGACTCACTCTGGGAATTACTCCCAAGCTCAGTCCCGTTTCCCGTGTGGTGCTCATTTCCTTGATGTATAGGGGCGAGTCAGCGGACTCTGCCTGATTTCTGCCGTCTTCCCCAATGCCAATCCAAACAAAGGAAGACTTGTGAGAAAAATGTAATTGTCGGATAAGAAAGTCTTTTTAAAGAAAATGGAATTATCGGATTAATCCAAATAAAATAGCATTGTCGTTAAAGGGAGAAAGTATGAAAACAAATTTTGATTATCGGCCTAGGCGTTTCGAGTTTCACGTGGCTTAAAAAGTTGAATGAAATGCATATTCAGGTTCTCGAGGTGGACAGCAGTGAGGAACAGGGTAAAAAGCTGCCCTCCCCCATGTTACCAATGCGGAAATCGGAGATGCAAGTAATCAGGAATTCTTAAAGTCTCTGGGTGTTTCAATTTCGATGTCTGCATTGTAGCGATTGGAAATGACTTTTTAGCATCTTTGGAAGTCACCTCTCATTTAAAAGGAACTGGGTGCAAACAAAAGTAGTTTCCCGTCGCCGCCAGAGATTTACAGGAAAAATTTCTCTTGAAACGGAGCCGATACCGTCGTTTTATCCGGAAAAAGCTCGTCGGGAATCTCACCGCTGTTCAATGCAGTTCGGAAAAACGTCCTGGATTACATTCAGGTCAGCTAAAAGACTTTTGCCGTTTTTGAAATTGCTTTTACCAAAAGGATTGGACGGGAAAGTCCATCGGAGAGATTGATGTTCGATTCGAAAGTCAATATCATTGCTGTGAAAAGCAATGATGAAGTCAATATCACTCTGGGTCCGGACTATTGTTTCCGAGAAGGGAGAGCCTTTTTCATTATAGGAAAAGGAATAAAGACATCCAGCAGTGCTTCCACATATTGGTATAGAAGAGAAAAATGATTTATATATATCTAAAAATATGTCGAGAGTTTATTGACAGAAACTTTGTTTTTAGCTACTATACTTTCCAATTAAATACCTTATTCAGAGTCGGTGGAGCTACATAGGAGCTATGAAACACGCACCCACTTATAAAGGAAGGTGCTAACCTGAGCGAAGCAGTTGTTTCGATCAATAAGATTTGATATGAACCATTGGCCTCGCCCAATGGTTTTTAATTGTCATAATCTCACGCATTTGGCGTTCATTGATGTATTGCCGAGCGAGGCAGCGAAAGGAGTAATATGTTATTTTCATCAGAACAAGTATCTAATGGACGCCGGACAAAATCTGTGACCAAATCAGCGATGTCATCGTAACCGATATTCTTGCACATGATAAGAAGGCAAGAATTGCGGCAGAATATGTATCAAGGACTATGATATCATCATCTTGGGAGAAATTACTTCCGCTTATATTCCGGATTATCAGAGTCTTGTCATGGGTGTTCTTCGTAATATCGGCTTGGAGGATTTAGATAAATACAAAGGTGCAGAACTTATCTCTGCACAGTCTCCCGATATTGCAATGGGTGTGGACAACGATGGCGCCGGGGACCAGAGGCATGATGTTCGGTTATGCTACTAAGGAAAGTGCGGAAATGCTTCCGATTCCCTATGTACTTTCCACAAGAGCCTTACAAAAAGCTCCGCGCCTTTAATCTGGCAAATCATTTTTCTATTTTAAAACCGAGTGCAAAAGCACAGGGTCAGCTTTGATTATAAGGAGACACAAGATTGATACCTTCCTTCTTTCCAGTCCAGCACAGCGAGTCGGTCAACAGAGAAGTACGTGCAATCATTGATCATGAAAAGAAACAGCGGAAGAAATGAATCTGAACACTGATTTCCGATGTTTTGGTTAACTCACCGGTCGCTGTTTTAGGTTCTTCCTTTTGCCGATTCCGGCTTAACCGGAAGAAAAATTATTGCCGATACCTACGGCGGTGCAGCTCATCACGGTGGGTGGAGCTTTCTCCGGAAAGGACCCCTCCAAGGTTGACCGTTCTGCTGCTTACATGGCAGAAAGGTTGCCAGAGATATTGTATCCTCCGGGAGAGCTGACCGTTGCGAGGTGCAACTTGCCTATGCCATCGGTGTGGCAGGAGCCGGTATCCGTTCCTTGGACTGCTTCGGCACGGAAAAGAGCCTGCAGGAAATATCTGGCGCTCCGTTTTTGGATAGCTATGATTTAACGCCGAAGGGTATCATCAAATATTTGGATCTTTTAAAACGTAGATTATAACCTTGTATCTTCTACGGACATTTCGGAAAATCCGAGCTTCCTTGGGAAGTAAGAGATTCATCTGATAAAACAAGCGGAATACTGCACAAGCCACTGAACAATATCTCTTTAAGAATATGTAAGGGCTGTGGAAAATCAAAAGCAGACATTTTGATTTTCCACAGCCCATTCTCTATAATTTTTTGGGAACATGCATTTCTGTAGTCTTTTTCCTTTGTCTCTTCTATTTCCGTTGCCACAATTTTGGCCTGGTGAGACCGCTTCCACAACTGTCCTTGCACCGGTTACACGTCTCCCGGAAGCAAAGGTTCCTTCTTTGTAGTATTCCCTTTTTCATCCGTAAATGGCCTGCATGATTGGTCTTAAGTTCCGTTGTATTGGAAACAATATTGGCTCTCAGATTCTGGCTGATTGCTACGATGATGCTGTCTGCGGGAAAAATACCTCCTCTGAAATCTCTTTTCCTCCTGATGCTTTAAAAGGATACCGTCATCCGTAATTTCAAAGCGGTGCATGGTAAAGTAAAAACTCTACACGTCTCTCCTTTGCCTCTGTAATTTCCTTCTTACTGGCAGTCATATTTTCCAGCACCCTTACGGTAAATAATCGTTACCTTAGCTCCATTTCGCTTTTTGCAGTTCTCGCTGCATCCATCGCCACATTTCCACACCGATAACAGCTACATTTTTCCCCTAAAGAATAAAATTGCGGAGCTTCAGATAATCTATAGCAAAATGATACATTTCAAAACTCTCCTTTTAATTCCCAGGTTCTGGAGTTCCATACTCCTGTCGATAAATGCCGCCCGCATGCCATCTTCAAGAGCCTTGTCCAAAAGCTCGGTCGATTAAAATATTGGGACGGATTTTCACCTAGATCCAAGAGGTGTTTTCAAAAGATCGATAATACGTTTCGGCAAACATATTCCGGAATCGTAACGCAAAACTCCTCCGATTTGATTCCGAGATTCAAAAATAGTGACCTTATATCCCCTTCTTTGAACAATAACTCATAGTCATTCCGGCGGGACCTCCTCCAATGACGGCAATACGCTCTTTATCCTCAGCTCCTTTCTCAAACTGAGAGCTCTTCTAAATATTTTAAAAGAAATCTCTTCTCCATCTTATAAAAGGAATCGGAACATCTCTTTGTACGAGATACAGTTTCCCTCACTTTGCTTTTCATGTTCGCAAACTAAGGCTGAATCGCGGAAAAGGAGTTATTTTCAAACTAAAATCTCTCCTGCTCTTTAATTCTCCCTGCTTATACAATTCAATAACCTCGGAATGGAGGTATTTGCAGACAATGCTTGGAGCATCTTGGATTTTTACAGAGTAAACAACAGTTGCCCTCCTCAGTGAGTGATTTTGACTCATCTTTTCTCCCTTACTACATAATTGTTTCTAGTTCATTTCTTCTTACATAATCGAGATAGTCTTATGATAATTGCATTATCCTTAGACCTTTTCATTTATTGTTATTGTATTTTGTACTTATTTGAAAAGTAATATTAACATATATTCCTATTTTTGTTGTTTATTTCTTCATTCATAACAGGGAAAACATGATACCCACGAGTCTACAAATCATTTTCGAAAATGAGATACCACATGTTACATGAGCGATACTCATCAGAGAGAGAAGGACTTATGCATAAAATGACGTAAAGCCCTATTCTCATACATACTTTTTCATGCGTTATGGTGCACTAATCTTCGCAAACTCTTCCTTTAAGAAAGCACCTCGATTAAACCGCCGTCTATATTCGGCGGAAAGAAGTTCTTTACGGTTTCCGCTGTTCATGGATCCGCCATGTACTGAATAGAATCTCTTTCTGCAGTTTCCTTGTTTGTAAAATCTCTTCCATTACCTGCACGGATATAGCCAGCAAACCTCTTCCGCCTGCTCCGCGGTTGCGGTCTTCCTGTTCCGATAGCCATTTGAATCGGCTCGTAGGCAATCACGCGCAGCCCGCATCTTCCGCGGAAATCCCTTGGAATGCCGCCTTAATCTGCATCAAATCCTCGAAATAGATTCCATCTTCTCTGACTCAGACTCTCCACAACAAATAATAGGAGTAAGTCCTTTTCAAGAGCTTTCTTCGCCTTCTGTATTGATATCGGTATCGGTCTCGTGGAAATATCCTCTTCTCTCGGAATGTCCCATGATAACATATTTAACCCGGCATCTACCAGCATCCGCGGAAATCTCTCCGGTGTATCACCTTTATCTTCAAAATAGGGTTTTTCCGCGCCAACGGATATGGATGTCCCTTTACCTTCTCCACCACCGTAGAAATATCAATGGACGGAACACAGAATACTACATCCACCTCATCAGTATTGGCGATCGGAATCAAGGTATCACAGAGCGCTTTCGCCTCCGTGATGGTCATATTCATCTTCCAGTTTCCGGCAATAATTTTCTTTCTCATCTTTTTCTCCAAACTATATCTTTTAATTCCTTAGGCTCATTTTTAGACTGCTCACGATAATCTATAAGCTATCCTTGGCTGTCCCATCTAAAGTAAGTTGCACTAGGTAGAAACTTCTTCAGATTAATCTAATCTCTTCAAAGGCAGTTAATTGATAAAGCTTTCTCTTATCACCCAACAATTACTTATTGTTTGCAGCGGCAACACCCGGAGCTCCTACCCTCCAAGAATTCCAGAGAAGCACCGCCACCGGTGGAAATATGGAGTCATCTTATCTCCGAATCCCCAAAGATATTTACTGCCTGCTTGTCTCCGCCACCGATAATGGTTGTTGCATCGGTCTCTGCAAGGGCTTTTGCTACCGATGGTTCCCTAATGCAAGAACAGGGTTTTCAAATACACCCATAGGTCCGTTTCCAAACCACGGTTTTGCATTCTTTTGCAGCATTTGCAAAAAGCTCCTGTGTCTTCGGTCCGATATCAGTCCCAACATATCAGCAGGAATAGCGTTGATATCCACAGTCTTAACCGGAAGGTTCTTGTCATCAATCGGATCCGGGAAAGAAGAAGCACAAACCGCATCTACAGGAAGTAAAATCTCGCAGCCCTTATCCTTTGCACTTTGCAAGCATATCCTTACAGTGCTGAGTTTCTCGTCATCGACTAAAGACTTTTCCGATTTCATAACCCTGCGCCTTTACAAAGGTAAATGCCATACCGCCACCGATAATCAGGTGTGCACTTCTCTAAAGATTTGTCGATTACCGCAAGCTTATCAGAAACCTTTGCACCTCAAGAATCGCTACGAAGGGGCGAACCGGATTCTCTACCGCCTGGCCGAGAGCAATTTCCTTCTCCATCGGGTAGCCAACCACGCAGGCCCATTAATAAACTCGGTCACACCCACATTGGAGCAGTGTGCTCTGTGTGCGGTACCAGCGTCATCCACAAAAACATCCGCAAGAGAAGCCAGATCCTTGGAAGGCTTCTCCATTCTAGTCTCTTCCGCTCTGTAACGGGTATTCTCTAAAGAGCAACATCCCCGTCTTTCATCTCGGAAACGGCTTTCTTCGCATTTTTCTCCTACTACATTGTCATCCTTTTGCAAAAAGAACGGGCTGTCCCAGAAGCTCGGAAAGACGCTTTGCTACAGGAGCCAGGGATAATTCCGGCTTCGGCTCTCCTTCAGCTTCCCGAGGGTGAGAGCAAAAGAATCACCTTTCCTCCGTCGGAAATAAGCTTCTTAATCGTGGGAAGCGCAGCCACAAGTCTGTTTTCATCAGTAATCTTTCCCTCTTTTAAAGGAACATTGAAGTCCACAACGACAAAAGCACTCTTTTTCCTTTTACGGAAATGTCATCTACCGATTTTTTTATTTAATTCTGCCATATCATTCTCCCTTTCACCGGAAACAAAATATTTTTACACTTTATGCACGGATTTTTACTCAATAAGATAGCCTATCTTTTTTATTGCTTCACACTTTACAAGATATCTTGATGCACGAAAACGCGTGCAATTATTTTTTCACAATAGACTTTATAAAGGGAAAACCGCCCGGAGCACACACCCCGGCGGCTTCCATAGCTTTACAATATGAATTTCAATTTAAAAAGCAATTACTTTGCAAACTTCTCAGAGTAGCAATGGTACGAACCATCTGAGAAGTATAGGAGTTCTCATTGTCATACCATGCAACTACCTGAACCTCATAGAGGTCATCAGCAACCTGGAAACCATGGTCTGGGTAGCATCAAAAAGAAGAACCGTAGGTCATGCCAACGATATCGCTGGAAACTACTTCATCCTCTGTATATCCGTAAGTCTCGGGATCGGAAGCAGCCTTCATAGCAGCGTTAATGCTCTCCTTGGTTACTTCCTTGGAAGACTTCACAACTGCGAAAAGCAAAGTTGTGGAACCTGTTGGAACAGGAACTCTTTGTGCGGATCCGATAAGCTTTCCGTTTAACTCCGGAATAACAAGCCCGATAGCCTTTTGCAGCACCGGTGGAGTTCGGAACGATGTTTACAGCGCCGGCTCTTGCTCTTCTTAAATCACCCTTTCTATGCGGGCCGTCAAGAAGCATCTGATCACCGGTATAAGCATGAATGGTTGCCATGATACCGGACTGAATCGGGCGAAATCATTTAATGCCTTAGCCATAGGAGCCAAGCAGTTGGTTGTGCAGGATGCAGCGGAGATAATATTATCCTCAGCCTTTAAAATCTCGTGGTTAACATTGTAAACGATGGTTGGAAGATCATTTCCTGCCGGAGCGGAGATAACAACCTTCTTAGCACCTGCCTTGATATGTGCCTCGGACTTCTCCTTGGAAGTATAGAAACCGGTACACTCTAATACTACGTCAACCTTAAGCTCTCCCCAAGGTAACTTGGAAGCATCTGCTTCCTTGTAAATCTTAATCTTCTTTCCCTTCACCTCGATGTAGTCCTCGCCGGCTACAACGCTGTCCTATCTTATATCTTCCTGAGAAGAATCATATTTCAAAAGGTGAGCAAGCATCTTAGGATCAGTTAAATCGTTGATGGCAGCAATCTCTGTTCCCTCATGGTCAAACATCTGACGGAAAGCCAAACGTCCGATACGGCCAAATCCATTAATCGCTACTTTAACTGCCATAGTCCTTATCCTCCCTAAATAAATCATTTAATATTATATAGTTTCGGAAAGCCTAATCGAAACTTTCCATCACATAACAGCGTCTATTCTATTGCACGAAGTCTTTTTCAAGGGAAAAATCGTATTTGTTAAAACTTTCACTTTTTTTATTATAAAAAGAAATTGTTCATGCATTTTAAAAGGACAAAATAAATAAAAGAAAGATGCTTTGTAATATTTTTAAATCATTGCCTTTACATAATCCGCAATATTATCCGCATGATCGGAGATACGTTCCAAATCGGAGATTACATCCAAAAATACGACTCCGCCTGAGGCACACACTCTCCTGAGCTTAGACGCAGAATATGGGTTTTCTCTCATATCTTCTTCCATCTCATCCACCTGATCCTCCAAGTGCCGTACGCACAACAGCTTCAAATCATTCCTTTCAAAAAGCATCAATACTGGAATTAAAGGATTCAATCACTTTATCGGAAATCTTTCGTAAATCATCCTGTCCTATTTCCGAGAAGGAAATATTATGTTCATCTGCGTATTGAGCCTGCTCCGCAATATTGTTTGCATGGTCAGCCGCACGTTCAATATCCGTAATCGTATTGAACATATTTGTTACTTCAAGCTTCTGCATCTCATTTAAAGAAAGATTTCCGATGTGTATCAGATACTCTGTAAGGAGTTTCTGCATATTATCAATAATCGTCTCTCTCGCAAAGACCTCCGGAATTTCTGCTACATTTTCATTCAATAAAATATCGGAAGCGTGACGAATATTTTCCGCAGTAATCCGTGCCATATTGACCACTTCCGTCTTTGTTGCGGAAATAGCAATGGCAGGCGACTCCAAGATACGAAGGTCCAGATGCTGAATAAGATTCTTCTCCACCTCTGTATAGTGGTTCGGATTCTCCGCCTCTTCTTTGTCCTTACTACTTTCCAATACAAGTTTGCCGGAAAGATTTACAAGCGCATCTCCAAAGGGATAAAGTATAATCGTACAACTTACGTTAAAGATGGTATGGAATAAGGAAATCTCCACTGGACTTAAGTCTCCCTGAAAAAAATGTGCAAAGGGAAGACTCATAAAGAAAATGACAAAGCCAAAGATTATTGCACCACTCACGTTAAAAAGAAGGTGTATTACTGCCGCTCTCTTGGCTGTACGGGATGCTCCTGCAGAAGACAGCATTGCGGTAACACAGGTTCCGATATTCTGCCCCAATGTAATATAGAAGCCTGCAGCTCTGGGAACGGCACCGGACAAAGCCAAAGTCTGTAAAATAGATACAGAAGCTGCGGAAGACTGAATAAGTCCCGTTACAATCGCTCCGGCAAGAATACCCAATACTGGGTTTCCCCCCATGACCTGAAAGGCCCGTGAAAAAATAGGAGAATCTGCATAAGGGGATACAGCGGAACTCATAAATTCAAGACCGATAAAGATTAAGCCCACACCGATACAAAAAGTTCGCAAGAAGATCATCATTTCCTTTTTTTCCGAAAAAGGAAACGAAAAAGCACCAAAAGCCCACCAGTAAGGGAGCAAAAACTCCGGCTTAAAAAGCTTAGGGCCGTACCGGAAACCTGAGTCAAAAGAAACCATCCAAGCGGTAATGGTGGTTCCGATATTGGCTCCCATGATAATGCCCACAGATTGAGAAAGATTTAAGATGCCGGCATTTTACAAAACCGACTACCATAACCGTAGTTGCAGAGGAAGACTGTACCAAGGCGGTAATTCCCGCACCAAGCAAAACCGCCATAATACGATTCTCTGTCACTATATTTAAGAACTTGGACATTTTTGAACTGGCAGCCTTCTGCATACCGTCACTCATGATGGTCATGCCATACAAAAACATCCCCAGACCCCCAAACAGGCCAAATAAACTCGAGAGATAGCTCATACTCTTTCCTCACCCTTCTCCATAGGATAGACTCTTTTTTGAACAGGATACCACTCACTCTTAAGCGACACCTTGGCTTAGTATACAAACGCTTATTTGAAAATACAAGGATTAGTTCTTAGAAATACAATCTGCGATTTTTCCCAATAAAAAAAAAGACCCTTCTTTTTGAATAGGGTTTTATCTGCAATATTGCAGCCCTGTATCCGTCCCTGGATATTGCAAGCTTTCAATTGCTTCAAAAAAAGAAAAGTCTCTTCTATTCAATTGAAGAAATGCCACTTTAGTGCGGTTTCTCATCCTCACGAAACACTTTTTCCACCTTGGCAAAACTTCTGTAAAACGAGTTTTCACAATCCCTGTTTGTCTCGTTATAAAAAATGACCTGTTAAAGGGATTTAGGTTGAGTTCATCCCGTTCGAGAAACCTTTTTCCCAGTTTCCATAGCCCGCATAGTTTCTCTTCCCAAATTCCAAGGAATATATCGGCTCAATTTATAATAATATAACCAAAAAGGAGCTGTAAAATATAAAAGCCCCTTTTTGCTGCGTCGCCCGTTGCACGGTAACGAAAATATCTGCTTTTATTTTTACAGCTCCTTTGAAAATTTATGAAGTAAAACCGTAGTACTTATTTACTCCGTCCACCAGAGCATCGCCGAGAAGATTCAGCTGTTTTTCGCTGTGATCCGAAATCTTGTCGCCAAGTTCTATGTCCACAGAGGAATCGTGGAATAGGATGTCTGCGTTAAATCCATATCCATCCTGCCCTTGGAAAAAAATCTTTACTCCTTTTCCTCTCAATCCGGAAATTAAGCTTTCTCCCAGCTTTTCATGACCTTCCCAGTGAGATGCCACAGGGCTCCATCTTCTTTAGCGAATTGGGGACGGACATAAAAGCGCCCTTATCTTTTTCTGTAGAATCCCAATGTAAGGCAATATGTGCGTCCGCTTTATTGTTTGCCAAAACCGTTCTTGCCACATTGTCAAGCTGCACATCTTCTTCGCTGCGAATCAAAAAGAACATCATAGCCTGCATTCAATAATTTTTGGCAAGAATATGTCCCATCTGTAATGTGACGGTCGCCTCTTTCGTGCCGTCTTTAAAGGTCATCCCGGAAGAAACTGCAAGCGCTGTAGTTATTCCGGCGGCATTGTTCCTCCCGTTACCTTTCTGGTGCCGTCCGGATGACAAAGTGTCCGTACTTTTTCCCCGCCTTTCGTGCCATGACCGGCATTGACCGCTATCGTAATCTTCTTCAGTTTTTACTGTCGAAGTATACAAAATAGCCTTTCCCGTATTGATTTTTCGCATTTTCTGCATATTTCCAATTTAAGTTCAGGCCGATTTCCGTTGCTGCAAAACTCTGCATGGCAAGCAACACGGAAAGGGCCATTCCTAAAATAATCCCTTTTCCCCTCATCTTCTCTCCTCTTTTCTTTCTATGTATCTTTCTCTATTCAAAAGGCATAAACCTTAAAGTCTCAGTAATAAGGATACTGGAAGGGGAATCTCTGTACAACCTTCTTTCTATTACAGTGCTATTACGGTTTTCTTACAGGAGAAATCGAGAAACAACAAACCAGAGAAGTACAGATTCCGCCAAAAATAATTCTATAGTAGGCAAATACCTTAAAGTCATGATTTCAGAATGTAACAGGGCAGAAAACGAATACAGTAGATGCTCACAAAATAAGTTAAAATCATGGCAAGAATAAGCGTAAACCATTCGCTCCCGCTGAAAATTCCCTCCATGCTTAATGAGGCTTCACAAGACTTGCTCCGGCCATAACCGGTACACTGAAAGAAGGAAAAACTCCGTTGCAGCAACTCTTCCGACCGATAAAAGCATGGCGCCGATAATCGTTGCACCGGAACGAGAGGTCCCGGGAATCAGTGCCAGGCATTGAAACAGTCCGATTTGGAAGGCAAGCGTCCATGATAGATCCTCTACTTTCGTAATCCTAAAATTCTTATTTTTCATTTCTCTTCTCCACAAAAAAATAAAGAAATCCGTAAAGAATCAGCATCAGAGAAACCACGAAACCATTATAAAGATATTTATCCAAAATATCATCCAAAGCAAGACCGAAAACCGCAGCAGGGAGACAGGCCAAAAGTATTTTTTCCGATTAAAATCGCCTTTTTCCTCTTTCAGATAAAATCCTCCTCCCCTCTTTCTCTTTCCAAAGGGCCAGAGGCGTAGAGCAAACTGCTGCACAACAGCCATTACCGCGGCAAGCTGAATCAAAACCTCAAAAGTGGAAAAAGAATTCCTTACTCCCGTGTAGAGAATGATATCCTGCAGAAGGATAAGGTGACCCGTAGAAGAAATCGGAAGCCACTCCGTAAAATCCCTCTACCAGGGAAAAAACAATAAGCTTTTAAAAATTCAACGATATTCATATAACTCCTTTTTTTCTTTAAGATCAAGCGCTGTCTTCATTAATCCGGAATTGTCCAATCTATAGGACTTAATCCCTCTTTCTCCAGGTAAGCATTGCATTTGGAGAAGGGTTTGGAACCGAAAAATCCTCGATAAGCACTTAATGGACTGGGATGAGGGTGCTGTAAGAATTAGTCTCTTTTTCTGATGAATCATCTTCCTCTTACTCTGTGCAGGACTCCCCAAAGGATATCACCACAGGATCTTCCCTTTTCCTCAATTGCCGCGATTGTTGCATCCGTAAATTCTTCCCACCCGATTCCCCTATGGGAAAAAGCTTGATGGGCACGAACCGTAAGTACCGTGTTTAGAAGCAGAACCCCTTGTTCCGACCAAGGTCGTAAATCTCCATTTTTCGGAATAGGACAAGATAAATCATCAGCTTAATTCCTTATAAATATTTTTGCAAAGAAGGAGGAAGCGGCATTCCCTTTTTACGGAAAAACTGAGTCCCTGCGCTTGTCCCGTTCCATGATAGGGATCCTGTCCCAATATCACAACCTTGAGCTTCCCATCAGGACAAAGCTCATATGCCTTAAAAGATCTCCTTCGACGGAGGATAAATCTCCTGTGTTTTATATTCCTTCAGTACTGTTTCATACAAACTTTTATAATATGGCTTTTGTACTCCCCCTGAATATGCTCTACCCAATCATTCTCAATCATGAAATCTACGTTGCTCCTTTTTGCAGTTACCTGCTTATATAAGTCATAAAAAGAAATGAACCGGTTTTTCCTTCTTTAGGATATTCCTGTTCTTCAGTTCCAAAAATAGCCTTGTCGTAGGCATTCACAATTTTTCATACCTGCACTGTGAATCAGCTCTCTTTTTAAAGGCGGATCCGTAATTCGCATGCACATGACCGTGCACCATATACTTTGGTCTATATTTTTGCACCAGTTCTTCAAAATGCCAGAAACCCCCGGTGTGCGGGGTCATCCATATCTCCGTATCCTCGAATCGGTGCATGCGTAAAGTATATCAAAACCATTTTTCAAGAAAAATATCCTTCTTTACTTTTCTGTACTCTTTTTCTCATCTGCTCTTCCGTGAACATAGAATTTTTCCGGGTCTGTACCAAGGAGCGCCACCCAGTCCGAGAATCCTTAATCCCTTAAAATCATAGACCTTATCCTCTATACACTCACACCCCAGAGGAGGCTTAAAGAATAAGATTCATCGTGATTTCCGTGAACATAGAGAACCAGGGCCTTTCCCATAGTAACCAAAAACTGCAGGTAATCCAGTTCAAATCTCCGGCGGAAAGAATCAAATCAATGCCCTCAGTTTTTCTTTTTAAAAATGATCCCAAAGTCCTTTATTTTTCTTCATCTGCTATACATAATATTTTTCATAGTAAGAACCCTCCGGAAAGAATTGCTTCCCGTGACTCTTTGGTGAGAGGAATCCAGTGGAGGAATCTCTCCCAGGACATTGTCATTCAGCCACCACTTATCCACAATCTCATCCATCTCTAAACTGTCGGCTCCCTCGTCCTGTATTTTTCCTCTTGGCTACTGGATTTCTCCGGCAAAAGGACGAAGTCTTCCCTCTATTATTTCCCTTTCTAAAATGAGACAAAAGTTTCTTGGAAGAATAATTTAAATTGGCGAAAGAATCACATCAATAGCCCCTTCCTTTAAACCATAGTAGTAGTTCAGCGCGCTGTGGCTTTTTGCAAGGCTACTGCTATGATAAGATCCCTCAAAAATGGAACGCAAAAATAATCTCATAATATCTGCTGCAGTTATGAGACTGCTGCAGCAATATTAAAAGCTTACTTCTCCTCGCGACTGATGTATGGCCCAGAAATCTCTGCTACGCTCAAAAGGCTTCGTAAACTCAGGGCCCGGAAATAGTTCAGATCCCTTTTCCCGAAACTCTTCCTTCCAATCTGCTCCCTCTACCCGCTCCAGGGACAGATGTACCTTGGCCCATGGATTAATAAACTGCGCACCGATGGCAAAGGCATTGATATTCGAGACAGTTCCATATAAAGAACTGCTCAACATAACCAAGTCATTTCCATCTGTAATGGATGCAGCAAGTGCACCCATCAAAAATTTTGCCTCATACATCCTTCCATAATAAGTACGAATGGAATTATAAGAAGTGTTCACAGAACAATTCAAGATGGAAACTTCCGGATGTTCCAGTGCAAGTTTCACTCCTTCCTGCGCCATAAAAGGTGCTGTAGTGAAAATGACATTAGCCCCCAAGCTACAGCTTCCTCAACCTTCTCTTTTACCCGTTCATCCGTATTGCAGTTTTCCCAGCTTCGACTCTCTACCTGCCTTAAACTTTCCTGAATATAATTCCTGCCGAGTTCATGGGAATATGCCCAGCTGGAGCTTTCTACCGTTCTTTCGTATAAAGAAAGCAATACGTAATGGGTTCTTTCCCTATACAGGCTTCCCGAAGAAAAAAATATCCAAAAGCCTGTGTTTTTCTTTACTTCTCCGGGATTCTGTACCAGCCACTTCTCCTGCAGATTTCTTATATTCATTCCGCAGTTTCCAGATTCTCTTTGATATTTTCCGTGCTGTTATCAAAAATGGATTCCATGCCGTAAACCGTGATATAGAGGAAAAAGGCATCTCCGGCGGTAGTACCGAGTTTCTTTCCTCTATGCTAAAAATACAATTCGGAGAAAAGCGTGCAAAAGCGGCACGAACATCTTTGAAAGCTCGGATGACCAAGGCTCTTCCGCTTTTCATTTCCCAAAAAATTGCGTGGAAGCGTTCATGGCACCAGTTCCGAAAAATGAATGTTGTATATTCCGCTGGACTTAAAAATCACAAATTCATAATGAGCTTGTTTTCTCTCTCCTCCGTTCTTTTCAGCGGAATCCGAATAACCGTTGCCGGAATGAACTACCGCTCCGTTATATCAGCTAACCGATACACGCTTATTTCCTTCCAGCACTAGAACTTATACATATGTTCATAGACAATAATCGGCTCACGAATCCCCTCTTCTCTGGCAGAATCATATAGAGCGGACCATTTACGCACGAACTCCGTATTTCCGGTCTTAGTATAGGCATAAAAATTTTTCACAAGATTGCTGCCTTGACTTCGTTTTGTACCGACAATATCTGTCAAAGGAATCTCCAAAAGTCCCAGCCTGTATTCTCCTGTATTTCCTCTTTATTCAATTTATCATCAGAGCCTCCAGATGGAGACTCCCCAAAAAGCAAGGAGCATTTCCTATAGGCTCTATCCCCAGCTTCTTCGCTTCGATATAGTCATCAATCATGGACCTCCTTCATAAACATGCAAAGTATAGCATAAAGCAGGGTAAAAGCGTCATCGTTAGGCTCAAGTTCATAGGGATTAGAGCGGCGATTATGCCACTCTAAAATCCCTCTATAAAGCTTTATTGCGGGCCGTTTGTACTCCCTGCCTGAATTGAACCGCCATTTGCAGTAGAGTTACCGGAAGGTCCCTGTGCACTGGGTCCGTCGATTACCGGATTGCTGTTTCCGTTCAGTTCAGGCTGCCGGATTACTGCTTCCGTTTGGGTTAGCTGTTCCCGGATTTCCCGAACTGCTTCCTCCGGTCCTGCCGAGTCCCGGTCCTTGCGTATTTGCCGGATTGCTCTGCGCCGGAGAGGAGGAACCCGCTTCGTAAAGTTCAGATTCGACGTATCGGAAGTGCATACACCGTGTTCATTAAAACTGAAGAACGCCCATCAGGGTTACTGTCGCATTCACGAGCATCTTTCCGTCATCCAGATAGTAGTAATGGCTCTTCTCTCTCAACCATCCTCTTACCATTTTTCCGTTTGCGCTGAAGTAGTACCAAGTATTTTTCTATCTGCTTCCAGCCTGTGGACATCTTTCCGTTACTCGGTTCCATGTAATACTTGTTTTCCGTCCGTATCCGTCTTCCAACCGGTTTCCATATTGCCGTTGGAAGCGGAAAGGTAATAATAATCTCCGTTTAGAGTTCAACCATCCGCTCTGCATAGAGCCGTCTGCTCAAAATAATACCACTTATCGGCAATCTTTTAACCACTTCTGCATAGGAAGTGACCCGTCTTCAGGCGCAAAGTAATACCACTTATCGGCAATTTTTCTCAGCCGGTAGCCATCGCACCGTAGGACTTCAGATATATACCATATATCCTTTCCGTCCTTTTGCAACTTCAGCCATCCGGTCTGCATGGTTCCGTCAGATTTTTAAATAATACCAATTCTTGTCGAATTTCTCTCAGCCAGTAGCCATGGAGCCTGACGGACGGGAAATAATACCCAAACATTGGTGATCTTCTTCCATCCCGTTACCATATGGGTATCCGCCCCGATATAATAGTAACCGGAGATGTATGAATCCACTTTCACTAACCTTCTGTTCTGTCTTCGGATCCACAAAATAATACTTTCCGTTCTGCTGTCCCAGCCTGCGGCAAATGCAGTCAGCGAAGGCTGGCCACTAAACCCCGGCCAAAGCTTTTAAGCGTGCGAGCTAAATTCATAATCTTCCCCTTTGAAGCGGATTCTTCGTAAAATTATCAAAGCATGACTCTCTTCTCTTAGAAAACTGCCATTTTTCTTTCTCACATATAGCATAGCTTCATTTCCAATTTCTATACTAGCGCTTACTTTTCCTTAACAGTATAAATTTTACTAAAAGGAGTCTGTAAATGATCAAGCATCGTCCTGATTTTACAGACCCTTTAGACAATTTCTTTTATTTTCTTTTATTTCCTTTAAAATCCATCGAATTACGATTTTCTTCTTTACCTTTTCTTTGCCTTTTGTTCTTTAGTCTTTTAATCCCAGCTCTTTGTTTAGCTTGAATTCAGTCCTGCTCTTGTCACATAATTATATAGCTGATTGAAATGTGGCATAAAGACAAGTCTACTAAGGGGCTCCATAGCGGTCAGACCCTTCTGAATAGCCAGAGAGAAAAAAGAGTGAATGATAGCCGTTGCATCATAGCTGGAGCCTAACTGGCAACCCTAATCTTTTATCTTCCTTTTGTAAACTATACGAAGCAACCTTATTAGGATTCTCCACTTCTATGTAAAAAGCGGGAACTAGGTATCCTCCGTAATCTCCGTAAGAAACCTCCATACCTTCTCTCTCTGCTGCCCGCTAAAAGAGGTGCTGTACAAGCCAACATAACCATAGATTCCCCCAAAGCACTGGATCCCTGTACACCAAGGACTTTCTACCAGGTACCACAGATATTATGTCAGCCAACACCGGAACGAACCACATTGGTAGCCAACGCAATATAATTCTCTCTTCCTCTTGCGTTGTCATAAAAACACTGATCTCAATAGCATAAACGGAGGGATCACTGGTTTGTTGCTTTCTGTTTACCAGATATGCACCGTTTGATACAGCTTTAAGTGCTCTAATAGGAAGGCTTGCATTGGGTTTGAAGCCTACCACTGATTACCATATCCGCATCATAAGCATAACTTTTATCGGTTCTTACAGCGGATACCTTGCCTTCTCCTGGAACTCTTCTCCCCTTCTCCTAAAGCCAGCAATGCCTTATACCATTCTGTTTTAATTCGTCCGAACTGGTGCATCAAAATAGCCTGCCAGGATACGATCACCATGTCGATCAAGGTTACTTCAAACCAAGGCGCTGAAAAGCTTCTGCAAACTCCAACCGATATATCACCATAAGCACACATACCTTCTTAAACTCTCCCTTGTGTTTCAGCTTCTCGATAACCTCTGCAACATTCTGATAAAGCTTTACCATCTGCATTTCTAATCAAAGCCTTTTACCGAATTCTATTCGGGATAGAGCCTGTGTGAAAACAAGATTGTCATAGTGATCTTCAATTACCTTTCCATCTTTTAACTCTACCTTGACCGTCTTCTTATCGTAATCAACGGAAGCACACGAGACTCCATGTTTACCTTTGCACCTTCTCCAAAGAAGTCCTCCGGCTTTACATAAAAGAGTCCGTCCCAGATAGATCTACTCTCAATCAAAGTGCCATTCCACATCCTAAAGAGATATTGTGTTCTGATCATAAATAGTTAATTCTAGTTAGGGTAGGATAAAATAGTATTAACAGGCTGTTCCGCATGATTCGCTCCTACCAATATTATGCTTTGCCATGAGATTCCTCCTTGAATTTTGATATTCTTTTAGCAATACTATATTTTACCCATTTTTCTTGGGAAAGAAATAAAATTAGTATAAAGAATTGTTTATTTTATCCCTAAAGCTTCTTTGCATCCTTAAAATATCTAAACATTTCAAGCTATACTCCTTGAAACTCCTGTCCATTTTTCATTTTATAGGCACACACCACAAACTCCACAGCAGTCGGAAGAAGTCCCATATAAGCAATTAAACATCAATTCCACTTCACTTCTTGCACCAAAAAGCGGTAAAACTATTCCTCCTTCCTTCCACATCTGCCGCCCATAGATAATCTTCCAAAACAGCTTTTGCCGTGTCAAAACTCATATATAGGAATAAATCATCCCTTGGCTATATCCGGTAGAGGATCCGCCATTTCAGCATAATTCCAGTCAATCATTTCCACCTCTTTTGTGAAAATGGGGGTATCTATGCCGCATCAATATGACAAGGCAAGGGTGAATCAGTTTCTCCAAGACAGAGCATCTCTTCCATACTCCTTCATCTTCCGTAGTCACAGTAGAATCTCCCCCTCTATTCAGACAAATTGCCTCGTAGTACCAAGTCTTTCTCGTAAGGAAAACGGATGCCCAACCATTTCACCTGCTTTCGCAAAAACTTCAATAAGCTTCATACAGGCTCTTCTTTCTTCTTGTGGAAAAATCCGCATTGCAGAGCTTCTTCATAATAACGAGAAATCATATAACCATTTTCGGATTAAATAAAGACTCTTCCATGTTCAGTTCGCTACAATTCTATAAATTTCTTTTCCTCTTCTTTTCGGTTAATCAGCTTTCCCGTTCCTACTCGGGGATACGACAGATAAAATCTTTGCCTGCTGGTCTTTATTCTTACTCCCTTCATCAATGCCAAGAAAAGAAAGGATTTGTGGTCATATACCGGCCTTTGGGCAGCGAAGTCGTACAATATCTTGCTCCGGGACGGCAAAAGACGGAAAATCAACTCCATGGCTTCCGAACCGGAATGATTGTTATACTTTTCATCAAAAGAACAAAACTCTTCCAGATTTTTCAAAACTCATAAATCTGCCCTCTTTTGCTCATTTCGATAAATTGGAGGCAAATGCTTTGTGCATAAACGGAGAACATCCTCCCAGTAAAAATCCTCCCGTTCGGGTTTGATAGTATTCCTCCAGATACGGTAAAAAGCGGAAAATTCTTTCTTAAAAAACAGGCCATACATGCAATAGCATCTTTTTCCGCCAACCTCTACGCTTTTAATCCTGCCCATCACACACAATCAAAAACCCATTCCTTGTTTACCTTCCATAAGTTTGCCGCATACCAAGATAAAGGTTCAATACTATAATTTTATATTTTCCACATCCAGTTATCGGAAGAAAGAATATAAAAAGCTCTTCCTTCATTGCCTTTCTCGCATGATAAAGGGTCTGATGGTATTCTTCATTGGAATACTCGGATTATATAAAAGCTTTACTCATAAGCATCAATAAAATTAATCAAATTTTTCCTTCAATACCCCACAACGATGGTAATATCATAGAAATTCCCGGCATGAAGCTGCTTAATCTGCCTTTCAATCATCCTTTCCCAAGAACCTCCAGTAAGCCCTTCGGACTTGTTCCTTGGTAAGCGGAACAAAGCGAGATCCAAATCCTGCAGCCAATATAGAATACATCCACTATGCTCCTCTAAAAACGCTCTGCCTCTTTCCGTAAACTGCCGTGCTGTTCCTCTTCCTCCCTGCTTTCAAGATAGCCTCTTCTCCCAGCCTTGAATGCACTGGTTCACTTTCCCAAGTGACATCCCATTCCTCATTACTGTCTTTTGGCTGTATTCGGATGTTCCATGATATTTCTCAACAAAATAGTACAGGAATTCATTTTTTCTCCTTTGCTATACCATTATGGGTATTTATTTCCATAATACGAATACATCGGCATTTATGAACAATTATAATAGCAGAAAGAAAAAAATTTGTCCTGTACTATTCTCATTTTGTAAATTTAAGATTTTTGATACAACTTAGCTCTTTAAAGACGGATTACATATATATCGATACCTCCCATACAAAGGTCTCCGTAACAGGAACGGCCAAAGACTCTTATCCATGATTGTTTCCAAGCTATCACAAGGGCCTTCTCAGTTCCTGCATAGCGGGAACCGTGGTCTCTCATAAGCATAAAGGCCTTTCCTCTCCGACTTACATTCTGGTTTTCTAACTGCTAAAGTGCTTCTCTTTTCTTGTCAATCTCTCCTCTAAAGGCAGAGGCCTCATTGAGTAAACGCGTTCTTCGGCATAAGTGGGCCGTCTTGCGAGCCTGTGCCTGAAGCCTTGCAGGTGAAGCCAGTCGTTCCACATACTGAATCGCTGCAGACAATCTGCTTTCCACTGATGCTACCATCATGCTGCTTCAATATGAATTACCTTTTACATAGATGTTCTGTACTCACCAGTTCTCTACTTCAGCTCGATTCCACATCGTCAGGCTTGGAAAAGGTTTAATAAGCCTCTTTCGTCATGCGGAAATAGCCTGTACCATAGAAAGGTTAAGTCCTCAGTTTTACCCGCTTATAGCATTTCCCCTTTTGCATAGCCGTTTCCATTAAAAATGGTCTTTCGTGCTTTGTGAGAAGCTCCTTAATATAGTCGCGCAGGGGTCCAAATCCTCTTGTTTTCAGATAATCCACTGACCTTTTGAAATTGTTCCGCGGTAATCATATTTAGGATAATGTTAGCACTTGCGATAGAATCAGGCCAGCATACGGAACTCAAACTTATTTACCGGTAAAGGCAAAGGGAGAGGTTGTTCTGTCATATCGTCATAAAACATTGGAAAACACTGACTCCATTGCATCGAACTCTTCTTTCTTTGACTTTGTCGCGTATCCCGTTCCGATTATGCTCTACTACACCTACAGCTGGCTTCGATAAAGCAGGAAATAATGGCAGAGTGCTTCATCCACTTCCAGCCTGCCCGATCATTTCCTACATTGGCACCAGACACACGAAGCAGTTCACTGTGTGAATCTACCGCTGCCAAAACACAGGCAAGTACCAAAGACATGCATTTCATGCGGACTTTCTTGAATTCATAAGATTGATGCCGTCATCCGTAGTAAGAGACCAGTTGTTGTGCTTTCTGAACCATTCACACCGGAAAAAGGCTTTTCATGGAAAGCCTCAGGATATCGAAGCCACTTTTTCAGGCTTTCCATAACCAGGCTGATTGGTCCAGAGAAATATTCGCCTCTTCACCACACTACAACAAGCTCATGCTGGAGGCGCCACTTCATTGTGCTCCGTCTTCACCCAGACTCGAGGCTCCATAACTCCTCATCAGATCCCACGCAGATTCAGATTCTCTTTCGAATAATACCATAGTAGTGGTCATCAACTCCTGTCCTTTTGCCGGCATACTGCCAAAAGAGTCCTTCAGTATAGACCAAATCTTTTTCTTTTCAGATATTTTCACGATCAATAGAAAGTATTCCTGCTCAGCTCCAACGGAGTAGCCGGCATAGCGACTTTTTGGTATTTCCAAAAAGCCGCAATATGCAAGCGCCTCTCAGTTAATTGCTTCCATAGAGCGCTAATAGGGGCGTTTTTATCAATTGCCTCTCCGGTATAGAATAAAGGCTGTAAAGATACAGAGGTTACTGATTTCTCCTTCTCTTCTTAAAAGGCAGGACTGGTACAGTCCCAGACCATATATCCTCTTGCTTCAAAGGTAGCTCAAGACCGCCGACAGGAAGGAGGATGCATCCGCTTTGAACACTGGCTGCCACCGGAGAACTCAAGCATGGCCTTTTGCCTCCCTGGAATGGCCTGTTTTCGCCGTGATTCCCGTAAGCAGCTGAAACCAGTGGGTATAGTGTAGCTCCTTCGCTCAATCACCCACTCCTTCATTCCCACATGACATCCGCCAGCTCGAACCAGAAATTCCCTTCTTGAATAAGCTTTTCAGGTTCTTATACATTCAGTCTCTCCCGCATCATTCCGTCACCAAAACACATTCTTTCAGTATCATCCTTCCATCCCTTCAATAACTTCAGAAAATATCAACAAGACATCAATACACACTTGCTTTCAACACTCATTATAAATGAATGACTGTAGCATTGAAATAAAAATGTTCAATACTACAGAAATATCGTGCAATTCTGTTTATGATTGCAACTGGAATACCGTTTGATATTTCTTTTCCGCCACAACCAGCCACATTTTTCTTGTTCCTCAACAATCCTTCCAACTTCCAGTTTCCGCTTTCTCGGATCAAGCCCTTGCCCTTTTGTCAGTCACTTCAATATACTCTCTGGTAGCCTTTAAACTTCAAACTGAAGCTCATATTTATTAATCTTCGCTACCAAGAGAAATTGCCCCTTCTTAATCTGGTCATCAGGAATACCGGTATTCGCCATGTAAACCAAAACATCTTATCTCCTACTGCTTTTTGATTTCTCTCTAGTTTCAAAGAAGTCCTTCTGCTCCGGATATATACCGTGAATGCAGTACCTGCCAAAGAGTCTACTTAAGATCAACAATCTTCTTGCATTCCTCGGATCCGCACATTCTCCCATTCCGATATACGTCTTCACCACCGATGGCACCGACTTCCGCCTCAATGGAAAGCCCTGCACTTATGTGCTAATAACAGTTCTTGTCCTTTTCAACTCTCAACAGCAAAATGAGAACCGTCGAACATAAAGATAAAGCCAGCCTTAAGCAACTGTAGCATCCATCATAACTGCCTGGTCCAAGTAAGCCACGGGAACTGTAGTCTCCCGAGTCTCATGCTCCATGGCCTTCACCATAGCTGTCCCGGTTCTTATACCGCATATACTTTCCGGCCCCTCGGATACCTCCTAAAATAACCGGGACTTTACCTCCTCGCAAGCCAGTAAAATGGATTTGGTCCACTTAAGTTGTTGATATTAAACTGCGGTACTACGCATAGTGACCGGCAAGTGCCTTATCCAGCATTTCTTTCGCGCCAACTCAGCATAAACTCCTCCTTATCCTCTCTCTCTTTTGCACTCCTGAAATAATTAGAGTGCAGTTCATCACTGCATTGTAGCAGCACACAATACGCTGTGAGGTAGCTTTACAGAATTCCCCTTAGGAAAGCAGGTGAAATGAGAAATGGTTATACTCATTCCGTAGACAGTACAAACCGTATTATGGCGCACTTCGCTTTCTCCATTGCATCCCTGATTAACTTCCGGCATGGAGTTTCTTCCAAAGCTCCGCGGACCACGGATGGTGCAGCATATAGACATCCTCCGGCACGTACTCTTTTAAAGCTCTGGAAGTACGGTCTGAGAGGAACTTATATGGACTTGCTGTGGAAACACCATTATTAATTTTTCCTTTATTCCTGCCTCACAGGCATAATGGTCTTCACAAAGCTTTGCCATAGCGGTATGCGGGTCAGAGATATATCGCGATACTCTTTGAAGGTTTGGAAGATAGTTACACTTCCTCTCATCCCTTTCCGAATCCACCTCGTCGTATTTCTCTTCCAGTGGTTTTTCTGCATTTCTTCCAGAAAATCTGATATCTTCCTCTCTCATTTAAATCCTTCATATAAGCCTCGATATCCTTTCTCCTTGCGGTTTTCCACTGTGCATACAAAAGTCTTTCCAGATTGGAAGAAAATCTAAACATCCATAGAAGGAAGTGGCCAGATGGAAGGGCCTGTTCTTATCATAGATACCGGTATGGAAGAAATCTGGTCAAAACCTGCTCGTCATGGGAAGCACAAAGCAATGTCTCGAGAGAGCATCCCATTTCCTTCGCAAAATAAGCTAGCCAAACATTTCCAAAGTTTCCTGTCGTTTGCGGAAACAGCCAACTTTCTCCCCTCGAGCTCTCCTGCTTTGAGTAGCTGACAGTACTGCATAAACACTAGTATACAATCTGTGGAACCAAAACGCCCGATATTACAGAGTTCGCGTAGAAGAAAGACGATGCCCTTCTTTGCAACAGCTCAGCCCTATATTCTTCATCAGCACGTAAAATTGGCTTACGCCACTCTGCAGCATCATCGAAGTTTCCTAAAATAGCAGCAACATGAGATATTTTACCCTTTTGCACCTTCATCCGCTGCAACTCTTGGAAGTCGGATACACCATCTTTAGGAGAGAATACAATAACTCCCGTTCCTTCCACATCACTGAAGCCCTCCAGCGGCAGCCTTTCCCGTATCTCCGGGAAGTGGCGGTCAGGATGACAATTTTCTCTTTAATGTTGTTTTTCTTGTGCTGACTTTAAGCAGATACGGTAAAATCGACAAAGTGTACATCCTACATGTCCGTGACAACAAATAGAAGAATTCCACCTTCCTTGTACAACAGGGGCAGAATTTCGGACAGTCAAACTTGTCATCATATCACTTTTCTACGGATACAGAAGCGAGAGTTCTTCCTCAGTAAAATCCGTAAGATACAGCTTCATCATCTCATAGGCTTAGATCCTGATAGCTTAGTTCCAGAAAGCTCTCAGAGATTAGGAGACTTAGGTATGGAATTCATACGACAGTCCTCCCATCCGCCGCTAGTCCCTTTACATAATCAGTAAAGAAGGGCTCACTCCTCTTTCTCTCGGCTGTGTAGATGAGTAATCCATACTTTTCTCCTTTTACTATAATGTCTTTTCCAAAAGGGTCTCAATCTTAATTCTTAATAAAGCCAAAGATAAAGCTCTTCATGCCGGAACTCATCACCCCATCCTGTCATCTTTCCTTCCCTAGCGAAATACTTTTCAAAAGGAATATCCTATCTCTTTCTTCCCTCGTAAACCAAGGGATTTCTGCCTGAAAACGACTCTCCATGGTTTTCACTGCAGCCACAACACAAAGAAAAGTAAGAAGCAATATTAGGAAGAGAAGAAAAACAAAATTCCGTGAATCCATGTAGTTGGTATTTCGCAAACCAGGTATCCGTATACAAACGTCAGACATCCTGAAAGCATACGCAAAAATACTCGCATAGTGCAATATTTCTAGCGAGAGACTGCATGTACACTCCCAGAGCTGGTGAAACAGGCAGGAACCGTCATAGCTGGCAAGAAATACAAGAAAAGTATAGGAGATTGGGAATTCCGCTGAAATATAGTTACACGGTAGCAAGAAACGGGACGGAGGGAAGATATGGCCAAAGTCCCAGCGTACTAGTCTACCTGAAAAGCTTTCCCGAAGATAATGCTTTTTACCGTCCAGGTCCGTGCGAGAGGAGTTCAAGCATATTCTGCTCTTCTTCCATACTCAAACCGGACACTGTAATTGCCGGCGCAAGAAGGAGCAGAAGAAGAAAAGACCAACTGCGCGTACTAGTATATTTGCAAAGGCGGAATAACGAATCTCTCCTGTTTGCAGTCCATTCCATGAGATGTAATACAGATTACTGATAAACAAAAATCAGAAGAGAATAAAATTTGGTAGCGAAACTGTAAAGGCAGTCCACGTTTGAACAGTACTGTGTCCTTTCGCCAAATCGGATTTTCATTCATAGGAAATGATACTCCTTTCATCCTTTGCTTCTTTTCCCAAAATAGTCCATACTTCCCGTACTCTCTATAGAAAGAGTGAGACAAATCCACATCCACAATTCATAGCCTTAAAAGCTCTGGCCTCTCTCTCGCGTTCCCTTTAAAACGGATGTAGAATTTCATTTTCCTCTCAGACTGATAGACTTCACCTTTTATCTTCTTTTAGAGGCTTAATATATCCGTCCGGTCTGCTCCTCAACCGACTCACCATAGGATTCTGCTCACTGACCTCTCCGAAAAATTGTGAGACACCGATCGCTCTCGAATCACCTTTCCCTGATTGAAGAGAAAGGCCAGGTGTGTGCCTAAAGGTCCGATCGGAAAGACTGGAACCGGTCACGTAAAATACTCTCTTCCCTTGCTCGGGTATAGTCTAACAGCATCCCTTTTGATTTCCAAGTTGCTGTCCGAATATCCATAGATGACCATCGGCTCGTCCAAGACTCAAAATCTTCGGCCTGCATGCAGCATGGCACGAACCATGAAAGTTTCTGAAACACCGCCTTGAGGAGTACCCATGGTGGCTATTTCCTCTGAGCTGATATCTGCAGCTCCATCAGCATATGAATCCGGGATCGAATCTTGCACTGTCTTCCATGCTTGATAGCAGGACGCACTACTGCAAATACTCCGAAGACCTCCATCTTTGGATATCGTCCAAGAACCTGTGGAACATAATCACCAAACGTCTAGTCTTCTCACTCCGCTTCCATGACTTCCATGTCATCTGTCATGATAGTTCCCTTCATCCGAGACTGGAGTCCCATAAGAAGTGCTTCACTCACCGTCGTTTTCCTGGAATCTGCAATCCTAAGAGACCGAAAATTTCCTTCTGTCTCTTATTTTCTAGGAAAAGTCCTCCAGAACCAGATAATTGCCAAAAGCTCTCTTTTACGTTTACAAACTCTATCATCCTATCTCCTCCTTGGCACTAATGGTAATCATGGGAAGGAGTATGCCGAGTTTCCGCGACGCAAAGGGACTCTTTGGAGATAAACGAAGCTTCAATTCATTTTCTTTTCAAATAGGGCTTTAAAGCGTGTACCGCTTAAAACGCCCTCTTCCTTTCCGATGCTGTCTTAGCCTCGGTAAGATGATTATAACACGCCATATTTCCTTAGAAAATTCATTGTAGCAGGCGGTTGCGATCACGCTACATCCAACCTCAGTCGAAATACTCTCTACCCTTTTCTTCCTCCCAGAGATTGTAGTAGGATTTCTAGCGGAACTATCATGCGATCTGCAGGTCTTGGTGCCGGTGTCAGACTCCCCGCTTTCCAATGTAAAGGGATCCCGGGAAGGGCACTGTATTCTTTGACTCTCCTCACTTCTGCCTTCAGTTTCATGGATGCGGAAACGATACTGATACCGTGGTTGTTCCAAAAGTTTTTCTTTCCGATTCCTTTTTCTTTCCTGGAAGCTGTCCACAACCTCGGACCATCCTCTCTTGCAATCGCATCGGGCATCCGGAGCCGAACCATGAATCTGCTCTCCTAAAATAAAGCGAGATAAAATTTTACCGTCTCCCGCAAATAAAAGTAGAGTACTCGAGGGTAGTCAACAAAGTCGCGATGGAACTGCTGTGGATTCCAAACCTCCAAGCTACCGCCGGTCCTTTTCCAGCTCCCCAGCTCACAATTCTGCCATGCAGAGGAAGAATAAAAGCATCCGGAAAGGGTATATTCTGTATTGTTGGTCAATTCACGGAAAGGACTCCTCCAAAATAGCTACACTTCCCTCTATCACGACTTTTATTATTGGGGACCTTTTTATTTAGTGAGAAAATAATGCCCGAGACTGAAGGGCTCCATTTTGAATGTCTATAACGGAGTTTTTCACGCTCCTGCAGAATTTCCGCACGACTCAGGTTTCCTCTCTTTCTTTCAAACGTCCAAGTCTCCGGTGTAGGTCCAAGCCTTTCAGGATCGCTACCGTGTATTCCGCTTGAATTCGAGAAAGAGTGCAGGTTCTTCCGGAGAACGCAGATTAATATACTTTTCTCATCTACCTCTCTCTTTGTGTCTCAGCTTGCGGCTTTACATACGAAATCAGCTTCCTGTTAAAGGAGTTCCCATGCTCCAGCGCCCATATCGAAAAGTGTAAAATCGAAAAGCGCCAAAAGAATAATACTGGGACGATGTCTCTTGGGGAATATGTGCTTACGCATAAGAAAATAAAGACCGGGTCCCACAAGAATCAGATAGTCAAGTAAAATAATAAAAATATAAAGGAATGGACAGCTTTGGTGAAGCTGACAAATCTTGATAGATTCATCAGCTCTTCCAAATCCTAATACTGTTTTAGGCTAAACTCGCCTGATGCGAAACAGAGAGTATCCAATCGGTTTTTGCACGACGTGCTAGAAGACATAAACGACCGATGTATTTCTGTCTTCCGTGGCATAACGTTCCAGCTGCCCACTAAATCACTGGCCCAGAACAGCCAGAAGACCGTTTCCTATGGGACAAACGGAAAGAAACAGGAGGTTCCCGCCTCCGAGCACTTTCCCTTCACTCCCTTCGATAAATCGGAGAACCTCGTGAGTCCGTACTTCCTGTTCGAGTCCTTCTTCATCAAAGGTTCCGCTGCCGCTTTTCTCTTCTCCCAAAAGAGACTGCGGTTTTGAAAATCACGTGGCGGCGCAGAAAGATGAAAAATCCTGTGAAAGTGTCTGCATCCCATTCTCGGATAAAAGAGCGAGAACTCCTCCGTAGCTCTACGCACGTGTAAGATCTCTCCCTTTCCTGCCTCTTCCAGGGAGGAAGACTGTAAAACCTCGGATCGGCAACATGTCTAAAAGATAGAGATCCGCCTCCTCTTTAGGGAAGTTATACGGTAAAATTTAACACGCGTTTTAAAAAGACGAAACTGTGCCGCCATCTTTGCATTTTGTAAAAAGCTGATGTTATCCCCATTTTGGGAAAGCACTCCAATCAAAAGTTCCGCGTCGGATCCGGAAATATCCAGACCGACTCGGCGAGATCTCAACTGATTTTCTAAGCCTTTCCAGCACTTAGCTGATTCACTCCGGAAGGAAGCATAAAATTCTTATCTCACTTCCTTCAGACTGTTTCCTTCCACCACCAGCGGATAAGAATATTGAATAATATGCTTTCCGGATTCCGCAAGGATAATATTCAGCACCCGAAAAGCCTGCTCTTCCGTATTCTCTATCTTAATCTGTAGCAGATTCCTTGCCTCTGCCTTCGTATTCTGAATTCCGTACTGCAGACTCATATCGGTCCGTCAGCAAATCCTCTCATCGAGAAAACGAAAACAGAGAGAGATCACTGCAAATAGTCTAACTTTCTTTTCTCCTCTTTCCAAGCTAAATTTTCGCCTTTTTCATCATGTAAGCTCTGATGCTTTCCGTCTTCCGCACTCTTTTATCGCATTCCTTCTTGGCACTTCCTTTGTTTCTTTTCCTTTGCCTGCCCTTCTTATTTTCCGAAGTTTTCATCCCTCCCTCAAAAAGAAGCTTTTCCTCTTCGTACTCCAGCGGCGGGGTGACAATGTTGAATCGGGTACCTGATAAGCTCGGACTTTATGCTCTCTACAGAGCCATGATGCATTTCTGCAATATACAATGGCAAGCCCCAAGCCTGTTCCTCCGGTGTGCTTGTGGGAACGGGAGGATTCCACCCTCTAGAACTTATCAAAGATGTAGGGAAGCTCTTTCGGGAGATAGCTTGTAACCAAAGTTCAATACCGTGATACGAGACCAGTTTTTCCTTTTCGAAGACGAATTTACCATTTTCCATCACTGCACCGTATTTTATAGCGTGGTAATCAAATTATCAAAAAGTCTAACGAGAAGATCCATCTCCGTCAATATATAATTCTTTTACATTGGAGGTAAACCTGTTAACTCAGACGATCTCAAAGTTCGGATAGGATCCTCTATCAGCTGAGAGAAAGAAGCCTCCACCAGATTTGTAAAGTATTGATATTCATATTCATCTTTCCATACAGAAAGCTTAGTGACATAAAAAGTTCTTCAATCTGTTTTGCGGATTTCGTATGCCTTGTAATATGAGTACAATCTCCAAATAATGCTCTTTTCATCTCCTGATATTCACGGATTGACTATAGTCAAATCAAGGTACCCTAAAATAGGAAGTAAGAGGCGTCCGTAAATCATGCGTAGCAGCTTTGTAATCAAATCTGTCGGACTGTTCATTTGCTCCAGTTCTAGGCGCCGAGACAACTCCTCTTCCGCCAAGATTTCAGAATACTTTCCGCAATATGAGCACTTCTCCTTCTCCGCTAATATCCACTCTCGTTTTGGAAATCACCGCAGAAATCTGCTTTACCGCTCTTAAGCAAGTTTTTCAATGTCTCTTGGCCGTCTTTCTCTGAAGAAAAAGGAAGCAAAGCGAAACAGGACTATGCCTAAAGCACAAAAGCAGGATGCTGATTGTACCTGCAAAGGCAAAGGCCCTGAACAAGGGATGGTCGTTCCCCCATTTGAGTAAAGATAATTGGTATAAGAGCTTATATGCCAAAAACCAGAAAACACTCCACCACTCCGGGTAAAATGGCAGACATCCCCCATGGAGAAGAAGAATCTGCATCATATAAACCTCTTCCGAAAATGGTGTGCGCTACCCATCTTTGTCCACTTCTCAAGAACTCCTATTTCTCAACCTTTAGTATCCTACAATCAGATACAGTGGTAATGATCTTATCCTCTCTCTGGTCTTCCTTCATCTTTCCTTGCAGTCTCCGGATAAGTGGACCATAACCGTATTATTCGCCTCATCACCTTTTCATTCCTTACCTTTTCTCAAAGATTTCATCGGTAGAAAAGACTTTTCGGTGTGCCAAAAGGAAAAGAATATCAAATTCAATAGGAGTGAGTTTTGTCTCTTCCTCATCAATAATCACCTTATGATTGTCTTTGTTGATGTGCATATTTCGAATATTGATTTCGTGATGTGATGTTGTCTCGCATTGCTTAACTGTGTATAACGAGCGAAGCTGAGACTCCTCTGGCCCGTCAATCAGTGATTAAACGGCTTTCTGGTGACATAACTCATCCACTTTACCGCCTGTCAGACCCATACAATCTTATCAATGTCCTCTGACTTTGCGAGAGCATAATCACGGAATATTGGAGCTCTCCCGAATCTTTCTGCACATTTCCAAACCAGTCATCAGCATCACTTGACATCCAAAAGAACAAGATGAATTTCTTCTTCACCGAGTATCCTTAGACCTTCTTCCGCATTGTAGGCTTTTAAATACCTTATATCCGTCGGAAACCAGATAGATTTCTACAAGCTCCTGCAATTTCTCATCGTCAACAGCCAGTATATTAATCTGCTGCATACATTAATCCTCCTTATGCTTTCCAAGCATACGGTCTCAGTTTACCCACCAGGAGAAGCTTCCGCGGCAAGTCTCCGCATCACAAAATATTCTATTTTTCCTTCGGATAATCCCCCAAAATACGAAATCCACTCCCTCTTCTTTCTAGGTGGACAAGGCATTTTCCACCTGCTGTCCGAAAGATTTCCGATTACATCAATAAAAATCGATGCGGGAAAAGGCGCCGTCTCCACAGGTCTACGCTCTGAATCATGCTTAAAGACAAACCGTTACACATAAAACTTCCTAAAACACTGATCGAGACTTCCTGGCATTATCCGGAACAATCAGGCTGATGCTTAACTTATATGCATCCTCTGTATATATATCTTTCCGAAAATACGGGTTGTGCATTCTCTTCTTTACTGAGTTGTTCTGATGAAAATACTAAATGCCTATACACTCCAGCAGCTTCTCACTGCAAAAAGCACGGCGGTCTTCCTCTTCTCGGATTCAAGAAAGTTCCTTTCGCAGGCACTGCCGTATCTCGCACTGAGGAATCTGGCTCTATGTCGGGATGCTGCATAGAAAGAATTCTCTGCATTGCAGAAAGCTGCAGGATGAATGTGACCCTTTTTATGTAGCTCCAATCCCTCTCCTGACTCTACTGCAAAAGGCGGTGGGATGCAGGATAGTGAATTTCCCCCAAATGAACCATTATAGTGGGATAGCGCTTAAAAGATCATAGTTGATCTTGTACCATCCCGTAAGTGGAATTGTCCATAGGAAGGATTCCATAATCCGCTCTTCCTTCCTCCTCTACTCGCACCAAATACATCTCTCAAAGTGCAAAACGAAATCATGTTTTCATCCTGAAAAATCTCGTCTTCCGCAAAGGTAGGAGTAGAAATAGCCCTTTGGTCCCTGAAAAAGCAAGTTTTCTCCGGAAAGATCAGCCATCCGCTTTTGGAATGAAAATAGATTGCTTCTTCCCGCTTCTTTCAGATACTGTACCTGTCTCCTTCTGGTAAAGGTCACTCAGCTCCGAGAAAAGCTCCCTCACATAGGGCTTCATCGCGTGGATCTTCCTCTTCTACCATGGCGAGACACCGCATTTAGCGTCTCTTCTTCCCTTTTTCCGTCAACAAAACCGCCTCACCGCTTTTCTAGCGTATCCTTCCGCGACTTCTACAAGCTCCATCCTTTCTCCGGAACAGTTCCACGGAGCTTCCGAGTCTATCTCATCGAGGCTCCTTACGAGATCTCCTATCCAGCCCCATCTAAGCACCTCCAGACCTTCCTTGCCGTTCATAATACATCCGCTTTTCTCGGATTGATCTGACGACTTTAGCAGTAGCCCGTACATTCCTAAAAACCATCCGACAGTTTCAAAGACTCAGCTGCTTCATCCCGTTCTTGCTTTAAAGTCCCGTATCATGGAGCACCTTTCTTCCGCATACACTTTCCGAGGTGCTCTCCTCGTCAGAAAGCGCAGAAAGCAGAATCGGCTCCCCAAAACGGTTACATACACTTTAGTGCTTTTCAGTCTGAAAATCCTCTTCCATGATTTTTCTTTGTGTTAATCTTAGCAGCCAGGATAATCTTACAACCGGTCTTTTCCTGAAACAAGAACCTTCCTGCAGCATTCTTTTAGCCCTCCTTTGCTCTCGATCCCTCAGGATAACGTCAGATAGAAATGCCTCTTTTAATTTCGCATCGCCTCACAATGACCTCAGATTTTGCTTTAAATTATTCCGGTCCAGAGCACGTGCCTGCTCTTCCATCCAGAGCTTCAGAGTCGGAATCTTCATAAATTATCCCTTTGAAACAAAGCTGGACATTTTCCACGAGGCTGTAACCTACTACAATGTCAAAATAGGAACGATGCATCTCTTGGCAAAAAGCACCGCCTCATCCTTCGATATTCTGCTAAGCCCTTCAGCCCACCAACTTTACAGACTCTTAATATCGCTTTCAGCTTCCGTTGCAGAATGGATAGGCTTTTCCAGATCCTTTCTGCATTCTCTCCTTCTTTCGAAGATAAAGCAGACGAAGCTGCCGAAAGGTTAAAAAGTTAGTAAAAATAATACACGAATCCAGAGATACTGCTGTCAAGTCCTATCGCACATCGGATATGAGGGACGCAAGCTTCTGAAAGAAACATGCAGTCCAGTAAATAAAAAGTAAAGAGCAACGCCCAAGAAGTAAAGGCTCTACGTCCCGGTCTTTCAAAGAAAAGTTTCGAGTAATCATCGAGACTACGATATCTACAATCTAGTAGAAGGGATTCAGCTTGGAAAGAATATTTTTCAGTATAGGCGCTGTTGGTGGTAAACAAAAGCTCATCATACATATAATGTAAGGCACCATCCAAATCGGTCGCAGAAACAGTACCCACAATCTGTTTGCATATCTTTATACGGAAAATTGCAGAGATAAAATAGCTAAAGCCAAGACTCAAAGTTACATTGCATCGCAAAGGAATAATAAAACCCGTGTTTTCAGCCAGCTGAGTTGAGGAAACTTTCCACTAAACAGTATAGAAACATCTCCAGTAGAGAAACAGTGGTACTGCAAAAGTACGGCTTAAAAGCTTTAATAATCGAGGCCAAAAGTTCTCAGCGAGAAAGCTAAATCTTCACCAGATAATGATACTCCTGCCCAAAATTCGTATTCATATTCATACTCTCAGGAAAAGAACCAAGGAACAATGCGGAATAAGCCATACAGAGTATGCTTACATCCGGCACCGGAGGACTGGACTTGAGTCGTATGGTCCGTTGATAAAGGTGCATAAATGGCAGTGATTGATCAAAGGCTGAATATCATCAGACGCACGCAAAATAAGATCCGACAGCGCTTACGAAAGTCAGCTCTTTGCAAGCTCCAAAAATCATCTGTGCTACATTCTCTTAATAAACTGAACAAATTCTATTCCTCAGGAAAATACAGTATCAAAAACAAATTTTCACCCTCATTTTCTTTCAAGACTGAAATGTAAATGCAGTAAGTGGTATATGCTGAGAATACCAAATTGGCAAGCATCTGAAAAAGGAGGATCCCTCTGGCAAGCTTCCTCCCTCTTAAGCCAAGAGGAAACAAGAGAAAAGAATAAAGAAGGGTAGGACAGGTATAAATAGCGTCCTGCACTCCCCAGAACATAATCTCTGTCCTCTTCAGTGTGTAGGCAGCATCATTGTGGGTGTCACAGAACAAGACCTACGCTCAAGAGAAGAAAACACGGTTCTTTGCGCAATGTTGAGATATATGTGTTTTTCCGGATTGCTTTCTTCTCTCCCAAAATTGCAGTAGCAAAGGAAACAGGAAGAAAAGATAGCAAAAGCTCCTTCCGGTACAGGAAACCCTTTGTATCAAAGCTGTCCTGCAAGGATTCCCCCACCATAGTTAGTAAAGGTATTCTTTGCCCTTTAATCATAAAAAGTATTCCGAAGTATCTTTTACAAATACATCCGGCTGTGCAAAGGTCTCTCTCGATTATTATAGGTTTCCTGTACTATACCGTCTCCCACTACATCGGACATTTACGGTATCCGCCTGGGGTCTTAGGTAACGACTAGCGAATCAAAGTTTACAAAGCAGTACGCCAAGAACGATGGAAAGTCCTGACGGCAAAGATAGCAAAGAATAGAGAAGAGTTAGCGAAAAATCTTCGATATGATACCACTACGCAAGATGCAAGCATAGAACAATCATTTTACAGGAGAGAGGAGAACAAGCCAAAAAGACAGATTATTCCTATATCCTTTCAGCCCCAGCTTTTCTCTCCCGATGCGATAGTCCAGCACCATAGGCAGAAGAACAAAGCCTGAGTGCCAGAATAAAGGCACTCATAAGACAGAGAAGAAACGAGCTCCAAGGTACAGAGGAAACAAGGAAAATCGAAAAAGCATTTCTCCCTAGGGCATCTTCTCTATAGCAACAGCACCCATAAAGGCAAAAACAATAAATTAGTCGCCCGAAGTAAAGAAGTGTGAAACGAGGAAGCGGATATGAGTCTGCGAAAACTAAATCCCAGAGCCGGAAGAAAGAAATAAGCAAAGGTGTAGTGAACCGGTTTTTGCAGGCGCATATCCACCCTCCTTTGCAAAAATCCGGCTTCCTGTCTTCTTCCAGGAATCTGTTCCCTTTGAATGAACATTCCAAAAACAGTAGCCTCATCCGGCTTATTGTCTCCTCCACTCATCTATTCCGTATCTTCATCTTTCAGATACATAGTTACGATCATGATCATATATAAGGGCTTGGGCGTTTCCCGTGCATAGCAAAGCAAATCCATGCTCTGCATAATGTAGAATCTCAGCATCCGGAGCGGACAGCGGTACCAAAAACAAAGGAATAAAACAGAACCCAAAAGCATCGTTGTATTAAAAACACTTGAGGAAAGTCCTGGTAGTAGAAACAGTAAATAAATACCAAAAGAAAAAGAAGGACGGAAAGGAGAAAGAAAGAAAGAACACCTCTCTTCCGAAAGCAGAATACACTCGCACGTGTCTTCAAAGCAATTTAATCATTTCTACTCATCACTCCCCTTCTTTAATTTTCTCCACCCTTTGATCTATACTACTCTATCTGTCTTTTCTCTTTTTGTTTCTCTGTTTCTGACTGTCTTTTGTCTTTGATCTCTCGGTCTTTCTCTCTTTCTCTCCCTATCCTGTAAGGCTTCATTTCTGCACCATAGGGAGTCTTTACATCGTTCTTCCAGCTTCCGTATGCCGCGCATTCACATAGAAGAGACGAAGCAGTAAATACATCACGAACAAAAAGAGAAAATTCGTACACGGAATATATCCGAGACAGTCTCGCCAAGATATCCGGTATCCCAGGAAAATAGCAAAACCAACAGCAACGAGGAGAGAATCGTTTCAAAATAGATCTCTTCAATGCATTCTTTCTTTCTTAATTGAGCGGTGCAAAAGAAATAGCATGAACAGGCAAACCGCCAGCAAAATAATACGAAATAATAAAGTCATCTTAACTCCCGCCTCCTGACTCTGAAATTTCCTCTAAAGAAATTTTCTTGTGTCTGAAAGGAGTACTGTGGAGTTTAAGGTAAATCGCCGTATCAAAAGCTTCGTATCAACGAGGAATAATTTCTTCCCGCCTATGCCCAGGAGTGACGAAATGATTGGCTGAAAAACAAGGGAAAAGTAAATATGCCTTTCCTTCGAAAGAACTGCTTTACTGTTTTGCATAATCATCCTGATTCCACACTCTTTTTCAGGTGGACCAAATCAAAAATCTCTCGATAATCCGTAGAGAAACTCCCAAATCAGATTTTCTTCTAAACTGCTGCAAAGCGAAGTGAAAGCGATAGAGATGATAGACCCTTGCTTCCGCCTGATACAGCAACCTTATATCCTGCCTGCTCCGCTCTAGCTGCAAAATCATATCTTCGTTAAAAATAGTCGGTACGATAGAAAACCTCCCAAAGAAGAGAAAATCTCCCGTTTGTACATACAACAGACATATCTGATGCGACATTTGATTCCAGTCTTATTCAAGTCCTCCATTCCTTTTAATCTGCATGAAGCTTCTCCTGTAATTAAATGTTCGAAAGTCGCTCACCAAATGCTGAACTTTCCTTTGTACAGCACTGTCTCGCATGAGACCTCTGCAATTTTTGACCTTGAGAAAAAGCGGAAAAGCAAGGCTCTCAAGGCCATTTTCACTCATACTGCAGTGCACCCGCATCATCTGTCATACATATACGGAGTATCCGAAAAGGAAGCCAAGATTTCTTGCATAAGGCATGGTCAAAACTCTACAGGAAATATGGTGTAAACGAATATCCAACTTTAGTATCATGTCATGCGTGCTTTGTGGAAAATCCGTTCTGCGCGATGATTAAAGATACCATCGGAGGAAGCTCCTGCTTCCAGGGCTGTCAAAAGCTTTCGAAACTTCTCTCCCGGCTTATGCATCGAGAATAATCCCATCAAAGAAGAAGCTGCTTCTGGTTTGTCCCGCTGTAAAACACACGGACACCGATGAGCTCTTTCCCATAGCTGATCCGCACCGCTCTTCCTTTCCATCTGCTCCTCCATTTTCCTTTTCTGCCGCTATCACGCTACCCGAGAAAAAGAAAAAGAAAAGGAAAAGAAATAACATCACTCAGGACAAACTGTATGGACGCAAAAGAAAAATCACGCTTTCTGGGCACGGCAAGATCCGCCAGGTACAGCACGACTAGTCGAGCATAGCCCGTGAAGATTCTCTTTTGTTTGTCTCTCTTTGGCGGACCAAGATATCAGCATTCCAGATCTCGCAAGAGCATAAAGCATCAGCATCAGAGACAGGCAGTCCATCCTTTCTCCTGTTATTTCTCCTGAAATAGCAGGGACCTGTGCTTCTCCAAACCATCGATAGAGCAAGAGAGAGAAAGAGAAACGCCAGCCCGCGACGGTGCAAGGACAGGGTAGAGACGCTTCTTCATTAAACTGCTCTCCTCTTAAACGCAATTTGTCCCTGCTCTGCGAAAGTGCAGCGAGGTCAGTGCGACAGGATGAATAAAATTGGCTAGATAGATATGTAAAATTGCTGGGCATAAAAAGAAGATTGCATAGATACCGGATGAAGAAGACTCTACTGCGGTCCGGCATAGTATAATGGAAGAAGAAAAAGACATAAAGTACCAGAATACGGGAAGAGGAGAAGACTGCCGGAAAATAACAGCTTTCATCTCGTGCATGAAAACTTCTCTCTCACTACTGATCACTGCCTCAAGTGCTGCCTTTCTCTAAAGTGCAAAGATGGCAAAGAGATAAAGAGAAAGAACCGACTCTGTCATCAGGATAACGCCAAGCAGACGTGTTTTATTGAGCAAAAGACTGTGCAAAGCAGAAACGAGTACATGGAAAGGATGGTTCTAGAGACTGCATGTTTATGACCTAATTTTCCTCGCTTGCTTTTGCAGCCGACTCGTAAACATACTGATATAGCCGCCTGGAAATTTTATATAGACACAGGAGAGTCGAGACCTTTTCCACCGTATAGCTTCCACATTGTATATTGATATAAAAGAAAGAAAATAGATAAAAGTGCGGCGAGTGAAAAAGAGCTTAAGATTCGAAAGTAATCGTAATCACGAGGAGAAAATATCTCCTCTCATATCCGTAGTATGAAAGGACGAATTCCAAAGCCAGCTAGAATAAAGAACTGTTGCACCTTCAATGTGGGAGTAGCTCAAAACCGATCCCGCCTTCCTTCTCTCTAAACTCATAAATACAGCCAAAACACAGGAAGCCAGGCATAAGTCATACTTCCCAATGCATTCCACAGAACTCGTATGTTTCATCAGAGATTGGTTTTCTCCATCATTGCCTTTCTCCCTGCGCCACTTCAGTTTTACGCGTCATAGAATGGACAGTCCAACCCTCGCCAGAGATTGCATCGCTTTTGACGGTCTTGAGCAGGATCTCCTTCCTCTCTTTTTCTTACTCTGCTAGAACCTCCGATATACACTCATCGTAAAGAAGGAGATGCTGGCAAGGTATCCATTCCGGAGAAAAATTCTTTCCGTGAAAAGCGGGTAGTGCCTCTCTCCGCAGTAGTCGAGAGTCCGCAAGTCGGATCGGTCAAAGTCTTTCCGGTGCGGAGAAAACCAAAGAAAAGCTCAAAAGAGCTGGGCCTAAGTCTCTTGGACTAAATCCCTGATGAAACCGAGAGCCTGAGACCAATATCACGTCCTCTTCCTTCAATAGAGCACTTGCATCCTCCCGCCCTGCCTATGCATGCCCACCGTCAAACCGCGTAGCTAAAACTCGTAAATCATGCCTCATGCGCATAGCGTATACCGGTCTGGAAACAAGCGGTTAAGCCCAGGCTTTTGGGACAGTGCAATATAAGAATATCCTTTTTCTCGGCATAGAGAAGCAATTACCGTTTCATCTGTAGACCGTCGGAGAGCCATTACATAATCCTGCTCCTCGTCATAAGAAAGAGGATATCCTCCACTACCTCAGGAATACTTTTCCCTTCATTATATGGGAAATAAACTCCACAAAGCTCTTTCTTTTCCGTTCTTTTCTCTGGCTCTTCCACTGCCTCCTCTTCTTCACCGGATAGGTAGTAGTCCTCAGTGAACCTTTCACCGTGACTTCCGTAAACTGTGAATCTTGGGCCAACGTCTCCATCTTGTCTTCTAGCGTTTTCTCTCGTTTCTCTCTGGCTCTTCCTGCATTTCCTTTCGGAAAACTCTCCTCCATCAGAAATCCTACAAAATCTCCTGGGCCATTTGCAGAAAAGCCGATTCCTCCGGAGGGTCTGGGATTACACTCCAGAAAATAAAAGCATCTCTCCTCTTCTTCATAAATCCACTCCATGTTCACTAGACCATAGAGCTTTAGGTCTGCCATGAGTGAAAGGTCTCTTCCAAAAGCCCTCATTCGGTGAAAATCCTGACACTGGTTCCTGCTCCGTTTCCCGTCCGAAGTTCTTTCTCTTCTTACAAGGGCTCTCTCCAACTGGATTCTCTGAAAAGGTCTAGTATAGATCACCCCTTGATTTGTTTCTGATAGGCATCTTCCTTCTGCTCTCTAAAACCTGATTTAAGAAAAAGCCCAATTGATCTTCTGAATGAATGTAGAAGTCCCTCTGAAGACCTGCCGCTCTTTCAACTTTGCAAACCATGGGAAACTCCGGCTCGGAAAAATCCATTTCTTCATAGCCTTTCCTTCTATCAGGAAAAGCCCCTCCATGGATAAGGATAAGTTTCTTCCAAGAAGATACTTGCTCTTGGAATCCAGAAAGATGTCTCCCTTTGGCAGGAGAAGCACTATTCCCTTCTCTACATGTTTCTTTCCTGTTTTTATAAAAATAGCTACCTCTGGGCAGTAGAGGAAAAATGGCGTCAATCCCCTGTTTTCTACATGACAAAACAAGCTTTCCCATAATCCTCTTCCTTCGAAACCAAAAGGAACCTGTATAAAACTGTCCACCAAAAGCGGCATTGACCACCCACCTTTTCGGTGTAATCCATTCCGAAGACGAAAACCCAATTTTTCAGTCTTTTGATAATTGCCCCTTGTGGAAAAGGAACCTATGGCGGTAAGTAGAATTCTTTCTTTCATTTGTTCTGTCCTATCTACTCTAAGTAACAGTCTTTGTTTACAAATTTTTACAATTCGTAGAATATCTTCTTCTAAAGTTTCATGTAAATCGGGAGCGTCAGAATTTTCTTTTGAAATCCGTTTTGCAAACGCTGTCTCTCTCGTTAAACCGTCCCTTATAGCAGTCATAAGCATTAATACAGGGATAAAAATACTTCTGGCATGAACTCTTCTTTTTCCAAAGCAAAGGATACTTCATCTCTTTCCTCTCCCAGAAGACGAACCGCATATATGCGTAGTTCTTTTCCAGGTCCTTTGCTCCCTTTGGGAGAGATTTTCCAATCCTTGAAGTTCTTCCTATATAGCCTGCATAGACTCTTTTCCGCGCAATATATCCAGGGAGATGCTCAACAGAAGTCCCATTGCAGCGGAAAAACTCGTTCATTTTTCCATTTCAGCCCGCGCTCTTTTACCTCTTCCCGTCCGAGGATTCCAAAGTTCTTCTAATCTATAGAGTTTCTGAAAAAGAGTGGCGTTTTCCTCCCCAGAAACCACTGCCTCCCCCTATCGTATGAAATACTTTCGTGGCATGAAAAAGAAAAATGATAGCGAGTACCAAAACTTCCTACTCCACGTCCCTTGAATCGTTCAAAAAGGCATGCAGCCGCATCGTAGAGTACCGGGACATGATACCTTCTGAAAGCGCTTCCAGTCCCTCTACATCACAGAGATTGCCCGGTATGACAGAACCGGAAGAATCGCCTTTGTTTTATCCGTTATTTTCTTTCTGATTGCATCGGTGGAATGGTAAAATCTCCTGTCAATATCACAAAAACCGGAGTAAAGCCTTTTCTCACAATGGCATGCGTTGTACTGGCAAAGTGAAAAGGGGTGGTGATAATCTCCTTCCTTTCAAAAGCTCCAATAAAACTCCAAAGCAAGATGCCTGTTGTAAAAGTCCTAACTTTTACCCTGCAAGATGCTCTTTAAGTCTCTCCCTTAGGTTCTTCATAGAATCATTCCATATTGGTAAGGAATCTGCTCTTCCAAAGTTTCTCAAGATAGGGAATAAACCTCTCAATGCCGGAAGACTGGACCCATTGCTAAAGATTTCCGTCTTTTTTCATTGGACTTTTCTTTTTCCAATTCTGACAAGATTTTACAATTTTGTAGTATTGTTGAAATGTAAATGCCGGGCTGGCACTTTCACTTATTTTATGATAAGGTTCTTAAGAATGATTTAAAAAGCTTTTAGATTTTAAAATATAAGCGTATAGTTCATTTCTTCAAATTTAGAATAGACATGAAATGCCCCATATGTAAGGAAGTTATGTATCATGAATAAAAGCAGAAGTGCTCACTGACCCTCGGCTCTGCTCATAGCTTAACTCTATCGCAGCCCTTTCTAGCTCTGACATACCCCTGTGTCTTCTGATACACAGGGTACGAAACACAGTCAGAAAAGCAACGGGATCGACGCAAAACCTTGGAAAACGCACTGTAGGGAAAGTGCCCAATCCGGAAACACGTGTTTCTGACGGTTCTTTGAGCATACGGAACTGAACGTCGACAGTATCCGTCGCTTTTATGACAACACCGCATGATGCGGATAGGCGAAGATCCGTACTGAAATCTGGTTCCTCTTGCAACCTATTACATTTACAACTCTGCAGGAGATCGAGATCGATTACGGATATACCCAGGACAATCAGTCCTTCACTTTCAGTCCGGAAGGCTTTAAAAGCGAATCCTGCATGAACACCAGAAGCGTAGGAAGATGGTATTACAGAACCTACACTACGGAGAGGCATGGGGTCCGTGGGCCGCTTCAGGAAACCACACCGGATGAGGTGCGGTAACCGCCATCATGGTCAGAGTAAAAGGATATCCCATAAGTTTTCAGTCTCATTCAGAGCTAGTTTCTAAATGACGGAACCCGGTAACAGACTGGGCAAAAGAGCAGAAGGTTTTCGGTGAAGCATCGGAAACTGGAAAATATATCGTCGGTTTAAAGATTACGCTTTGAATAACAATACCGCCTTTAGCGGAAAGAAGAGGCACGGGAGCCTATGTCTACGAGGAAGGTATTTATTTTAGAAGAGAAATGAAGTCAAAGTATCGCCTTGCCACAGGGAAGTTTACAGGTTTCAAGCTTTTTACTAGTGACCTCAACCAGTATTATTTTGAAAATGGTGTTGCGCAGAAGGGATGGAAAAGGAGTAGATCGGTTACAAGCTCTACTTCAATGAACAGGAATTCTGCAAAAAGGATCTGGAACCGATTATGGAAGACCTGGGTCTTATGTGATCGGATTAATAGCAACAAGAACTCTGTATGGCTGACAAAGGACTGAAAGTGAAACTTTACTATTCCCCTATAAGACTTTTAATGTGCAGTACTGGGAACAGAAACACCGCTAGGGCAGCTTCAAGATTTACGAAAATATCGCTGGCACTTTATGCACAAAGATTGCTACTACCCAGTTCCTTTCCTGGTTCTATATAGGAACCATTATTCATCCTCTCTACGAAAGAGCCGAGCTGAGAAGCTTTGATGCGATTAACTACAACTTTATGGACCAGGCTATCTCAGCGGATGTATCCGCTTAAAAGGCAATTGATTCCGCTTGGCTTGATGAAAATTGTAAAACGGTCACCGGTCATCCTCTCCTGATGCATGGGACAAGGACCTGTTGAAAAGGTTATTCGCGCAAGAGAACAGAACTATGACCCCAGCGGATGCAACTGTAGTAGGACAGCAAAAGTGCTAGAAGATGCGGCAAAAGAAGCCTCTGCTAAAAAGAGGCTGCAAAAGAAGCTACCAATAACTTGATTGAGCCAAATGCTGAAAATTGTAGAAAATATGTATTATCGTTCCGATCATCAACGAAAATCATTTTTAGGTAGTGCCTGCTTGCTTTGGAAAACTAGAAAGCAAGCATGATTTTTCTATTTTATTTGTAGATAACGATTCCAAGGACGAGGCATAAAAAGCATAAAAATCTTATATGGAGAAAAGAACCGAATCGTGTCCTCTTCATGAAAACGAGGAGAATTTGACAGTTGCAAAAGCAGTAAACCAGAATTCTTTTTGCCAAAAAGATAGCTGGCGCCCGCTATGCCCTTCTTCTGCTAACGATACTGAAGTGGATCCTTTTCGTGGAAAAACATGGTGAATTTATGGAAGAAAGGGAAAGCGAAGGGCGAAAAAGTGAGCTCCTTTCCTCTGAAAATGGTAAAAGATGCATGATCCAAGGCTAATGGATGATGGTGAGACGAACTTTGCGTTTTGGGATTTCCTTTTCAAAGAGGTCTGATAGTAGAAAAACTGGAATACCCGGAAGAAGTGTTTTCTACCTGCGCGGGAGCAGCACTCTACTCTATCGATGCCTTGACCGGATCCATCGACGAAAAGCACTTCGTGACCTCGGAGGATGTCGATATTTCCTTCCGCGCAGCTTTATGGTATAAGATTTTACTTCTGTCCGGAAGCAGTTTGTAAGCATGTCGGTTCCGGAACAAGCGGGGAAAAGTACAGTAATTTCAAAGTAGAGCTTTCTTGCCGAAATTCCGTATTTCTTCATAAGAACTTTCCTCTATTCCTGAGAAAGTCCGATTTTCATCCCCTTTACTTGGATTTTCTGTATAAAGGCCATCTCATTTTCGAGAAAAAGGTTATGGGAAAGCGTACCGAAAAGGCCTCCCAGCCTGGTTCCGGGGAAAGAAAGACGATGAAGCAGGATTTCCGAGGAATTCTCTCTCGTTATCTCCGCGAATCGACGGGAGGCTGATTCGAGCACTTCGTTTATCTGGAAGAGCGGAAAAAGACGAAAAGGCTGAAACTGTAAGACAGGGTTTCAGTCTCAGATAGGAAAAAGATAAGATAAGATATCATAGGGATTAGAATCAGGAGTCGGAAGAGTTCTTCCACCCTTTTTCTAAAAATACCTGTCTGATAAAACGAGAGCTGCTATGAAAAGAGCTGCAAAAGAGAAGGGAAGACACTTCTCGAATCTGCTCTACAACCGTAGTTTAATAGCTTCTATTCGTCGGGTATTCAAATAAAAGCAGATCCAATCTCCTATGATTTTCCCCCATAATAAAACGGAAAGAGCCCATGGGAGCAGGGTTACTGCCAAAATCAAAATCCCTACTATCTTTGTATTTCAATCTTTATGAATCCAAGAGGCTCCCTGCTATTCGCACTTGTAAAGTTGATCATGCAGGAAAAGCAGATGACAAAAGAGAAAGAAAGTAGAGATAGGGTAAAAAGCCCGATCCATTTTTCCGTAAGAAGGAGTATAATCAGGCTTCCCACTGCCATAGGTCCAAAAAGCAACGTGGAAAAAGCAAAAATGCCGATAAAGAAAACACTCTTTTGACTGCTTGACAGCGGTTTCTCCTTCCTCCCTGAACTCGAAAAGGTGAAAAGAACCGAGGAAACCAAGGAGGAAAAGTGCAGAACGTTTGGAAACACTCTCCTCGATTATAGAGTGCCAACTCTTCGCAGAATACTTTCTTCCCAATAAGGAGTGCATGAGATTCTGCCATATTTGGTCCACAATCCCTCGATAAAAGAGAAGCCCAGCTAAATCCATAAAAAGACTGTACAAAGAACGAACGAAAAATCGAGCCGGTTTATACATGGGTGAGAGAATAAGTAAAACAAGGACAGAAAAGAAGCTGAAAAATAATCTGTTGATATGCCACAGCATAAAACGCCAAATCCTCATGGCAAGAACTAGCGCAAAGATACCTGAAAAAGAGAGGAAAGAAAACTGCAGAGGAATATTGGTCGCAAGAAAGCACGGCTTCATACGCAAGCTGAATGGAAAAAGAATCGCTCCCGGAAAAGGAGGAGCGCCATAAGGCGTAAAAGTCCCGTCATAAGGAAGTTGATAGAAAGCCGCCACGAAAAGGACTAAGAAAGAAAAAACAAGATACAGAAGCCCTGCCAGAAGTAGGAAGAAAACAAAGCCGTAGAATAATCAACTGCTCTGATTTCCTCTGCATCAAAGCTTTCTTGCGGAAAAACCGGTTTGAATCAAACTGTTTGCAATACTGATAAAGATGGAAATAATCCCTACTGCCCATACATCTTCCTTCATAAGCAGAACTTTGAAGTAGGACAATGGAGAAAGCTGGATTCCTGATAGGAAATCTGTCGACTTCAGTCATTCTGAAACTACTCTAAATTTTGACTCTTTTCTTCGCCATCAACTATCCCTTTTTCTTCCTTGTACTTCAGGATTTTATACTTCTTGTCCCCTATACCTTCTCTCTTGCTCTTTATTTTCATGTGTTCCAACTTTGATTTTATTTCTTTTCCATCGAAATGCCTCTGTAAAACCGGTAAAGACCGGGAAGATGCGATTCCAAACGAAGTAGGCTTTTCCCTTTACACTTAATTCTCTTTATACAAAGAACGATTTTCCCTACTATATCCTGTGATCCCGAAGATTCATAGCAATGGAAAAGAGTTTCATGAATCGACTCTTCCGACTCATGCTGTATTTTCCTTGACTTTTCCTTAAGCAGAGCATAGCCCTGTTTCATTTCCTGAAAATATTGTTCCTGCTTCTGCTTTTGGCTTTCCTCCTCCTGGGTCAGCAGTCCAAGATCCTGAGAGGTGAAAACGTAAGCAGAAAGAGCCTCTGAAAGATATACCTGCTTTTCCTTTTAAAGCAGTCATAAGCTCCATGGGCCTGTCTCCCATGGAAGGCTATAAAACTCCGAAGCTTAAGAGAGTCTGTACCATCATAGCAGACTTCTCTAAAGAACAAGGAGGAAAAAGCGATCCTCTAGCGAGTAATCAGTTCCTTCTCGCTAATAATACAATCTTTTCATAGGAGCTAAGGAGCTTCTTCTGTCCCTCTCTTCCATCCTCCATAATCACTTTTTACTGATGGAAGGAAAGGATTGCACTGAGATGCTCCTCCGCGCTTTCCGTTGCTTTTCCAGCTTTTCCTCCGAAGAAAAATCATCTCCGTCGATGGCTGATGAAGTCCTTCGCTCCTTGGAAAGTTAAAGATTCCTGTGTAACATTATGCTTTCTTGAGAGTATTGATTCTCTTTTGTAGTATAGGAAAAACAATATCGGATATTTTGTCCTGATAAGCTCGAATCATCTCCGACTCGCCGTCTGTTGATGCATCATCATGGACGAGAAATTTCCAAAGAAAACCTGCCCTTTTGCCTAAGAATGGAATCAAACTATACCCTATATACTTTTTATGCTGGTGGCAGACCACACAGACCGAGATTAATGGTTTTTCATGGAACTCACTTTTTCATTTTCTATTGGTTTTTCGATTTCTGGTTTTTCCAATTATCCGATGGATATCGCATTTCCTTCTTTCCAATCTCCCTATCAGCCATAGTTATCCCTTTTCCCTCTCCTTTGGGAGAAAAGAGCATAGCCCCTATAGTGGTAAAGGGCAAGGGATAGATTTTGTATTGTAACAAATGTTTGATCCGCTGAACTCGAGACTCTTTCCAAAAGATAAAAGGCACGTCCAGCACTTGCCCTGCCTCAACCGACAGTTCTCCATGAGCCCTGAAATTCTCTTAGCGAAATAAAGCCAGTATCCCTCTTCCGCCCTTTTATCGGATTCAGCCTTCTCCCTGCTGTCAGCAGAGTCGTTCTTCCAGCCCTTTTATAGCGCTTCCTTTTAGCGCCAAGAACATTTGTTCTGATGTTGCCTGTAAGCGTAGAGAGCTGGAGCACTGTATTGACGCGGAAGACTGCCAGGGCAAGGACAATCCACTGGTCATGCATGCAGACAAAGTCAGGCAACTCTTTAGATAGCTAAAAGACTCTGATTCATCCCTATTGCAGCACCTGTAAATCGCATGATTTTGTATGAGGAGATTGGAAAAGCAGCCTCCTCAGAGCATCTTCTGATAACGGAAATAGGAATCCATTATCTTCTTTCCCCCTTCGTCTATCACTTCCATATCCGAGTGGCAAAGTAGGGGACAAGACTTCCATATCGCTTTTCCGCCTCCTGCAAAGCCTCTCTCAGCGGAAATTTTATCGGGAAAACACAAGTCATCTTTGATCCGAAAAGAAAGACATATTCCATCTTTTCATAAGGAAAATTCGGAAATTGTTTGATCGCAAGAGCAGAAAGAATCATCAGGAAAATGCTTCCATGCAGAGCCGGATGATTCTTTATCATATAGGAAAATCTTATTCCGTATTCATCCTTGGTTTTCCGTAAAATCTCTTTTGTCCCATCGGTCGATCCGTCATCGGAAAGAAGGAGCAAAGTTCTCCCGACATCCTGAGTGAGCAGGACTGAATCTGCTCTCTCACGTATTTTCGCCATTATACGTACACAGGACAATGATTTGCAAAAATAGCCTCCAAACTGAATGTTTTCGATTTCTTTTTCCGTTCTATGATTTTTGCTCATTCCCACCTCCCACCGTATTGTTTGCATCTGCTCTGTTTCTTCTTAACGGGAATCAGCTTCATAAAGCAATGTTTCCAGCAATACAATCGTCTGGAAAATATAAACGCAGCAGCTTTTTGAACTACCCCCAATAGACAGATATTTACTGTAATACAGGTCTCTCCGATGCCTGCCGGATTTTTCTCTTTTCAAAGACTTGATGCTTTTTCCGGGTACTCTGCCGTCTTGGTGTAAATAGCTCACCGCAGTACATACAACTGAAGCCTACTTTTCTACATGCTGTGCAATAACATTTTCCTCTGAAAGAAGAAAGAAATCCTCGTCAAAACCTCCGTTCAAAAGATTCTTTAGAAAAGCAAAGGCAAAAGCCTGAAGACAATCTACCTGCACATAAGGCTTCTGTTTCAAATATGCTTTTTATAGAATAGGTAGAGGAAACTCTTCTGAAAGTGGACCGAGTGATGAGGGAAAAAGCCGTGAAGCTTCCACGCGGTCTTTTGCAATCCGATACCGTCCTGCATCACTCCTGAGACAAGTCCCTTCTCTTCCTCGAAAGAGAGCACGGCAGGAAAATATTCTTCCGTAAAGGATGTATCCGGATTGGCTAAAAGCATGACGCATTCCATTTCAGAAAGCGAAGCCCCAGATTGTTTCCTGCTCCATATCCTTGATTCTCCTTTGGCAAAGAAGCTTTTACTCGCTCATTCTGTAGGGCGGAAAGATAAGACAGACTGTCATCGTAGAAGCATTGTCCACTATGACAATATACGAAAACAGAGGAAATGTTTCCAATTCCTCTACAAACGGGAGCTGTTCTCCCAATCATTATAGAATTTAAAATGACTATGTCATACAGCCATTTGCCCCTCCCCTGAGCTTATTTTTGGTAAGTTTTATACCCAAACTATTCTAGCATGGAAAGAAAGGACGGAAAAAGAATAGTGAGTTTCTATCTCTTTATTCTATCTCTTTCTTTTTCGCTTTTATATTTATCCTATAACAATTCCAGCTTATATTTTTCATCTTCTTGCAAAGACTTCTGCAATACGCCTCCGATTCTCTGCTTCCGGGAAGAAGAAGTCAGACATTCATCCCTCATATACAGCAGCATAAAGCTCTTTCCTTTTACTTCTACTGATAAACGTGAGTTGTTCTCCGCATAATAGCGAAAGCCCTTCCGTGAGATTCCCGCTTCCTCGAACGTAAAGGCCGAGATGCGCCTGCAAAAGTGCACTCATAACAGGGTGTGCCTTTTGCCCTGTTTAAATCTCTTTTCTCCAACTTTTCGTCAAGGAGCATTCTCGCAAAGCGCCTTATAGCGAAAACAGTAATAGTTTGAGAAGAAATGTAACGCTGGGGAGCGCTTAATCTTCCCTTTACATACCATATATTCAGAATATCCTGATCATTAGAGAAGCCTTCCCTTCTGCTGATAATAGCGAAGACACTGCTCCTCCAAGCCTGTGCTCACGAAAAATAAGAAAGATTCCAAAGTATCATGCCGGCATTAAAGTAAGGCTCTTCCGAAAGCCCCAAAAGCGACAATGGCTTTTATAAATACTCGGCTCCAGCCGCCATACCAAGCGCACTTTTTCCGAAAGAGCTGTTGCAGAGAGGTGTTATGACTGTGTACCACCGTATCCGCATCGAGATATATAGGCCTTGTAACATTCTAGAAGCACTCCTGGAATAAAAGTCAAGCGAAGTTGTGCAGGAGAAAAACTTCCCGTATTTAAGCCCGGAATACGTTTTTCAGCTCTTAAGAAGTTTTCTCCAGCTCATAAAAGGAAATCTTCTGCCCTCTCCCTCAATAAGTGCCTAAGCTTCTCCTCATTTTCCTTCTTGCATCCCATACTCAGAATATGAAATGTAATGTCTCCCCTGCATAGTGGTAAAACACCGAGGAAAAATGGATACGGAAAGCATGGTATGAAATTGTCACGTAACGTATGCACATAATATGCATAAAATTTCTATCCTTCGCCGTTTTAGGGTGGTAGAGACGATTGATTGTACGTAGAGAGAGCACGAACCGAAGAACAGAGTAATATTGAGGAGATACCCACACCGAAAGTGTACTCTTTCCCCGATTCCCCTGTCCATTAAATGAATGTAGGACCGCTTCGCAGGCTTTCTGCAACCCAGAGGCATGCTCTATTGTAATCCATAACCATAAAGTCTTCTTCATCCTTCCGAGCGATTGACCGTTGCTTCAATCGGACCGGATCCGTCGCAGAGACTTTCCTTTAAAACACTACTGTTTTCATGGCTCAACTGCATCAAGTTGACATAGCCGTTCTTCTCATCTTCCATATCCATAGAACGTAAGTTTTTAAAGAAAAGAGGTTTCTTTGCTTCCACATATTCTTCTGTAAATACCTTAAGGATACGTTCGGGATCCACCCTCCTTCCTTTTCGGAAATAAACTGGATATAGTCTGCAAACTCTCTTTGCATTCTCTTAGACAACTCTATAACCATATTGATAATCCAAGATAAAGGGCTACGCCACCCTTTCCGGACTGGGAATTGATACGCACCAACCGCTCCCATATTCTCTTCCAACATCGCAGGATCAATCAGCAGATGAGAGGCACCTCCCAAAGTAAAGTATAGCCTTCATTGCCTGTAAGCTCCTATTGATGGCATCTGTGATGAGACCCTGAAAAGCGGTAAAAAGTACAAGCCTTTCCTCTGCAGGATGACGATCCGAATCTGCATCTTCGTGCACCGCTCATAGACCTCTTTTAATTTCTCGGATATTTTTCCAAAATTTAGAGCAGGATCAATTCCATGAGAGAACATATTGTAAAGCGTCAAAATATACATTGCCGGTCTCTTTTCTCCATTTCCAGAGTGCCTTTCGATGACGCTCCCGCTCCGGCAAGAGCCAGCTCTGCCGCTACAATTCCTCTCCCTGTCATTATGCGGGTGAATGGAAAGACAACATTTTCTCTTTCAAAAAGATGATCCGACATAAACTCAATCTGATCACGAAACATTGGGACCGTGCATCTCCACGGTATTCGGAAGATTGATGATTATTTTACGATTCTTTTGTAGTTCCCTCAAGCGGAAATCCACGGCATTGCAGACCCCTAAGGCATAATCCATCTCCGTACCGGTAAAACTTTCCGGAGAATACTCCAGTCGTAAATGCACCATGGAAATTTTTCTCAGTCTTTTACCATTTCACTCCGAAAAGAGCAATCGCTTTTATCTCTCTTCTTCGATTTTAAAAACTACTCTCTTTGGAGTATAGATGTAGAGTTATAGATATGCACTATCGCTTTTTATCCTTCCAATGCCTCAAAAAGTTTCAATCAGTTCTTCTGCACTGTACCAGAACCTGCACATGCTACATCCTCCGGAATCAGCCTTCGCTCTACTAGATTCCGTAAAAATCGTATTCGATTTGAGGGCGGCTGGAAATCCCACTCGATTTCCTTAAAAGCCCAAGCGACAAAGGAGCTGAAAATACTCAATCTTTTCCTCAACTCCCATAGGTTCCACAGTTCTGGTTCCCGTCTCTAGATCCACAGAGCACGCAGATAGGAGCCTTCCACCTCTTTTATCCATCCAAGTTCTTTCCGGATAACGGAAAATGGGAAACTGCTGATAACGCTTTTACTCTTTTTCCATGATCTCCTCTATTTTTACCTCTATTAAACGATTGCTCTCTCTCTTCTTTTAGGCTTAGTAATTCTTCCTTAGCAGCTTAGTAATACTTCTTTGTATATTGCTGTGTTTTTGAATTACACTCCTCTTACTATACCCTGCCATTGTATCCTGCAATATTTATGCTCTTGAACCAGTCCCTCTCATGCAATCACTGCTATAACTTCTTCAACAAGACTTTTACAAAGATTCTTCCTTTCCGCTTCCACCATATTAGCACGGATATGGTTCCCGGTCCCGGAGCGCGAAGAAGAATTCTACCCAGTATCTCCGACTTTCTCTTCCACCCTTTTTAGCTGCTTCTTTGCACAGCAGGATTACCTCTGCAAGAGCCTTCATCCGTCACTCTTACACTTTTCCAGAACCTGTGGGAATTTCTTATAGTCGAGAGGCATTCCTTTAGGCTCTTCTTTTCTTCCAGCAATACTTCCATAAGCTTGATACTGGTAAGAAAGTCCCTGTCCCCGTTGTCGCGTGTCTCAGAAAATGATGACCGGACTGCCTCCCTAAATCATAAGCATGCTCTGCCATACATTATAGACATAGCGGTCTCCGACCTGCGTCTTTTCATAGGGAAATCCCTCTGCATCAAAAACCTTATATAAACCGAAGTTAGACTATAACGGTTGTCGCAATGGTGTTTCCCTGAAGCTGTCCTTTTTCTTTAATTCTTTCCGCAAAGATAAAGAATCATATCCCGTCTACCAGATTCCCCTCGCTGTCTACCTGCAAGGCAACGATCCGCATCTCCATCATAGGCGAGCGACTTCTAATCACTGTTTCTTTACGTAAGCCTCGCAGGGCCTCGATATGGGTGGGATCCGCAATGATCATTGATGTTGTAACCGTTCGAGGTATTGAAGCTAGATGGGCGTATCGCACCCAAGGCGTCAAAAACCTGCCTTTGCTAACGACGATGCGAGAACGTTTGCACAGTCCAGTGCCACCTTTCCTAAAGGAATGCACCGCCAGAGAAATAAGATAGCGATATATAACGATTCTTCCGGCGAGAATAGTCCACGGTTCGTCCGATTTTATCTCTTTGCAAGAGAATTTCCGGTCTTTCCGTCCAAGTAGGCTTCTATTTCTTCAATAAAGTCATCGGAAACCTTTTTCTCCGTTTCCGTTGATGACCTTAAGCCGTTATCATAGAAACGGATTAGCGTGAAGCCGAAATCATGACACCCGCAGGAAACTACGGGCAATAAAGCTCACGAATAGCGTCGTTGTTACGTGCATAAGATAGGCGTCTGCACCGGCGGCGGTATTCCCCAGAAAGCGCATACTCAAACATATAGCTGGTTGTCTCGTATCTACTGATTACAATACGGCATTCCTTCTACTTCAGAAAAATAATACGCTAAAACTTACCTACTCTGAAGGCATCACCTGCGTAAGATCCACATTGGCTTCCCTCTATATCCGTCAGTTCCAAAATACTTTTCCCATATTTAGTCTCCTCCTTCTGCCTTATAAACAGAATTCTCCCTTTATCCACTTTTCTATATTAGTTTTACTGTTTCGTCCTCTTACAAAAATGCACAGAGTATTCTTTTTACAGCTTTATATTATTATAATTATATTTTGTATTATATTTATAGTCTTATTTTATAGCTTAATTTTGTGTCTGTTTTATGTTTTTCATTGATTGGGACCTTTTCCTATCTATACCACTGTAGACTTGATGATAAAAATTCGACTGCTCCCGAATAATGAATCACATAGATAGGCTACGCTTCAATCTCTACTGGAAAGATCCAAATTTAAAAATTCAAGCTTATCCGCGAGTATTTTCCTTTATTAGCCAAAACAGGAACGACTAGGACTAAAGCCTTTTCCTCCCTCTTCCTCGGGAAGTTCTTTCAAAGATATCGAAAGAGCATTCTTCCAGTCCGGAAGCGGAACAAAAGCCCCTGTCATACTGGCTTTCTTTTTATCCAGCCTGAGTTCTTCGACGCTTTGCCTTACTAGAGACCATATTCTCGGTACTGCGACTGAATCACCTTCTTGTTTTCGGACCTGCCTGTCTATAGATTTCCTTTTGTAAAATCATACCAGGAAATATAGTCTCTCTCGTTGGTAGCGTGATTAGTTTCATACTTTTTCCTGTAGTAATCCATATCCACCAAAAAGCTCTGCCAACCCAGAGTATAGGTCGGGTTCGCAATCTGATTCACACCATGAACTTCTTCGTGGTTCTTTCCGACCTTCAGCATCGTCTTAATGTAGTTCTTCCCATTTAAGCCAGAAAACCCAGGCAACTGAACAATATATTTTTCAAACTTCCTGGATTCTTTCCTCCCCCATAAGCTTTGTCTTCCGTAGGAAAATTGATGGAGAAAAGTTTCTCTCATCCGGTGATCAGGGTTCTGTTCCCTCTCCGGAGAAAACATAGTCGGTGGAAAGGTAAAGCTATCTTCCCATCTCTTTCCCTTCATAATTCTTGCTGGTACACGGAACTTCTCCGTTTATTTTTCTCGATACCGTTTGATTCTCGGGTTTCCCTCCGCTGCATCCACCGCAGTCCAAGCCGCACAATGAAAATGATGGCATCACTCTTCGCAATCACCTTCCTGTCTTTCTTCATCCATGGTCAAGCCCATATAAGAGATGGTGCAGGCAGGACTACCATCCCGCACCCGAGTAGCTCTCTTTGACATCTGAGCCATGGCATCAGTTCCCATAATAGAGGGCTGTTCATGACATCATGTCCCAGCCGTCCCAAGTTTACACTGGTCAAAAACTTTCATCTTATCCTCTCTCCATGCTGCTTCTTATAGTACTCCTGGTACTCTGGAAATGATATGTCTCCCACCAGTCCTTGTTATTTAAAATACCAGTCAATGGTCACGGGAGTTCCGGTATCAAGGCATACTCCGGTTTCAAACCCAGTTCCGTCTCAAGCTTTCGTCGGGTCAATCAGCATAACGCATATCGTCATAGTCCCGGTCTGTCCGTTGCATACGTAATCAAAGACTCCCTGGCTTATTAAGTGCCTTTTAAATGGTTTCACTACTTGAGATCGTTCTCTCTCGTGTCCGCCCAACGTATGTAAACCTCCAACCTTTCCCTTTGCCAGATAAGATCGATTGCCTCACAATGGTCCGTCACATACAGCGAGTCAACATTTTCCCTTCCGAAAACCGGAATGCTTTTCGTCGTTTGGGAGGCTCTGGAAATCACAAGCGGAACCAGCTTCTCCTGGGAAATGATAGGGACCGTCAGTTGTTTGAGCAACAGGGAAATGCACTGAAGTCCGAAGGTTCTGTGATAAGCTAAAACAAAAGATCCGCACTTCCCTTGGAAGAAGAGTAGAAGAGGTCCTGATAGGATAGTTCTCATTGAAAGAAGAGATCGGTTCTGTCAAGCGGTATCTCCGTAAACCTCATCGGTTGAAACCTGAGTGATACCGCTCGATACCGAACCTCTGCAGGCATCCATAAGGCAAACCGTACCTAATACATTGGTATGCGAGGAAAAGCTCCGGATCCTTTAGAGAACGGTCCACATGGATCTCGCAGCAAAGTTAATCACTCTGTCCGGCTTTTTCCGTACGAAATGAAGTCAAAGATAAATTCTCTATCTGCGATATCACCCTTTACAAACTTATAGTTCTTCTTTCCCTCAAAGCCTGTGAAAGTCTCCATATTTCCTGCATGGGTCAGCTTATCAAGGCAGATCCACTCCTCATTCTAGATAGGCATTTACAGCAAAATGCATGAAAGTTTCGTCGATAAATCCGGCTCCGCCGGTTACGATTGTTTTCATCTTTCCTCCTAGATTCACGCTATTGTTCTATCGTAAATCAATTATTCTATATATACTTTCCGTCTAAAAACATCCTATAAGGTACTTGCCATACTCATTTTTCTTATAAAGCCTCATACGCTTCCCATACCTTTTTCCTGCTGACCCAGCCGTTCTTATAGAGCTATTTCTTCAAGCGAGCAATCTTTCTGTGCTCATGCGTTCTCACAGTGTAAACGAGAATTGGTCGCATCCCGAGAGACTCCTGTGTACCCGTGTGTCTAACCATGTGAAGCCTTTTACCGAGAAGTGCCATCACGAGCCTCCGTTTTCCAGATAAATGCGGGTTTTAGTCGGTACTCCAGCTCTCCTCTCTTGGAGGCTTTCAAGTTCTTCGCATACTCCACCACACGGTTATCATAGAAATAAAAGGCCTGTCACGCAGTAGTTGGACTTCAGCCTCCGGCTTTTCTTCAGTATGTGCGCTCACCGACCTCATCAAACTCCACAATACCGAAACGCTCTGATCATCCACATAGTAGCCGAAAAACTGTCGCACCGCTTTCCTTCTGCCACCGCCCTTCTTCAGAATATCCTTAAAGCCGTATCCGAGAAGATATTATCTCCTAAAATCATGGCTACCTTATCATTTCCGATAAATTTCTCCGATGACAAAGGCCTGTGCAAGTCCGTCCGGGCTTTCCTGTACAACATAATCCAAGTTCATGCCGAGGATGAACCGCTCTCGAGAAGCTCATAAAGCGCAGCGTATCCACCAGTGTGGAAATAATCAAAACATCCCGAATCGGCATCCATCAGCACGGAAAGCGGATGATAAAACCATGGGTTTATCATAAATCGGTAGAAGTTGCTTGGAAGTCACTCTGGTTAAAAGGATAGAGTCTGGTTCCCGAACCTCCTGCAAGAATAATTCTTTCATCATTTCCCCTTATTAAGAGATTTTATTGCAGTACTTCCTAAGATTTTTAGCATAGGAAGAGTGGATATACAAAGATTTTCTGTGAATTGCTTGCTTTAATAAAATTCGCCGATATCTCATATAGATGGTGCTTCTGTGCTACACTTCACAAATAAACTTTTTAAAACCGGAGACAGAAAGTACTTCTTTGGAATAAACTCTTTACATAAATTATAAATAATAAAAAGGACATAAGAAATGGGAAAAGCATTGATCGCCATGAGCGGCGGAGTGAGTCAGCTCTGTGCAGCTGCTCTACTCATGAAAGAAAAAGGCTATGACTGTATAGGCATAACCATGAAGCTGTATGACAGTGAGACAGGACAGGCCTGTCGGAGCAAAACCTGCTGTACACTGGAAGATGTAGAGGATGCAAGACAGGTGGCTTCCATCTCTCTATTCCGTGTACTATGTTCTGAATTTCAAGATGATTTTTCAAAAAGTAATCCTTCCCTTTGTGGAGACCTATGAAATGGAGTACGCCGAAACCCCTTATCGCTGCAATCTGACTTTATGAAGCATGAGAAGCTTTATAAGAAAGCGGAAGAACTGGCTGTGACCTCATTGTAACGGACACTACGCAAGAATCCGCTATGATGAAGAGAAAAGCGCTATCTGCTTCTTCGCGCAAAAGATGAAAAAGAAGGACCAAAGCTATGTTCTCTATAAATCAGGAGCAACTAAAAGCACAGTATGTCCCTCGGAGAATTCTGAAACAAAGGAAGAAGTCCGCACTATTGCTGAGAAAAACGGATTCTACAAACGCGGATAAACCGGACTCTCAGGATATTTGCTTTGTGACCAGTGGAGATTACAGGTGATTTTCTGGAAAAAGTTTCGAGGAGAACCTTATCCCGGCGGATATTTTGTAGATGAGGAAGGCATAAGCTTGGAAAAACATAAAAGGGATTGTCCGTTATACCATTGGGCAAAGAAAGGGCTTGGGACTTGCTTTTAAAGGCAGCCCATGTATGTGGCCGGAAAAGGATCTCGAAAAGAACCGGGTCATTCTTACCACAGGAGATGCCCTTTACTGCAAGCGCTCTTACCGATGATTTTAACTGGATCAGTATGAATCCGCCCTAAAGAGGAGTATCCCGTTACCACAAAACCCGTTACAACGCAAAAGCGGTACCCGCCTCTTGTTTTCCATGGAAGATAACGGAGCTGTACTCGTTCGTTTTGCAGAAACCGGAGCGTGCCGTTGCTATGGGGCAGGCTGTGAGTTCTCTATGACGGAGAAATGGTGGTAGGCGGAGGGAACCATCATAAGGCCATAAAATTGGAGCATTAAAGTTGGTACAGCAGAGCTAAAATTGTAGTGCAGTAGAGTCAAGAGTGATTAAAGATATTTCATTAGATTAAAAAGGAGAATCGACGCTTTAAACATGCATCGATTCTCCTTCTAATTTTGCTTTATGAATAAGAAGCATTCCTCCCATGTTCTTTTTCTCTTGACTCTATATAAAGCCGTATCTGCCGCAAGTGTATAGTCCCAGACCCTGTTTTCTTTAACGGAACGGAATTTCGTGTTCCTTGAGATATCGTACACTCCTCCCTCTTCTCCTGAATGCTGTAGATTTAAAGCAATTACATTTTTCCGCCAGTTCCTTTGGCATAGGGTGAATTTCCTCATCCGTCATATTTTCATAAATCAAAACAAATTCGTCTCCGCCATATAGGGCGGCATAAACCGGGATATTTTAGACTACAGCTTTCGATTTCTTCTGCTACAAGCTTTCAGACACTCATCTCCCTTTTGATGTCCGTAACAGTCGTTATATTGCTTTAGAAGTCAAGATCCACCATCTCAAAGGCCACCGGTGCTCTTGGCATTGTAAGCTCGTTCAAAGGCCGCATCCGCAAAGGTGCTTAAAGTGATAACGATTGGGAAGTCCGGTCAGATGGTCATGCTCCGCTTTTTGGCAAGACGGAGGTTTTCCTCTTCCATGAGGAAGGTCATTCTGCGCCTTTTAAGTCTTCCAAGTCCTTCCGAATAGCCAGCGCAAAGAGGACAGCGGAAATCTTTTCCCTCTCCTGCTCTTTTAACAGCTCATAGAAACGATAAGCTGCCTGCATTTCGATTTTCCTCATCCTCCGTAACCGAATAAAAAACGAATCTGACGATTCCAGAAAGCGCTTTCGTATCTCCAGAAGATTGATTTCCTGGAGCATTTCCTCTAAGAGACGCAGCACCTTGTGGCAATCCTCATCTTCCCTATCTCCATATAGAAGTCCGCCAAATCGCTGACACATCTTCAATCATGTTGCTGCGAATAGCGGAAAAACACGCCCGATCCGCAAACTGCGGATGAGACAATCTCTTTCTTCCATTTTCCCCTCATAATGGGCAAGACGAATGGAAAAGGTGAGAATATCAATCCCCCATAAGTTCCTCTTCAAAAGAGGTTTTTGCAAGCTCTAATATCGATTCCATACAGGCTCTTGCCGAATGGACATCTTTCTTTTTATTCAGATAAATATTTCCCAAAAAGTATAAATATTGATCATATTGGAAACATAGGCACTGTCTACACGTATTTCCGCTGATTTCATAAAGCGCTTCTTCTGCTATAGTAGCGTCCATGGTCATAGTCGTTTAAGGAAAAATACAAACGCGCAATATTGGAATTGATAATTCCTTTTCAGTCCCTTATCCGGAATGTCGATTTTTACAGATAGTCCATTGCAGACATGTAATAATCCATTGCAAGGGCATAGTTTCCGCGCAAAAACTCTGTAATACCTGAGGAGATTGTGGAACGGGTAAGAAGAGACTCGGACTCCTGCTGCACCTTGATTCCCAAGGACAGGTATTTCTGCATCTTTTCTACATCAAAGTGAAAGCTATAGTAAGCATCCGCAAGCTGATAGTAAACATAGCCTTGCAAAGCTTCATCTTCCAGTGACTCCGCTATCCCGAGAAGCAAACCCAGTTGTGAAAAATCTCCTCATCAAAGAGCGTGTATTGCTCTCTCTACCAAGCTTGCCCAGATTCTGTATATCGTACCCGCTAAAATCCATGGCAATCTCTTCCTATTCACAATTCTTTAGTTCGGATCATCCGCATCAATCGCCCCCTGGCTATATTGGCCGGTGCCCTGTGCGGAAGTTTCTACAGGTGCTTTCCGGATTTCGACTTTCTGCTGAACTATCCGGACTATCCACCACATTTCCGTTTTCTTTTGTAGTCTCCTTAGATGCTTTTTACTGCTTTCAGTACTACTCTTCTTGTCGTTTTAGTATCTGCAGACTTAGCTTTTTGTACTACTGTTCTCACTTCGTGTTTGTACTGCTCTTCTTCGTTGTCGATGCAGTGCTTTCCACAGTAGAGGATCTGCTGCTTTCTGTCACAGTTGTACTCTGCAGATTTTTCCGAACTCACAGAGGAAGCCACCGTCTCCTTCGCCACAGGCGGGAAATTCTATATTGAATCCCATTACCTCCCGCAACATCCTGTCCGATGAAGTGAGATCAGCTCGGATACAGTCACTAACTGATAACCTCTGGCATTGAGCTCCGGAATAACAGTCTGCAAGCCTCCGCCGTAGAAAGATAAAAGAGCATGCATTAAAACAATATCTCCATCCTAATATTGGAGTAAGATTGTATTTTTGTTTTCTCGCATCGCGGGGAACGTCAGTCTTCCGTATCAATCGTCCAAAAATCAAAGGCTTCTGTACCGCTGTCTTCACATCATTCGAGGTAGCTACCGCCCGGAAGGCGAACCGAAGACCGGCTTTACGCCGCTGGCTTTCTCCACTGCCGCATCGAGTCTGATCGAATTCATTACGGATATAGTCCACACCCTTTTTACTAAGGTGAATATCGTGATCATAGGAGGGTTTCCGATTTCATGTCCGCGTTCCACAGTATTTTTATATCCTCAGGAACTTCTCCACCTTCTGTCCCACCACAAAGAAAGTCGCTCTTCCGTTTACCTTTTCCAGCTCTGTCCATGAGAATCCCGTCAACCTGCACATCCGGCCCCGTCATCAAAGGTCAAAGCAACCATAGGCTTTTCCGGATCGATATATCTTCCGCCTGAAAACACCAAAATCCTTCCGCATTGGTTTCGCCATTTTCGGAGTGGCTTTCTCCGTGCTTTCCTCTTCCGTCTCCGGGGAAGTTTCCATACTGCTTTCCACTACGGTTTCAAGCTCTCCCTTTGTGCCCTCTCGCCTTTTTCCAAAAACGAAATGCCATGGCAAAGACCTGGAACACCATGAATAAGGTAAACAAAACAACAAAGGCAAAAATAATTCTTGCCTTCCTCGCCTCTTTTTGTCTCTTCAGCTTTGCTCTCTTTCGCTATAGAAGACGCTTTTTCTTCTTCCGTAAGGGTCTTTTTCTTTTTACTTTATTTTGAACTCGATTACTCGATGGATGATTCTGACTTCTGTCTCGAAATTTTTCTCTCCGCTTCCAAGCTTTCGTTTATCTGCCATGCTTTTAGTCCTCTTTATGAAAATCTATATTTAACAAAAATAGAATTATATCTTGCCGAATATCTTTATAACTTTGTATCTTCCTTACTATAGCACATTTTTTCCGAACTTTTCGAAAGAGTTTGGGAAGAAAAACAAAAATTCTTTTCTTGAACGGTTTTTGCAAATTGTTTACAATAGCAGGCGATAAAAACAAGAGAAACACAAAGATAAAGTCGTTTTTGAGAAAATGAAAAGCTATTCTTTTTCAAAATATAAACAGGATAAATAAGAAATCTGGATGAGAATATTCTGTAAAAAGACAAAGAGAAAAATAGGGATTTAAAATGGATAAAAAGGAATTCAGAGAAATTAAAAATGCTTTAAAAAGAGGACTGCCGTATCGACCGGATACGAAGCTGTTTCGTCAGTGAAGAAGGAGAAGTACTTCTCGCTTTTCCGACCTTTTTCTCTGGAAGACGAAGAAATGCACAAGTATTGTGCTCTGTTTAAGCAGTCTCTTTTCCGGTAAGTTCGGTAGAGAGCTCTATACACTGGAGTTTCCTCTTTCCGAAGAGGAAACAGGTGAGCTCAGGACAGTCTCTACCGCTTAAACAGAATCAGAGCTTAAAGAAGAAGGGCTTTTGCGAGAATTTTTCCAAAAGATAAGAGAAAGCTATCCGTTCCCGGAAGAAGCTCTTGATTCTTGCACGGTGTCTCAGTGATGTTCCTCAAAAAGGAACAGATGGAATCACGATGGAAGATGCATCCGATACCGTTTACTCCTTTACTTTATTTTTGCTCTGTCCGGTAAGTCTCTTAAAAGAAGGACTCTGCTTTTGATAAGGAAACGGACAGTTTTATTGCTCGTTCCGAAGACTCTTGTGGTACAAAAGCTGAGATTTCCTTCCTCTATCCCGCTTTTCACGAGCGATCCGGTGACATTCATGCTCCTCTACCGCGCAAAAAGCGGGAGGAAGGATCTGACACATTGACCGAGGAGCTGTTCGGTATCCCCCTTCCCTATGGAGAAAAATAGAACAAAAAGGACAGTTCTCCGCTTTAGTGCAGGAAGTTTTGAAGGAAAATTGTAATTTTGAAAATGTCCGTACCTTATACGAAGAATTACAGAGTTAAAGGAACAAGGAAGGAAGAGGAAAAAGAACAGACCTTCTAAGTCACAGCTAAAAACAGCTCTTTGAAAACGCCGGTGCTACTGGAAGAAGGACTTGCAAACTTCTCATGCACTCTACGATGAAAGCCTGAGAGCATGATTCTTCCTTTTATACGGAAAATCTTGTAAACAACAGCCTGCAGTTTAAAAACCGAAAACCTGCAATTAAAAATCAAAAATGAAGTTTCCGCAATCTTGGAGAGCAAAAATCATAGACGGAAGGAATATCTTCTCATTCCCCGTCTCAGATAATCTTGAAGTAAACGGAACCCCTATTCGCAGGAGGCTGGAAGAAGAATAATATTTTTAGGCTTCCATCTCGTCCTTCTTCATGGACTCCTTCAGTGTTTCTATCTCTCCTGGACTAAGCTGTCGATATTCTCCTGGGAGATAGACTTTCATCCAGTCTCAACGCTCCCATGGAAATCCGTTTCAGCTTTGTAACGACATAGTTTTCCGAAAGAGCCAGAAACATCTTCTTAATCTGGTGAAACTTCTTCCGTGATAATGATTTCACCGGCAGATTTTTCCGATTCGTCGAAAGAAGTCGAACTTTGCCGGTTCCGCAACTAAGTTCAGTCATCATTGAATCCCTTCCGTAACGGCTCCAGATCCTCATCTTCCAGGCAGGCAGGGATTTTCACATAATATCTCAATATGATTCTTGGGAGAAAGAAGGGTAGTGCAAGCTTTCCGTCATTCATAATTAGAAGCAGTCCCTCGGCATCCTTATCCAATCTGCCTCACGGAAATAAATCTTTCTGTGGTATCTCGAAAAGAGGTCCAAAACCGTTTTCTGCTTACGGTCCTCAGTGGAAGAGAGGACGCTCAACAGGCTTTCTATTCATCATATAATAGGAATATTCTTCATAGGTGATTTCTTCGCCTTTTATAAAAAGGATTCTCGAATCCGAATCACAGTAAAGCTGGCATCCTCGAATCATTTTCTCCATTCACAAAAACCAGACCTTTACGAATATCCTTTTCAAATCCGAACGACTCGCTATCCCCATATCAGACAAATATTTATCCAGTCTCATCTCGCACCGCTCTTCCCACACGAAAAACAATGGATTTTTCGCTTTTTCTCGTTTTACTTTCTGAGAAAATAAATCTTATACCATTTTAATAGAAGGATAGAATTTTACAAGCAAAACGAGATACTGCATGCTAAGCGAGCGATACTTGTTTAGAGTAAAAACTCACCAACCCGTGTTCCGGATTACGATTTCTTTTTGGGATGATTTTTAATGCTTTATCTACCGTTACTCTGTTCTTCCGTACAGAAGACCTATAGGCAACCCACTGTCGAAAGGAAGAAGAAAAGAGCATATAGTCCCTAAAAGCACTGCTGTCCGAGGTCTCTATTCCGCCTCTTCCGCGCCAAGCACCTGCGGCTCTTTTGGTCTGCACTTGTTCTATTCTGCTCCCCAGAACTCTTGTGTCCTTCATTTCTTCTATATTCTTTTGTGCGTTCTGTCCGTGCCCAAAAACTTCTCCGGGACTATTCTGTTCGGAAGAATAAGGAGTCACAACACTAAACACAGGGACTTCTACAGTGCTTGGCGGATTATTTCCGCTTGAGGGGTTCGTCTATTGCCTCCTTCAAAAGGATGCTCCGATATTTCCTCCATTATCGGGCGAGTCGGGAGGGATAAGCTCTTCGCCTGGGTGGGTCTCGGTTTAGGATTATCCATTTCAGGGTCTTCTATCTTTTTATTGATAAATACTGCTCTGAAAAGCGGATCCAGGTATTTTTCTTTCCTACTGCTATATCCCGGCACAGGAAGCTCTTTTCAGTTCGTATGGAATTTCCTTTCCTCTCCATCCTCTCATACACAAAAAGCTATGCTTCCAATCATTTCTTTCGTTTAATCTTACACTATCAACAATTTTTCCGTATGCCAGCAATTGAATCTTCACTCATAGGGTGATGTCTATCTCCTTCCCATTCTTTCCTACCGGAATCGGAAATACTATGTCCTTCAGTATAATAGTTGGTGATTGTAAACTTCGTACTCATGGAACCGTTAATAAGCGAGCTGTAGCTGGGAACGCTTTCTTCCTCAACAGAATACTGAATCAAGTTGCCTTTTCTCGTCATACCTTTTCAGATTTTCAAAAACGTATACCCATCCGTTTTCTTCTGAAAGCTCTGCTTTAAGATTTCTCCGCTCTTCTTCCGTTCTGTAGAAGATGTACGATAATCTTATCAGGAGTGCCGGAACTCCGAATCTCCTATAACATCCAATGCATCCATTTTCAAAGGATCAAAATCTTCTTTATTGTCAAAGCCGTCCGGTAGTAAAGAGGCTGTAGACGGAGAACCGGGACGCACCAATACAGGCCACTTCTTTTCCACTATTACATTACGGGGCTCTCGAGTCCTCTTTCTCATTTTGAAAATTGAATTCCAGTTTCTTATTGTCTCCAAATAAACTCTCCAAGTGAATGAACAGTCTTATCCAACTTATATCCATCAGGGGCAATATTTCTTCCAGCTCGTACTCTCCTCTACGAAGATACTGTCGCTATGCCCTTTTCATTTGTTTCTATTGTTTTGAACTTGGAGTACTTTTTACTAAGAAGGTAAACTGCTCCTCCCAAGGGACATCCGAATCTTATCTATTGTTTTGATTGCAATACTGTATGCCTTTTTCTTGTAATGACTCTTCCACCCCTTTATGGTATAGCTATGTTCAATCGGTTTTTATATCCGTCCCTTCAAGCTTTACTTTATTCTTGTAGCTCTCCCCATTAACGGAATTTCATTTATCTCCACAAAATACCGGAAGCTCAAAGCCCTCTGTCGGTCCCAATTCTCCAAATCAATTTGGAATTCTCCGAATGTATTCCTCTTCACCATAGTCTAAGCTGGCCTCCTCTCTACAGCAGGATTTTCCCCTTCCATATCCTCTCTCCAAGGAAAATACTACTCCCCTGTTTTCCTCATCATCTATAGCTGCATGAAAAATCTTTTCCATTCTCTTCCCTAAGCTCTCCACTTCTCCAGACTCTGCGTAACGAGGGTTTAAATCTGTCGCTATCCTCTACAGTAAAAATCCCATATAGTAAGGATCCATATTCCAGCGCAGATGATCTCGAGACTGTCCTTTAAAACAAGATGATTGTAACTCTCTGCATAGTGTTCTCTAAAGTTTTTGCATCAAAAGTAATACGATATTCCAGTACATAATGTGAATCGTGGTTAGTATCTTCTCTATTTTAAGATTTTCCCATCCACCACTTCCTTTGGAGAAGCTTAATCGGCTTGAGATCATATTGCGCTCTCTTCCTCCACTTCAGTTGCAATGGCTTCCCATCGGACCCGAAGCAACAGCCGAAGCTAAATATGATTCATTTTCTACTCTGTAGCATTTTCCGGCTCGTATTTTCCGGCTCTGCGTTTTCCATCTCTGCATTTTCCGACTCTGCATTTTCACCGTACATTTGTGTCTCAGGTAAGACAAAGGAACTCTCCTTCTGCTTTTGACAGGAAAAATCCTGCCAAATCATCAGTGCAGAAAAAGAACGCCAAAGCTTCTTTTGCTCTCCTCATCATTTTCGCCTCTCTTTATGGTCGAACACTTAATATTTAAGTTTTTATATATTCTCATTTTACCACTGTTCAAAGCTTCAACAAGAAAACTGAGGGTTTCGAAACTATAGTTGTTTGTAAAATAAAGTATAAAAAGACTTTTTAAATATTTCCTTTTAGATACGAAACACGGAGAACTTTGCTAGCATATAAAAAATCGCTAATCCTGTATAAGATTAGCGATTTTCATCGATATACATCTACTTACTGTATAGTTCTTCTTCCGAATATCCGAGGATTCCGCTTCCCGAAGCCGAATCTCTCTCTTTCACCAAACCGGGCTTATCTCTTTTTCCTGGTTTTTCTTTTTCATAAAGTAAGGTGCGGAAAATCCAATTGCGGAAATCAGCATAAAAGCCAAGTAAAGCTCATAGCGCTGCTGTCAGAAGTCTCGGTCCATCCTCGTCCGCTTCCCAAAACCCTAGGAACTCTCTGCTCCCAAGAATATGCTGTCCTGACTCCTTCCGTATCGGAAGTGAATCTGTTTAAAACCCAAAACTTCCGCCGTAGTTTCCGATGGTATTGGATATCTCGCAGACTGTTCACAAGAGGATTCTCAATTCTCTTGGAGAGCTTCCGCCGCGGATGAGTCAGAGGAGTTCCTGCTATTTTCATGGGATTCGAAGTCTCGTCTCCTCATCCGAATCACTCTGTCTTTGCTTTTTGTATTAATAAAAACATTGAGGTAAACTGGTATCCGCATCATTTTCTACTGCCATTTCACTAACCTCTTCTTACAGGAACTTCCCTCACTTCAAAATGAATCGGATGATTATATTCATCTGTTTTATTCCGCTCGAAATGATACTGCCAATCGTTGCCATCGTTTAACAATACACTTTTTACAGCTTTTCTCCATTCTCTAATAGTATTACTTTCCACTTTTCTGGGATGTGGACCTCTCCCCTGCCAGATTTTTGTGACAGGAATCATACTTTTTGGTCTCCTTCACTATAATTATTCATTATAGTAAACTTCGTATCCCGTGATCCGGTAATCGTTGTTATGTAGTTTGCTAAAGGCTTTTTCTTTTACCGTATAAATAATTTCTTTTTCCATCCTCATCTTTTCTTGGTAAATCTTTAAAGATATATTCTCCGCCTCCAAAAATATTCTGAGGATCTATTTCCGCCTTCTAATGACCTTCTTCCATCTCTTAAAAGATAAACCGTTACCGAAGGAGAATAAGGAAGATTCCGGTTATTTGAAATCCCATCCGTTAAAAAGATTCATTTCTATTGAACTTGTTTTTCCTCATCATCAAAATCCACCCTCTTCAAAGTCTCTCAACAGGTAGATATGCAGGCTCCGGTGTACAGGTTTTTACATGCCATACTTTTTCGACGATCACATATCTCTTTTATCCGAATCTTCTTTCTTAAGCTTCTTTCCTCATTTTGAAAATGTACGACAACTTCAGAAGTCTCATCAAACTGATCTTTACAATGCTCTTCTTCTCTTCCCTTCCTATTCATTCATAGCCCTTAGATTTATCTCTTCAATGTCATAATATTCTTTAATCAGATTATGTACTGTAACCTCACTGTCTTTTTCCTGTTTCTACCAATTTCTTATAGCCTGTATTCAAGCTGGAAACCAGAAATTCTGCACCTCCAATGGACTTCCATCCTGCTTATCCGTCTTTTCAATAGTAAAGCTGTACTCCCGTCTTCAAAAAGAATCCGCATCTTCTTTCACCGTATAAGTATGTTCCTGTACGCTTTCACAGGAAGATTTAAAATCTCCGCCTTTATTTTTATACTTTTGAGTTCTTTTTCCGGAAACTCGATTATTTCCACAAAATATCGAATTTCAAAACCTTCGTTGGCACCGATATGCTCGAGCTTGTATTGCATTCTTCTTCGTTATTACTCCAATGTTCATGCAAATACTCCAGATTATCATAGTCTAAATGCGCCTTTACTGCAGGTCTTGTTCCTCTTTCATCCTCAAAAAGAGCAAAAACTTGAGCCTGGGTTTTCCGTATCATCCGGATCAGGCACAAAGACTCTCTCTCCATTGTTGTCCTGGTACTCTCCGCTCTTCCAAACACCCTTTTGATTGTCGGAATATACTTTTTCCTCGTTCTCAAATGTACTGTTAAGGCTGATTTTAATCGGATCAAAGAATCTGAGCATATCACTTCTAAGCTATCCTGAAAGATAAGATTATCATAGCTGTTTTCATCATGCTGTCCTTGAAGGTTTTTGCATTAAAACGGACTACATACTCTAAAAGATAATGGTACTCTCCCTCTTCATCTTTAACCTCTTGAATCCTCCATTTACTAATTCCTTAGAAAATGTAATGGGTTTATTGGGCGCTTCTTCCGTCGTAGATACCATTCCGAATCTCTCCCTCCGCCTTAGTGAGAAAAATCCCTGCCAAATCATCAGCACAGAGAACGCCAAAAGCCTCTTTTTACCTTCATCATCATGTCCCCCTCTTTATATGATATTTAAAATAATTACTTCTTCTCCTTTATAATTTTAACATATTCTAGCAATTAACAAGTAAAAGCCTCCACCAGGATATTCTTATTTTTACCATTTACCTTCTTGCAATACTGAGTATAAAATTCCCCATGGATGCAATTTTAATATCATTTGCAGGAGGAAACGAAAAACAAAAATATTAATGAAGTAGTGATACTTTCGGACTAAAAGTTCTGAAGATATCAACGAAGCTGCGGGTATATATGAAAACTATTTTCTATCTATTCGCTTTTGTGAATAATTTTTACCAGTGCTGCTTTTCTTTATCTCAGATGGGAAACTCATCCGGATATGCAGTACATTAAGGCCTTAAGAAAAGAAATTAAGCCGGTACAGGAATGGAAATTTCGGTTATCTTGTAAAGGCAATGTTAAGGGCGGTTTTACCGCAAAGGGTTGTAAGCAAAATATCTTGGATTCCGTTGTGCAATTAATTTTCCACTTTGCCGCAAAACGGCTTAGCAAGCTGTAGTGAAGTAAGCGGAAGTATGGACGTGGGTTTCTCTTTACTGCTTAAACGCCAGAGTCATTTCTTTACTCAAGGAAAGAATATGACCAAAAACGAACAGAGCAGGAAGAAAACCCACGAGATGAAAGTCGCGGTCCGGTTGGGATACTCCTTGGTATCTTCGGTGCTATAGTTGGTGCCTTTTTAGGGCAATTGCCGTCTTCTCTTTTCCTGAATGGGTTTTGTCACTTTATGGCGGTATAATAATGGCTGCAACCACTGTTCTGGGATATAAGCTCTTTGCAGGAAAGTTTGGAATCATCGGTATTCCTGTTACAATTCTCTGCCTGGCAGCTATGGTTTATCTTGTAAATCGTCTTGATTTTGCTTTTCTTGCTTTCCGAAGTTTATTTTGGAAGCTTTGAACATATATGAGAGTGCTTCCAGTACATGAAGGAAATCTTAGCGGAGGAAGTAGAAGAGGTAGGGGATGAGCTACACCCGTAACTTGTGGCAGCTTATGATTTTTCACACTGGCAACAGGCATCATCTTACGATTTCTACCTTTTTGCAGAGAAGAAGGCGAAACCCTCCTATCCCATCCTGGATGAGTCGATTTCAACATTCAGTATTAATTTAGCTCTTTTGTGAACAGCAATAAGACTCGGGATGCAGATAATTAGGGAATTACCATCAACACGTTTTTGTCCTATCAATCTAAAAACGAGATATCGCACGTTCTTATGAGCTATACTTGTTAAGAATTAAAGGAGGGAGCGCTATGTACAATCTCCTCCTTTAATTTTTATTCTGTTAGGATAAGCCCTCAAGTCATATTAATCCAAAGCATTTACTTCAACTTATTTTTACAACCAGAGTACCCTCATAATCTTATATAGCCTTCTGCACTGAATAACTACTTTATTCGATTCCCCTTCTTTGAAAGCATCTTTTTGTTAACGCAAGAGCATTAACTTTCGATTCTGTTTCTGGGCTCCTTCAGCTATTTTTGAATATGAATTCTTTCTACCACTAAGTCTACATCTCCTCTATCCTCTCCATATATAACTCCATTATAAACCGTCCCGTTAATTTCCACTTTCGCTTTACTTTTTCAATATAAGAACGAATTTTTCTCATTATACTTTCTTTTTACCGAAGTACAAATAATATAATTCATAGAACTGATTTTTCTTATGTGCCAGAACAAGATTCTGCGGAATCTCCTCCAGTTTCTTTATCTTCTACTTCTTCAGGCACTTCCGGCTTCTTTTCTTTCCACCGCCCAATTTTTTCTCCTCCGGTTTCTTTTCCCTCACCGCCCTGGGCCGCTTTCTGTGGGTTGCTTCGGGCTGTTTCTCCTCCGGCTTCTTCTCCCACCTTCTCAGGCACCTCCGTCTCTTCTACTTTCTCCGGAACTGCCGGTTTTAGCTGTTTTGTTTCGGGAGTTCCTAAAGAGCTCCTCCTGATCCGGAACTGCTTCACGAGTTCACTCCGGTGCTTGACCCACTAAATGCTGCTGTCTCCCGGAATCAGGGCGACTTGCCCTGCAACCTGTTTGGAGGCGAAGCCCTTCCCCTGCAATATAATAGGGCTTCCCTTTTCATCTATCCACTGACCGCTTTTGATACATGATAGCCATCCGAGTCATCCGGTTAACATAAAGGATTCCTAATGAATTGTCATCTACTGTACTGAAGAAATAGCAATATCCGTCAATCCACTGCCAGCCCGTTAATGCTCTTCTTCCGGTCTTTTGCCGACATTTCCGTACTTTAAGAAATACCATTTTCCATTATCAAGAAGCCATCCTGTCTTCTATATTTCCGTTTTCGCCAAGATAATACCATTCTTCATTTGATACAATCCAGCCCGTCAGTTTGTTTCTGCTCATTCAGAGAAAGTCCAATGCTTCTCCTCCATCTTCCATTGTCCTTCCGTATTGGTTCTTCCGGTTTTGCCCATACGCAAGATGAAGGCACCAGCATTGCGCCAAATACAAGTCCTAAAAACAATCTTTTAATACTCTTTTCATCGATATATCTCTTTTCTCAAAGACTTAAATTTTCCTGCTTTTACGCTAGCATGAAGCTTTAAAAATTCAAGGATTCATATACTGTTACTTTAATGTATTTCTTAATTTATTTTTAGAATCAATGAAATAAAATCAAGCTTTTATATCTGTATCCCTGACTTTACTGCTTTTTAAGAAGAAACTTTGTTGCAACTGACTATAAAACTTCTCTTAAGAAATACTCTATATACATATTGAAAAATCCACCTATAATGATTAGAAGAAAATGTCGGTTGTTAAAATGCAAAACTTCTTTATCTTGTACCAATCCGTTGCAACATAAAAACTTCAGCTTTGTTTTTCATCCCTTTTTCCTATATTGTAACGACGGAAAGGAGCACTTATGTCTATTTATCTTGCCGGCGGTTGTTTCTGGGGTGTAGTTTATTTTCAAAGAATCGGTGTTCTTTCTACAAAATGCGGCTATGAAACGGAAAGACGGGAAAAATCCCAGCTATATGAGGTCTGCCAAAAGGATACCACATGCCGAAACGGTAGAAATCTATTATGATGAAGAAAAATTACCTTTATCTTCTGCAAGCATTATTCTTAGAATCATCGATCACAAGCTTACAAGCAGGGAAAACGACTCAGTACACAGTATCGAACCGGCATTTATTATGTGCGAGGAAAAAGGATAAAGAAATCATTGAGGCAGTTTTAAAGAAAGAACAGAGAAATACCAAAGTGATTGGTCGAGGTTCTCCCTGCTGTTTTGACAGTGCGGAAGAATATCACCAGGATTATCTTAAACACAAAATCCCGGCGGCTACTGCCATATTCCACTGATCTCGTAAATGAACCGTTGTTGATGAAGAGAAGTACAGGGTATTATCGGAGGAAGAATTGCAGAAGAGTTTCACCAACGAAGAGTATGAGGTACTGGTGCACTCGCCACAGATCGACCCTTTGAAAATATCTACTGGGACACGGTGAGGCTTTCTATGTAGACAGAGCCACTGGGAGCTCTCTATTTTCCTCCAAAGACAAGTTCCAGTCCGGCTGGGGTTGGCCCAGCTTTTCCAAGCCCATTGCGCAAGAAGTCATTGCATCTGGATGATGACAGTTTAGGAAGGCACAGAGAAGTTCGCTCACAGGGTGGAAATTATCATTCTGGACATGTCTTCTACGGATGGTCTAGAGAGCTCACGGGACCGCGCTACTGTATCAACTTTCTAGTTGCTTTATCCCTGTGAGGATATGGAAAAGGAAGGCTATGGAGAATTAAAAGAAATACGTATATGAAGAATATCTTTAAATGATAAAACAAGTTTAAAAACAGAGTTCCGGATTAATCCAGAACTCTGTATTGCTTTTATCACTGTCCATCCAGAAAAATATGCTTTTGCTGTTAAACCGTCCGCATCCTTACTACAATGCATCAAATAATCATTTACTTCCTGTAAATCGAGAATCTCTACCTGATAGGGCAGTTCGAAGGCCAGCTTTTCAATAAAGAGAAACTATTCCGTCCCCACTAGAAACTCCCACATGACCGATAAACTCCTGCACCTTTGTTTAAGCCGTCATCCATGGTCATAAACACGGGAAAACCATATGCATCTTTTTCATTATCGAAGGAAATCTCTTCTCCTTCCAAGACTTAATGATTTCTTCTGCCAGAACACTTGTGTCATGTGTATCTTCCACATCATATAGGAAAATAGAGTATCGCAGTTCTTCTTTTCCTCCACAAAGATTTGTTTTGCTGAGATAGCGTCAAAACTGAGAAAAGCACAGTGGTGTCTCCCGGAACGGGATTCCTACCTTGATGAAAATCTCCCATCAAAGAAAAAGAGGTGATTCTGCAACTCCGTCCGACATAGCCTCCCTATCCAACCAATGATCCACTTAGTTTATCCGAATCAAAACTCGGAAATCCTGGAAATCGATTGTGGTCATCTTCTGAACAAGATTTTCTTTTCCGACAGCATTGTTATCTTTGTCCACCGCCGAAAAGAACGATTGAATCTTTTCTTCTTTAAGTCCTGCTCTCTTTTAATGCACCCTCTACCCCTATCTCTTGTTTCCGATCCACAAGATTGAATACTTAACTTCGTCCACTACTACACGCAGTACAAAGACTTATAAAGCAAAGAAGTACAAATATTTTTAAGTATTTTCAATAAATCACGCCCTTTCCGTCTAAAATCAGCCTCCAGATAAAGCATGATAAGCCTTTACAAAATCGCTTCCCTACGGAGAGAGGAACTTCCACGATTGCTTTTCCGACTTCTCCCTTATAGTAACTCGGGCCTTTCTTCCGCTGAATAGAAATACATCGCTGCGGAATAACTGTGTCCGGCATCTAAAGAAACATCAAAAGCTATGTTCTCCGTCTTAATATTTTTTGTTTTTAGCCTCAATGCTTTCAGTGGTCTCAAATACACCTTCAATGGTGTTGTCCTCCACTTAAGGCTACTATGGTTTGCAGGTTCTTTTCCTGTAGTAAAGGACAGATTCGCAAGGCTGTTTCATCTACCTTTTAATCTTGCTTAGAATATAAGTGCAGAAGCGCCTTATCTCTGTTTTCCTCTATAAACTTCTGCCTCCTGCATCCTCTTCTTTTGTAAGAGAAAGCATCACAGTAAAAGCGCCACAGCCTCATACTATTACATAAATAGCCACAATAATCCCATAATTGTTAGTATTCATCATAACACCTCTTTCTGATCTAAGTTCTAATAAATTCCGAACCATTATAATTTTACAGAAAGAGAAGTCAATCCTACAAGCTGATTTACTTTTCTATTCTATATTCATCCTCTCTTGTATTTTATTTTTCTTCTGCAGTTTAAACTTGACACCAAATCATCCAGAATGCCGGCCTGTCCCGACTAATTCTTTGCTGCCGCCGCACTTTCTTCCAGTTGCGGAGTTATTCGTACTACAGCGAAATCTGATCCATTCCGATTGTCAGCTGGCTCATACCCCTCGGACTCAAGGCGAAGAGTCTCCCTTTGTAATATCGGAAACTCATAGCTTTTAATCTTTCCGACTCTTCACCACATCCGAAAGGGATTCTCCTGTTTCTCTGGTAATTCTGCTCCACGCTCTACAGCTCTTCGCTCATAAGAACTCCGGTATTTTGGTCGCCTTTGCGATTTTTGTGCCAGATTTCCCACCTGTCCGCAACAACCGCAAAGCCCTTTCCTGCTCTCTCCTGCACGTGCCGCCTCAATCGCTGCATTCAAAGACAAGATATTGGTCTGAAAGGCAATATCATCTATGGTCTTGATAATCTTTCCGATTACTGGACTCTCCGTAATTTCTTCCATAGCCTTGACATTTCTTCCATTTTTGATTACTAGCGTAACGGCAGAGCCTGTCTGTTCAAGCTTAGCTTTCCTTTGCCCTTCCGCCTTTTTCGTCGTAATCTTAACGGAATGGTCAATGTCACCATACTTGCAGAAAGCTCCTGAACAGAGGATGCCTGCTCGGTTGCGCCCTGAGACAAGTGATTGTGCTCCGCTCGAAACCTGATCCGAAGAACTGCTGACTCGATGCGACTTTGAAATTTTCTAAAATGGTTGCATTTAAATCAGCACTGGATGGAACGTAAGGAATCAATCAGAGATGATATCTCTGATACTTCTCTCCTCCTCGAGATTCACACGGAAATTTCTTTGGCCAGCTCTTCCAGCTTCTCCCTGTAAGTCTGCGGTAATTTCTTTGATCCGGTTCATAACCCTTAATCCATTTCTATCTGTCCGATTTCATCATCCTTTAAATAGGTTATTTCTTCACCAAAGTCCCCTCATGACTGCACACCACCTTTGCAATCTTTTTGCAAGGTCTCAAGGACTTCTTTATGAGCGTAAACAATACAAGAACCATGGTAAATACTGCTGCGGAAGCAAGGAAAAAGCTGAGATAATCAAGCATAAATAGGTGCCATAAACCCCGATTCTTTACAGAAAGCATAATCCACCAAGTATTTCCTATACCTGCGTGGAAAATAATAGACCTCTCTTTTTCACAGAATCCTGATTCTTTTCCATCAAACTGAAGAGCTTTCCTCCTGTAATTTTGCACTTATCTTCTTCGCTTCATTCTCTGTCTTCATAATCGGCTTACCGATGATATCCTTGTCCTGACTGTAAATCACATTCCATGTTCATCCAAAATGTTGGTAAAAAGACTTGGAAATCGACTGTCCGCCTGCATGAATGGAAGAAAAGATATTGACGTCCACATCCAAGAAAACAAACACTGATAAACTTACCATTAAAACCATCGGTCTGAAATGCTGATGATCCTCCATTCAACAAATCTTCATAAACATCTGGTAATCACCGTTTTCTGTGTTTCTTTAGCCTTTTCATAATACTCTTTTTCCTCATAGTAGTCTAGGGAAAAGTTAATCTGCTTGGCCTTTATATCCTTCTCTATTGAGAGGTACGGCATAGTCCCACTCATATCCACAAAAGCTCCGGTTCAAAAATGCACCGACGCCTGCGATATTTTCAATAGATGCAATTAAAGCATTTAAGGAATCAATCAACACCGACCCACTGTTGTACTGCGCCATATTCAGCTCTTTATCCACAATACGGGAGCGGGAAATCCATCTTCCATCGGGGTAATATGCTGCTTTTCCTGTTTAATATTCTCTATCGACCACTGTGTTTCCGATGTACTCCACAGTACTTATGTCCGTTATAACACGAAGCAATCGCATCCATCTCTGAAATCAGCGCTGAAAGCTCATCGCCGGAGGCCCGAGCCTTATCTTCCATATTTTTATTCAGGGACTTTTTCAAAAGCAATTTCCATGGAGCGGATAAGCTCTACATTCATACATAAAATGACAATCGCAGAAACAAAGCCAAGAATGAGAGGTAGCTCCAACGACAGATTCATGGCTTTTCCGGTTATTTTATTTTTCTTTTAAGATGATTTAGATTCAGATCAGAATCATTTGAAATAACCGTACTCTCCCCTGTACTTTTCCCATATTCCTCTCCTCTAATACTATTCTTGAAAATTAGACTCTTTGTTATATCGGTATCATTCTCCCAAAAATAAGAAGATTTCTATATTTTATTTTGCTAGAAAGAAAATAAAAATCATGGAAAGTATTTAGTTTCGAAAAGATACAAAAAATAGGATAAAAGATTTAAGAAAAGATATTGTAAAAGTAAATTTCTTATTGTAAAATAATATCAATTAAACAGTTATTTTGCGGGTGTGATCTAATGTAGAATGTCAGCTTTCCCTAAGCTGAAAACGTGGGTTCGATTCTCATCATCCGCTGCAAAAATGTCCGATATAGATTATGAACTAATACATTTCTCCGATAATCTCTAGTAGATATTGCATAGGAGGGTGATTATGAAATCGATTCGGACGACCTTTAATTATTTGCATGCTGATGCTTATCATCATCGATGCCTTTTTGATGGGTGGGAACACTAGTTTTCATATGGACACTCTCAGTGTCAGTGACGGAAATAAAATTGATGCCTGAAGGTGCTTCCAAAACTCGTGAATCTGTAGATGGTATTCTGGAGCTGGTCTAATCTCAGGTTGACCGCTTGCCAATACCTGTAGTATGATGACGGATGAAGAAAAACTCTGGCAAGACAAGTCTTACTTTGGCCGAATATGAAAAGCAGATGAATGAAGTGGTCATCTTTCCACAAAGGATATTCCCGACTAGCCTCTATATCCGTTATGACCCGAGTCTTACTTATGGTACCTCCGGTACTATACCGATGCGAACAAAGATGAAAATGGAAGCGGTAACCCGATTTGATCTTTCCGCCTATGATCCTCTGATACGGAGTCATGTCGGTTGGTTCTACACCCTCTGAAAAATAAAAAGTCCACGTGATGGAAACTCACTACAATGCCAATATCAATGTAACCATGATTTCTATGTTTGTCCGGGTTTATTTAAAGAGCGGGAGGGCTTTGATGGTCATCTGTGGATTTTGACTTGATTATCTGAATCAATTGTTTACAACACAATCATAAATTCCATGTCGGAGATACCTTTTTATTAAATGAAGAAGGAAAAATTTTCTATCATCCGGATTTCACAAAACGGTGAGAACTTCGGGGATATCCTGATGGAAAAATACAAAAACGACCTTTGCACAGATTATCTCCAATAAAAAGATATGGTAATGAGGTAAAGCAAAAGCGGTGTTACTCGGCTTTGAAAACACTGAGTAATGGTTGGAAAATTAGAAAGTACCCCAAGCCATGAGGATATTTACGGCGCCATGGAGATGTTAAAGAGTACTCGGCTTCTTCATAGCCATATATCTCATCATCATGTTTGTTCTCTCCTTCATAGGTCGGAACCAAACAGGCAAAACCCATCCTTCCCTTACCAAGTCCGTAAGAAGACTGGCAGAAGGCTCTTTAGACGAAGAGATTACCGTAAAGAGCAGAAATGAAACCGGAGCACTGGCAAAGGGTCTTACGCAATTGTGCCCAGTTGAAGGACTATAAGCTTTATATCCAAGAAAATTACCGACAGTCTGAACGAAATCAAAACGGAAATCTCGACATAGAGCTGAAAAACAATTATGCAGGAGAATTTGCCAAGGTGAAAAGATGCTCTTTGGACTTTAACACAACGAAATTAACTGACCTTATCGGAAATATTCGTCTCTCCTCCGAGCGTGTTTCCCAGTCTGCAAGAAATGTGACAGCGGTGCACAGAACCTGACGCAGGTGCTCACCGAGCAAGCCAGCAGCATTGAGGAGCTTTCCTCTACATCAATGACATTTCCGTACGTGTAGCAAAACGCTGACAACGCCATAAAGGCCAACGAAAAAGGCCAAGATTGAAAAGAAGAAATGTTAAAGAGCGACGGTCAGATGCAGGAAAATGAAGGAGGCGATGAGCCATATCAATGAGAAATCCGCTGAAATCAGTAAGATGTATCAAAACCATTGATGACATTGCTCCAGTAGCCAATATACTGGCTCTGAACGCAGCCATCGAGCTGCCCGTGCAGTGCGCCGGAAGAGGCTTTGCTGTTGCAGCGGATGAAGTTCGAAATTCACAAAAGTCGGCAGAAGCTGCTAAAAACACCACGGTCCTGATTGACGAAACCGTAAGAGCGGTAGAATAGGGAAGCAGTCTTGCAGACAACACTGCACAATCCCCATCAGGTTGTAGAGGACGACGGAATTAAGCACTGGATCAATGAGATTGCAAGCGCCTGGAAGACCAGGCGCAGGCTGTTGCACAGGTTACAAGCGGTATTGAACAAAACTTCCGTGTTGTACAAAAGAACAGTGCTACTGCATCCGAAAAGTTGACGCAAGTACCCGGAGCTGAACAGTCACAGAAAAATTACAGGAACAAATCCGACAGTTCCATCCTTCGGGATATGGATGGCAGAAGTTCATACACCTCCAAAGAGGATGAAGATGCAGGAGTGTCCGAAAAGAGTGTCCGAAATGGGATGACATGAATGAAGTCAATAAACCGAAGAAAGTGGAAGAACCGATTGAGGTGGATAACCCGGAGAGTCCGTATTGATTCTATAGAAAATAAGGGAAAGAACCCATCGAGACTGTAAATAATTCTGCGTAAACACAACAATAGCAGACTGCGGATTCATGATTTCTTTTCATGAATCCCTTTGGTTATTTACTCTTTATACCTCGGTCTCCTCCCTAGAAAAGACAGGGGAGATACTCTTTAATCTTCCCTTATCTTAAATCCTTTCCTTCATCTTCTGTTTAATAATCCACTGCACAATCCAGGTTAAAGTTAATCCAAAATGAGTGCACTCAACCGCACAACTCAGCATCCAAGCCTTTCTGTCATTCATAAGAGGGAGCGGATAGATCATCCTGAAGAAGCCTGTAATGACCGCCAAACACACTCAGCAAAATTTCCAAAAATAGTCGAGTACTCAGGTTGTTATTTAAGTCATTATTTAAAAATATTGTTATAGGAACCCAAAAAGCTGACGAACAACGGTAGAGAGTCTGTCATGGAAACCAACCGTCTGGGCCTCCACCATGGCATCATCAAACTCAGTTGTTTCCACCTCCGTAAAAGCTTCGGTAAATTGCATGGGCCTCATATGCTCGAGAAGAAGCGATTTTATGTCGCTCGCAGACTTTAAATAAATCATCCCTACCTCCAAATCAGAAAGAGCGTAAAGATTCTCTATGCTTTTCGAAGCAAATGATTGATCTCGTCCTTTGCTTATCCAGTCGCTCAATTACAGGGTAATAGGCATTGGAAATCATTTCCAGACCGGCAAAAAGCAGTAAATAGAGAGTTCCTCCTTCCCGTCTACATACACACATTTTCTGAATGATATAGTCATTATCCTCATTACTGATCGTCATAAACGATTTTTCTGCACACAAAAGTTAGCGGGAACGTTTCGTAATATTCCTTGTCTGACTCGGAGAACACTGTAGATAAAGGTTACGGTTCCGTCCTCTGTCATAGTCCATGTGTGCATGCTCATTTTCATCCAAAGCATACTCTATGATTTTGGGATCAATATCGTAGTCCCTCATAGATTTTCGACTTCTGTGATTTCGTCTGCATCAATATTTATCCATGTAGCATTGTTACTTAGTTTTCTGCTTACCCGCATTTTCCTCTACTCCAACTTCAAAGCTGCCATAGAAACCGGTACAATTATCTCAGGAACTATAAACATCTTCCTGCGCCCGACAGTCAATGCAAGGATAATCAGCCCTGATCTTGTATAAGGCAAAGTAAACGACACTTCCGATCTCTATACCTCCACGTTCTTGCATTCTAATATGGCGTAGGCGAAGCCTGCGACATCTTTGTAGGCAAATTAGTCCCTTGCATGTGTTCTCGGATTTTCAATCTTTGCAAATCCAATCCAGATTTGATCATCTGTTGCGTGTATTTATCCAGCTTTTTGAATTCTTTATCAAATCGAGCGGTTGTTTCTACATGGTAGCTCATAGATTCAATTCCTTCCAAAGCTCTCAATGGGGTCTGACTCACAGCCATCATTCTTATACTCCTGAAAGGTTTGGCAAGACATCGATATCATACCTCTCAATGCGTTCCAAATAAAGCCTCTTAAAAGCCTCTCCCAAAGACATTGCATGAAGCTTAGCATAGCTTTTCTGCAAGTGCTTTTTCCTCCTCATTCATCTCGAATTGAAAATGCCATGATTTTACCTTCTATTTCAAAAAATTCTTTGTTGTGCTATCAGAAAAAGAATATAGAAAACTTTAATGTGTAGTACATTATACTACATGAATTGTTTCATCAACTCTAGCGAGATCTTGCCATAATACTGAAAAAGGAGGCGTTATGGCTTGTCAATGGAAAAACAGCAGTGCTGAAAATGATATCCTACCACGACAAAGAATGGGCGCCCACCCATGAGGATCAAAAGCTCTTTGAATACTTACTTTTGGAATCCATGCAGCCGGTCTTAGTTGGGCATTGATTCTTCGAAAAAGAGAAACCTCTTCGAAGCTGTTTTTGCAAATCCCCGGAAAAGGTCGCAGCATTCACGGAAGAAGATATCGCAAGAATCATACATACGGAAAATATGATTAAGTCGGAGCGAAAAATCAGAGCCATGGTGCAAAACGCCAAGGCATTTTTAGCTCCTGCAAAAAGAAAAAGGAAGCTTTGATGCTTATTTTGGAGCTTTTCCGTGGGAAAAGTCTGTTATCAAGGGCACGAAAAGGGGAAATGCCGCCAAAAACGCCTTCCGAGACAATCAGTAAGGACTTAAAAAACGGGGTTTTCTGCATGCCTCTCGTCATGTTCATATTCTGACAGCCTCAGGTGTTATTAATGACCACGAAGAGGACTGTCCCCTACATCAGGCACCTGTAAGGCTTATCCTTATCGAAGAGGTGGAGGAAAAGATTCATTGACTTCGTAAAGTCTTTCTAATACAGCAGAAGCAAATCGCCTCTTTGATGCATTCCTCACAGCTGCAAAGAGGCTTTTTCTTTTGCTCATCCTCTTAAATCTTTTGCAAAATGCTGGCTCCGCAACGCTCTCAACAAAGTCCTGAAAAGATGGGCGGCCTCACCTGAACCATTGATTTCCCTATTTTTCATAGCCAAAACCAAATTTGCTCCAATGAGACCTGCAGGTCCCCTCTAAGGTCCCTCAATCCTCAATAAGTCCCCAGAGAGAGAAAGCAGGAGCCCTCGGCAGATTTAATTCCTCTTGGTATGCAAGGCACCAGCTGTCCGCAGTTCTTCCCTGTCGCTAAGCCTCTCCATCGCTAATGTCTGTTTTTCTTCTAAAGATTGTTCTCATGATTTTATTCATTTAATAGATGAGCGATAGGAAATTTTCTTCCTTTGTAAAGCTGATTGATTTTTATGCAAAGCAATATTCAATTACTTAATCCTTCATAATGCGTCCACATCCGAGCAACCTGTACAGCGTTCCATAAGACACAGTTTCCGTGATTTGTTCCATATATCTGTATAGACTAATCTATGCTGAATATTAATTCTTCTGAATAAAATCTGCTTAAATTCCCCACCAAACTTTCGTAAGCTGGGGATAAATGGATCTTCTGCAAGGACATCAAGTAAAAGCTTTGCCTTTTTCTCCAAGCCTGCGCTCTAAGGAGTTTTTGTCCTTATCTGCATTTTTACTGAACTTTATCAAATACATTACCACCTCATTCGGGTCATAACTTGTACATTCCGATAAATCTTCTTCCTTTGACGCTAAAATACTTTGGCTCAAACCGGAATACTATTCAAATACAATGTTTCCTGAATGGCTTTCCAATCCTTTCACCGACTAATACCGCATTTTTCCCCTCTATTGTTGGTAATCGTGATTGGCTGAGAAGATTCATTACCTCTGAAACCGTCTGATACAGGTTTGCTCTTACCTTAGTAATACTGATTGAAGTCATATGCATCTCCTTATCTCCTTATCTCCTTATCTTCTTATCTTCCTTCTGTATTGCATTTTCATAGCTTTTCTATGCCTCATTATACCGTACTTTTATTACGTACGTCAAAGTATGTTTTATGATAGTTCAATCAATTACTCTATCATCCATCTCATAAGCTCTGCGCTTTTCCTTTACCCTCACGTAATTCTTTATGGATTTTTTCAGCGAACGCATTATTGCTTTCTGAATAGAAGGTCAACACTTTTGTTGTCCTATCTCATAAATTCTCTAACGTAATTCGCTCGTATTTTTCTCAACAGGAAAGTCTTCAAATCCGGAAAGACTGACCAGCCAATAGTTTTTATTCTTCGCAGGAAAATGGCTTTTGCTTTTTCCACATCTTCATAAATTGCCGCATCTATTTTTGATTTTCTCCACTTTTACCTCGGCAAATAAATAGCGGTCCTTTCCATCAAAGGCAGCAGCAATTTCGGATTCCTTCTTTCTGATTTTGTCCGTTCCCCACCAGTTTCCATAATCTTCCGGTAGGAAGTCCAACTCTCCTGCAGTCTTTGTTCAAAAATATTCGTCATGACAATCTGCTCAAATACAGTCCCTATATATTCATTCAGTTTTGTCAACTGCTTTTCGCAGCTACAAGTTCTCCCAAATCCATATTGAGTAAGTTCAAATTTTTCTGCACGAAAATGTACCAAAAACGAACATCGTATCCTTGATCCTATCAAATAGGGCGCTTACTTTTTACGGGTCTAAAACCGGTGTTTTCTCTCAATGATTCCCAAGTCTAAATAAGGAATTGACATGACTGAGTCCCCCACTTTGCATATTTAATTGTTATAATTTCATTTAGCTTGCTTTGCCTCTGCTGAAATCACAAAAAGAATATCATTGTAAAGCTTTGCTTGTCTCAGCTTTGCTTTAAGAGATTATCGGCCCTTTCGAATAATCTTCCGCTGGGTTTCAGGAAATTACGAATAATATTGCTTTTTAAATCTACATTTTCATCAAAGAAGCTTTGCCAAGTATTCCGCAACTCGGTAATGCCATATAGACAATTGCCTTATCTCTATAACTATAGGAAGGGACAAACTCTGCCGCTTCCAACAGCCAAAGGGCTGAACCTTTAACTGGCTGGTTCGTCGTCCGTAAAGCGGATTTTGTAGCTCAGTACCTGATTTTCCATGTGGGAAGTTCGTGGAAGAGCTGCATTAAAATCAGGGAAGAGCTTGTTTTCCTCTATACTCATCAATCGTTTTGTAATAGGAGAAACATGCTCCACACTTTGGGCGATAGGATACTCATCGATGACAAAATGATTCATGCTCTTCCGCATAGGCAAACAAATAGCGAAGGGCTTTCTCAAAATCCGAAAATCGAAGCCCCTTTAGATTCCCTGCAAGCCTATAGATTGCTTGTGACAAAAGGCTCAGGTTGATAAGTGCATTGATTCCAAATGCCACAAAATAATAGCCTTTTCTTTTAAAAATTCTTTTAATCAGGTAGGTTTTCTCTCACTGTCTTCTGCCGCTAACAACTGATAAAGGAAAATGCCTTTCTCGTATTCTTCTCTTCTAATTCCCTTAATTCAAATGTTTCTTCCTATAAAGCGCATAAAATCACCTCCTGAAAAACGGGATATCGCGCATACTCATGATACTTGTATGTGAACATTATAAATGCACTATCGCATTATGCAATAACATACTTTTTGCATATCATGATATTGCATTTTTACTTAGCAGGATGCCTTCCTTGTTTTTATTTTTACAAGAAATACTCTGCCTCGCCGGCAGCTATCTCTTCTTCAAAAGCTCTATCGGATTTCCTCGTAAAGATAAATCATGCTGTCGTAGCGCTGAACGGGAGCCCCCTTCACCCGATAAGAATTCGGCAAAATCGCAGAAGGAAAGAGTAGTCTCTCCCAGTTGCAACATTTCCATCGGCGCATGAATCAGCTGATAGACTTTACTTTTTCTCGTCTGTAATGCTTTGAAAAATACAAGGCATATTGTTTTTCCCTTCGCAAATCTTGCCTGTGCGGTATAAGTGGGTCACTGAAACAAAGCTCTGCACCGTTCTCTTCGCTTTTCCCCAAGCACCTTGATATTGTCTGTTACCTTCCAAACATCCGTTCCGATGGCATAGTAGTTTCGAAGTCCTTAGTCAAAAGCACACCCATGCTGTTATAAATTGGATTTTCCTTCTGAATGTGTCCGTCATGCAGAAATAACGAGCTTCCGGAACCGATGCTCCATTTTGTGGATTTTCTTCACATTTTCTTCCATATTCCGTCCCGGCGACAGAAGAATTTCTCTTTGAAAGCCAAGTTTCTAGCGGCTTATGAGCAGTATTTAACTCCATCAGAAAGTCTAGATTCTCCTTTAAACGCTTGTTTATCTGTAGCCTCCTGCCATCATTTGCTATGTTTCCCGTCTCCTTCATGGGATTCTTCCGGACCTTCTCCACCTTTTCCTTGCTGTCCAAAAGGCAATCACTTCTCCGGCATTCTTTTTCATTTCAAGCTGAAATTCTCATCCACGCAGTCCAGATGCAAACTCTTCTTCGCTCGTCAGCTTGTAGAGACAGGCTGCATTCCTTTAAAAAGGCATAACCCCCTCAGGATCTTGCATATCAAAGCCGTAGAAGCGGACTTTTTTCTTCCGGAGCACTTTCATCTCCACCTGCATCCAGGAAATCAGCTCATGCCATTTCTTTGGTATGGTAAATGGGAAAGGCGAACTTCTGTACCATTTCCTCTGCACTTCCTTCCTCCTTGGATATAGTCGGTTAATTTCCGCACACTCCCCATAATCCGCTTCCAGAGCAAATGCCGTAAAGCCCTGTTTCTCACCATTTCCTTGAAAACAGACAGCTTCAGCTCCTGCATTTCTACAGCCATGGGCAGCCTCCGATAGAAAGGATGGAAATATTCTCCGGTATATACTCTATGGAGAGGGGCCTCATTTCCGCCTGAACCTCTTTGATTTCGCGGAGAGCCTGCAATTCCTCGAACTTTAATTTTCCAAAATAAAGCAAAAATACAGACAAACAGAAAGGCTAGCAGCGTAAGAATAATTTTTCCTGCAAGTTTCAAAAGTTTCCTATTATTTTCATTGTTTTTCCTCACTTTCCTGTTCCAAACCAAACGCACTTTAAGAGGATTTTTCTCATTTCACAATCCGAACGTTCTCTCCATAAATAGTATGTTCTTCCACAATCACCTCTCCGTAAAGAATATTTCTCACTCTACTATCCGCGTATAGGCTTTCTTGGTCAGCCGAACAATCACAAGATAAACCAGCGCAAAGACAAGAAGTACTGCGGACAAACAGTCGGCATAGAGGGTCAGGCTTCCTACCCGAAAAGTCCCAGTAGCCTGAAACAATCTTTGAGGCTACTGAGGCAGTGCAGGGTTGCCACCGCTAAGGGACCGAAGAAGCCATACAATCTGAGAGGCTCCTGTCTTCTGAATCAAACGGTTTGAAAGCCCCAACTTCTTCATGATCTGCATCTTTTCTCTGTCTTCTATAGCTCTCGCTGATTTGTTTGTAGTAGCTGATTAATACGGTGCCTGTCAGAAAATGATGCCAATCAGCACCTCTAAGACAAAAAATCCGCCGTTTACTTCATATTGCGATTGCAGGTATTCTCCCTTATTTTCTACAGAATATCTGGCGTTTCCTTGAAAAATCCGAAAACGCCTTCAGCTGTTTCTTTTAAGGCACTGTACTGGCTGATATGCCTCCTTGAAACCTTTCTAGATTCCAATGGGTGCTAAATTCGATGGCAGTGATCCACTGCGATGCTCCTTCGGCTGTAAATATTTCTCAATATACTCCATAGTGGCAAGATTCCGCACCACAATACCGTAGCTTCCCTAAAGCCACCATATCCACCGGTAAGATATTCTGAATTTCACTCACCTGAAACACCCGGTCTCCGATTTTCAAACTGCCCGGCCTCTTCGGCGTATTTCTATTGTTGCAAAGCAGAATTTCATTTTCCCCTAAAGAAATATGCTTCTGAAAAACGGGCATTGTAGCTGGCTAAATCATAAAGAATAATCATATTGGGATCTTAGCACTCGCCATGTTCTCTTGCCCTTGCACAGGAGGATCGGACCTTCTCTCATAGCCCGCGGTAGCAAGCGTTGCCATGGTATATAAACCTTCTACCCGGAAGGCTCGTTCACGCTTTCCAGCACCATTTGATTTAAAGATTGCCTAAGTTTTCCTCCTTTTCCGGATAGGAAAATGGGGAAAGCTCCATACTGTATTCTCTGAAAAATAAGCTGTTTCTATTCTGCAAATATTTGCGTACATACAAATGGTGGTGGCAAGACTCAAAATCACCCTGCACTCAAGATGGAAAATGCTCGCAAGAGAAACCGCATTTCTGGATACGATAAAGAATGTCGCTGATGCTTAAGAACTTCTCCGGCTTGTGTAAGAAGGGCGTCTTTTTCTCCATTTTCAAAAGCTAGTACGAAAAGGAAATATACAAAAGATAGGTCGCAAGAATTACCGCGCACCGCCAGGAAAAAGTAAAGTGAAGACAGTAGTCTCGGACTCAAAAGCGCAATCCCTGCAGCTGATGCTGAGGAAAAGGAAGCTGATAAGAGACAGAAGCACTCTGGACTTCGAGTTCACCCTCCCTCATGCCCTTGCAAAAGCGCCATCGGAGTAGAAAAGGAAATCCGAAAACTGCTGCGGAGCAAGGTGAAGAGATAGGAGAACAGCAGCAAAACCGTAGTATAGAACAGGGCGGTAAAGTGCTGAAAGGAAAGTCCATCAGCCTCCCCGCCACATCTTTCATGATGAAATTCAGCATGAGAAAGACCATTTGTCCAAAGAGATATCCCCCACAATGCTCAATACTAAGATAAAAGCAAAGAGGCAGAAAAATTCAATGGCACACCTTTCCTTATATGCTTCTTCCTCCAGACCCAAAATGCCATAAAGAGCAAACTCCTTATTTCGTTTCTTCAGCATGAAATTAACTGCATATTGAACAAAATACAAAAGTAAAATGCAAAGAAGAATCGTACTGACTCGGATAAAAAGGGCAAATCCCTATGACGGGTTTCTACGTAATGATTTTCCAGTAAAGAAGCCATGATAAAGAAAAAGCATTCCATTATCCCGGAAGAAAGTACAAAGGGTATTTCTAAAAGCCGATCTCGCCCGAGGTTTTTCAGTGCAAAGCTTCTTGCCATAGCGCATGCCTAAACCTCCTTCCGTCTTCCCAGTACAAGCTGTGCCTCGAGATGCGTTCCATAAAAATCACGCTGTCCCTCCTCATTTCCACGATAAACCTTATGGAAAAACCACGCCGTCTTTGATAAATAAGACTCTATCGGCGTAGGAGGCGGCTCGAAAGAGAATGGGTTACCATCAAAATAGTCTGTCCCTCTGGCATGAATCTTGTGGAAGAGCTGTAAAATCATCTCTCGAAGACGCGGAACCAACGCGCCTGTAGGCTCATCCGCAAGAAGGAGAGAGGGGGTCGTTATCATGGCTCTGGCAATGGCGATACGCTGCTGGTCCGCCGGACACCCTCATAGGGATACTTTCTAGGAGCTCCTCTATTCCCAGAATCCCTGCATTTTCGCTCAGACGCCCCTGCATCAGGCTTTCTTTTCTCTTCCGATAAAAACGAGGGGAAGGAAAAACATCCCGGTTATTAAACTGATCCAAAAGATTAAAGTCCTGAAAGACAAATCCCCAGCTCTCTTCTTTCGAAAGGCGGAAACTTCTCTTCTTGAGACTCCCCATGTTCCTTCCGTTTAATAAAAAGAACACCGGAGCTGGGACCGTCCAGGGTGGCAAGGATACTCAAGAGGGTGGTCTTTCCTGCACCGGACTCCCCATAATCGAGATAAATTCCCTTTTCACGGAGAAATTCACATCCCGAAGGGGCTTCCTGTAAGATTCCTGGTCTGATAGACTTTCTGATATTTTTATATTCTAGGGATGGACATCGTTTTAAACTCCCTTCTACACAATGCCTTGCTTTTATTTTCTTTTCAGGAAGGTCTGGGAAACAAGAAGAAGAAACGAATATACGATTTTTGCCTTTATTTAAAATGACAAAAGGTGAGAAACTTACAGAATTGTAAGATTGAGGAGTTTGGAAACGCAAAGTAAAGCAGCCTCCCACCGCCACGGTAGATTCCACCGATACGGAAATCTGCAAAAACTCAGCAATCTTCTGCACTATATAGAGTCCCAGTCCACTGATTTCTGTAGCTTTCTACCGAAAGCCGGAATAGCCCAAGTCAAAAATTCTTTTTAAGTCCGAAGAAGGAATTTGATGCTCGTATCCTGTATCCGAAGAGAGGCACTCTTCCCGGTAACAAGAGAAGGTAATACTGCCTTTTTTCGTGTACTTAGAGCATTGATCGTTAGTTGCTCTAAGAGAATCGATGCCATTTTTCATCGCTGATTACTCCGCCTTTTTCCGCTACTCAGCACTTAGTCCCTCAGTAGTGAGAGAGACAGTTGTTTTTCAACAAAAATGGGAGCGTACTTTTTGAACAGACGTTCAAAACAGGCTTCCAAATCCACCGGATGAATATCCATCGGCGGAACGGTTCTGCATTTTTAAATAGTTCATCGCCATGTTGCTGTACTCTTCGATATAGAACATCTGCTTTCGAGCTTCTTTTTATGCTCACTTTCCGTCGAAGAAGAAGCTTTGGACACGGTAATCGCGTTTTAATCTGATGCACCAGAAAGAAAATACTCGAAAGCTCCCTTTTTTCCCATCCGCTCAGTTCTTCTTCCTTCTATTTCCAGCCAAGTTCCAAGGCTCCAAGCTTTCCTTCCGGACAAAGGGAAAAAGTAGCTCTAGGACAAGATAGACAAAGAGCAAAGCCGCTCAGCTCCGGCCCCTAAAACAAAATAACTCTGGGCAGATGCCTCAAAGAAAAATCCTCTGAAAAGGGACAGCAAAAAGCAGGAAACCTAAGAGCTCATCGTTTGAAGATAAGCTTGATCTGCTTTTTATATGCATCATGTTTTTGCTGTCTCCTTTTATAGTTTCTTTTTCCAATGGCAACTTTTCAAAGTGTAGTATTTCTGAATAGCGTATTTTCTATAACAGCTCTGTTTTATAGACTTTCAAATAGCGTTTTCTGTACTACAACACTTTTTCTATATCATTACTTTTTCTAACGCTAAAAATATCCGATTCCTTTTTGGTTTGAATCAACCTGTAGTCTACGGCAGAAAGTCGGAGCCTTGTGATATTGACGGAAAGGGTGTTGTCATCCAGAAAATCCTTCCTGCCAGCAGTGGCATGCAGATTTCTCTTTTGAAATTCTGCCCTTTGCTAAGAATAGCACCCAAGATGAGCAGTTCGGTCTTTGTTGTCAATACGAAACCTTCACCCAGGAGAGTATTGCCTTGCTAAGTCCAGCTGCAATCCTTGAAAGGAAAGATTGTCCCTGTACCGCGGTGTATTCCGTAGGTTCTCCGAAGCAATGCCTGAATCTTCGCCCTTGTCACATATAAATCAATGGGCTTACGATATAGTATCCGCCCCTGAATTGCATGGCCTGCACCATGTCCATGGACTCGCTGTGGGACGAAAAGAAAGAGGATAGACATGAGAAAATTTACGGATCCCGACCAGTAAAAACCGTTATAACAGGGTAAACTGATATCCATAAGAATCAGTTCAGGATTTCCTTCTTCACTTCATCGCTCACTCTTTGTGAAAATCCTTTACGGATTCTACCGTATAGCCCCACCTGCATAAGCTCATCCTTTAAAAAGCCTTACGATATTCTCCTCATCTTCACAATAAAAATCTTCATATTTCCGTCCTCACCTAATCTATCCTTTTTCTCCTCACAGCGCCCTTTTCAAGCAGACCTTTACGCATTCCATGCAAAGGATGCAGTCTGTTCCGTCTGTTCCTGGAATTATCCGTCATCTCCACATCCATGGGCAAACTCTTTCTACATTTTCCGCAGGAAATGCATTTGTCTCATCACAACGGATTCTCTACCAAGAGAAATAACTCATTGGCTTAAGGAATACAGTAACTGGACAGATATATTTGCAGAAAGTCTGATTATCCTTGAAAAGAAAGGCGCCAGTGCTATTCCCACAAGATATATAAGCCAAGATTTCCAAGGAGAAATGCCCAAAACATAATCCTTTTCCAAGTTTCCTTCATCCAAAAGAAAACAAAAGCGGAAACAAAGAGGAGAGATAAAGCAAAAGTCAGATAGCGAATCCATCCGATATTTTTCCGAGGAAGGGCCTCGTCTTATAGGGCAGAAAATCCAAAACCATGGCAGTCCAACAGGCATAACCGCAGGCCTTCTTCCGAAAATCAGAGTCCGAAGATTTTTGCCACCGCGTACGAATGGTAGCCGCCTCGAAAACGCTGGGTGAACAAGTAGTACCAAAACTTTCAATTTGCATATTTTCCCGGTTGATGCTCCAAATAAACAAGCATATACAGCCCCACCAGAAGCTGTACCACACGACGGGCATGGGATATTTTCTTCCAAGCATTCCTAAAGATAAGGAGATTCCGATAGAAACAAGTTGAAAAGATAAAAGATTATGCTTCGTAAGCTGAAAGACTCACTGCCACCGCTTCGAAAACGCCGCCAATCAGAATCGCCAAAAGCTATTATCAAGAAATTTTTCAAATGATCGTTCTTCCCATATCTACATCCATTTCCTCACAAAGAAAACATACAAAAATTCTATGCTCATAATTCATTATTTACAAGTTCTAGGCTTAAAACAAAGACACAATTCAAATAGAAGGATTTGCGCTGTGACTAAATTTGAGTTATAATATAACCACATTTAGGAGGAACTGTCTATGAAAAATTATTCTCATGAGATTTGAAAAATACGGTAGAGGTAGAAAAGCACTGTGTCAAAGAGCAGGGCCCTGTTTATGTTACAAAATGGTTACGGACGCCTTGTGGTTATGGATATTGAGTATTATGAGAAAAACCATGCAAAAGATATATGAAGCAAAAGCGGTTATGAGGGGCTAAAAGATTTAAAAGAGGGGAATACCGAGACGGATTGATGCTATTCGTAAATTAAAGGAGAAATATGACCTCTAACTATCAGTATAATTTTACCAAAAAGGTGGAAACAGACTTGGATGAAATTCTATCCTATATTTCCATTGAACTTTCTAACCCCGATGCGGCAGCAAGCTTTTAAAGGATTTACAAGCGTACTTCGCTTCTATTTGTTCTGTGCCTAAGATTGGCAGAATTGTGATAATGAAATTTCCTCCCAATGAGAAATACGAAAAGTCTCTTGTGGGAAACTACGTCTATACTCATCTTCCTGATATAAAAGGAAAAGAGAATCTATGTCCTTCGCATACTTTATGGCTGAAGAAACTTAGATGAACTGGTGAGGGAAATCAATCATTTTTAGGATTCGCCTTTGCAACTTTAATTCATTTCCTCTCCCACTCCTTCAGAAACTCCTCCATGAGCTTATCCTTTCTCTGCCATCTTCTTGGCTGAAGGAGATTTAATTCTTAGAAACCAGTAAAAGCTTGTCATATGCTCGATGGAATTCTCCAAGCTCCTACCGTGGCTTTCCTGACTAAATTGAAAGCATCGAGCAATACCGATGGCGCCAATCGCTTCCAGACGGTCTGCATCCTGCACAATTTTCCCTCAATAGTCTCCGAACCCTTCCTCTATGCTAAAAGAAACGTGAATTGATATTTCTGCATATTTCACTGCTCTTCGAAAAGACCTCCTCTTGCAAGAAACTTGGCATTGCATTGTTTTCTGTATGGAAAAGCTATGATCATCGCAATCATGTGAGAGCGGAAAGCGCACTAACTTTCTCTCCTGCCCTTCCGCTGCAGCAATCGACATCGCATTTTATATACTCGCAAACTGTGGGAAAGGTCATGCCCATCTCCATTTCCTGAAAAAGCTTTTGTGATATAGTCTACCATGCCCTTTCGATTCTACTTTCTCCCATAAATCTCGCATCTCCTCTATCAAATCATACACCCTCTCTCCGGAAAGAATCGTGAGTCTTTCTGTCCTGAAACATATTGCCGTAGCGAGCCTCCAGTTGCTGCCAGCGCTCTTCCATCTCTTCTTCCCTTTCTTTTTCTTCCGTGAAAATGTCGGAAAAGCTAAGCTGTCTTCTTCGTTTTCCTCCAAATGATAAAATCCTTCCCTGATTAGCCGGACTCTGCGCCTCGAAATCTGCTGCAAGAGGGCAGAGGCATTTTATCTCAGGAAAATGCACTTTGGGTGCCGCCGAAATGAGGTCAGAACGAGTAATGGTTTTCATATCCGCAAAGGTGATTTTCAAAGAAACGCCTCTTGCATAAAGCCCGTATCGCTTCGCCCGATTTTCCACTCTAAAGGACAAGAGAAAACAGCACATCATCCAAAAAGGAATAGTCCGCTCCATCCTCCTGAAAAAGCATTTCTTTACTGATGCCGCGTCCTCCGGACGGTAAGGAACCACCTTTCGATGGTCGATGCCGTAGGAAAGCTCCAATAGCATTTTCCTCTGATTTGCAGGAAGACGAAGAACTTCCTTCTTTTTCCTGCAAACTCTTTCACGGTATAAATCCTAAAGGAATAGAGCTTTTTCCGCTGTTTTTCTCTCCTACCGTAAAAGTGCCCGTACGTCTCTGTCTCGCAAAGCTCTCATAGTCTTTTTCTTCTTTGAATCATAAAAGAAACCGTTGGGTTTTTCCTCTTCACTGGCAGTCTTTGCCGCCGTTTTCCCCATAAGCAATCCCTACTGAGCAGGTGAGCTTCAACTCTTCCTTTACCCTCCTTGATTTCCTGCCTGATTTTTCCGCTCGGAAAATCCCTACAGCCTTTCTGTTAAATCAAGATAACCCTCATCGAGGGCTATATTCTCACCTTGTATAGCTTTCCAGAACTCATGGAGCTCCTCTGACATCGCCTTTGTACTTTTTCGAAATCCGGATACAGAAAATAGCGCTTTCGGGCAGAGCCGAAAGGCTTTACTGTTTCATAGCGGAACGTACACCGTAGCGTCTTGTTTCATAACTGCAAGTCGCCACCACTCCCGCTCTGTGGGTTTTGCACCGATAATCAAAGGTTTATCTTTCAAATCAGGATTATCTCGCATTTCCATGGAAGCGTAAAAAGGTGTCCATATCCACATGTAGGATGATTTGATTTTCTTGTTCCAATGAAAAATCCACGATCTTTCTTTCATCTTTCCATGCAAAGCAAAAAGGATTGTTTGAAAATAATTATTTCATTCAACAAACTAAAATTATCTAGTTCTCAAAACGTTCCTCTTAAACAAGGAATATTGATTCACAAGTTCTGTTCTTTAATTTCAATCTTTATTTAGAAAAATCCAATGTTTACTTTCCTATTTCTTTTTCATATAGCAATTGAGGAAGTCCACTTTTTATTTCCTTTTTCCTATTTCCTGTTCCTTTTTAAATCTACTTTTCTTTGATTTTCCGTTTACTATTTCCGGAAGTCCACTTTTCCCTTTTTAGCTTCTGATTCTCATTCCATACTCTTTGAGTCCGCTTTTTACTTTTTAATTTTTATTCCATACTTCTAGATCCACTTTTCCGTCCTTCACTTCCACTCCATCTTCCTCTAGACGTTTCCTCTGCTCATCTTCTCCCTAAAGCAGGCATGAGCTCAGCTCCTTTGGAATTCACAACTCGAAAACAAGGGATATTCTCCGATCCGGATTCTTATGCAGCTTCCCCACGGCACGGGACATCTTTATTTCCCGCCATTCTGCTACCTCGGCTATAAGTGGCTACCTTACCCTTAGGAACTCTTCTTCACTGCCTCGTAAATCCGTTTTGTGGGAGAGTCGGAAATGAGACTGTAGCCTCCGAAATCATTCTCCGAAGTTCTCCTCAGGAATACTGCCGTCTAAAAGTGATCGTGTTCCAATGCTCTTTATTCTGATGATATGCAGGTTGCACTGCAGGGTAAACTCTCCTCCAAAAATCTCGCCATTCCGGATGGACCTTGACATTCAGGTTCACTAAACCATTTCTTTTCGTAGATAAGCAGAAAAGCCTTTTATTTTTCCCGAAAACGAATCAACTCCCCAATCCGCTGTACGGAAAGGACGGCTCCATATAGCTATCCGGAAAGGACAATCCGAATTGTATTGCTTCTTCTCGTTTTCATTGCTTTCTCCCTCTACCTGTTCTTTTTAAGAAGTCAATTTCATATCTCCGGGCTTACCCATCCCATTTTCCGGCAAAAGGCGGAACAAAGTAAGGATAAGATAGCCGGAAGAATAAAGCAGAGAATCAGTAAAGAAATCCAATCCATCGCTGTTACAGCGGACTTACCGCCCTCTTCTACTGCCTTTAGCCATCCGGTATATACACCGATCGAGCTCTACGAGTCCGCATGTTCCCATACCGGAAGTCACCGCAGGTCCATTATTTTCAAAATGGAAAATGCAGGTCGCCAAGGGTCCTGTAATCATGGATGCAAAGGTCGCAGGAATCCAAATCCTCGGATTTTACGATGTTTCCATCTGCAACATGGAAGTTCCCAAGCCTTGAGAAACAAGCCCGGATACTCCATTTTCCTGAAAAAGAAATCACTGCAAACCCACCATCTGCGCACAGCAGCCTCGCCACAGCAGCACCTCCTGCAAGACCGAAGCCTGAGAGCAGCACAAATAGCCGCAGAGGAAATCGGAAGGGTGAGGGCAATACCCACGAGAGCCGAAACCAGGATTCCATAAAGAAGGGCTGCAGTTCCGTCGCCCACATGATGAGGCTTCCACCTGTATAGCCGCTTTTACCGATAAGCGGTGCCAAAAGAGCGGAGAACAGCATCTCGGAGCCTATCGTCACAAGAGGAGTCACCAAAAATATCCACCTTCGTTTCCTTAGAAACCGCCTTTCCGATTTCCGTGGAAAGAATGGCCACAAACAGCACGGCGAGCGGTCCTCCGGCTCCTCCCAAAGCATTGGAAGCAAAGCCCACGGTAATTAGGGAGAAAAAGAACCAACGGAGGCGCTTGCAAGGCATAGGCAATGGCCGTAGCTATAGCCAGCCCGCTCCATGGCGGAAGCCATAGCACCCAGTGTATCCACCGCCGATAGTAGCCACCACTGTGTTAATGCGGTAACTCCCAGTCGTCTGCCCCTATCGTATTTAAAATGGTGCCGATTAAGAGGGAGCAAAAAGCCCCTGTGCCATAGCGGATAAAGCATCTATCCTGTAGCGTTTTAGTGATATTTCAATATTTTTCGTTTTAAAAGCCTGCATTTTCCTCTTCCTTTCTCTCTCGAGCTATTCTATATTTAGCTCGATGCTAACTTTCAATTCCTACTTTCCGATTCTAGCTATCCGATTCTAACTTCTCCGATATAAGCACTCTTAAGCCTATATTATTTTTAACGATTTTCTTCTGACTTTGCTAGGAATTTCATTCTATATTCTTTTGGTTTTTACTTCCTTTTGTCGTCACCCGATACTCGGCTAAAGTCTCGCTACGTGAGCGGTACTCGTTCAGAATGAAAAAGGAGACATAGCAAAGGCTACATCCCCTTCTTTATAAATAACTACTCTATTCTCTAAAATCTTTAAGCAGCCGCACACATATCTTTAAGTCGCTGCACATCTTTAAGACACTACACACTTTTCTAAGACACTGACACACTTTCTAATGTCAGATACCAAAATTTTTGCTCTTTTCATTAGCAGAAACACGGAAGTGCATTAATTTTCTTAAGATACTAGCTCCCAAGCGATTCGGAACTTTGAGCTCCTTTCTGCATACCGTTAAGATGATTACCAAGATATACGGTAATGCACTAAATAATCACTCAGAGAGTGCTTGAGCCCTAGCGCCTTAACATATATGCCGATTGCCCTCGAAATTCCGAATACAATACCGAAAAATTAAAGCGCCTAAGGGATTCCAGTTTCCTAAAAAGCAGATTCCAAAGCAATCCAACCTCTTCCACTGATAATTTCCGAAGCATACATCCCCACATTACATAAAGAATAATAGGCCCCCGCTATTCCGCCAAGACATCCTGCTACAAGCACAGCTCCGAATCGCACGAGCCGCACATTCAGTCCTGCTGCGTCTATCTGCTTCCGGACTCTCTCCGCAGGAACGAAGAGTAAGCTCCCAGAGAGGCTTTTTAAAGATAATAAAAGATCACAATCGGCACCAAATATACGTGCAGTAGGTAATCATATTCTGAGAAAAATAATCGCGCCTAAAAACGGGATTTTACTTAGAATCGATTTCCCTATTCGGGAGTACCAAAAACCTTAAGAGGAGTCGTCTGAATCCCGGAAAATAACGCGGTAGAGTGCAAAATCCGCTTTACCAAAATGGCAATGGCAGTTCCCTATAACAATCTGGTGCTGATCTTCATACACTGTTGTTAATGCATATAATGCAGCAACTGTCAAACCGCAGAGCATAGCAATGAGAAAGCCCAGCCATATATTACCTGAAATATAGGCGCCGATGAAGCCGCCCCATGCTCCGATTAAAAAGATACCTTCCACTGCCGTTACCATCATTCCGGTCTCTTTCGGCAATAACCTCGCCTAAAAGCTCCGAGAACTAAGGGGTACTCATAAAGAAAGCTCTTGTTAACTAAAATTGGTCAAGTTATTCATGCTACTTCCCCTCCTTCCGCAAGTTTTCTTTTTCAATCTGTTAGCTCAATCTTACGCCCAAAGAAGAAAGACATCAGCACAAAGAGCATGACAAAACCTTGCAATAAATCAATTACGCTGGCAGGCGCATCGGGAAGCTATGTCCCAAAGCCGTACCCCCACCTGTAAAAATCCGAAGAGAAGAGCTGCCGGAATCACCGCTAGAGGATTGGCTATGCCAGGATAGCAATCCCTATCCCGTAAGACCCTGATCTGTGTGTCAAAAACCGGTGAGAAGCATATGTTGCATTCCATTTACCTCTACCAATCCTGTAAGGCCTGCCATAGCACCGCTGATTGCAAAAGGCAATCATATACTCGCCTCCTGGGTGCTATTCCGGACATTCTCGTGGCATCCTGATTTAACCCGGTTACACGAATCCGATATCCTATAGAGGTACGATATAAAATATACCAAGCGATAATGGCTGTAAGTACAGAGAATACGATTCCCAAAGAAACGCAGTTCCCGGTAAAATCTTTGGGTAACCAAGTACTCTTATCCAAATAGTCCGTTTTAAGTACTCATGCTTGATTCCTGTAAAAGAGTTCTCAGCAGGAGTTGCATCACATACTGGAATCACATAGGTGGACATCATACTGATTAAAAACTCGTTCGCATTGAACTTTGCTTTCAAAAAGCCGATGATCTAATCCGATGATTGCGCCTCCCAGCACTGCCGCAATGAGCGAGAATAAAATCACTATAAATCCGGCATTTTTCCGCCAAGACTGAGGGAGACTGTAGAAGCACAGATACATCCTGCATAAAATTGACCCTGTGCGATATTGTATACAGATTTGCCTTTGTATGTAAAGGCAAAAGCAAAGTCCGGTCAGGATAAGCGGTGCCGTTTTTAATCAGGATGTTTCCCATATTGAAGGTGTATGGAAAGTGTTTGCCTGAAAACATTACGGAAACGGCATAAAAGGGATTTTGACTCCAAGAAGCGTAAAAAGATGAAACTCGACACAAGCCCCAATATACTGCCAGAGTCGTCCAAAAAGTACATCAAAAATACTTTAGTGTATTTGTGAAAAGGAAAGCTTCTTTCTTTCTCTCTCTTATCCATTTGCGACCTCCTTTTCCCCTACTCCTGCCATCAAAAGTCCAATTCGGTCCGTGCTTATTTCTCCATTCCTATAGATTCCCATAATACGACCTTTATACAGAATCAGCAATTCGGTCGGAAAGAGCGAAGATTTCGACAGTTCGGTAGACACCAACAAAAATACTTTTTCCAAGCTCCTTTTCCTTTTAAAATGGTCTTATGAACATAATTGATTGCTCTCAAATCCAAGCCTCCTCGTCGGTTGATCGAAGATAAACCAGATTTCTTCCCATATCTACTTCTCTGGCTACTACCAATTTCTGCTGATTCCTCCTGAAAGACTGCCTATATTTACACTATAGTCCGGTGCCTTCACCTTATAATCAGTAATAATATTTTTCCGTATCTTGATTCACTTTCTTCCATTGATAATGCCATGCTTTTACCCATCTGTCCAGATAACTGGCTTTCAAATATAAGATTTTTTCGGATAAACTCATGTCCGAGACCATTCCGTACTTATATCTGTCCGAAGCGAGATAACTGATTCCCTTTACGAATTCTTTCCGTTATGGATAAATGGGTGACATCTTCTCCGTCCAAAAACAATCTTTCCGGTACTTATCGTCCGTGCACCGTAAATCGCCTCACATAGCTCCTGTTGTCCATTTCCGAAACGCCGGCAGATGCCCAGAACCTCTCCTCCCCGAATTTCAAAACTCACATCGGATAGAATCGGTACTTCATCCTTGGGAATAATGCTCAAATGAGAAACGGAAAATCTCACTTTCGGATTCTCCTCTCCTCCCGGCGATTTCAAGACCCTAAAGCATGTCCAATCATCATGTTGACCAATTCTGTCTCTTTAACGCTCTTTACTTCCTCTTCATTAATGGTTCCGCTGACTCTTTCCATTTCTAAGAACAATAATTCGATCGGATACCTCCATAACTTCTTTCATCTTATGGGTAATAAAGACTACGGAATTTCCCTTGGCAACGTACTCTCTCACGAATTGCATAAGGATTTCCGCTTCTTGCGGAGTCAGAACTGCAGTCGGCTCATCCATGATGAGAATTTTAGAATTCAAGTACAGGGCTTTTTAAGATTTCCACTTTTTGCTGAGCCCCAACAGTAAGATTCTTAACATACTCTCCTGCATTTACCGCAAAATGGTATTTATCCGCAAGATCCTGAATTTCTTCTCCTTTTGCTTTATAGTCAATTTTCCCTTACAATGCCCTAAAATGATGTTCTCTGTAATAGTATGTGCCGGAATCAGCGAAAAATGTTGCTGAATCATGGAAATTCCGGAAGCGATGGCCTCTTTAGGGGAACTGATATCTCTTTTTTCACCATGAATAAAAATCTCTCCGGATGTGGCATGATAAAGACCATATAAAATTTTTCATAATGGTACTTTTTCCCTGCGCCGTTTTCTCCCAAAAGAGCAACAACTTCTCCTTCTTTTATTTCCATAGACACATCATCGTTGGCAAGCACTTTGGCAAATCGTTTGGAAACGTGTTTTAACTCGACCAGTATTTTTTTCTCCATAAAAAGCTTCCCCCGAAATATCTATTAATAGATAGCCGTCAAAAAAATGCAAAATTGATATACACTTTTTGCAAAAAGTATTTTTAATCTTTTGACGCCCTGAATCTTGATATGATAGGGCAATGCCGAAAACATTGCCCTTTACACCGAACTGTAGAAATGATTTTTTTCACTTGTCCGAAACCCATAGCATGTTTCGTTTCATCTTAACGCGATATTATCTTAATTAGAGAAATACTGCTTTAAATCCAGCTTTCCTGCAGTAATATCCTCTGTTGCTTTTTCTACTGCCGCTTTTACACTCCATCGGAGCACTGGTCCGTAAGGATAGTTTCAAATACACCTTCTTTCACACCGACTTCCTGTCACCTTTTTAATTCTCCGCTCTTAATTCCTTTTGATAATCCAAGGATATACATTTGCCCAAGCCACATCTACAGAACCGACTACACAGTCACTTTCCGTATTTTTATTTGCGGCAAAAACCGACAAATTTTCTGCTTTCTTTTTCCGCTGTAGCCTGGATTGCACCGGAGGTTGCTTCATTAGAGTAGCAGAAAACCGTATCGGCACCATTATCAATCATCTGAGACGTCAGTAGCCTTTTTCCGATAGATACATCTGTCCAAGTGTTTAAGAAAGAACGATTCGCTTTTTGCATCGGCATACCTCTACCTTTGCCACTTCCACCGCAGCCGCCTCATAAGTGTCTAAGAGGTGTACCATAGCAAGATTGGACTCACCGCCCATAGTGGCGAAATTTCCATTTTTTCGTAGTGTATCCTGCCATAATTCCCGCAATGTAGGAGCCCTCATATTCCTTCGAATACTGAAACCATATTTTCGGAATCACTTTTTGTTCCGTTAATTACAGTGTAAACCGTTTTGGGATACTGGGTGCAACTGCTGCGCAAGCCTCGTCAAACTGGCTTCCTGCAGACATCACGAGGTCATATCCCTTTTCTCCGTATTCGGTAAAGGTCTGTTCAAATTCTTCTACCGGAACGGATTCTACTACCTCAATCTTGGTTCCCAGCTCCTTATCACACTGCTTTGCACCGGCATTATTGCTCGCATTCCAGCTCTGTCGTCAATGCTTCCCGGAAGAATAAGCACGATCTTCATCCCTGCATAATCGCTCTTATCTCCTCTTTCACGCCTCTTGTGCCTCTGCTTTACTTTCTTTTTGCCCTGTCCCGATCCGCCGCAAGCCGAGAGCAGCGTCCCACAAGACACTCCTGCACAAAAAGCCAATAGACTTCTTTCATTATTTAGCCTCCTTTATTAAATTTTTCTTTCTTCGAGTATATCTTTATGTATCTTTTTCGTACAGGATTATTTACCTATTTTATTAAAAATCTACAGAATATTGATTCTGATTTGAGGTTTATTGTATACAATAAACAGTACTTTTTATAAGTTTTTTTCAATTCTTAGTGTTTTTATATTCCAGAGAGTTAGATTATAGTGAAAACTGTGCTGAAAATAAGTCGAATCTCGAAATCCCACCATCTCGGCGATTTCGATACCTTTATATTCCGTTTTTTCAGAAGGATGCAGGCTTTCTTTAATCTGTACTCTATCAAAAATCCGAGAACTTCACCTTCATATGTCGCCGAAATAAATCGGAAAAATAATTCGGTGAAATATACAGCGCATCGGAGAGCGTTTTAAACCGATTTTTCCGCATAATGGAGCTCTATATAATCCAGCGCTTTTTCTGATTAAGAGGTTTCCCACTCCACGGATTCGTTTTCTTCACTCTAGAAACAGTTCTGTTTATCCTTCTATTTTCAGTTCTATTTCTCTGAGCACGGAAATCAACTCTCTGGGATTGGTCGGTTTTGTCAAATATCGGTATACTCCCCGAGCGTATAGCCCTCAGTATACTTAAAGCTGCCGTATCCGCTTAAAATGATGACATAGAGATTTTTATCTTTTTTTCTCGAATTTTCTCAATCAGGTCCAAAGCCGCTGTATTCAAGCATTTTTATATCCGTGATAAGAACATTCGGCTGTTTTTCAGCCATGTCCAAAAGAGAAGACATCGCATTGTCATAAATTCCAATCACTTCAAATCCGTCTTGTTCTTCCAGAAGCGTTTTCATCCCTCTCTGATTTTCGGTTCGTCATCCACTATCATAATCTTCATAAATCTAATCCCTCAAACAAAGCCGGTATCCTTAGATCCAATCTCTGTTCCTTCACTGACTTTAGAAAGAATACGGATTCCATATTCCGGCCCGTATAATAGCTGTATCCTCTTCATCACGTTATTCAATCCGATGTTGGCTTTTTCCAGATTGGATTTTTCTCAATTTCCTCTTCTTCCATTCCCTTCCCTGTTATCTTTCAAGAGGATGTTTAAGCCTTCTCTCCCAAAAAGCTTCTATTTCAATCTTTCCGCCTCTTGCAAGGGGTTCTAGTGCCGTGCTTAATGGCATTTTCCACAATAGGTTGCAAAGCAGTTTAGGGACACCTGCATTCCATACAATTCTCCGCAATGGAAATGCTATATTCCAATCTGTCCTCCATTCGGCATTTTTGTATTTCCAGGTAACTTTGAATATACTTTATTTCTTCTTTCAAAGGGACCTCTGTGCTGCTTCGAAATGCGAATATTTCAGTAAATCTCCAAGGTTTACAATAATATCGCTGATATCATCTTCTCCTCATCCAAAAAGCATCCAGTTGATCGTATCCAATGTATTATAGAGAAAATGGGGATTGATTTGTGCCTGCAAAAGCTTTTATTTCCGCAGTCTTTTGCGCCATCTTCTCTTCGTAGACTTCATTAACAAGTCTCTTTATTTCTCCAATCATATAATTATAGGAATCAATGAGAATTCTGACTTCATCCTTCCTTTTCGATTCTATCCTACTGTCCAGATTTCCCTGATTCTACTCTCCCCATCTCTCTCGGAAAGCTGTTGTAAAGGTTTGGGTTACCGACCACGCAAGAACAAGGCTGACAATGACCCCATAATCAAAAGCAAGAATGACAAAGAGATATATTTTTCCTGTAAAACTCGAATTTGCGGAAAAATATCATCCATGGCAATAACGGAAAAGAATCCTCCAACCGCTAACTCCATTTAGCTGCGCCACAGGCAAAATATTGTTTTTATCCCAAGTAAAACTGAATCTCCGCTCTCCCGCTGCATAACGCTTCTGGAACCGTTTCCAAATAATCCGTTTTCACGCTGTTATTAGAACAGACAACCTTTCCTCTTTATCCAAAAATAAAGGTATATTGATGGCGAAACGTACTGTAGTTATTGATTAAAAGCTTAGTGAAAATATCCGGTGAAAATTCCAAAAATGACCGTTCCGAGTACTTGTTCTTTCTCTCTTATACTTCGAATTAAGAAAAATAGACTCCCTTCTTTTCCTACAAAATACATTGTTTTTCCGGACTCTTTTTTCTTCCTCCAAAGAAAGGGCAAAATCATCCTCTCAGGCAAAAGTGCTCTTTTCCGAGCAAAAACAAGTCCATTTTCCTGATTTAAAAGATAAATACCGCTCACCGAAGTAAAGGATGCGCTCAAAATCACGAAGGTAGGCTTTATTTTTATCTTGTGATTGCTTTTCCCGATACGCAAGATTTCTTTCACTGATTGGGACTCACTGAAAGAATCTACTATGGCATTAAATTGAAGCAGCTGCTCCGTTACGCCATATCAATCAGATTCAGCACATTCTCTATATCATCTTCTTTGTTTTGTAAGATCAATCTTTTTACCGTGCCGAAGAAGCCGTCCCTGACAAACAGGCTCACACAGATTAAAAAGCGAAACCAGTGCAATTGAGATTCTTTTCCAAAGAGCCATGTTTATTCCTCATCCAATTGTATTTTTCCCCTGCTTTAAGTCTTCTAAGACTCTTTTTAAGTCAAGACTTGTATCGTAAGAAAATCCTATCCGTCTTTGTCAGCATGAAAGAAATCCTGATTCATCCCTGACATGGTACATTCTTCTCTTTTCCGGAGAGGACTTGCATATTCTTCCAAAAATCCATGCGTATAATTTTTGAAAAATCAAATACAACGGAAGCAATCACTTTATCCTGATTTAACTCATTTTGATTCTGTAACAGCTTATCATTCGGGCTTTTTATCCCTGAATTGCCTCTAATGCTCCGAGGCAAACTTTATTTGCGTAAACAAAAAGGATATCCGCATCCTCCTCCAACATCTGCTCACTTATCTTCTTTCCCAGACTTACATTATCCCAACTGTTTGTATAAGCCCTAAGACCCTGAGCCTCGCTAAAGCTTTCTTTTCTTTTGCAATTTTCACGGCATTCTTTTCATATACATCCAGCATGTTCTTCATAGAATGGTTGGGATACCCTCCTATCACTGCAAACACACCCGTATCCGTCTCTCTTCCCGCTATTACGGATGCTATATATGCCGCCTCTTTTTCATTGATTTGAAGAGAAAGACATTTTCCATATCGAAAATAGAGCCGTTAATAACACAAAAGAAGGTTTTTGTACCTTGAGCAACCGCTTCTATGGAGTCATTAAATCTGAGAGCCTGCCCCCGATAATCAAGTCATATCCTTCGCAGTGTCTTCAAATACCTCTTTCATAACCTCTTTTCTTTTACATCTCAAGATATTCAATTTTTACATTCTTCTCCCGATTGCAAAGCCTCATCCTTCAATGTTTGCTTTATTCCAGCTCATATCATCGGTGGATCCGGATAAGATGACCACGATTTTCTTTACTTTTACATCTACAGCGGTATTCCTTCTGACATCCCTGTTCCGGTAATAAACAAGAGGCCAATCGCTATGCATAAAAGCACAAGAAATGCCAAGGATATTTGGCACGACTTATCTCACAATCTTCTTTATGAATAAAATCTCCTTATTCATTCTCATTCTCTTGTTCTTTCATAAAGAGGTTCTCCGGTTCTTACACCCTTTGCAAAATCCCTCTTTTGCAGCGTCACAAAATCCATATAGGGACTCGGTGAAAAGATCCCTGACAACTTTCATAGATTTGCCCTAAAGCATCTCATGACAATGCTCCTCCGGCATGTCCACAATAATCAGATAAGACTTTTGTGCCATCCGGGTCGGACTTTTAAAAAGCATATCCAGCATTGTAATCTCGGAATGTGTCTTTGCAAAGGATATAAGTCTCCTATGCAAGGCTTCCACTTTCATTCTTCTCGGATAGCCCAACAGAAACCTCCGTATCTTTCTTCACTTCCACGGACTGACTTTTCGCTTTACCAAACTCACTTTGGTATCCCGGCGAACTCATTAGGATTATGGATTAGCTCTCGGGCTTACATAGAAGAGCTGCGGTCCATAGGGATTGATCACAAATCCTTCTCCCTTAGTAAGCTATGGACACAATTTGAGGGAAACCGGCAATCATGGTTCTCTTTTCCACCCTGCCTCCATCTGCTGATTCATAGTCCCCATTTGCTGATCCATGGCGCCTAGTGCAAACCAATCCGTAAACACCGGAAGGGCCGATTCTCCTGATCCATCGTTACATGAGGGGATGGTGAGCTTCATCCCCGCCTTTAGGGTTACAGAGCCATCCTTTTCTTCCATTGGCAGGCTTCCGTCTGTCTCTATCGCCACCAGATAATGACTTTGTACCAGCTCTCTAAAGAAGAGATTCAGAAACTCTCCTCTCCTTGTCTTTCAAAAACACGCGACTTAAGCCTAAAAAGATAGGATTTTCCACCGCTTGGTTTACATTCGCTTCAATCTGATAGGGAATATCCGTGATTACAGCATATTTCCAGTCCGGAGAAAGAATATCTTTTCGAGAGAAGAAAAGCTTTACCTCTTCTCTGCCCTTGAGCTTTCCGGTGTTTCTGGGTTTTATCCTTTTTCAGGTGTTTCTGCTTGTTCTATTTGTTCCGCTAATGCATCACTTTCTTCTATCTTCTATAATCGTTAGATGAGAAATAGTTCCATCACGATGCAGAGCATAAACCTTCTCCCTTCTTTGGCATTTCCAAAAGAGTTGGCCTTCTACAGATAAACGATCCCCCTCTACAGCTGCATAGCTTTCCGCCATCAGAGTAAAGCGGGTTCGCTCAGCTCTGTTGTGGTTTTTCTTTGCTGCTCTACATTGTCATTGCTATGCTTCTCGGAATCGACTCCATTCCCACCATTCCTTTGATTTTCAGATTTGACTCCTCTTTCTTAGTAAAAAAACTTCTAAACCTTCTAACATTCTATCCTCCTGAAATCGCATAATTTCAGACTAAAGATTTTATGAAATCTCTTTGTCTCCCTGTTCCTTTTGTGTTATACTGTCAACATATTGTTTCTGTCGAAAAAGATTTGAACCTATATCACCTCACCAATCCCAAAAACATAAAAAATAATTATATAAAGTTTCTAAAAAGTAACCCTACTCAGGTATTTTTATCTTATTATTCCCCTGTATTCCATACACTTATTTATCTTCTAGTTCCGCATCTAAGACTCTCGTTACATATTGTATCGATATGCATTATCACAATACTCTTCTTTTTATTTAATTCATTCTCTTTTTCCTTAGTAAAATCAGTTCCATTTTCTTTGACGCCCTATTAAATAGGGTACATCATATCAGGAGACAAGACTATGACAAGAACATTTATTCAGACCAATGAGTTTTCCCAAAAATTGGGACATCTTAGGGTTTTGATGATGAAGACTCCACGTTTATTGGAGCTTAGTATTCTAGAACATCCGGAAAAATATCCCATCATGAAAGGAACCGGGTGGGCTTCGAAAAGCGAATTTCTTTGGATAAAAAGGAAAAGCGGAGGAGCCAGAGTTTGCTTCGTGGATTTTGATTTTGGTTGAGACGGTATATCTGATTACCGCATATGGAAAGAAAGAAAAAGACAATCTTTCCAACGCAGAACGAAATCAAATCAAAAAGATGATTGATACGCTAGACCTTGAGGAGGCACACAATGAGTACAGTATTCGACAGCATTTTATCCTGGACTGAATGAAGCACTGAAGATGCCAAAAAGAGAGACTCCTCATTAAAAAGACATCGGTCACCGTTATTCCGCTTAAAGTATATGGAGCAAATGATGTAAAAATCAGAAATTCTACCGGCCTGTCCCAAAAATACTTTGCAAGTTATATGTGGCGTTTCCATTAAAACTGTGAAGCTTGGGAAGCAGGTACCAACCACCTTCCGGTTCAGCCAGCAGACTCCTTGTCATATGATGGAGCTGGATAACGAACTCACAGAAAATATCCCTTTATTTCCAAGGCTTCTCCATCTGATATTTTTCACAAGAAAAATCACACCCTTCTTTCTTTAATCGGTCTATACTATGCGGCGAAGAATAGCATGATTTCACGAAAAAGATGTATAGTACTTGAACAATGCAGATTTCCCGAAGGGATGGAAGGTCGAAAGGAGTCGTTATGGAAATCCAAAAACAGCCAGTGCCGGCACCACGGAGAAATGTGATTGCTTGGTAACCGTTTCCAAAGGAAGCAGCGGCAGAACAGTGCAGCTTAAGTCCAAGGTGCTCTACGAGTACGGGAGACAGAATGGTCGCCTTGGTACATCAGTGCCTTACGAAAATGGGCATTCAGGATGCCCTCGTGGAGGTAGAGGACATGGGTGCCTTTGACCCACATCCTTTTGGCAAGATTACAGGCCGCTGTTTACCGCAGTCAGGATAAAACGGAAAATATTCCTTGGGGGATCTGCTCTATGAATCATAAAAATCGTCTGCGAAGAAGCATGATGTTTCTGAACGCACAGAAACCGAACCTTTTAAAGGATCCTTATATCTACGGGGCGGACTCCTTTGATTTTCGATCTGGAGGATGCTGTAGCCCTTGGAGAAAAGGATGCTGCAAGGTTTACCTCTTTCATGCCTTAAAAAGTAGATTATCAAAAACGCAGAAAAAGTGGTGTGGATTAACGGCATCGATACCCCCTTTTGGAAGGAGGATATTCGCTGCGCTGTCTTTTGCCGGTTGTGACAGCATTCGTATTCCGAAGACGGAATCAAGGAGGATATTCTTTTGGTAGAAGCGGAAGTAGCAAAGGCGGAGCAAGAAGCCGGTGTAGCTCCCGGAAGCACCCTTCTTATGGCGGCCATTGAGTCTGCCAAGGGCGTGGTACATTTGGAAGAAATTTGCCATGCATCGGACAGACTTTTCGGGGTAGCCCTTTCTGCAGGAGATTATACCAAGGATTTACATACCGGAATCAGCGGAAGCGGCGTAGAGCTAAGCGGCGCAAGGCAACTGATGATTATTCATGCCAGAGCCGCAGGAATACAGTGCTTTGATACCGTTTATACCAATCTGGAGGATATGGAAGGCTTCCGAAAGGAAGTGGAACTGATTCACACCATGGGCTTTGACGGAAAATCCATTATAAATCCAAGACAGATTCCCGTAGTGCATGCTGTCTATACGCCAAGTGCGGAGGAAATTACCTTTGCCGAAAAAGTAGTACAGGAAATTGATGAGAAACGAAGTCAGGGTATCGGCGTATTTACCGTGGACGGGAAAAATGATAGACATCGCCTTTATGACGGAGCCAAAAGAACCCTTGCTCTGGCAAAAAGGCTGCCGGCGTTTTTGGAGGAGGTGCAAAATGATTAATGCGGTGGGTAGAGATATTCCGGATGCGGTTTTAGCGGAAACCGGGAAAACAGTATTTCGGGGAAGCAGACATTTTGACGGCTATTCTTATGAAAAGACAGCAGTAAAGATAAGAGCACGAATCGGTGGCGAGGGCAGTAAGCTGGAGAATGATTTGCAGGAGGTATTGCGAAAATGCAACGCACATGACGGCATGACCATCAGCTTTCACCATCATTTTTCGGAAGGAGACCTAGTGGCTATGCAGGTGATGCAGGCTATTCATGAGATGGGCTTTAAGAACATTACCATCTGTGCCAGCTCCCTCAGCAAAGCCCAGGACGGGCTTGTTCCCATGATAGAAGACGGTACCGTAACCCATATCGAAAGCTCCGGAGTTCGGGGAAAAATCGGAGAAGCCATCAGTGAAGGAAAGCTGCAAGGAATCGCTATTCTCCGTTCCCCACGGTGGCAGAGTTCGGGCTATTGAAAGCGGAGAAACGAAAAATCGACATTGCCTTTATCGGAGCCCCTGAGCTGTGATGAATACGGAAATTGCCGGGGACCGGCGAAACAGCAACTGGTGGTGTGCTCTTACTCCTCCATTGATGCGGGTATGCCGAGTATGTGGTGGTTTTAACGGATTGTCTTGTTCCCTTCCGAATTTTTCCGGCAGATATCAGTATGACTGACGTGGACTATGTGCTAAAGGTGGATGCTATAGGAGATCCGGAAAAATCGCTACCGGTGCCGCCCTGTCCCGTGACGGATAGAAGAAAAACTGATGATGGCGGAAAGCTGTGCAAAGTTCATTGCCGCCACCCCTATTTTAAGGAGGGCTTCACCTTTCAAACCGGTATAGGCGGTGCAGCCAGTGCCACGGCACTTTGTCTTTCGGAGAAAATGCGGGAGAAAACATTCATATGGGCTTTGGTGCCGGAGGAATGTCCAAGCCTATGTGCGATTTATTGGATGAGGGTTTGGTTTCCTGTCTTTTTGGATACCCAAGACTTTGATTTGCCTTCTATCGAGAATCTGATTTCCCATCCGAAGCATTTTTCCATCAGCACCAAGGAATATGCGGATCCATTCTGTAAAGGTGCTGTGGTTAATAAATTGACTTTGTGATTTTAGGGACTTTGGAAGCGGATATCCATTTTCACTGCAATGTGGTGATGAGTTCTGAAGGAGAATTGATGGGTGCTCAAGGAGGACATCCGGATACGGCTGTCGGCGCAAAATGCACTATTGTCATCACACCATTGGTGCAGGGAAGAATTCCTACTATTCGAAATGCGGTAACCGACAGTTACTACTCCCGGGAAACCGTGGATGTGGTTGTCACCGACTATGGAATAGCCATTAATCCTCAGCGACCGGATCTTTTTGGAGGCTGCAAAAGCCGTTAAGCTTCCCATAAAGAGTATTGAGGAATTACGAGATATTGCCTACAAGATCTGTGGTGAACCGACCACGCTGGAATTCGAGGATAAAGGTGGTTGCTATTATCGAAGCCAGAGACGGCAGCATTATGGACGTGGTGAGAAAACGGAAGGATAAAAAAATCTTATCGCCTTAAGTACGAAGTAAAAACCGAGAGAAACTCAAGTAAAGCCAAGAGTAAATCGAATAAAACTGAGAATAGAAATAAATCGAGTTAAGCCAAGTGCCATTCTTATAAAAACCAAGTATGTAATTTATGCCAAGGGAGTTCAAAATGGAATTTTTATTGTAAAAGCGGAGAACGAATCCATGTGGATATTCTGGGAAAAGGCTTTCCTATTGTCTTTCTTCATGGAAACAATCTGCAAAGCGGATATTTTGCAAAGCAAAGGGTTCTCGAGAAAAGTTTTAAGCTCCTCTTTGTAGATAGTTTGGGGCATGGAAAATCCGGAGAGCTGCAGGGAGAGGCAAGCTTTGCGTATCTTTCCGACAGTCTGGATGAGCTCCTTTCCTCCCTTTCCATAGAGAAATGCCTTTTGGTGGGGCACAGTGACGGCGCGAACCTCGCCCTGGAATACGCCGGTCGCCACGGGGAGAGAGTAGCCGGGATTCTGGCAAACAGCGGAAATATTTCCTTTTCGGTCTAAAGTTCCTTCCCCGCTATGCCTGTTATCTGGAGGAATGGCTCTACCGCTTTTTGGGTCTCTTTCTTCCCGCCTTTAAACGGAAGTCCAGGGTTTCTCCCCTTTACGAGAAAAATGTGGATGTGCTGAAAGAGATTTTCCGAAAAGGCGCCTTACCCTGTAGTGGTTTTTGGTGGGAGACAGGATATGATTAAGCGAAAGCACAGTATGGCTATTGCAAAGCTTTTTCCAAAGGGCAAATTTCTGGAAAGAAAAGGACAGGGACACAATATCCCGAAAAAAAGACAGTGCTATTTTAACCAACTGATAGAAAAATGGTGCAGGGCATACAGCTATAATCTACCGCAACAAGCAAGCAATGCGGATATACAAGTAAAACAAAAATCGTATAGAGCAAAAGAAACCCGGTTTCCATAGTAAGGAGGAAAAATTTGAATAAACTGATTTCTTTTTTAAAAATGGCAGAATGTGCTAAAGAGCATTCTTTTTCTGAGCATTTCTATTTTTGGTGCTTTTTGGAACTTGTTAAAATGGGAAAGACCATTTCTCCGGAAGCGGTAAAAAGCATCTTAAGCGGCTTATCCCCTTTCAAATCGTAAGCCTCCTTGTTCTCGGAATCCTTTCCGTTTCTCCGATGATGCTCTATGACTTTATCCTTTGCAAGGAGCTGAAAAAGAAGATTTCTTTGGGGAAGCTGATAGAAAGCAGCTGGACCATCAACAGCTTAAACAACCCTGATCGGCTTTGCAGGCCTTGTAGACGTGGGACTGCGTTACAGCTATTTTACGGAGGAGGATAAGGGCGAAGAAACCATGCAGGGCATTTCCAAGGTGATGCCTTATTTCATGTCCGGGCTTTTCTCTATTCCCTGCTATCCTTCGGGCTCTTGTTTTTCGTTCAGGAAAATGCCGTTTTAAAGACCCCTACAGTTTTGTCCTCCTTCTGGCTTCTCTGATTCTTCCGGTCTTGCTTTTTCTTTCCACCAGAAAAATTGGTCCCTACTTTGGAAATCTGTCTAGGAAAAATTCTGGCTTTAATCGCAACTTCCCTCCTTGATTGGGGCTTTGTTTCCTGCTTTTTCTTTTACTGCGGAAGAACACTGGGCTACAGCGTTTCCCTTGTAAGCACCCTGCCTTTTGTTCTTTATTTCCATTTGTATCGGTATCGTCTCCATGATTCCCGAAGTCTCGGAAGCTTTGACTTAATGATGATGAGCGGTCTTTTACATTTTTTCCGTAAATCGAAATGAAGCGGCAAGCTGGCTGCTGCTTTTCCGTATCTTTTATTACATCATTCCTCTACCATCGGTCTCCTTTTCTTTATCAAAAGTATGGGAGGACAGATTAATCAGAAATTTTATGGTCTGCCGAAGAAGCTTAGCTCCCTCACTGGGACAGGGCATCAGCCACTTTATGGCGAATTTCTACGGCTTTTTCTGATGGCCACCGCCATTCTTCCTCGATGAAATCCATAGCATTCCTCTTATTGGTCAAATGGATCCCATAAGAGGGCAGCTGCTTTTGGCAGTTTCAAGCTTTCTTCTGGGTTCTCTTTTTCTTCCTTTTAGGAAGACTTTTTAAAAAGAAAAGCCGCCTTTGCCAAGCCCCTTTTTCCCTTCTGCTTTGCCTTGTGACACTTTTCTATATCAATCTGGGAAGCCCTTCTCTTTCAGTAGTCTCTCACCTTCTGTTGTTTCTGCTGCTTCTCTTTTTCGAAGAAAGGAACCTCCAGAAAAAGCCTTTTTACCCCTGTGGAAGACCGTTTGAAGGACTTTTTCCTATATCCTGGGAAGTATTTTCATTACTCTTTTCCTTTTATACCTTTCCAGCGGCAATACCGAAAGGAAAGTCTTGGCTTCCTTATTTTTCCATAAGGGAGTTCTGCATAAAATACACACTTTCTCAAAGCCCCATTTTTTTCACGGTCTTTTTAGACTACTTTCTTCATCTTTTTCGCCTATTTTTCTGATTCCTGCGCTTTTGCTATATTGCCGTGGGCGCGTTGGCGAGAGATAAGCATTTTTTTCCTTTTGGAGAAAAAAATTTAATCAGGAACGCTTTCAGAACTTTTGCAAAGCTTTCCCAATACCAACTTAAATGCTTCTCTGGCCTTTCTGGGGATAAGCTACTTTACTATTATCAGGAAGAGGGCATGGATAAAGTGGTTTTCAATTCTGCCATAGAAGACGGAAAGGCGGTGGTCATGGAGAGCCCATCGGGGAAGAAAGATATTTTTCCTGCTGCCATCTCTTCCTTTTACTGCGGAAGCGGAGGAAAAAATCTCACCCCTGCTCTTCTATGAGGTGGGACAGGATTTAACCCTTCTTCTCCATAACCATGGCTATGAATTTATGCAAGTTCGGGGAAAGCGCGAAGGTTCCTCTTCCGACTTTGATCTTGTGGGAAAATCCGGCAAGAAGTTCCGCGCCGCAGTCAATAAAATAGAAAAACAAAGGATATACCTTTTCAAGTACAGTACCCGCCCTTTTTCCGATGCCTTTTTACAGGATTTGGAAAAATATCGGATGCCTGGCTTTCCGGAAGACAGGAAAAGGGATTTTTCTCTGGGCTTCTTTTGACAAAGGCTATCTCTCTTGCTCCTCATTGCCTGCGTATTGATTCCGAGGGACATGTGCAGGCCTTTCTCCAACTTCCTCGTTTGCAACGGAGAAAAAGGAAGCTAGCATTGATTTAATGCGTTATAATCCGGGAACGGAAAGTAACGGCATTATGGACTATCTTTTCGTGGAGATTTTTCCTGTATTTTTAAAGCAAAAAGGCGCAGAATACTTTGATTTGGGTATGGCACCCTTGTCCAATGTGGGACAGGAAGAACATAGCTTTTTCCAAGAAAAAGCTGGCCTTTCTGGTTTATGCCTTTCACCAATCGTTTCTACTCCTTTTCGGGACTACGAAAATATAAGGACAAGTTCTCGCCCCCTATGGGAGGCAAGATACCTGTCCTATCCGAAGGACAGCAGTCTGCTTTTTCAATCTGCTGGCCATTTATAAAATTGATAACAGAGCAGTAAAAGAATGAGTTGTCCGATTTCAGCATACCGATTCCGGAATACTATTTTTTCATTCTTAAAAATCCATAATTTACTGTTCTAAAAATCCCAAATCTTCATTCACTAAAATCACATGAATTCTCTCCGGATGACGAGAGTATCGGGTAATCAGAATTGACAGCAAATGGTATCCGGTGACTTGCAATCGGAACATTTTCCTGTAATCTTGCAAGGCGTTTTAACATCAAACCTTTGGGTATTTGCCGGTGCGGCCACGTTTCTCGCACGCTTCATGGCAGAGTCAAGGTCTGTGCAGACTTTGTTCATGCTAATAAGGAAAAGAACCTTCTTCGGTCCTTGCGCTATGCAGGAAACACGATTCGCATTGCCGTCAATGTTCACTAAGATACCGTCATCCGTCATGGCGTTTGCACTGGAAAGGAAAAATATCCGCATCATAAGCTGCAAGTAGCGCTTCTCTCGGGCTCTAACTTCGTTCTGTCAATAAAATGATAGTCCCTTCTTCCAGGGCGGAAACCAGCCCGATTTCCTTCGCGCTCATACATCCGCCCATAGCTATACTGCTGCCTTTTTCGATGAGGCCCAAAGCAAGCTCCAAAGCTTCCTCTTTATCCTTCGCATAGTAGCCCGTCATATTGCGGGACTTCAGCCCTTTTATGACCGTCTCTGCCAAAATTTCGTTTCTTTTCTCCAAATGAATATCCATAGACTCTCTCAGTTTACCTTTCTCTTCTTTTCCTTGTAGAAAAATGCGAAGAGTCCGAATCCTGACGCAGCAAAGAAGAAGAGATATTGCAAGTTCCTGCTATAGTCTCCGGTTTTCGTATTTCTTTCCGCTCTGAGCACCTCTCCCTTAGCATCCTTATTTTTCCTTATCGTCTTCGTTTCCTTAGCCTCTTCTTTTTAGTTTCCTTTATCTCGAGAAACACCGAGTACGGAGGAAGTCTCTGCTTTTTCCTCCTTTTTCTTTGCAATTTTCTGATCGAAATGACTCGTTTCTGCAGGATTTCCTACTGTTACAGCATTTCCGGAAGGAAGCGGATTGGTCTTTAGCTTCGTATTTACAAAGATATTTTGATAGCCTGTAGTATTGTCTCCGGAAAGCTCCGTACTATATCCGGAACCACATCCTCCGTTAAATTATATCTTATCTCCTGCCCGTCTTTATTTCTCTCCAGATTGGTAAAGGTATATTGCCAGTTATTGTCTGCAGAAAGCTGTTGTGTCGCAATTTCTTATCATTTGCCATGAGACGCACGGTAACGGAAGCAGGATTCTCACCCTTTCCCTTCCACACTGCGGTTACCGGAATAGAAACCTTTGAGCTTACCGTATTGACCATGTTAAATCCTGAGTCCTGCGTGCCGGAAAGCGTCGGATAATAGCCGGCTACAGACTGTTCGCGGACACCGTACTGATACAGTTTTTCCGCTATTATCATACTTTGGAAGTTCCCGAAAAAGGCTTTCCACCCGGTTCCCTGCGTTAATTCTACCGTATCTCCGGTAAAACTTCCGTTTCGAAAGAAGCTCTACAATCACTTTACCGGGTCTTCCCTGTGCCTGATTTCCGGCATCAACCCATTTCGTCGTAACGGGAATACTTCTGTTCTGACCGGATTTTACATTTTTCCACTCTTAAGTTAGCAACTTTAGCGAGGTCAAAACCATCTGCATTGATCTGGTACTGCTCGGTAGAAAGAATATAGCCGCTAGGCGCTGAAATCTCCTGTACGGCATAGTTATCCCGCACAAGACTTTCTATAACGGCATCTCCGTTTGCATCCGTAGTCAGCTGTCCAACCTGCTGTCCGCTACTGTTTGCCACTGCAAAAACTGCACCGGATAGTGGCTGATTCTCTTCATTTACCTTCTTAATTTTAATCTTATAGTTATCCCCTGATGCAGATCCCAGAGCCTTTTTGAATCGTTAGCTTTGGCTTTTTCTGAGTGGCTCTCCGTTTCGTCGGAAGTAAGCTCTGCAGTATTGGTATAATTAAAATTCTGTAAGGGCACGCCGTCAAATTTTGCATAATAAACGATCTCATAGCCTTCAGTACGATTGACATTTCCAAGATTTATACTAAAAGCTTTTTCTTCCGGGAGCATTGTTTTCGAAATGCCGATTCAGCAGCCATTTCATGCGTTGCAGCACCGGTTCTGCTTTTGGTTTCTTAAATCAAAAATTACTGCCGTTAATGGGGTCTGAAATCCAAGTCCCACCTTCGAAAATGACCTCTTTCCCATACTCCTTTTCGTACGGAGACTGGATGATTATCGTCAATATAGTAGGAAAATGTACCTTCTCCCAGTGTGTCTCGAAAGTGTAGATTACTCCCGAGCTTCTCCGAGATTTATGAGTATTTGATAACGCGCCAGGTAAATCTTATTTCCGGTCTGCGGATCCGTTGCCTCTTCCAAGCTTTGCTTCACATTCTTTACAAAGTTGAAATCAGTCTCTTTCTCGATTCCCGTATAATTGATGCTCCCCGCAATCGGAAAGCTTGCATAATTATTAATCCGAATTTCTGTACTGATGCTTCTTGCTGTCGGCTCTGTACTCCGGTTCACCCTGCATGGTCAGGAAGAGGTTAAACCGGATGTCACTTTTTCTGCTCTACATAGGGCTCGTAGGTCAGAAGAACCGTGTTGCTTTCTGCTGCATAATGCGCTTTGGCAATGAGATTCTCTCCCTCTCGATTTCAAAAATCCTTTGCCGAAGGAGCGGTAAAGGAAGCCGGCATATTGACGCTGCTGGTATCTCCAACCTTTACCTGTGCATCACTAGGAATAGCAAACTCCATCTTAATGCCGAACTCCCCTGTTATTGCTAAGTCCCGCACCGTCATAAGAGGCTGTCCCCTCCTTATTCGTATAACTTGCACTGATTGGGTTAAGCAGTATCACTTTACTGCTTTCCGTAGTCATTGCTTCAAGAGGTGTAAGCGCCAGATTCTGCCGGGCACTTGCTTCCTCCGCCTTCTCTTCTTCCGTCTTCGCTTGTGCTGCCCGAATATCCTCTTCTGATGGAATGCCGCTATTTTCCGAAGAATTGTGAATATTACTCTGTGACACCACGCCCGGCCCCTATCTCTTCTGCCTGTGCAGAGAAAATCCCTGCCATGCCATAGCAGCAGCCATGAAGATAGCCAGTAACTCTTTTTTTGTATCATTTTTACTCCTTTTTGCTTTTTCAAAAAGCATGCTTAACAGACTAATGCGCCGTTCTTCTTCTCCATCAAAGACTGATTCATTAGCTTTGTTGTTTTAGTCTAGCACAATTTGTAAATAATTGAAATATTCTGTTTTTGTATCTTTACTAA